>OKJO01000009.1_pt1 | contig 152447 bp, 162 predicted proteins | sample 1611741 | NCBI WGS metagenome assembly OKJO01 (sample SAMN04436766, study PRJEB24849) | human gut metagenome | biome: human gut; feature: NICU; material: stool | host: Homo sapiens | place: USA: Saint Louis, MO | collected 2011-05-02 | reverse complement strand
CCTTCCCGATATCCTGGGCGTTTTTGGCGATTTCCTGCGCCTGTTGCGCCAGTTCATCGTTGGCCTGTTTGATATCGTCAGCCATACCAGCAATTTTTGCATTGCCGTCCACTGCGCTCTCGATCAGGTCTTTGAACGTCTGAGATTCCTTCATGTCCTCCAAAATCACACTGGAGACATCAGAAACATCTATACTTGCCTGCCCGCGCACCCATTCTGTGTACCCTGATTCGTTGCCGCTGCGGTCCACCAGCTGCGCGCGGTACCAGAAAATTTGCCCTGCCTTAAGGCCCATCTGCTGATATTTGCGCTGCGGGTAAGGCACATCGGCCAGCAGCATCGCATCGTCTTCGGTACCGGTCAGGCTGTACTGAATTTCCGTCTTCAGCGTGTCGTCGGTATTCGCCGGGAATCCCCAGCTCAGCTCGATACCGAATACCACATTATCGGAAGCGATGAAGCCGACCAGTTTCGGCGGATTGCCCACTTTACCCGTAAGATTTACTTCTGATGATGTCGCCCATACTGATGAAACGTCGCTGGCGTTCACCGCCCTGACACGGACCAGATAGCGACCCGAGTAGATACCCTGCACTTCAAAGCCGAGAGAAGACGTTCGGGGCACACTAATCCAGTTGCCGCTGTCACGCCTCCATTCCGCCTCGTACGCAACTGCATCCTGAACAGAATCCCAGGCAACACGCATAGTGGTAATCGCAATGTTCTGGTTAACCGTAGAGTAACTGTCTACGACAATATCTCCTGGTGGAGCCTGAACCCCAGGTGGAATGACACTGACTGGCCGCTCGTCAAGTCTTGCGCCGGTATCAACGGCGGAATAGATATCAGGGTTGTAAGTCGTCCCGGTGACTTCGAAAGTGCCATCGTTGTTGTCCCGCGTTCCCGTAACACGGAAAAGCGCTATAAACAGATCGTCAGAGTCCACTCCCCAGTTACATTCAGCCTCCGGCGTTTCGCTGTAGGGTGTGGTGACAGTGACTGTGTTTCCGTTAACGGCCTGGACGGTTCTGGCCTGAGCTGTGCCTGATGGAAGATTCAAAAACAGCCTATTACCGGCTTTCACATCAGCAGCGCGATCGAGGGTTATGTTGCGGCCGTTAACCGCGCTCACCCTGCCGCCGATAGTTCTTCCGGCCAGCTCGTTAGCAGCCACGCCGATCACCTCACCAACAGGGGGAACGTCCATGCCCGTGCTGAAGGTCACCACCTCGCCGATACCGTTGGTAAGCAGCGCCCAGCGCCCCCGCCGGTTTGCCTCTGACTGCCTGGTGCAGCCGATTGCAGTCATTTCGAGCTGACGATAATCGAAGCGCATGGCCAGATCGTTATCGTAAACAGGCTCAGGCGTGTCTTTGTAGTGGTTAGCTGGGTCAGACCAGTTCACCAGCGCGGCAGTGTTTCGGGTGGTTTCACTCGGATCCGCAAAGGTAAATTTTCCTTCAACAACGCTGGCGTGGTTATAGATGTGCCACACATCCCGTGGCATATCAGCCAGGACATACATCTTATTGTCGCCCCAGTACGTCATGCCGCGAAATATACCCGCCAGATCACGAAGTACGGTCCAGGCGTCATTACGGTCCTGGATATAAACGTTGCAACGAAAACGAGGCTCCGTCCCGCTGCCGCCCTTGCCGTCTGGTACCAGTTGATCGCAATACTGGGCGATGCGATAAAGTTCCCATTTGTCTATCTGAGTCGCATCGATTCTTTGACCCAGCCCGAAGCGCTCGTTCAGAATGATGTCGTAATAAATCCAGGCAGGGTTATCCGTCCACGCCCATTTAAATACGCCCTCCCATGTACCAGAATAAGTGCGGGTTTCGGGATCATAAGTATCAGGTACACGGATGATTCGCCCTTTCGGATTGCACACAACCTGAGGAATGCCATTAGGGAACTGCTTTGCGTCAAACTCTACATACAGCAGCGCTGTGTTAACGTAGCGAATTTTGGCGTCAATAATTTCAGTAACGGCCACAACGCGCATGGTGTCGACGATATTCACGCTCGTGGAATCCGGCGTGATTCTGCGAACCCGCAACTGCCATCCAGTCGAGGCTTTCGGAAGATTGACGCGGTGACTGCGCTCATAAAGCGACGTGGTTTTGTCATCAACAGCACCGTTAACCACCGTTTCATACGGCCCGCCATCGACCGACAGATCGATAGCATACTCGACGCGGGTGCCGACTTTATCACCGTTGTTTTTCTGGAGTAAAAGAGTTGGCCATCCCAGGCGAATTCGCAGCGCAGAGAGCTGCGTGTTGGAAACCGCGCGCACGTACGGCACAGCCTGTTTCAGCTCGTATGAAACCTGAAGTTCGTTTTCAATGCCGGGGAAGCCCTGAATGTAGTCCTGGTCCTGAGTGCCGGAACGGAACTCATATTTCACATTATTGAAGTTATAACTTCCGTCGGCGTTCTGAAGAGGCGTGTAGGAAGATGAGTCACCAAGAAAAATGTTTTTACCATCAAGCCCGCCAGCGAACTCACCCTCTCCAAGCGCAATCAGCACCTTTGCCCTTGCAATGGACTGAATGCTGTCCGGTGCTTCAACGGGTGTTCGGGTCTGATTGCTGCCACCTTTACCGCGGCCTTTGATGATTGTCGTCGTCATATCGCGTCCATAAAAAAGCCACCGTCAGGTGGCTTGCAGTACGTGGTTTGGTTTATTGCTGATCTTCTGCATAAACCCCGGCGGATATAATGGCGCCGCCAATTTCCCGTTGCCCATAAAGCAGGGGGACGGGATTGCCAGATGCCGTCGTGTTAACGGGACCACCAAACGCATAGGAGGGTTTGTTATCAGGTTCCTGACGCATTCGCAGACCTGAAACCTGAGGAGAGAGCATCTGCACTACACCACCAACGGCCATAGAACCAGCTGCGGCATATAGTGCCATTTGTGTGCTTGCTGCCCATCCTATTGGGTTCCACCAGGTAAAGGCCGCAATTGCGGCGGCAGTAACAATTTGAAAGAGCCCCGCCCTTTTACTACCGCGTATGACAGGGATAATACGGAGCTCATCACCAGGCCCAAGAAGTTCAAACTCTTCCTTGCCTATGTTTATTTGGTTTCGGAAGATGACAAAGTCCAGCCCTTTCGCTCTGGTCTCTCGCAGGTAGGCATCAAATCCGTCAATGGTGTTAGAAAGTGCCCTGAACACTTCGCTGGCCGACGTTAGTGCGCGGCGATGTATCCTGCCAAATCGCTGAGCCATTGAGCCGCTGAGTTTGATAACGGTTTTTCTTTCCATTACATCAAATCCTTATAACGCAGAATTTTGATGGTACGGTCACGGTAATAGCCACCGTAGGGAATACGCTGGCTTAGCTGGCCATACATGTGATGCAGTAGCATGTTGCCATCAAGCAAAATCCCGGCATGGTTCGGGACGGTGGACTGAACCTGCATGATAACCATGTCACCTGGCTGAGCGGGACCGTCGTACTCACGGAAACCGCATTCCTGCCAGTTATCCATATAGAGGTTTTCACCCTGCTCCCACCAGTGGCGATCTACGCTGTAGTTGGGCAGTTCAATGCCGTGCTCGATGCGGAAATAGTCCATGATGAGAGACCAGCAGTCTGCATACCCGAGTACAAACTGGCGCCCTGTGAGGGGACGGTCTCCGCGAGGCATGACGGTGCGAATGTCGCCCTCCGGCCACGATGCAATAATCCAGGGCAGTTCCGTGGCATCACACATCAGCATGTCGAGCTCGCTCGGCTGAGTTGTTGCCCCGTCGCCGGGATGGCTGTGGACGATCGCCACCACAGTGCCCTGCTCTTCGGCGGCCGCATAATCCTCAGGATTAAGTTCAAATTGCTCAGTCGGCGACTCAGCATTATTTTTGCAGGGGATGTATTTCTCCACCCGCCCCTTCTGAATAACCACGCCACAGCACTCCTCGGGGAAGGATGCGGCGGCATGCGCCAGAATGGCGCTAACTGTTTTGTCGCGCATGATTATCCTCTCAGAAGTGAAGCGCCGGGGAACCCGCCATAATCCAGCTGTTCATTCTCTCCGAAGCGAGGTTTACAGCCCGTTGACAGCAATCCGGAGCAAACATCCTGTGAAGGATCGTCCACCCGATTGCCGTCTTTATCGAACCAGCCGTTTTGCCCGGCGTAGGTGCAGCCGTTCCCGGTTTTGTACCAGCCCCGCATGCACCACGTGCACATTGGCTGAATTTGCCGGGTCGGAATAAGTTGCCCACGCAGATCGGCTGGACTGGAAAGCTCAAACTCTACGGTTTCATCGTCCGATCCTGACTTACGGTCGATGTAATAAACCTGTTTGCGCTCCTCGTTGGGATTCGCAGTCGGGTTCCCATCAGGGAAGTTTCTGGCGTCTAGATAGTGTGCGAAAGTGTCATGGATGATCACCTTAGCTTTAGCCATCCCCTGAAATCTTCGGCACAGCGCGCCAATCGTACCGCTGATGTTTGCCACGGTGAGAGACGGCCGTGAACTCTGGCCGTCACTGCTTACAGATATGCCGGTCAGTTCATACGGCCACGCGCCATACTCCTGCCCCTGCCACCACACCGACTTCGGCTCAAGTTTTGACTCGTCGCCGCCTGCGGCGATGATTTCCGCCTCGGTATGCGGGATTGTCTCGTTGTGAAAGCGAAGAATACCCGCACCGAACGCTGAGCCGTCCACCTCGATCAGGCGGACGCGCTTACCCGGTTCCAGTTTCTGGACATCAGATGAAATACTCATGGATGGTATGCCTGTATGAATGTGCTGCTGAGGGTGTATTTTTTGTTGCCGTGGGTAGATATCTGGAAGGATTCCGCGCGCCATAAACCTGAAGGCTCAAGCGGCGGCTTCCAGATAAATGACTTCCACCCTGCATGTCTGTTCAGAAAGTTTTTAATGGCCTGAATGTAAGCCTCGTCGCCGGTAAAGCTCACGCTCCACTGAGGTGTTACCGGGTTGATGCCGTCCCCGGCCACCTGTGTATAGCCATCACCAAACTGCGCCTTTCGGGTACGAAAACTTGTATCAACCTGAGAGGCAACCTTTGGGCACCAGCTGAAGGTTTCGACTGCCATGGTTAAACTCCCTTGATTAATCGCCACAGAGGCGAGCCCGGCATGCTGGCCTGTTCGTTAATGACACCAGTGATGGCATCCTTAAGCTGCCTGCCTGCTGCTCCGGCAGTACCCTGACTGGATGCCTGTGGAGATCCGCCCTGAATATTGATATCGCCGAAGTTAACTGAAGGCACACCGCCAGAGACCTGCGGCATCCCCACTGCGCGAACGGCAAGATCACCATTAGGTGCCCGCGTGAGGGGCATGATTGCTTCAGGACCTGCCTCGCCGAAAATCTCTGCGCCTTTGGCAAAAGCAAACAGCTGAGGCGTCTGGAAAACGCCATTGCTGTAAGCGCTCAGGGACGGAGAGTCGTAAACGTTACCCTTCGCATTAAATGTGAAGTTCGCGCCAGCATTCTGAATAGCGGTACCGCTGCTGGCGGTTGCGGCTGACGAGGCACCAAAACTGAACAGTGATCCAATTGAGCTGACGCCATTAGCAACAGCCATGTTCACCAGAACGTTCTGAATAATCTTCAGTACGCTCACGCCCCAGTCCTTCCAGCTGTCAACGTTGCCATTGAGCATGTCGGTGATCGTGGTGACCGCGCCACCCATAGCCTGCTTCATGCCGTCAGCGGCCATGGAAGAATAATCAGTAGCTTCGTCCACCCAGTTCGCATAACCCTCAGACAGTCCCGTCATCCAGTCGTCACGCTGCGCATCAGAAGCTGCGTAATATCCCTCCTGGTCGCGCAGGCGCTCTTCGAGGTAGCGCTTATTAAGTGTCAGCCCCTGCTGATAGAACGTCTCGTCGATTTCACCAGCCTGACGCTGGCGGAGAAGATCGGTATTCTTCTGCTCAAACTCCTTACGCAGATTGAACTGCTCCTGAAGTCTTTCACGGAACCTGGTTCCCTGCCCGTATCCCAGCAGTTGCGCTTCATTGGCTGCGCGGGCGCTGGCGTTACTGTCGGCAAGGTTGGCTTCGTAATTTCGCAGTTGCTCACGTAATTTAACCTGGTCAATCAGCGTAGCATTCTGCAATACCGTCTTTTTCTGGGCTTCTGTCAGAGAAGCAAGCTCGCCCTGGCTGACCTGGTATTTAACCTTCGCCAGTTCAGTATTCTGGCCTTGCAGGGCAATCTGCTCTTTTTGCTGCTTGATAAGGCGCTTATACACATCCTCGGTTTTCTCGCCTTCGGTTTTACCACCCTTCGCCTTAGGTTTGTTGGCCTCATTATTCCGCCATTCAGCAAGACCGTTATTAATCAACTCCTGACGGCCTGTATGGAATTGCGGATCACTGGTTAACCCCAGGTCATCGGCTGCATAACTCAGACGCAGGCGCTCTTTGGCCTCACCCTTCAGGCGTGACAATTCCAGATCCCGGCGACTCTTTTCGAGAGCATCAGTTTGCTTTTTGTCGAGGTCGGCCTGAGGGAGTCTGAGCGGGACGTTAGCCAGTCCCTGACGTGCCATTAGGAGTTGATTACCGAGACCAAGTAACCGGTTAAATTCGTCATGCTGGCCATTCATCAATAGGAGAGATTGATAAGCCCGGTTCTGATTGGCGGCCTCCTCCCGAATCAATGTCACCCGCCGATGTTCAAGCCCTTCAAGAACCTGTTGAATAGAAGCAGATTTTTCCTGCATCTGAGCAAGTCTTTCTTGCTCAACAGATAACTGCTCTGTAGCCGTAGCCAGCCCACGAGTTACAGTGTCCAAAGATGTCAGGTGGTTAATCATGAAACCACCGCTGGTCGTTGGGCCGGGGTTGCTGATCACTGACTGATAACCAGCTATCTGTTCTTTCAGGCTTTCAATCTTGCTTTTTTGTTCATCGATCAGCCTATTCTGCTCATTCAATGCTGCGCGCGTTTTCTCGGCATTGTCTGAAGCTTCAGGTAGAGACATTGCCCTCGACTTTTTACTGACTTCATCTATTGTGCTGGCGTATTCCAGAGCAGAGCGACGGGCCTGCTCCTGATTTTGATACACCGCATACCATGCGCCAGCACCCAACATTACCAAACCAGGAATTCCGCCGATGAGACCAAGGGCACCACTCATGAGCCGGGTACCGACAGATGTCACGCTATTGAGATTACTTTGAGTCGAAACACGATTTGAGAGGTTACGGTTTAAGGCACCCTGAGCGGCAGCCAGCCGTCTTTCAGCGACAGCCTGAGCGTCGGCATTTTTAGCTGCTACCAGCCCTGCCTGCGCACGTTCAAGTGCTGTTCTGGCTCTCACTTTTTCCGTAGCTGTACCACTGGCAAGAGCGGTAGTCAGTCTGGTATGGGCAGCAGTGACTTTTGCTTCAGCTGCCGCTACTTTCTCTTGCTGAGCCGCCTGAACACCTGCACTTCTTGAACTCTGTACTGCTTGCTGAGCCCGATAAACTTCAGCCCTGGAAGCCGCAACAGCGGACTGAGCCGCTTTGTCCTGCGCGACAGCAAGAGCAACCTCTGACTTAGCGGCTGATATTAGTGCACCAGTTGCACTCGTGGCACTGGTTACAACTCCGCTGAGATATCTTGCCAACCCAACGCCAACAAGCGCACCAGCTACTGTTGTTATTGTGGACATATTGTCAGCAACTTCACTGAGCGCACCGCTCACTGCTGATGAGGTAAAAGAATCAAGCGTCTGTGCGACATTATCCAGTCCACCAGACAACGCATCGGTAGCACCAGTAGCCTGGTTGACACCACCAACCCAGGCCATGAATGAGTTAGTGACTTTTTGCAGGGAGCCGGAAACAGTTTGCGGCATGCTGGCAAACTCCCCCTGTAATGAGCCCAACTGGCTCATTAATGCAGGAACAACCTTATCAATCGTAAGTTGCCCCTGGTCAGCCATGCTCTTCAGGTCTTTGCGGGCCACGCCCATTCCGGCGGCAAGTGCGCGGATAACACGATCACCTGCTTCGTTAACGGCGTTGAATTCTTCACCGCGAAGAACGCCCTGCGCCAGAGCCTGGCTGAATTGAGTGATAACAGAACTCGCTTCCTGAGTATTAGCCCCCGAAAGTTTAAGACCGGTAGAAACAGCTTCGGTAATTTTCAGAACTTCGTCAGAGCTATACCCAAACTCACGCATTGAAGCAGCTGCGCGTGAAAAAAGGTTTGCGTTGTCTGAAAACGCGGTGCCAGTTCTTTGGCTGATTTCCATTAACTGGCGCTGAGAGGCAGCAAAATCATCAGCTGAAGATGATGCCTGCTTAAGGCGGGCGTTTACTGAATTCCACTCATCAGCAATCTGCACGAGCTTACCAGTCGCAAAAGCGGCCGTAGCAGCAGCAGCGGCTCTTCCTGCCGATGCAAACCCAGCGGTCAGATCAGATAACGCCCTTTCGCTCTCTCGGGCGGCAGCGGCAGCCTGACGGCCACCATTTTGCATGGTGCGGTAATAATCCTGCCCCATACGTGAAGCGCGGGAAATTTCCGTCTGGAATGATTGCGAGTTAGCGGAAATTTTGATTATTAACTCACGTAAAGTTGCCATTTAGTCTAACTCCAGACGTAAAAAAACCGCCGAAGCGGTTTTATTTTTATTGTTTCCAGACCTTTTGCCTGGCTTCTTCGAGGTATTCTTCATCAGTCTTAACCGGTGGGGAATCGACTGCTAAATCACTACCACAGTGCTTACATTTAATAGCTTCGCTTTTGATTAACTCTGCACAGAATGGGCACTTCTTCATGCCATCGTTTTCAATTAAGTCTTTTTCTTCTGCCGCAACATCCTTCTTTATTACCAAAGAATGTACAAAAGCAATTATAAATAGCAGAGCACCATACACCCACCATGCAAAGAAAGATCTTCCTTTGCTTTGAGCAATTAAGGCTGGAATTAAGCCTATAACAATTGAAACTAGTAAAATTTCCATTTTGGTTCCCCAGCATTATCAGTCTAAGAATCCTAATATTATCTGGGTCAAAAGTCACTGCGTCGCGGCAGTAAGTGCAGCCTCAAGCCCAGCAAACGGGTCCTTCGGTTCTGATTGCTCATCACCACCCCAGCGCAGGATCGCATCGTCCAGCGGTACTTTTGCCCCCTGCGAGCCGTAGATGGCAGAGACGAGCTGGGCGGCCTGAATGTCACCACGAATATCGCCAACCGGACTTTGCCTGTCGTACTCAATCCACATCAGAAGCTCGCTTGCCGTCATATTCTGCCGAAGCTCTGAGAGCGTGCGCCCCATCCGGAGCGCAAGCGACATCAGAAACTTTACGCCGGGGGTTGAGACTTTTCCCGCGCTTCGTCCGCGTTGTTGATCAGGTCAAGCGCCTGTTTTAGCAGGCGTGAATGGACGGGGCCGTAGATTTCACGCACCTGCTCTTCTTCATCTACGCTGAATACCGGTTGCTTATCGGTGTCACACAGAACGTCAATGAAGAGCACAACGTCAGCGCAAAGATTACGGTGTGCCTTTTCCGATACTGACACATTTTCATCATCAGCACCCGCTTTCACCACTTCCTGCCAGCGCAGCCAGGCTTCACCTGACGGCTCACGGAGAACCACTTTGACGCCTTCCCACTCAGGAACGGCGACCGTCTTATGACGAAATCCCGACATCTTAGCCAGGGCGAGATTTTTAATATTCTTCATGAGACCTCTCAGGAGCCAGACTCGATGTTTTCAGGCTTACCTTTCAGGCGCAGGGAGAACGTTGCCGCCACTACGCCGTTGGTACCGGAAGACCAGGTGTGCTGGCGGATTTCAGCCAGGAACTTAAAGCCCTTGCCGGACGGGAAGATAACCTGGAAAGCGTAGGTCGTATCGTTGTCATACGCTTCACGCAAGGCGTCCTGCGCCGGATTCTTGTAGAAGTTACCGGATAGAGAGATTTCTGACGGAGAAGGCAGGCCGTTGATGTTCTCCTGCTCGGTAGAGCAAAGCGTTGTTACGTCGATATCCTGCTTCTGGCCACCGGTGAACTGAATTTCTTTGATGGTGCAACTCAGATCGAGAAAGGTTGCGGAATCCATCGTTTCTTTGGTGGCTGGCAGGGAGGAAATAAGGATCTTCGTCAGCTGCGATTTTTCATAAAGTGCAGACATAGTTGTCTCCATAAAAGTAAAAACCCGCCGAAGCGGGAGGTGGGTGTCTTTCTGAAAAGAAATTACTAAGTAAATCAATCATGCCTGGAATGCTGAGATTGTCAGCAACAAAGACCATTTCGCGAGTTTAATTGATGCCTGGTAAGTACATCTGTACTTCACCAACCACCCGCTCCCGCGCAGAAAGGAGGATTTTCTTTCTGCCGCCGACACCCCACTTCGCCATCTGGCTGGCGCACTGGCTTATCGCTTTAGTCTCAGTATTAATGATGTGATCTAATTTATTCAGGCGTGACATGGCACTGATGCCGAGGCGAACCACTGTTCTGAACACCTCATATACTTCAATCTCAAACTCAGGCTTAATCCAGGCTGCGTAGCGAATGGCCAGTAGCTCAACGCCCCACACTCCAGGTTCATCACCACCATTAACAACTCTAAGTGGTTGAATTTGTTCCAGAGTGCTTTTTTGCACTTTGGATTTAAGTGCCTTGATAAATCGCTTTACCTGAGCGCTACGTAAAAACTGACTTGGACGCTGCTGCTCTGTAGCCTCTCCGTTTGCGACCGCCGCAGCATGGAGATCATTGAGGTTATAGCGTCCCTCGTCATCAACACGAACGGAAACGCCGTTTACTGATACGGTTGGATATTTCATGAGATTTACCTATAGAAAGTGAGCCTGTCACACAGAGTCAGCAGCCCCGGAGTACAACTGACTCTCAGGCTCGCTTTCTGTAGGCTCCAGGATTATAACGTGCGCGTGTGAAGCGCGGTTTCAGAGGTAATAAAAAACCCGCCGGAGCGGGTTGTTCAGGGTTGGTTAACGTTTCAGGATGTGACCCGAAAATCGATCGTGGCGCGGTAAAGCCGGAAATCGGGTTCATAGCCTTGAATTTTCGTTATCTCAGTCGGAGCCAGGGACTTAACCGCCTTCAGCGCATGATCACGAATGGATCTGGCTTCCTCAATGGTCAGTGAGTAAACATCGATCTGCACTGATGTGCTGGATTCCGCCTGGCCACACAGTACGTCAGCGGAAACATCATCGACGATGGAAAAGATAATCCAGGGTGGAGAGACAGACGGTTTCCCGTCACTACCTAATGGCGCAACATAGGGATATACCCGTCCTTCTGCCAGGGAAGAAAGCAAGGCGTAGATATTATCTTCATTCACTTGCTCAATACCTCATCAATAGCCTGATTCATCCTGGCAATGGCGACGCTGGCGGCCTCTTCCTCGCGCGTATCGTAAGCGGGTCGCACAAACGGATGTGCAGGCATGTTCGCGGTGCCCAGTTCAACGAATGGCCAGTAAAAGGCGTTTCTCGGGTTATTCGCCTTCATCGTGTTATCGCTGTTGCCGGTGCGCAGGTTAACGCCACGAATATGGACGCCGGAAGAAATTTCCCCGCGGCGGCGGCTTTTTTGGGTCACTACCACCACGTTTTTTTTCAGTTTTCCGGTGCGTACCGGTGCACGTGCGATCACTTCTTCCTTAAGCACTTCCGCGCCGGCGCGCGTGGCATCACGAAGAACCTTATTGTTTTCAGCACGGCTAAGCGCCTCGAGATCCTTTGCGATGTCATTTAAATCGGAAAAATCCAGGCTCGTCTCAATCATTTTTCAGCTCCCAGTTTGCACAATATCTCAAGACGCTCACCCTTTTCATCAGGGATAGGCGGGCCTATAACGTTAAGTGTTTTGCCTCGGTATGGCCCACTCTGAACCTTTAGCCTGGATGCCGCAGTTATTGTTTCACCCGATTTTCCGCGAACCCATACTCTGACATCAGCCTGGGCAATTTCGGCGCCTGCTGCCATTAATTCTCTTCCGCTCCGGCCTCTGATATCTGCGCGGATGTTTTCACCATCCACCCATGTTTCAACTGGCTGGCCTGATGCGTCACGAATATGTACGGGGTTTTGTATCACAATAATTTGTATGAGCTTACCAGCGGATATAGCCATGAATGCCCTCAAATAATTGTCGGAAGTCGGAGATCATGAATTAAAAACGATACAGAGAAAGGAAGCTCTCCATGAAGTAAATCTTCCTTATCAGCCAGGTCGGGATTTCGGTACAACATGCCCACCAGACGCATCGTGGCGGCCTTCATCCGACTGAGCGCTTCACCCTCGATTAACTTTCCTTTCTCATCAACGACCTTGTCCCGGCTTCCCTGAATAAAAGCCAGCAACACCGAACTGGCTTCCTGTATTTTTTCCTTAAGTGGGCCGTCGTCAGCATCATGATCAATGTGCAGGTGTTCCTTTATCTCATCCAGTGTCACAAGTTCAATCACGTTTTATCCCTCCCGTCGCGGCCACGCTTGGCAGCCAGGGTCCAGCCTTTCGAACCTGCCTCACCCGGCTTGTCCTGAGTCTGCGCGTCGCAGTGCCAGAGCGAACCGCCCCATGTAACTGTGTCGCCAGGCAGATATTCCTGACCGGATTTGAATACGCCCTGATAAATCATCACTGGCACGTCAAAGGATTTGGTTTCGCTGGCGCCACTGGTGCGGTTAACCGTCAGGGTGAAGCAACGCTGCTCAGATTGCTGAATATCAATACCCGCCACACCATCAACAAGACACTCCCAGCCACGCATACCATGGGTTTTCTCGTAAGCGCGCCACAGGCCGCCGTTATACGTCGCATAGCTGCCACGTGGGTAGCTTTTCCCCTCATCAATGAAAGGTAGAATCTCCAGCGACAGGGCGTCCCGGCCATTTTCTCCATCTTTACCCGGCTCTGCTGCGGGCAGAGCTGCAATCGCCTCATTAACCAACGATTTCACATCTGGCAGCTCCGGCATGGATGCGGAAACCAGCTCCTGAATCATCGGCTGGACGTCTTCAGTCGTGACACTTTTACCGTCACGCGGTACCGGGATGGCGGCTACCGCCTCGCTGACAGCTTCTTCAACTGCCTGTTTAAGCATGGCGGGATCAAAGTCTTTACCGTCCTTTGGTACAGGTATCTCTGCCACGGCATTGCTGACCAGTTCCTGTAAAACGGGGGTAATATCGTCGACCGTGACACTTTTACCGTCCTGCGGTGCCGGGATAGCAGCGACCGCTTCGCTGACCATAGCGCCGATATCCGGCAATTCAGGAGTCTCAGGAACCGGAAGGGATGCCACTGCATCAGCCAGCAGCTTGGTAAAGTCAGGTGCCGGTGTATCCTTCAGGGACGCAACCTCAAGAGAGAGCCTGGTAAGGTGCTCTTCCGTTGTCTGCTGATAGTCACTGAGGCTTTTTCTGAAAGACTCACGAAGCTCGCCAAGCGCAAGGGAAAATTCCTCTCCAAGAGCCCTGATAAGGGAAAGTTCACGTTCATTCATTTGGTTAACAATCCTCTCAGCATGGCTTTTGCCGCTGTCAGTTCAGATTCCGACATGGATTTCCCGTTCGCATCGTCAGATGTGGTACGGCTGCCGGCGCCGGATTTGGCAAACGGGTCATCCGAAGCATCACGGCGCGCCAGCGCTTCAAGACTGAAGTTCTGCTGCTGAAGATACAGTGCGTCGCCGCCGGGTAAGGGCGGAAGGTTTTCACTCCGTCGCGCCTCATTTGGCGTCAGAATGGTATTTTTCACACCCTCGCCGAGTGATTTGATACGGCGTTCGCTGTCCATACGCAGCAGCGCATTAACATCAAACTCAGTCCCTGTATCACCCTCAAGTTCAAACGCTTCATCCAGCAGCAATTCGATGGACTCAATCAGTGACTGAAGACACTGTGAGTAATACTGCTGATCCTGCGCCTCGATGTTGTCATGCGTTGGCAGTTCACCGATGCCAACCTTATAAGCAGGCACGTGAAATACTGAACAGACAATCTGCGCGGTCATGCGAAGCTGTTCGACAGTTTGTGCATCAGCAGCTGAGACCGTCCGGGGAACATATTTCGCACCATTGCTCAGAATGGCGGTTTTACCCGCATTTTCCCCGGTATAACCAGTGTCCCAGTTTTCTTTGATCTTCCTGGCGTTCTCTTCCGTAATCGAGCCCGGAACCTCGATAACACCGCTGGGTTTCCCGCCATTGCGGAAAAAGTACGCTGAGCTTTCCTGAATATGGTGACCCTGCATTGCAGCCAGACCAGCAGCATAAATCGGGGAAAGACCAATAAGGGGATGGAACAGACAGTTGAACCGATCGTGAATAACCTCTCGTGCCGGTACAGTCACAGATGATTCAATACCGGCCATGTTATCCGGATTGATCTGGTAGAAGACAGAGCCATCATCAGCTACCAGCGGCGTAACCTTGTTCCAGTCCAGCAGCCTCAGCTCGGTTATCTCGCCGCGATTGTTCCGGATCTTGAGCGCAACGGTATTACCTTCGCACAGCTTGGAATTCAGCCAGTGCTCAAAGAACTGGATGCGGTTCTGAAAGGCATTTGGCCTGGAATACAGCGAGGCTATCTTTCCGGTTTTAATTTCCCTCCGAACGCCATTTGAATCCTGTTTCATCAGGCGCGGAGGCATTTTAGCGATATCACTTGCGATCAGAGATATGCAGGAAAACACAGCATAATAGGAGAGAACCGTTTTGGGCTTAATTTCCATATTCTGCTGCCAGGCCCCGGCGTAGGGTTCGTGGACATAACTGAACATCGGTGTCCAGCCCCCGCGGTTGACAACAGGCTGCTGTAGATTTTTGACTTGCCCCTCTTTTCTTCGGAAAGGATTCCACATTAGCCGTTCTCCGCTCTACGCTTATTCTTCCTCACCCTGGTAGTTACCTCGGTGAAATATTCAGCCTTGCCAAGCAGCACCAGCACCCTTGCGCACCGATCGTCCACGGTCTTTACGTCTCCCGTAACAGAGTCATGTGTGCGTTGCAGATATCTGATTTTTGCCATGCAATATGGCGGGGTTTCCCCCGCCCTCCTTTCGCGTTAGCTTCCCTGGTTAGAGCCGTAGTTCACACCAGAAATAACCGCCACCGCTGCCGTGCGGCGACGCTTCCAGTTGATCCAGCGCTCGGCACGGATAGCCACGCTGTTCGTCTGGAACATGGAAACCAGCTCCGTTCCGGTTGGGCTGACGCTGTCGCCAGTAGGATCGCTTTCCATTTCCAGAGAGGCTTCACGTGACATATCCACTGCCACACCACCGTCGTCAGCCAGATAAATATCCGGCGCGTTCAGCAGGGTAAGATTGCTTCCGGCGTACTGCGAAACGATAGCCGGAAGCCCCTGGAATGTGCCGCCAAGCAGGGTCATTTCCGGATACATTTTCTGGCCCAGAGCATTTTTCTTCATGGACAGCGCCAACGCGTTGGTGCTGTCCATGATCCACACGCCGCCAGTTGGCTGGAGGTTATTGGAGACAAACTGAGCGAATGCCGCTTCAGCATCTGCATCCGGATCGCCGGTTGATGGAACAGCCACAATACCGTTGGTAATTGAGGCCGGAGAGACGTTAGCAACTTCGGCTTTCGCCGGGTTAATGAAGTCCGTATCCAGGCGTGCAATGACCGCTTCTGCCAGCGCATTACGCACCAGTGCATCAGCTGCCGGATTGGAGAATCGGATCAGCTCATCGGTCAGCACCGCAATGGCTGCGACTTTGGCGAAGCTGAACGTGATGGACTCAAAGTCGAATTTGGTCAGCGGCTTGGCCTTACCCTGACCTACCCAGCTTGCAGATCCGCCGGAAGTTTGTGCCGGAATGCGAATGTTGAACGGGACCTGACGCAGGGCAGGAATACCACCCTGACCGAAACGACCGATAATGGTCTGCGGGCGGAGGAATTCAACAAAATCATTTGCGTATTCCTGATACTCCACCAGCGCACCAGCCCACTGAGGATCGGTCGTTGTGCCAGCACCAACAGCGGCTTTCAGCACATGGTGAAGTTTCGCATCATCCGGGTACTGCTTACGTGCAATTTCCAGCGCTTCAGAACGGCTGCCGTTTGCCGCCGCCAGTGCCTTGGCAAAACGGGCAAAGGCGATACCTTTCTCCAGATTTTGCTCAACGCGAATGATCCCCGGCGCGTTTGTCTTCACGGTGGTGAATTCGCCACCAGCAGCTTTAGATACCGGTTTTGCAGTCGATACCAGATTGCTTTCCATGTCGCGCAGTCGTTTGAGGTGCGCATCAACTGATTTAATTTCTGCGGATGTGTTGTCGTAGCTCTCTTCTTCTTCAGCGTCCAGGGTGCGTCCCTCTTCAGCCGCCTTTGACATCACTTCATCAAGTGATGCGGCCAGCGCTGCACGCTTCGCTTCAAAGCTCTTGATTTGTTCTGCGATATTCATCGAAATGTTTCCTTTTTTGGTTTTGGGTGCTGTAGCGCCAGCGGTTTTAGAAGTTTTCACTACCGGTTTCTCATTGCCTGACGCGGCGAGAAACTGGCGATCGAAAGATTTAACGGTCTGGATGGAGCATTCGGCATTGGCCGGAATGGTCACCGCCGAGACCTCAAGCAGGTCCCAGGACAAAAAGCGAATACCGCCTTCATCCAGGAAGGAATACTCAATTGGGCGGAACCCAATCGACAGGCCGCGTACCAGCCCCGCCTTAATCGAAGCCCACGCCTCATCAAGACGTGCGATTAACTGGGATGGCATGTCAGGGGTTGGTTTCACGAGCTTTGCTGTGATCTGCAACCCCTCTTTCACCATTTTTGGCGTGCAGGTGCCAATAGGCTGAGAGCGGTCGTGCTGCCAGAGGAACGGCGTATCGCTGCGGAATTTCGCCCCCTCCGGCTCCATAATGTCACCGTCACGATCGGGAGACGGTGTTGAGGCGATGCCGGTGATAATCCGCTCATCCTCATTTACCGACTTCACCGTCATGAGGGTGCAGGCGCGTTTAAGCGTCATTTGCTGGCCTCCAGAAATGAAAAAACCCGCATGCGCGGGCCATTAACTGACGTGTGTGTTAAACGAAAAATACCTGGTAGTCTTTTTTGACCGGTTCGGGGTTAAGAGCCATTAACGTAACGGCGTTGAATGTGGCCATAAGAGGGTCAATTTTCCCCTTCCCGCTGGCCTGTTTGGTGATGAGTATGGCGTTGCCTTTCGGCTCCACACGGGCGTTGCCTACGCACCATGCCATCAGAAGCTGACCACCATGAAGCAGAACACCTTCAGCCAGCTTTCGCTCAGTAGTCTTAATGGCGCCGCCGAGTTTCCAGCCCTGGCTGACCCCGGTTACAGCCTCATCAGGAATGCCTGCCTCACTGAGCGCATCAAGAATTTGCCCGACCTCAGAAGGGTCAATCCCGATTTTGTCCAGCAGTTCGGCTTCATAAATCCGGCTGACATACTCTGCAACCTGCTCAACATCTTCGCCCACCCGCTTAACGATCGTCAGGTCACCGGCCCTCTCAAAATCCTTTAATTTTGAAATTTCGCTCTTTCGTCTTTCCAGGGCGATGGTATGCGCCCATGCATGGCACCAGCATAACCATTCGCGAGTCTGGCGATCGCGCCCGATAACGGCCAGGCCAAGAAGGTCATCGAGACCACCGCCATCAATACCAACTGTGACCACCTCAGAGCGGCGCAGAATATCGTCAAAAGTGACGCGCCTTGCCTGTTGCTCCCAGAAATCCGCCCCTGCCCATCTGTCAGCGCGCAGGGCGAGACCGATTTCAACGTTGGCGTGCTTGGACATAAAGCCACGGAAGTCTTCTTCCCCGGCCTCTTTCGCCTTGTTGTATTCGCGGTAAAGAAACTGCTCGTCAACGGAGTAACCCAGGTTGGGGTTAACCATCGCGAGGTTATCCAGAAGAAGATGCTCTCCGCTGGCAACCATTTCCGGTGGATGCTCAAATATCACCGGAAGAAAATGCGGGTCGTGAATTTTTCCGTCGCGAACGTCACGGGCGTACTGTAACTTTTTCTTAAACACGCCAGCTGGCGGTTCGTTGGACTGCGTGGTTGTGTACATCACAAAGCCTTCAGGTCGTGATGCCATGCCACCGACTGCCTCACGCAGCATATCTTCGGAGTTATGTTGCTTACCAAAAAGCCACAACTCGTCAATGAGCGTGCCGACAGATTTAATCCCCGAAACGGTGTTGGGGTCGGCGGCCACCACTTTCAGCGTCGTGTCCGTTCCCCTGTGGGTGATGGTCCTGATGTGTGTCTGCACCTGACAGAGGTCATCCAGATCATCATCCCGCTTTACCATATCGCGCGCCGGGTTAAAGGCGTTTGTCGCCACCTCTACAGTCGGGGCGATGATGGTGTACCCGGCAGCCTGACGCCAGTTGAGCAGCAAGGCCGTCATCATTATCCCGGCGGCCAGCGTAGACTTGGAGTTTTTTTTGGGGATCAGTACAAACACTTCTGTAATGTGTCTGCGGCCGGTTTCGGCATCATAGGAGCCGAACAGCGCGGAAACGAGATCGAAAACCCACTGTGCGCAGGACTCACCGAAAGTTGGCGATCCTGGAGCATCAACGATTTTCAGTTGCCTGAAAACGTTCAGGGCTATTTCAGCCTGCTCCGGGTAAATCGGTGCAGGAATAATAGACTGGCCTTTCTTCAGGCGCTCCGCCCAGTCAGGGCAGGCTGTTGTCCATTCCGGCATTATGTACTCCCGCGATTGTTAACCACCAGTTTCGGCGGCTGCTGAATGGCAAACTTATTGGCCGCTTTTTTGGCAGCCTCAGCTTTTGCATCCTTCTTACCGCCCTCTCCTTTCTTCTGATGCATATAAGGCAGCATGGCCTTCGCAGCATCTTTCCTGGTTTCGATTTCGTAACCAACGTTGTTCATAACCGATTTCAGGAAGTCGAGAGGGTCTTCATACTCACCGGCGGACGATGCCGCAGGAGGTCGTTTTTCTTCAGGCGTGTTTACTGCTGGGGTATAAACATTCCTGCGATACGCAGGTTCGTCATCCACCTCAACTTTTTCTCGTTTTTTCCGCTCAATAAACGCGATGACCTCCGGGTCTTTAGCAAGCTGCGACCCCTTGGAACGCGCGGATTTTTCAGAATATCCCGCCTTTATTGCCGCATCCTTCTGAGACATCCCGGACATCAGCGCGAGAGCATATTTCCGCTTCTGCGCTGTTAACATGTTTACACCCTCCAGAGGGGGATTTTTTCTGCGAATGAGAGGGGGCGAGGTGTCCAGGGCGATCGATGTTTACTCTGGATGATACCCCCCCGGGGTTGGCAGGCATCAGAGACCTACAAACCCTGATTCCTGATCGTCATCATGCACCTTATGCTTCAGGGCTTGTTCATCAGGCTGACCAGTAGCGGCTTCACGTGCAGACTTACCTGCATGACATTCAGTGCAGAGCGTCCACAGGTTGTGCTCCGAGTTATCACCTCCGAACTGAAGCGCGATACGGTGGTCGAGTTCACTGTCAGTCAAATCAACAACCCGATTACACATACAGCAGCGACCACTGTCACGCGCATAGATACGGCGCTTCAAGCTCACCCTTGCACTTCCACTTATGCGGCGCTGCTCACCGTAGATCGGCTTGATGCGTCGCGTATCAATGGCTTTCAGGCGTGGCTTTAACGTTGATAGCTTAGACATGCAACCTCCACGCTCGTCGGCGTTCTGTACGTGGCGCTAAGTCAGGGTGACGCTCAACAGGCTCACCGTCAGCATGGTCCACCAGCGAGTAACCCGGATAGATCACTGAGCCACCCCATGCATCACCCACAGCGTAATCGGCGGGCTTGCTGTTATCCCAACGGGATAACACGCGATGCACATGCTCAGGCGGGACGCTATAGCAAACGCCGTGTATCAGCCGCGGCAGTGTGATGTAATCAGCGCGTGTCTTATCAGCCACGATTAGCCGCTCAGCAATCTGCATTTGATACTGTGGAGGCCGCCCGGTACCGAGATAAAAGCTCAACATGTCGTCAGGGAAACGAGCCAGCCAGTCAGTTACCTTTTCGGTGAATCCATGTACCGGCAGCGCGTCATCTTCCAACACTACTACCCGGCAGGCTTGTTCTGCTGCCCACTCCAGCGCGCGGCGATGATTCCAGTTCGCACCGTGGTTACCGTCATCAATTAGCAGATGAGCATCCAGCAGCGCAGCAAGACGTTGTGCATGTCCTGTGCGAGAGTGATGGCCGACCACCACAAACTTTATTTGTGCGACCACCAGCTCACCCCACTTGCTTCGTTTTTTTTGAATATCGTAGTTACCCGTGTGCCGGTTACAAACCTGTCTTTGAAGCGGGTATAAACAACCTTATTGAAGGCTCCCATTTCGAAATGGTCAGTCGGGCTTTCGGAGTGCTGGCAATCCAGCTCGACAACCATAGCATGCAGTAACTCCAGCATTGTTGCCCTGTCTCCACCCACTACGCCGCAATTAAGCAATTGCCTGGGGGTTGTCAGGAAATCACGGATATCAGCGTGCTGATGGTTTTTAATCATCCACTCTGTATTAGTTAGTTGAGGCTCCCAGCCTACATAAAGAATGCCCGGCGATACCTCTGGCTTATTCAGCATCACGACATCGGTGGAATCCGTACACCATAGCTCGGTTACCTCTGGATGATCCCGCAACCATTGCCACTGAATCCGCCAACGCTGCATATAGACGGATAAACCGTAATCCGGCTTGACACGCTCGACAATTGCCTGCGTATCAGTCAACTCCACATCAGTCAGTACAGTGACCGGGTAATTTGTCGACGCAATCAGCGGCTGAACTGCCTTAAGGCTCTTTTCCCACATCCTCCCGCGTTGCGGATCTGTAGAACCTGTCAAGTAGGACGTAAGTACGTGCGGGCGGTGAGAATACGGAACGTATTCTGCAAAACGCTGTAACCGCCTGAGCTTAACTATTTCCTGATTTTTACTCAGGTTATCGCTTCGCTGGACAGGCGTAAGTGACGAACTGACCGATTGATGTCTGTCCAGGGAGTCAATAAGTTTTTCTGAACCAACAACATCAGCAAAACGCCACGATGTCAGACCGGAGTGAAAGGCCCGATCTAAATATTCGACATCCTGCTCCATCGCGAAACCAAATGCAGGGTCAAACCCTCCGATAGTCTCTATAGCTGACCGCTGAGCGTAAATCATGCAGCCTCGAGTATGGGAATAGGCAACATGCCGATCGTCACCGCCAATTATCTTTGCATCACCAATCGGCTTACCATTAGCCCAGTTTGGGAAAATGTACGACAGTACCGGCTCTGGAGACTCAACGTAAGGCTTATGCCAGTTATCAGCTATCGGATAAGCATCGTCGTCAAACAGAAAAAGGTGTTCACATCCCGCCAGCATTAGATATTCGATGCAGCAGTTCTTCGCAGCAATAACGCCCTTTGGCGAGTCATGGCGAATTAGTTTTATGCCATCCTGGGCTTTAACAGGCGTTGCTGAACCATCATCTACAACCACCACCAGCGCACCGGCGGGCAGATGTTTAATGTGCTGCTCAATGGCGCGGTTTAAAACGTCTGGCCGGTTGTGGGTAGTAATGGCAATGCCAATCCGTGACGCTGAAGCGCAGGCAGGCACAAACGGGACACCATCAATAGTGACCTGCATAATTTCTCCATAGGGGTTTATTGACGCTTAATGGTGACTTTCCCGTAAAGCGTCTGTCGCTTCACTTCGCCGTACTCCGCCTTAATGTATCCGCGCTCATCGGTCACGGCGGCAATTACCTCGCCTTTTTCATCATCAGCAGTGAATACGTGCTTAACTTCAACGCCATCGATATAGACTTTATATCGTTCCCGAGCGAGATTAATTTTCCGCCCCGGATCGTCATCCAATACAGTGATACGCATACACCCTCCCGTCAGATTCCACGCGACCGTGCATTCCAGAGCAAGCCGCCGGGCTTAAGCGCATTGCGAAGAGCATCGTTCACCGCATCGTGCATCGCCTGTTGCAGGCCAACCACTGAAGCTGTTTGCGCATCAATCTTTGCCTGGAGGGTTGCGAACAAATCGCTTTCACGCACGGCATCAATGACGGCCTGCTTCTTTTCATCGGCAAGCGCGATATTTATCTTCGCTTTTGTTACGACGGCGTTTCCGATGATGGATGAAACGGTTTCATGCACCTTATAGCGATCGGCCAGGAACTCAACGTTTCTCTGGCCATCTTCAACACCGAGGGTCATGCCAGCTTCGTGCTGCTTACCCTTGTCGGTGACTTTCACGTTCAATTTCACGTTATAACCCGTAGACAATACGCCATCACCGATCAGCGCCTTATGGATGTAGGCTTGCCCTGATTTATCGACAAACCAGCCCCATTTAAAGTCTTCGATTGGGCAGTAGCTATTGATGCCGTCTCTTGGCTCATCTATAGGGCAGCCGATATAACCACCAGCGGGAACACCAAAGCGAGTATTTGCCAGATGCTTAATGGCAAACTCCTGCCCCTCAGCAGTCAGAAAGGTAAAATAATTTTCCTTTTGATACTCCGTCGCGGTATGGCGTGTTTCAGCGAATCCCAGTTCTCGAAGCTCAGCAGCACCAGATTTAGCTGGCAGATCGCCGGACTGAAGCGCGCCACGGAAAAACAGCGCATACAGAACATCTGTCGCCGCACCGGATAACGTAATGATTTTCTGACTCATGATTTATTTCCTTTTAGGCGTGAGCCTGTCGCACGGCAATGCCGCCGAAAGTTAACGGTTTGCCCAGGCTCACAGCTGAAAGACTTTCTTTGATGTGCGCGTGCGATGCGCAGAGATGTTATTACCAGGAACTTTCGTATGCGATATTCGTCAACTCATCTGACAGTTCCCTGATGGAATAAGCGATAGCCATCTTCTGTTCCCTGTTGAACGAAGACCATAGATGACGCAAAGATTCGCTAAGATGATATTGCCAGCGCCCGTCACCGCTTAGATCTTCCCAGCCATCAGGCAGGAGACAGAGCCCACGACCATAAAGCTCCTCTTCCGGGGTAAGGGGGGGGCGAGCGGCTGCCGTATTTACTGGGCCATCACCCCAATTGCCGACAACTATTTTCCCGCCACCAGCCATATTGACTGTCATCCCAACCTCACTGATTTCAATTGTTCCGCCCATGGCTTACCTCTCTGTATACTGGTGTAGAGTGCTCATCTGCCCACGAGCACTGGCACAATCAACAAAGGAATGATTTATGAATAAGAAAATTTTCGATGAAATGGTTCTGCTTAATGAGCAAACATGGGAAAGGCTATCTTCGATAATGCAAAGCGAAGACGACATAGGTGTCGTCTTGCGCCTTCACCTGGTAACCGAGAAAATAATTGAAGCGTGGTGCTGTGCGGCATCAAACAACGTTAATTTTTTTGATGGTTTCGGCGAAAACTTAACTATGTCATACGCGGCAAAACTCAAGCTCGCTACAAATTTTGGTTTGAATGAGTTTTCCTACCAGGAGCTTAAAGTCGTAAACAAAATCAGAAATGCACGCTCACATCAAATTGATAATTCAGAAATTACCAATGAAGAGATAAATAAATTAATCACACTCATAAGCAAGGGCGATCAAAGAGAGCTAATTGAAAACCCCAAATTTGGCATCCTGATTGGTGACAAAGGAATACATCTCAATGACGAAGGGATTTCAAATCGTGAAAAGTTCATTGCCTCTATAGCTGCGGTAATTCTCAGGATTGCCAAGCAAGTTAACGACGGCGATAAATTTATAAAATTACTCTAACCGTCCATTTTACAGCAGGCATTCATTGAGTGCCTGCTGTAATGCCTAGTCTTCCAGTTGCAGTACGCCGTGCTCTTCTGAAGATGAATAGGCGACCAGACCCGTGTATTCCGGGATAACCTCGCCATCATCGGCTTCAAAAGCCGGAATTGTTGCGTGGGCGATCGTATACGCCGCTTGACCTTATGATTCTGCAAACTCAGCGAGCGATTTAATTTGTTCAGCTGTAAGCACTATCGGAGTCATTTTTTATCCTCAGTCCATATGGAAATCGTCATTAAGTCGACGACGGTTAGCGCTGCTGGCGTTGTGCGGGCAGGCGTTAGAATTGTGACCGTTGGCGCCGCAGTAGCTACAGCGCAGATTCACCCGGCGAGCGTTGCCGCTCCATGTATGCGGGCAATTCTCACGGGTGTGTAAACCCGAACCGCAAAAGGTGCATCGCGTATAACTCATGGGCTCACCTTCTGGCAGTTTTTCTGCCACGCTTTGTTATGCGCCAGGATGTCGCGCTTCGTCTGCTTATCCAGTACATCCCAGTCGTGGTCCGTTCCGTAGATGGGTTTAACCCAGTCGCAAGCCGTGTCCACTACCTCAACCCTTACGGGTCCAGTTGTCCCGCAGCTCGCGATCAACATCGTCGCCAGGCATATGGTTAACAGTCTGCTGTACATTGCTGGCCTCTTTCGTTGCTTCTACCCGGCGTTCGGCTACTGCTTCAGTGGCTGCGGCTTTTTCTTCTGTTCGCTGCTGGTCGGCTTTCGCTTCCGCTTTGCTGGTGCCGCGGATATGGCCCAGGCCAAAGGCACCGGCGATAGCGGAAATCACCAGTGCGGCCAGCCCGATTATCGTTTCGATACCCACACTCACCTCACACCAGAACAGATTTCGCCAGGTTAAACAGCGCGCGGCGTTTATCCAGCCCGTTTCTGCCACCATTGATAAGAAGCGTCACGCGCTCAACGTCGCCGGAATGAAGCAGGCAACCGCGAGACGAATAGAACCATGCAGCTGAGCGCGCGGCGTATTCATCCTGTTCAAGCAGCTCCGGATGGGTAACAAGGTCAAGTTTTAGAGCATGACCGCAGCTGCGATAGTTGCTGAGCCCAGTGATTTGCTTCAGGCCGCGACCGCGATATTTCCAGCCATCACCGGCAACCTGATTGCCCAGGTGTACTTTTCCCCACTCACCACCGTATACCAGATTGGCGATCGCTTTCTGGTTTGCCGGTTGCGTTGCAGTTCTGCCAAGTGCGGCGGCCTGCTGTTGCGTGATGCGGTGGCTACCGAACGTCGGTACCAGGTTATCAACCGCGTAATTCAGGTTCTCCACCAGCCGGGTAAATCTGGTGCTTTCATGCCCCATCTGGGCAATAAACATTGCCTGATCTAGCGGTGCGGTGATGCCGTATTCCTTCATAGCGGCGTCGATATGCGGAAACCAGCGCGCAGCTAACCCGGCGCTGATACCAGCCGCCTTTTGAAATTGTGATTGGTTCATTAGTGCCTCAGACGATCAACCAGCCGCGCCATATTTCCACGAACCTTCAGGATGGCGGCGAAGATAAGAATGTTTGCGACCACCACCAGCCAGCTGGAATCACGATAAAGGCCGAAGATGAACTGCAAGGGGATCGCGGCGTAAACCAGCACGGTTATATACGCCAGGACAGAAATAAAGGGGCGATGCCGGGCGCCATGTCGCTGGTAAAACATCAGCACGATGACGATGGCCGCACAAATAAACGCATTAAAGACTGCTGACGGGTCAATTACCATTTCCCCCTCCCCCACGTAGCCGCGAGAAAAACTTGAACACGTTGTTCAGGTCCTGGTTGTTAAGATAAGTGAGGATTTTTATACACAGGGCAGACAGAATCACTGCACCCAGTGCATCCAGCGGTTTTTCATAGTGCGAAGCTGCATTTAGCAGTGAGCCAATAAGTCCCGCCCCAAGCACCCCAACGATAAACGACGTCAGGAAATATGCTGCCAGTCGGGCACGCGACAGGTTCGTTGCTGTCGCGACGTAGAACACCGCACCACCAAACGCCCCGAACACCACACCAAAATCTGTATGAGTAAAGACGCCGTACAGGACTGAACCCAGCAGACCGCCGCCGAGAACAGCGCCGGTGCCGGTTAATGGATCGGACATTAAGCCCCCTCTTATTGCTGTGATCCCTCTCAGGAAATTTGAGGGGAATAAAAAAAGCCCGCTCGCGAGAGCAGGCTAAAGTGATGATTATCACAAGAAGGTAGAAAGGAGATCATCCGAAAGACAGGTAGTGACGTCCGGGTATCGAGGCCGATTCACTGATGGTTCAGGAGAACCACCTGCCAGCGGATATATCCCCTTCTTCTTTAGCGTAGCCGTAACTTCGGGAACCGAGCAAAAAAAACCTGCTGTTTAAAGCAGGCTCTCAAGGAATTATCAATTCGATATTATTGTTATCGTGGTGCCGGGTGCCTCCCGGTGAGAATTACTCCAGCAAACATTCCCGCGTCTGAGAGGTTTCCTTTTCAGGTAACTGCTGGAACGCCCCTCCGCATAGGGGGATTCACCACAATAAAAAAATAGCGCATAAATCAGAGTTGAGAAACTTCCTCGCTTAACGAATTGGACACTGGTCCGCCATCGAGGATTCGAACCCCGAACCACAGAGGTAGAAGCTCCGTGCTCTTTCCAGTTGAGCTAATGGCGGAAAAAAAAGACCAGCATTGGGTTGCTGGTCATGGGTCATGCAGTTGTCTCTGCGAAGTTGGCGTATCCCCACCAAGTGTTATCAGTATCGAGAGCATTATCGAACGCCAGTTTACTATAGCACCGAAGAAAAAATTCACTCTGTCAAAGGCCATCAGAAATGACCTTTTGCACAGTGTTATTTACTGGATTTAAACACGGGCCAGAGTAAAGCAATTACCCCGGCTACCAGCACGCCATCAGCAAGGATGGACATCATTTTGCTGGTGAAGTCGATGGCAACCACCAGGAACATCAATACCCCGGCGGCTACCCAGCGCAATTTCCCGATCACAGGTACTGGTCCAGTGGAAGTTGCAGCGCCTGAGCGATTTTCTTGAGCTGCTTCTCTTCTTCTTCCCCGATGCCGTCGTTGTCAGCGACATCAAGGCACAGGCAAAGAACATCAACAGCATCGTTTGTACCGGCAACGTCAGCCAGTTCGCGCAGCGCCTGAGCATTAGCAGAGCGCGGCGAAGCTTCATAGCGAGCACGGATATTGCTACTCATCTGTGCGATCTCACCAGCGAACGGTGCGAAAGCAGGCAATGCTGAAATGGTTTTTTCCAGAGTGGCGATTTCTTTCGCGTCGCATGTGCCGTCGGCATACGCAATGGAGTAAGCACCCCACACCGTAGCTTCAACCGCGTCGCGGTTTTCCATTTTCTTAACTTCGACAACAGCTTTACGTGCTTTCTTTTTGAAGATACCGAACATAGTGACTTTCCTTTTAGCGGGTGAGCCAGCGCTCAGGAATGATCAGCCCACAGAGACAGTCACACCGACCGTTCCCTATGGCTCACCCCTGAAAGGCTCTGTGGTTGAATTGCGCCGAGCGTGACGCGGATATGAAAAAGGCCGCCTTTAGGCAGCCTCTTACATGACAAAACCCTGTCGTAGCAGGGTTTTGGAATCGTTTTAAGTCCGTGGCGTAGAAACCACTCTTAACACAGTAATACATAAAATGCGGACCGCGTGAGGAAAACGATGGTTTTTTTAAAGCGAATGAGTAAAATCAACGCCACTTTGCACACAAGTTATCCACACTGTGCGATTGCAAATTCTCAATGAATTTCGTAAATGCGCTAATTTATGTGCTTTTTTTTGCCGATAGCATCTATACACTTGTGTGGTAAGTTTTGAATGAACGTTACCTCTTGGTTTGAAAATTCTTAACATAAGGACATCTGAATGTTTGAGCAGCGTAAAGCTCTGTACGCGCAACTGGAACAAGCACGTAATTCAAAAGTATTATGCTATGTCACAGGTGACAGACCAAACCAAGAAGCTCAAATCAGTGCTGATGTATTCGATTTGTTCGTCAATCATTTAGATGTGATCGGTGATGTTCAAAAAATTAGTCTTGTGCTTTACACACGAGGCGGGGATACTTTGACAGCATGGAGCCTTGTAAACCTGCTTCGTCAGTTTTGCAAAGAGCTCGAAATCATAATCCCATCCAAATGTCATAGTTCTGGGACGATAATGTGTCTTGGTGCTAACAACTTGGTTATGACTAAGCAGGCAACCCTGGGGCCAATCGATCCGAGTGTGAACACACCACTTAACCCTTCGACCATTATCAATGGGCAGCAACTTCAACTTCCAGTCAGCGTTGAAGAAATCAATGGTTATCTTGAAGTAGTTAAGCATGATTTGAGTATCAAAGATGACGCCTCACTTGCAAAGATCCTCCTTGCATTAAGTGAAAAGGTTCACCCACTGGTGCTTGGTAAAGTCTATCGAGCTAAAGCGCAGATTCAAATGCTCGCAAGAAAACTACTTTCTCATCAACTCACTGATAGTGAAAGTATTGAGAAAATTGTAAGTTTCCTTTGTAGTGATTCTGGTAGCCATGACTACACTATAAATAGAATCGAGGCAGTAAACGATCTGGGCCTTACTGTGGAAAAACCAGATGAGCATCTTTACGGCCTGATTAAAGAAATTTATGAAGATTTCAAAACTGAGATGCATCTGGGTGAACCTTTTGACCTAAATGCTATCTTAGGAACAGTGAACCAAGCATCATACGTATCTGTCAGAAGCATTTTAGAGGCTCCAGATACGTTTTCATATCAATTCCGCACTGAGGGGATGTTACAGCGTTTTCAAGTTCCAGGCGCCCCAGGTCAGTTCGGCATAAATCATAACCTTATCTCAGAAGGGTGGGCTCGACATGGATAACAAATCATCTACAGGAAACTTTGTAGTCTATACGAATAGGCATATAAATACTGCTGCGCCTAAGCCAGCAAGTACCCCTTCTACTGCTCAAAAAGTCAGTAATAACGGGGTAAATGGCTACAGTAACTTTTTAAGTTGCACCACAGGTTCGGTTATTAAAAACAGTTTCTAAAAGCAACGGCTCTCAAAGAGCCGTTGTTGTATCTACTCACATTCTAAACGTATATCGAGCATGCTAAGGCAACCGTCAATAAACCCTTCTGCCATCTGGATCTCTATGCGTATAAGCTTCTCATCCTTCTTTCTCGCTTTCGCGATTTTCCGTTTTGAGATGCCATAAAGATAATGAGCAACCAAGAGCGAATGCTCATATGGTTTTCGTTTTTGAAGCCGAGCCAAACACCCTTCTATAATCAGGGCGTCGTCGTCAGTGCAAGAAAGGCGGGATTTACTTGTTTGAGGAAGAAGCCCTTTGAAACCAGCTGCGATTGGTGAGTAATCCACGCCAGAACCATCGCTCGCGGCCCAACCTCCCCAAAGCTCTAATACCTTCTGAATGTCACGCATGTTTTCTCCACTTTTCATGCTAACACGCCGATTGCCAGCGCACGATCTAAAAACCGAAACAGCAGCGTTAACTGGTCGCCGTATTTCGCTTCAAATGCCACAGGATCAGCGTGTAACTCGTCGTGATGCGCTCTGCACAGCGGTATCACAAACAGGTCATGCGCCTTAGTACCCATTCCACCCTGCCCGTGGCCAATCAGGTGGTGGGGGTCGTCTGCCTGGTTATTGCAGCAACTGCACTGCTGCGACTTCACCCAGCGGGTGTATTTCTCGTTTTCCCAGCGTCGGCGCTTTGGCCTCAGCATGAAAGATTCCGGCGTTTCAGGATCGACCTTCACCGCCACTATCTTTTTTGCCTTCTCCTGAAAGATTTGCGTAGCCGGTAATGACGGGACAATGTCGCTTTCCCTCATCACTGAACTGTGCTGTTCTGGCTTGATTCTGAGTGCTTTACTCGCCACTGATTCAGGAACAAGGTCAGCCAAATCGTTACGTACCATCCACCAGCAGAACTCCGGAAGTGTCAGGGTGTGATCTTCGCTGAATCCCAGCATAATATTCACCCTTTCGAGTAACCATTTTACCAGGTTCTGCATGGCAATTCCTGCCAGTCTTTCAGTGGTTTGCTCACGTAAATGGTTATCACAAGACCAGCAAAGACGAATGCTCCCCGGAGCGTGGCGCATCACCGTAAAGTCACTGGCATGCCAGTCAGTGTGAGGCCACTGACATTCAAATTTTCTCTCCAGCCAGGCATCAAGGCTACTCAGCCCACCAGCTCGCTGAATAACCCTCTCGTTAACGAAAATGGCCTGCATATTGGCATCATCAGTAAGAGGTTGGTGGGCTTCAGGGATTATTCCGGACGGCAGATGCTGGATGGCTTCGGATGGTGGCTCAATAACTACCCTTCCCTGACGGAATAGCCAGAGCAGTTCGGTACCAGGGCGGAACAGAACCACCCCGGACATCGGCGCAATTTCAGGCGTCAGTATGGCTCTCACGCAATTTGCCCCTTAGCGACATACTCTGCCCAAAGTCCACCTATCCAGCGCACCCCTTTCGCCGTGAAACGAGACTGATTGAACGCGTAGTTGGTCTGGTTAGTGGTCCCGGTCTTAACTTCAAATCGGCCTGCTTCGATGTGTTTACTCTTCGGAGTAAGCACGCGGTTCAGGCGGTACATGATGCCGTTCTCAATGAGGAACATCGCGAACTCGGGTTCTTTGGCGTTAAGGAGCTTGGCAACCTGCCGGAATGTCATTGACCCGGTGGCTTTGACGTAGCGATCAACAAATTCAACCTTCGGTGCGGCAATTGCCAGCTCTTCACTCAGACGTTGCTTCTGTTCAGCAAGATAAGCGGCGAGCCGGAGTGCTTCAGGGAGTGTTTGGGGAACAACCATCCCGGCCCCGCTCTCCAGTTCCTGCCAGCGATCAACCAGACGGGCAGTAAACTCCGGGCACAGCTGCGCGACGATCACATAGCTGTCTCGCTTGTTAACTTCGTAGTAATGGTAAGTCTGCTGGTTCTGAGGATGGGTGTACTGCATTGCAGCATACCCCCCAATAACGCCGGATTTCATCAGTCGCTCAATGGTTACGCAGACATTGCTGTGACGGGAATCGACCAGCTTCGCAATTTCACGACTGGACATCGTTATCTGCTGACCTATCGCGGCAGCATGGTTTGTCGGACACGTTACGGTGATGTTCATCTGATTCATGCTCTTCTCCACTTATCAGGCGGCTGCACCCGCCAGAGGTTCATGTTTCTTGATCGATATTTCTACACGTCCACCCGGTACCTTCGGCCCCCACTCCACTAGCATTCTCTGCACCTGGCTGTCATCCTCCCAAATGCCTGCGTGCGTGAGCGCGTCAAACAAAGCCTTGTTGTAATTGTCGATGTCGCGGCGGCGTTCGTCTGGTGGGTACAACATAATTTCGACGGCAGCAGGTGCTGTTGATGGCTTTGGAAGGAAGCGAAGCTGCTCGACAATGGCGACACAGGCCGCGCTTTGATATGCCCTGCCTTTGGCGCTGATCAAATGGCGGCCTTTTAACGGCCCCTTGTTAGGGGCTCGCCAGTATGTGTTTACGCTCGGTGGGAATGGGAGCACCAGTTTCATAACGTCACTCCCTGTTTTTTCAGCCATTCAACAGCGTTATCTCTGGCCTTATCTCCACCGGATAGCAGGTCTTTGATGATCGTCACTGGATCTGCATCCCATTCCGTTTTGACGACGGTAATGCCTCTGGCTGCGCCAGGAGCAACAGTGATGTAACCCTTTTTCTTAAGTGACTTCACGTGCGCTACAGCAGCGTTCGGTGATGCGCAGCCAATTAATCCGGCAAGCTCCAGCATCGTAGGTGGGAAGCCAGCCTTTTCGATATGAACCTTGATAGCTTCGAACACTTCATTCTGACGCGGCGTTAATTCGATCATGACTCGACTCCATAACGCCCGTTCAGGCGTCCGATTACGCTGTTGAACATCACCAGGCTTACGCCCATCGGTTTAACCTTCTCGTGGTACTCCTTCAGGATCGGAGGCACTACGACATTCAAGCTTGGCTTTGGCTTCTGCTTTAGGGCTTTTTTGATGGCATCGTTGCATTGACGGGCTACATCACGCACAGCGTTCTCATGCTCGGTAGATAGCTTTTTCATGCGGCGCGCTCCTGTAGTTTTTTCATGGGAACGGCAACTGCCGGTATAAGCTCAACAGCTGGTGATTCAGATTGATTTCCCCAGTGGTCCCAGCCAGGCGCACCACAACGGCTGAATAGTTCGATGCGTGGGACGTCACCGTAAAGCTTCTCCAGACGGAAACGCGCCTCTGCTGGCTTCTGGCTGTGCTCACCGAGTGGGCTGTAAATAACCTGCTTGATGCTGGCGCACTTGCGTTCAAGTCCATTTCCCTTGGTGGCGATCAACAGGTCTTCGGTATTGGCTCGGGTGTAGTTCCCGCCGTTCATGCGGGTCTCTGCGTTAAGCAGATCGAGGAAGTCGTAAAAATCCTCCACCAGGCCAGCCTGGAGTACTTTGTTGATGTGCTGCTCTGCCAGCTGGTTAAACTTAACCCAGGTAAAGCCTTTCATGGTGCGGACTTTAAAGCCCCATGCTTCAGCCAGCTCAATAGCCTCACGGGTGTGAGTGCCGGTGAACCACATAGCCAGAACAGCATCGTCGGCAGCAAGGTCCCAAACAGGTAGGCGTTTCATGTCGATAAGCTTCATCGTACCGTAGTGATTGGTGGCAGCCCCATTGCTCACGGTGTTCCCGTATTCCCAGGCTGGGTCGGCGTAGATCAGAGAGTATTTCATCAAACGTTCCTCGCTCGGCCAGCAAGACACCACCCATCACCAGATGGCTTAGCTCGCTGAACCATGTTCAGGCAGCGCTGGCGTTCCTCCATAATCTTTTCCCGCATCTCTTCGCTTTTGGAGCGGTTGAAGGCATCCATCAGGACAGTGGCGGCTCGCAGGAACAGTCCCTTATCAAATAATTCCTTTGCCTTCTCCATCATCGCAACGACAGCAGGGTTTGGTGAGACCTCCTGTTTAGTCTCCGGCGTCACTTCGGATTTTTTTACCGGATAGCGCGGGACAATCGGCCCAATTGGACCTTCCGGAGCTTTGGCGTAGTAGCGGAAGGTCGGACGTTGGCCATGGCGTTCTGCTCTACCCATCATTGCCAGTCGGCATACCGCACGCTGCACACTGTGTAACTCATACTCCGGCAGTGCTGCGGCGATCTCCTTGTTCGTCAGTCCAGGATTATTGGCCACGAACAGCTGAATTGTTTTCAGAAAACTCATGAGTTCGCTCCTCTGAAACCTGCCGGGATTTTGCTGTAGTCGGTATTCTGGAAGCTGGATTTAAAGATCCCATCCTCTCGGGCCCACTCGCCGTTAACACGAGGAGGACGACCAGCCTTGACCCAACTTCTGGCTGATTTCAGATAACCCTGGAACTTGGATGGCTGGAACAGCGTTTGTGGTCTGAGATAGGCAGACATAGTGAGGTCTTCGCTCCACTTGGCGTTGCAGTAGTCCACCACTAGCGACAGCTCTTCAACGGTGAAGCCCTCCCCGATTCGGGCGCGAATGTTTTGCAGCGAGGTTGTTGAAACCTGATAACGCGAACTGGTCACCTGATTCAGATGGGTTAAAACCTGTTTAGCCTGATCAGTGATCAACACATCACGGTCTGGTTGCGCCGCAACCGGACAAATAGGGTTTTTAATATCTGTAGTATTCTCTGTTGTATTCTCTGTAAGAACATCAGTGCAATTTGACCTGATGAGAACGGTTCGTTTTGACCCGATGGAGCGTTCCACTTTGACCTGTTCCATCGGTTCATTTTGACCTGATGGAAGAGTGCATTTTGAACTCTTCGATTTGGTCACTTTGACCTCATCTAAAAGCTCACTTTCGTAGTTGATCGTGTAATAGTTCGTCATGTCGCGCTGAGACTTGTTCAGCTGCTCCACTTTGAGCACGCCGAGGTTTTTCAGGCGGGTGAATGTGCGCTTCAGCGTAGACTCAGACCAGAACGGGAACTGCTCCAGCCACTGCTCGTTGGTGTTGTAAATCCAGCGTACGCCGTCACGCTCCAGTCCGGAGGTGGTTTCTTTAAGCCAGTAGTTCACCTGCTGCAACGCAATAGCCTCGTTAAGGCCAATGCTGTACGCAAGGTCAGGGTTTATCACTATCGGCCGGGATGGCATTAACAGGCTCATGATCGTCCCTTAACTCTGTAAATTTACGCTGGAATTGCTCAAGAGGGCTGAAGCACTCATGATCGTACCCTTCGCGAAGGTATATAACGCGTCGAGTCTCGGGCTCCCACCTGATGACGTGGACGGTGATGCCTCTGTGGTCTCTGAATCGCCGGTCAACTTCAGCCATTCCTCACGCCCCTTCTCGTTCATCAGTGCAAATGCCTCTACCATCGCGTTCACAGGCTGGTAGTTGTTCTGATCCGCCTGGTTGTTTAATCTCTCCACATAGCCGAACGGGGAGTCTTTTCCCACCAGAGGAAGGCATCTGAATTGCTTCGCTGGTCTCAATCGGTTTAAACTGTTCATGCGGTAGTTTCTCCACTGAATACGACACGCCACGACGCCCGGAGCTGCACACTCGCGGGCGTCACTTCTTTTGGCTTTTCTTACGGCTAAACAGCGCGACAATCGCGCGGATCTCTTCTTCACGCGCTGCCAGATGACGGCGGTGATATTCGTTGATTTCTTCAGCTTCATGACGTTCGATTACTCCATCTTCGAGAGCTCTCTGGATCACGGTATCAACACGTCCACGCGCTGCTGACGTTCTCATGGCACGATCAAACAGGTCGACACGATCAAGGTCTTCAAGTTGAGGAATGTCCACCAGCAGCGCACCACGACGACGGGCAAAGTAATCTGCCAGGAGGGAAGTATTCGAGATGTCTTCCATGGCCTCCAGCTCGTTCACTTCGAAGAAACGGCAGCCGTTCTTCTCATACAGGTTGTTGTTGAACTGCGTTACTGACATGCCAAGAGCACCGGCCATAGCTTCACGGCCTCCTGGGTACGCTTTGCACATCGCTTTAACTACTTCTTTCAGGCTTGGCTCTACCATGTTGTTTTTCCTTTGGTAGTTACGAAATGCTGATTGCTGGGTTACGGTGTTACTGCAACGTCAGGATCAGCAGGTTTGTTTTTGTTAGGGAATGGTCGTACTTCCTCGGCTTCAATTTTCCCGTCTTCATTAACCAAGATATTTACCCTGCGATTACGCTTGAGGGCTTTACTGATGGCACTTTGGTATACCCCAAGAGCTTCAGCTGTTTTGGCCTGACCGTTTTCCAAAACATATTCAGATAGCGGAATAATCTTCATTGGTTTTCCTCGTGGTTTGCACATAAGGAGTATCACTGTTAGTGATAAATATGTCAACACTAGCGGTGATTGGTAATTATGCCGTGCGGTGATAAATTATGAGAATGAAAAAGAAACCATTGACCGCCGAACAAATTGCCGATGCCAACAGGCTGAAAGCTATCTTTGAGTCCAAGAAAAAAGCGCTGGGGCTCTCACAGGAGACTTTGGCTGAACAAATGGGTATGGGCCAAAGTGGTGTCGCTCAGTTACTGAATGGCACAAATGCTATCAACGCTACCCATGCTGCACAGTTCGCTAAAATTCTCGGAGTAAAAGTCGATGATTTCAGCCCATCCCTTGCAGCTGAGATATCAGCTATGTTTGAGGCGATTGCGAACGGAAGGAGTCATTCCTCTGTGTATGAGTACCCCCTATTAACCGAAGTACAGGCTGGCTCATTTTGTCCGGTTAATACATACACAGAACGAGACGCGAAGGAATGGGTTTCAACTACTGTTAAAGCCAGTGATTCTGCCTTTTGGCTTGAGGTATCAGGTCATTCGATGACTGCCCCGCCAGGAGTAAAACCGAGTTTTCCTGAGGGAATGCTTATACTCATAGATCCAGAACAGGATGTTGAGCCTGGTGATTTCTGTGTTGCAGGTATCTTCAACGATTCAGAGGTCACTTTTAAAAAATATGTTCGAGAAGATGGGAAGCCATGGCTTGAACCTCTAAACCCCAGCCCTCGCTATCAGGCCATTGAATGTAATGAGAATTGCAGGATAATAGGCAAAGTTGTTAAGGCCCAATGGCCTGAAAATATCTTCGAATAAGGAGCCTTCCGGCTCCTTTTTTTTTGCATCTTTTTTCACCTTAACAATCATAAAGTTAACACTACTGATGATATTTTTATCACTACAGGTGTTGACCATTTAATTACTATTGGTGATACTCAATATGCGCCGGGGTGATGATGTTTAAGACCATCGGTAGGTTAGCAGTACGGCATATGGCACATGTGCCGCAGCGGTCCGGGGATTCCTTGCATTACTTTTTCCAGATCCAGCGGGTAGCCGGAATGTGCAAGGCAGGCAAGTACGACAGCCAGAGACGTTTCACCAGCGTGGCGATAAGGTGACAGCCCAGACGATATCTGAGTGGCTTTAAAAACAGATGGGAGCCGGTGGAATCCCGGCACACAACATGAAAGCGCACTCCATCAACTATCGGTTGTGGATGGCAGGTAAATAAACGAACGGAGTGCGCTTCCAGTTGTGTTAACCGTAGTAGCTGTACCAGATGCTGTGTGTAGTCTTGGCGGTCGGCAGTTTTGAATGTCCTTAATGTCGACCGCCCCTTTTCACAACTGAAAGCGCGTTCAGACTGTTCCTTGAGAGGCCTCAGTCGTTAAATCAACTCAGGGGAACGCGCTCCCAATTGTGGAGAAGCTAACTGGCGGTGGCAGCCGCCCGTTTCACTAAGTGCCCTGGTTGGGTGCTTATTAAAACGAAACCCCATTATTTTTTGTCGCCAGTCGGCGAGGGATTCGTGCAACCAAAATTCAGCGGATATTTCCACTGGAGGACTGATGAACCACCTCGAATTTATTGAGAAGAACGTGAGGGAGCAGCTGATTAAACAAGGCTTTTCCTCTTCGGTGGCTCAGTGGGGGGCATGGCAAGCGATTGATTTATATAAGCGCATGTCACAAGCCAGCAAGAAAGGCGCGATTTTCGATGATGTGATGCGGCACGCTAAAGCCTGGGCAGACAAGCAGGTTTCAAAAGCTGAAGTCACCCGGAGAAAACGCACCTCCCCTAAAGACCAAGGCGGCCTCTTTTAAGTTGTAAGGCCATGAATTCAGCGCTGTGCAGAGCGCTTATAACACGGAGAAACTATCCATGACGAACACACAGAACGTCACCGAGTTACAACCACGCATGACCCGGAAGCAGCTGATCGATGCAGCGCGTAAGGCCGCCCCTCTCCTTCCGCCAGCTTATCGCGGAATTATGACCGAACTGGCTAACCGCCTGGACTATACAAGCGTAGCGCTTTGCGAAGCGATGGCGCAGCGTAAACAACTTGCTCTTCAGAACGCTACTCTGCGTGAAGATGTCGCAAGCTGGGCCAAAGAGTGTGACCGCATTGTTGAACGCTACACGAAGACCAGAACCAATATGCATTTACTGGAAGCCCAGCGAGAATTGCGTGAGCTGTCACCCATCGTCATTTCCCAAAATAACGAGGTGGCTCTCTGATGGCTAACTCATTCAAGCAAATGACCCGTGACGGGACCATCAAGCGCACCGATACCGGGATGTTCATCAGCCTCGACCAAATCCATGTGCGGGAAGGTTTCAACAAACGCGAAGATGATGAACGTACCCGCCAGGCAGATGATGACCTTTTCAACTTTCTGATGAATGGTGGCTCCGTTCCCCCGCTGGAGGTTATCGCCCGTGATGAAGGTGGAGTGTGGGTTGTTGAAGGCCACCGTCGGCGTCGCTGCTATGCGCGCTGTGCAGAAGCTGGTAAGCCAGTAGACCGCATCCATATCATGCCGTTCAACGGTAACGATGTTCAGCGCCTGGCGCGCATCATGACCAGTAACAACCAGCTCCCGCTATCTGATATGGAACAGGCAGCTGTTATTCAGGAGCTTCATAACGCCTTCAACCAGACCACCAGCGAGATTGCAAAACTGGTCAACAAGTCTGTCCCTACTGTCGAAAAACTTCTGCTTCTTAGCACAGCCAATCACGACGTTCAGAAAGAAGTTAAGTCCGGAGCCGTGTCTGTAGATGTGGCCGTAGACCGAGTAAAAGAGTTTGGCGAAAAGGCCGGTGAGGTGCTTCAGAAGGATAAAGCTTCTGCTGCTGCCAAAGGTAAGAAGAAAGTTACCCGCAGCGTTATAGCGCCAGAAATTAGCGTTAAGAAAGCGCGTCGCCTTGTAGAGCTGATCAGCCTGGCGGGTATAAGCGACACAGGTGTTATCTATCTCGAAGGATTGGACCATGCAGAAGTCGTGGAGATTATCGACGAGCACAAAGCTATCGCCGTTCAGCGTCATGGAGAAGCATCATGAGCACCCTTACCAAAGAATGGCTACTGAAGACCATCGCAGAGCTTGAAGAAGAGCGCGATGCTGTGCCTGGCGCAGTAAGCGAAGATGCGGCGATGGCGCTAGCGGCGATGAAGCTGGCGCTGGCATCGCTCGAAGCGGAGAAAAATGCCGAGCCGGTGGCGAAGGTTGAGACTGTTGGGGTTTGTTGGTACGCAGATAACGGTGTACCTCGCAAACCTGCTGTTGGTACAGAGTTATACACCGTCCCGCCAGCGCCGGTATCTGTTCCTGAATGGACAAACGAGCAGTGCCTGGAGTTCCTGTCGATCGCTTTCCGGCATGCGGAAATTAAGGGCGACCTTGAGCTTGATGATATCCGCCTTGGTGTGAAGATGGCCAATGGTAGCCGCGCCGCCATGCTTCAGGAGATAAGCAATGAGCAATAACAACCTAACAAACGAGCGCCTGAGTGCACTGATCCGTGTCGCTAGGGATTCTCTTGAATTGTATGAAATGGAGCTTCCTGTCATTGATGATGTAATGCTAGCGCTGGCAGAACTACAGCAATGCCGCGCCGCCATGCTTCAGGGTTCCGAACCTGTAACGACGACTAACAAGTTGCCAGAAGAAACCGGTTCATCTTTGCAATTGCGTAATCTCATCCGTCAGCGCCATGCTGAGTGGTCACAGGCCACGTTCGGTGATGTTGGTCCTGTCGGCCCGCTCAAGCATCTGTCGAAAGAGGCACTCGAAGCAGCAGAGGAACCTGATGATCTAAGTGAGTGGGCTGACATGCAGTTCTTGTTATGGGATGCGCAGCGCCGCGCCGGTATCAGCGATGGTGAAATTACAGCAGCGATGGAAGAAAAGCTGAAGGTGAATATGGCGCGCCAGTGGCCAGAGCCGAAAGATGGCGAGCCGCGACTGCATATCAAAGCAGCACCGCAGCAGGAGGTGAAGTGATGCCTCAAGTCAAAGTTGTAGTTATCACGGCGGTGATGTTCGCTATCTGCCAGCTCATATCCATGACCGGGTATGGCATATGGTAAGCAAACTTAAACAGCGGCGCCTGCGCCGCCTTAAAGCCGACGTTGCCTGGTGGAAAGGTGAAGCCTCGGATCTGTACGCCAGAGTCATGGAGCAGGCCGACGAAATAGCCGAACTCCGCAGGCTGGTCATCCGCGTGCCGATGCCAGTAATTATTTCAACGGAGATGGCCAACCAGCTTTATAACAACGAAACGAAAAGATGTCGTACCTGCAATGATGGCCTCCGTGGTGGGTGCTCATCATGCATTTTCTATAAAAGATAGCCGGGTGCAGCCGGTAAAGTGGAGAGAAACGCATGGGGCAGTTAGTAACACTTCATGAGTGGGCATCTGGTCCAAATGGATTCAAATATCCATTAAGCAACTCAGCATTAAACAAAATAGCAAAGACCAAACAGACTTATCCGCCAGCCTTAAAGCAAGGTCGACGCTGGGTAATAGATGAAGATGCTCGTTTTGTTGGCATGGTTGGCAGTGTTGATATTTCGTCATCATTATCAGACAAGGCCCGCCAGTTAGTGGAGAAAGCAATAAATGGCAGCTCGCCCCAGAAAACATAATGTCAAAATACCCAACCTTTACTGTAAGTTAGATAAACGTACTTCAAAAATTTATTGGCAATATCGCCACCCTGTAACAGGTTCATTTATTGGATTCGGTACAGATGATGAAGCGGCAAAAGCTGCTGCAATCGAGATGAACCGTATAACAGCAGAACAAGAAACTCAGCAATCTTATGCTCTGATTGATATGGCAATGAAGAGCTCAGGGAAAAAGGATCAAGGTATACGTGTTTCTGAGTGGATTAAAAAATACATCGAAATTCAGATGGAAAGGTTGCGTAACGGTGAGATAAAAAACCCTACTGTAAAATCCAGACGATTATGTTCTCAAATTCTCGCAGATAGAGTGCCAAACCTTCGCCTGAAGGACGTTGATACAAGACTCATTGCAAAAATTATTGATGAATATAAGGCAGAGGGAAAGCACAGAATGGGCCAACTGATAAGAAGCGTACTAAACGACGTGTTCAAAGAGGCGCAGCATGCTGGCGAGGTTGATCCTGGCTACAACCCAGCATTAGCTGTAAAAAATCCAATAGCCAAAGTGAAACGAAGCAGACTTAGCATTGAACAATGGAAAATGATTTTTGAAAGCGCAGGCTCTTTGCCGCCTTGCGCTCAAAATTCTATGCTTTTGGCTTTAGTAACCGGGCAAAGGATAGGTGACATAGTCGAGATGAAGTTTAGTGACATTTGGGATAATCACCTTCATGTTACCCAAAATAAAACCGGAATGAAGTTAGCCATCCCCTTAAATTTAAAGTGCGATGCAATCGGGTTGACTCTGGCTGATGTTATTAGTAAGTGTCGCGATAGAGTAGTGAGCCCTTATCTGATCCACCATGTTAAGCATCACGCTTACGGTAAAGCGGGATCTCACGTTCCCGAAAAAACAATATCAAGATATTTTAAGGAGGCAAGAGATAAAGCAAATATTACCTGGCCTAAGGATTGCACTGCCCTTCCGCCGTTTCATGAACAGCGCTCGCTTTCATCAAGAACATACAAAGCTCAGGGTATAGATGTCAAAACTCTTTTAGGGCATAAAACCGAAGCAATGAGCGTAATGTATGGAGATGATCGTGGTCTAGAATGGAAAAAAGTTGTGATTTAAACAGGGAGTTTTGGGGAATTATTTTGGGGATGTTTTGGGGAAAGAGTTTTATAAATTATATTCAGTCACTTAGAATTTAGCGAATTGCTCCAGAAACAGTCTTCCACCAGCAACGCATGAATCAACAGCCAGCGCTCCCGCTGGCTGTTTTCTTTCAGCCCTCTCCCTCCCGTGCTAATGTAGCAAGCTACGTATTGGCTAATCACAGGTGAAATCGTTATGTCTGATGACGTGACCGGGACGACAACCCATCAGCAGCTAATCAGCTTATTAACCGAGCAGGAGGCGCGCTTTCGTGTGGTGGCGCATGAGGCCGTAGGGAAATGCGAAGCGGTCAGTGAAATTCGCGGGACCGATCTCCGCCAGGGAGCAAAAGCGCTGGTCTGTAAGGTAAAAGGCAACGGCGTTAAGAAACATATTCTGGCAATCCTCGCCGCCGATCGGCAGGCCGATCTGAGCCTGCTGGCCAGCCATTTCGGAGGGCTTAAGGCATCTCTCGCCAGTCCGGCCGAAGTGGATGCGCTTACCGGCTGCGTTTTCGGCGCCATTCCCCCCTTCAGCTTTCACCCGGATCTGACGCTTGTCGCCGATCCGTTGCTGTTTGAGCGCTTTGACGAGATCGCCTTTAACGCCGGTCTGCTGGAAAAATCGGTGATTATGGATACCCAGGACTATCTGCGTATCGCCCGTCCTGAACTGGTGTCGTTCCGTAAACAATAAATACAGAGGCTGGCTAACGGTCAGCCGTTTTCCAGCAGCAGCACGGAAGCAATCAAAATAATCGCGATGATAAAAAACGATGAGGAGATAATCAGCGTTTCGACAAACATAGGATCGTTCATGTTGCCCTCTGCCTTGCCCATTTCCCTTTTTTTACTCCCGCATAATGACAGTTAAATGACAATGACGCGTCCACGAAATGACGATTTTTCGCTGAAACGATTCGCTGTTAACTCCCCTCCCCCATATAAAGTCACTGTTTAAATACTTTATTTGTTACCGGTATCACGAAAAGAAATTTACGTAACCCCGATGCCAGATCTCGCAATTGTTAACCTTTTCATGATGGTTAACCTTGTTTACGGAGCACCTCATAAATAAACCTTACACTGGCAAGGTGAATACCATGACCGAGATAATTACCCGTAAAGAAAAAATCAGTTATGGTTTAGGCGATATGGCGAGCCATATTGGGCTGGATAACGTCATTATTTTTCTGACGTTTTACTATACGGACGTGGTGGGGTTACCTGCCGCATTCGTGGGCACTATGTTTCTTCTGGCGAGAACCGCCGATGCCATAATTGATCCGGCGATGGGCTATATCGCAGACAGGACGCGTACCCGCTGGGGAAAATTCCGCCCCTGGATGCTGTGGCTGGCGCTGCCCTTTGGCGCAAGCTGTCTGCTGACCTACGCCGTGCCGGCGTCGCTCGACCTGCACGGTAAAATGATTTTCGCCACCGTCAGCTATACCCTGATGATGCTGATGTATACCGCAATCAATATTCCCTATTGCTCCATGGGCGCGGTAATTACGCCCGACAACGATGCGCGAATTTCCCTTCAGTCTTATCGCTTTTTCCTTGCCACGTTGGGTGGCGCGTTGTCGACATTCTTTATGATGCCGCTGGCAGAGTTTTTAGGCGGCGACGATAAATTACTGGGCTACCGCTGGGCGATGGCCATTATGGCGACCGTCGCGGTGATCATGTTCTGGATCTGCTTCGCGAATACGCGTGAACGTATTAAGGCTCCCGCCACCCACAATAATTATCTTGCGGAACTACGGGATTTATTACGAAACGACCAATGGCGCGTTGTCGCCGTCCTGGTATTAACCAATATTGGTTTTGGCGTTATTCGCCTTGGCGCAATGATGTATTTCGTCACTTATTATCTCGGTAGCGCAAGCTATTTTATGTGGATGCTCGGGGCGCATATTCTCGGGAAAGCCGCAGGCAGCGCGCTGGCCAAACGTCTGACGCAGAACGTCAGCAAAGTGCAGATGTTTGGATATTGTTCCGTACTGGCGGGGGTACTCAGCATCGCCCTGTTCTTTGCGCCTAAGTCGGTGCTTATTCTGGTGCCCATGACGTTTATCGTCTCCACCCTTTACCAGGCCACCACCACGCTAATGTGGGTGATGATGGCGGATGTCGCCGATTACGGCGAATGGAAACAGGGCAAACGCATGGACGGCGTGATCTTCTCCACCTTCCTCGCCGTACTCAAGCTGGGGATGGCGATCAGCGGCGCGATTGTTGGCTGGACGCTGGGCTTAAGCGGCTATGTTGCCAATGCCCCGGAACAAACTACCACGGCCATGTACTGCATCATCGCCCTCTTCACCGTCGTACCTGGCATCTTGTCGCTCTGCGCGTTTGCCACGCTGCGCTGGTACAAGCTCGACGACAGCACAATGCAATCCATCCATCTCGCCAAACACCCTGTTTAGAAGGACGCATTATCCATGAGTGAGCTGATTCAACATTCCAACTGTATCGAATGGCGTTTTGAACACCAGATCCTGCGCATCGAACCCTGGGGAGAAAACAGTCTTCGCGTCAGGGCCACCTGCTCCCCGGCATTTGATGACGCCTTACAGGCACTGTTACCCGCCACCCCTTGCCAGGCCGAGATTGTCGCCGAAGCGGAAAGCCTGACGCTGCGCAACGGCAATATTACCGCGACCCTGAACCTTAAAGGTCAGTTGGCCTTCTACAATCAGCGCGGCGAACTGCTGCTGGAGGAGATGTGGCGCCAGCGTTCAACGGTGGGTATCGGTGCCAGCGAGAAGAGTCAGGATAAATATGTCAGCGCTCTGAAGCTGGATGGCCGCGAATTTAAACCGCTGATGGGCGGCAAATATCAGCTCACCGTCCGGTTTGAATCGCGTCCGGATGAACGCATCTATGGCATGGGTCAGTATCAACAGCCGTGGCTGGATCTGAAAGGCTGTACGCTGGAGCTGGCTCAGCGAAACTCCCAGGCCAGCGTGCCCTTTATGCAGTCCAGCCTTGGCTATGGCCTGCTGTGGAACAACCCGGCGATTGGTGAAGCCAGCTTTGCAAAAAATCAGACGGAATGGCGCGCCCGCGTCACAGGAGAGATGGACTACTGGATCACCGCCGCTGACACGGTGGCGGATATCACCCGCCAGTATGTGAAAGCCACCGGTACTCCGCCCCCCGCCCCGGCGTTTATCAGCGGGCTGTGGCAGTGCAAATTGCGATACCGCACCCAGCAGGAGGTGCTGGAGGTTGCGCGGGAGTATCGCCGCCGTAATCTGCCGCTGTCGGTGATGGTCATCGACTTTTTCCACTGGCCGAATCAGGGCACCTGGTGCTTCGACCCCGTAGACTGGCCCGATCCTGAAGGCATGGTCGACGAGCTGCGCGAAATGGGTATTGCGCTGATGGTGTCGGTGTGGCCAACGGTAGAGGCGCGCAGCCCCCTCTACCCGCTGATGAAAGCCAAAGGCTGGCTTGTCAGCAGTGAGCGCGGCGTGCAGGTCAACCTCGATTTTATGGGCAATACCACCTTCTTTGATGCGACCCATCCTGAGGCGCGGAAATTCGTCTGGGATACGGTGAAGAAAAATTACTACGACATGGGCATTAAGCTGTTCTGGCTGGACGAAGCGGAGCCGGAATACCGCGCCTATGATTTTGACAACTATCGCTACCACGCCGGTCCGGTACTGGAAGTGGGCAATCGCTACCCGCGTGACTTTGCGCAGGGCTTTTACGATGGGCTCCAGGCAAACGGCGAAACCGACATTGTTAACCTGGTACGCTGCGCCTGGGCAGGCAGCCAACGCTTCGGCGTGCTGGCGTGGTCGGGTGATGTCCACTCCTCGTTCCATGCTTTTCGCAATCAACTCGCCGCAGGACTGAATATGGGGCTGGCGGGGATCCCATGGTGGACGACCGATATCGGCGGCTTCCAGGGAGGGAACGTTAACGACCCGGCGTTCCATGAATTGCTGATCCGTTGGTTCCAGTGGGCGGTGTTTACACCGGTACTGCGCATGCACGGCTATCGCGAACCGCAGATCCAACCTCCGGAGCGCTACCGTGACGGTATTCCTCAGTGTAACAGCGGTTCGCCTAATGAGCTGTGGAGTTACGGAGAAGAGAATTACGCCATCATGCAGCACTGGCTTACCGTGCGCGAAACCCTGCGCCCGTATATTGACGCGTTGTACCGGCAGGCTCATCTGCACGGAGACCCGCTCATGCGTCCGCTGTTCTGGCACTATCCGAAGGATAAGCAGAGCTGGGCGTGTGAAGATCAGTATTTGTTTGGTGAAGATCTTCTGGTGGCGCCGGTTATGCAGGCCGGTCAGCGTGAGCGCGATGTCTGGCTGCCGACGGGCAATAGCTGGATCGCCCTCAACGGTGAGCGCTACGCCGGTGGGGAGCATATCCGGGTGCCTGCGGCGCTGGAAACCATCCCGGTGTTTATCCGCGAAGGGAGTCCGCTTATCCAGCAACTGGTGGACTGACGTCAGGCAAGTGCCCAAAAATAGACAATTTTTTCAGTGAAGCCTGCCTGCCGTCGCGTTTGCGCGTAAAGTAAGCAGGCTTACTATTTTTGGCAAGGATCCCGTCATGTTCGACCCTACACTACTCATACTTCTGGCCCTGGCTGCTCTGGGTTTTGTCAGCCACAATACCACCGTCGCGATTTCCATTCTGGTCCTGATCATCGTTCGCGTCACACCGTTGAACACCTTCTTCCCGTGGATAGAAAAACAGGGGCTTACCATCGGGATCATTATTTTGACCATCGGTGTGATGGCCCCGATTGCCAGCGGAACGCTACCGGCCTCAACGCTGCTGCACTCCTTTGTGAACTGGAAATCGCTGGTGGCGATTGCAGTGGGCGTTTTTGTCTCATGGCTTGGCGGGCGCGGCGTGACGCTGATGAGCAGCCAGCCTTCTCTGGTGGCCGGGCTGCTGGTGGGCACCGTGTTAGGCGTGGCGCTGTTTCGTGGCGTGCCGGTTGGCCCGCTGATTGCTGCCGGACTGGTTTCGCTGTTTATCGGAAGTCGTAGTCAGGCTGGCGATATAGCGGGCGGGCGTCTGTCCCAGTCCTTTTTTGAACATGGTGATAAAGGCGGTGGTGGAGTCATACCCCAGCGCCTGCGCCGCCTGCTGGACCGACTTTCCGCCGATCAAAAACTGCAATGCGACAATCAGCTGGAGCTGGTGTCGCCAGCGGCGAAAGCTTAAGCCGGTCTCTTTCACCACCAGCCGCGCCAGATTGCGCTCGCTCATGGCAAAGTGGCTGGCCCACTGCGCCAGCGTCTGCCAGGCGGCAGGTTCGTTTGCCATGGTCTCACTCATCAGACGAATTTTCGGATGCGGAGATACCGGCAGCTGGAGATGCTCCTGCGGTTGCAGGGGCAGTTCATCAAACAGGACGTCAACCAGCCTTCCGGTAGCGGGAAGAGGCAGTTCCTCCTGTGACCTGTCCGCGAGCGCCAGCACCAGCTCCCGCACCAGGGGCGATATTTTCAACGTACAGGTACGCGTCGGTAATTCGAGCGCACCGGGTTCAATAAACAGCAGGCAGAGCTGCGCGCCGGGCGTCGCCTTGTTGCTGTGCGGCGTTTGACCCGGTATCCACACCGCATACTGGGGCGGCACCATCAGCATCGCGTTCTCTACTTCACAGGTGATCGCTCCTCCCAGCGCCATAATCAGCTGCCCTTTGCGGTGCTGATGCAGCGGAATGTACTGTTCTTGTGCCACCACGCGGATGCGAAAGGCCACCGCCGCGTCGTGCTGGCTATCGGGATCGTAGCCGTCGAGTCCCAGTCCATACATAAAGTTGTCCGATATTAGCGATAAACTGTCATTTTAGCCTGATTTCAACCACGACTTAAATCGGTATGGTATGCGCTCGCCTGAACGTAAGAGACAATAATGACTACTGCTATTCAACCTTCCGGGAAACAGGGCGCGCTGCTGGTTGCAGGCATCCTGATGATCGCCACGACGCTGCGCGTCACCTTTACCGGGGTCGCCCCCCTGCTCGACACCATCCGACAGGACTATGGCTTAAGCACGGCGCAAACCGGCCTGCTCACAACGCTGCCTCTGCTGGCCTTCGCCTTTATCTCTCCCCTTGCCGCAGGCGTCGCCCGGCGCCTGGGCATGGAGCGCAGCCTTTTTATCGCTCTGCTGCTGATTTGCATCGGGATTGGCGTACGTTCGCTGCCGTCGGCCTCGCTGCTGTTTATCGGTACGGCGATCGTGGGCTGTGGGATTGCGCTGGGCAATGTCCTGTTACCCGGATTAATCAAACGTGATTTTCCGGGCCAGGTCGCAAAACTGACGGGGGCTTATTCGCTGACGATGGGGGCCGCCGCTGCCGCAGGGTCGGCGCTGATCGTCCCGCTGTCGCTGGGGAGTGGTGGCTGGCACGGGGCGCTGTTGATGCTGATGTTCTTCCCGCTGGTGGCGCTGCTGCTGTGGTTACCGCAATGGCGCCAGAGGCCGGCCGCCACCCTGACCGGTGCGGGCGCGTTGCACAATCGGGCAATCTGGCGCTCCGCACTCGCCTGGCAGGTGACGCTTTTTCTGGGCATTAACTCGCTGATTTACTACGTCATTATCGGCTGGTTACCCGCGATTTTACTTAGCCACGGCTACAGCGAAACGCAGGCTGGCTCCATGCACGGACTTCTCCAGCTGGCAACCGCTGTTCCCGGTCTCGCCATTCCGCTGATCCTGCACCGTCTTAACGATCAGCGTGGCATAGCCGGGCTTGTCGCTCTGATGTGCGCCGTCAGTGCGGCCGGGTTCTGGTTCGCGCCGGGGCTGGCCGTCGTCTGGACGCTGGTGTTTGGCTTTGGATCCGGCGCCACCATGATCCTCGGCCTGACGTTTATCGGACTGCGCGCCAGCTCGGCCCATCAGGCCGCCGCGCTCTCCGGCATGGCACAGTCGATTGGCTATCTGCTGGCGGCCTGTGGCCCACCGCTGATGGGGAAAATTCACGATACCGCCGGAGACTGGCGCATTCCGCTGCTGGCCTGCGCGCTGGCTGCGGTAGTGATGGCCCTGTGCGGCATGCTGGCCGGGCGTGACCGGGAGATCACACCCCGCTGACATTCAAGGCAGACCTGACGGTCTGCTTTTTTTATCCCTGCGCCGCCCGCAGCATGGCCTGTACCAGCACCACCGGGCGCCCTTGAAGCGCAGCCCGCTCATGCTGGAACAGGGTGATGACAAAGAAAGGATGGGTCAGCAGCTCTGCCGCGCGGATCTCGCCCTGCTCGTCCCAGCCCGTTACGCGCATGTCGCCCCGCTCAAGCTGGCTGGCAAACTCAGACGAGACGCCGTAATTGCAGTGATAACCTTCCTGAATTTCCGGCTTGCCGTACGCTTTGGCAATCAGCGTGTTGTTCCGCAGCTCAATCGCGTCGGTTTTTTCCACCAGCGAGCAGGCCAGCGGCGCAATCACCATCCTCCCCTCGGTATCGGTTTCGGCATGGCCTGCATCGTGCCAGCCCAGCACATTACGGGCATACTCAATCAGCGCATGCTGGAACCCGCCGCAGGTGCCGAGAAAAGGGATGCTGTTTTCACGCGCGTAACGCGCGGCAATAAACGCCGCCTCGGTGTTTTTATACGGGCTTGCCGGTACCAGCCAGATGGCATCGTACCCGACCAGGTCTTCGGGGTTGGTCAGCTCAGGCGTGGCGAGCCAGTCATAATCAGCGGTGAGATCCAGAACCGCAGCGGCGTCGTCAATCGCCAGCGGGATCGCCTGGTGCGCAATAACATCGGGATTGTAATCACCAACCAGCGCAATGCGCAGCGTCGTTTTAACCGGGGAGAGTTCCATGAGAGATTCCTTATGCCGGAGGATTTTCAGATAACATAAGGAACCTCAGACTACCGATCTTTTGCAATTATCACAATACCTTAAATTGGGTGGTTAAACGCCGGGTGCTATAGTGTTCTTGCCGAACGTCGCACGGTAGGAGGAAAACGGATGATTCAATGTAAGCGCGTATATGAACAGGCAACGTCAGACGATGGTTACCGGGTGCTGGTAGACAGACTCTGGCCGCGAGGGATAAAAAAGACCGACCTCGCCTGTGATGAGTGGTGTAAAGCGCTAACGCCGTCCAGCGAACTGCGGAAAGCCTTTCACAGTGAAACGATCGATTTCACCGCGTTCAGTGAAGCCTATCGTAAAGAGCTGGCGCAGCAGCAGGATGAAGGCAAACGCCTGGCGGCCCTCGCCCGACAGCAGACCGTGACGCTACTCTATGGGGCGAAAAATACGGAGCAGAATCACGCGCGGGTACTGGCGGACTGGCTGCGTGAACTGTGATTAACCGATTGCCAGCTCATCCACGTTGTGTGGCATCTCGTCGGGAGTAAGCGGCATCAAATGTTCCGGGCGAACAAACGCAAAACCGTGCTGATTATCAAAGGCGTAAACATCACCGGTGACCAGCCACAGCGCACGCGCTGATGTATCAGGTAATTGCGTCATGACGCCGTTAACCGGGTTCACAAAACGCTGGCCCGGCTGACAAAGGCCAAACAGCTCCACGGATTTACCGATATTTCGACGGCCCGCCGTCGTACGCGCACCCACAATTATCGCCATGCTGCCCGGTTTTAACTGAAACATACTTCTTCTCGCAAACGTACCGCCAGAAACTGGCTAAGAATAATCCTAAAGAGAAGTGTATCGCAGTTTTATTGCCGTTGTCATCTGGTCGGTTGCGGGTGATCGCGGCGATAGAGATCCCATTCATCGATCACTTCCCCGCCTGGCAATTTGCACTCGGTACGTACGCCCTGCGGGCTTTGTACAGGGATTTGCTCTCCCCCTTTCTCCAGACAGTACACTGACGCCGGATTTGCCATACCAATAGCGTGCGGCGGTTGAGGCGCATCAGGAGGAGGTGTCTTTGTTGAGCATGCGGCCAGCGGTAAAACCAGCGCCAGGAGAAGATATTTCATTATCATGATCCTTCAGGGTGTTGAAAACGTCAGAGTAACGGGTCATCGCCGTTTTCTCCATGATTTCTCCATTAAACCTGCACGATTCATCCCTATAGTGGTGTCTGTTCTCACTCTGACCAGAGAACATCATTCCATAATCAAGATGTTTTGCCCCGATCTCAACATCGGGGCTTTTTTTTAGCCTCTCCTTCATCCGCTTTCAGAAGAATCTATAAAATTAATCCAGTTCATGTTTTACTATGACCGGAGTCTATATTTTCAGCATAACATGCAGATACAGAGGTCTTCTGCATGGGAGTCAACCTGCCTCATGTCAGATATCATTCTTGCCCGTGTTTCAGAAACCCTCTCCACCGAGCAATCTCTCGACAGTCTGGTGCGTCAGCTACTGGAAATGCTGGAAATTGTGACGGATATGGAATCAACCTACCTGACCAAAATCGATATCAACGCGCGTTTGCAGCACATTTTATATGCCCGTAACAGCAAACAAATGCAGATCCCGGAAGGGTTCAGCGTGCCCTGGGACGAAACGCTCTGTAAGCGCGCCATGGATAGCGACACCTTGTTCAGTAACGAGGTGCCCGACCGCTGGCCGGAGTGTGAAGCGGCAAAAGCACTGGGTATTACAACCTATATGAGCGTGCCGGTTCACCTGGCTGACGGTTCTCTGTACGGCACGCTTTGCGCTGCCAGCACCGCACAGAAACAGTTCAGCGAGCGTGGCGAGCAGGTGATCAGGCTCTTTGCCGGGTTAATTGGTCAGTACATTCAGAAAGAGTCGCTTGTGCTTCAGCTTCGTGAAGCAAATGCGGCGCTCATTGCCCACTCTTACACCGACGCCCTTACCGGCCTGCCGAATCGTCGCGCCATTTTTGAAAACCTTACCACCCTGTTCTCACTGGCGCGCCATCTTAACCGCAACGTCATGATTGCCTTTATTGACCTCGATGATTTCAAGCGAATCAATGATCAGTACGGTCATGAAGCGGGCGATCGGTTCCTCGTTCAGGTCGGCAATCGACTGACTCACCAGCAAACGCAGGACGAAATTATCGGCCGGCTCGGCGGCGATGAATTTCTGGTTGCCAGCCTGAGTCACAGCGATGATGGCGACGCCAGCACAGAGGTCAACGCTATCAAAACCCGCCTCAACGGCCGTATCGCGGGTGAATATGGGTTAGGTAATGTCACTATTCTCTATCCCGGTGCAAGCTATGGCGTCGTTATTGTTGATCCTCACTGCACAGATGAAGATAGTGCCCTGCGCACCGCAGACCTCGCGATGTATCAGGATAAAAAAGGAAAAAACAAAACAGGCTTTGTCGCGTTAGATTAAAACCGTACACTCTACGGCCTTATACAAACTCAAACAGGTGATGGCATGAGAATAGGGATCCTCTTTCCGGTGGTTATTTTTATCACGGCAGTCGTGTTTTTAGGCTGGTTTTTCCTTGGCGGTTACGCCGCGCCGGGGGCATAAATGAGAAAAACGACCCTCATCATGCTGATTGTCGCCATCGTGGCCGTCGCCGGTACGCAGTTAGGCTGGTGGTAACGCCCAAAGTAAAAAGGCCGCCCTCAGGCAGCCTTTTTTAACACAGGTCAGATTTAGCTTTTGATTTTTCTGTAGATAAACAGAACAACCAGCGCGCCAATCACCGCGACGACAAAGCTGCCGAAGTTGAAGCCATCAACTCTGCCAAAGCCGAACAGGGTACTGATCCAGCCACCGACGACTGCACCCACAATCCCCAGAACGATCGTGACGATGAAACCGCCGCCATCTTTGCCCGGCATAATCCACTTCGCCAGGATCCCCGCAATCAGCCCAAAGATAATCCAGGATAAAATTCCCATAGCTTTCCTCTCTGTATGGTTTTTGTCATTAAATCAACGACACAGAAAAGGATAGCACAGGATCTGAGAAAGGAAATTTGTGATAAGAATCACACGGTTCATTTGAGTAAAATCTGAGCAATAAAAATTGCCGTTCCACACTCATCGTGGGGTTGCATCTTTTACTGAGAAAGATTATCTTTCTCATTACTGAATAGTTGAGCAAATCACTCAGGTATTCAGTACGACATTGCTCACATTGCTTCCAGTATTTCTTGCCCACTTTTTAGTGGGCTTTTTTTTGCCTCACCCCACCAAAATCTGGCGTTTTTTCCCATGAGGTGAACCGCTATTCTCTGTGGCTACTGAACAGCAAAGTGAATCTGATAACATGAACGTATCGAGCAAGTTCGTCATCTGCCTTAATCTTGTTTCTGCCAGTACGCTACTGTTACTGCTCTCAACACGGTTTGAGTGGTTCTGAGATGTAATGAGTCGGCATGGTGGCTTTCCTTTCAATTACGTGCGGGCTCAACGCGCATACTTGTAGCTTTAATGACCTGTGTTAAGATCCCTGCACCTCAGGACGTGGCGGGACAGCAGGAAAATGAACAAGGCCATTGCCGTTGCTATCATCTCAACCTTTATGGTCGTCCTGTCGCTGTATGCGGTTAACGCCATTATCGTTGAGCAGCAAAAGGACCGGCAGAGGGAGATCTCCCACACGCTCTTACGCTATTCCGAAGACTTGACGCAAAATATCGCCAGTACGCTTAAAAATACCTCCGCGAAGGGATGCGATAACGCCAGCCTGAACGTCTACCGTAATTTAAAGATGCAGAGTCTCTATTTCGCCGATGTGGGGTTTATTGAAAATGGGAAAATCACCTGCACCGCATTTTGGGGCAAGCTGGCAAATCCCATCGCCCTTCCCTCTGAGCTTCACAACACCCTGAACGGATTCAGTCTGGCGCAATTTTCACAGAAAGATTTTTTTGTAGGCAATGCGACAATTTATAACCATCTTATTATCTTCACATCACGTTCAGCCTACGATAAATTCTCTCCGGTCACCGCCAACTATTCACTTCGTTCTACCACGAAAGATTTCGACCGAACCTTTTTTACCGTTACCTCACCTACAGAAAACCTTAGCCGCTTGTCGTCACTGTTATTCACGCAGACCGTGACGCAGTGCAGCACGCGCTGGGATTTGTGCGTTACCGTCACCCACCACAATGCCGGACTGGCATCGCTCTCCCGCGTAGTGATGGTGCTCCTGTGCCTGTTTTTATACTTTATCTGGGTATCCCTGACGCTGTTTTCTCTTCGACTTTATGAAGATCGACTTTCTCTTGAGCGAACGCTGGTCAAGGCGGTGATAGCGAATACTATCAGCGTTCATTTTCAGCCCATAATTCGGGTTGCTGATAAGAAAATCGTCGGGGTTGAAGTCTTATCAAGATGGCAGGATAACAATCACAAAGAGGTTTCTCCTGAGCTGTTTATCCCGTTAATAAAAAAAATTGGTCTGTATAACGTTTATTATCAGAACATGATAAAGAAATCCCTGGCGGAAATTGCCGGGCTGGCGGCCGAACATCAGTTAATGATTTCACTGAACGTTGGCCGGACGGAAATTGAAGACGGCAAATTTCTGGCGGTATTACGTCATGCATGCTTAGAGAACGCTATTCCCTTATCGTTAATCAAAGTTGAGTTATCCGAGAATGGCGTTTCCACCTCGGCCATCCTTGAAGAGTTTTGTGAGGATCTTAAATCGGCAGGCGTCAAAATTTCAATAGACGATTTTGGCGTGCAAAACTCTAATCTGGCAAGGCTGTCCAATCTCAAATATGACGAAATCAAAGTGGATAAGTCGTTAGTGGATGGCATCAACGAGCATTATAAACAGGATATCCTGGTGATCTTTAGCGACGCGCTCGCTAAACTGCACAAAACCCTGGTGTTTGAGGGAGTCGAAAGCGAAACGCAATATCAGTTCATCGCGCAGAGATACCCCGATGCCCTCGTGCAAGGCTGGTACTTTTCAAAATCACTAACCCGGCACGACCTCGCCAGCCTGCTGGCTTACTCAGCGCGATGACGCGTTATTCATTGCCCCATTGATTCAGGAAGTTCGCAATATCGTCAATGCGCGCTTCATCTATCTCCGCCTGGACAGCCATCTCCCGCTGCGCCTCTTCACTGATTTCCTCATTGTTGTATAAGCGAGTGAGCAGCAGCTGAAAATAGTGTGCCAGTGGCGTACGCTCCGCCTCTTCTGGCGGTTTTGCCGTTTCAGTCGCATACTCGTCGACGATGTCATAATACTTGAGCGGGATATCATGGGTCATAGCGTTGTTTTCCGTCTTGTGTGCATAAAAAACGGGAACCCTCAGGCTCCCGTTGTCATTTAACCCAGCGAGTGGATTACATGTTCGCGATAATCGCGTCGCCAAACTCTGAGCATTTCAGCAGTTTAGCGCCTTCCATCAGACGTTCAAAGTCATAGGTGACGGTTTTCGCGTTAATCGCGCCTTCCATACCCTTAACAATCAGGTCTGCGGCTTCGAACCATTCCATATGACGCAGCATCATCTCTGCGGACAGAATGATTGAGCCTGGGTTGACTTTGTCCTGGCCTGCATATTTCGGTGCAGTACCGTGAGTTGCTTCAAACAGGGCGCACTCGTCACCGATGTTCGCGCCCGGGGCGATACCGATACCACCGACCTGCGCTGCCAGCGCATCGGAGATGTAGTCGCCGTTCAGGTTCATACAGGCGATCACATCATACTCAGCAGGACGCAGCAGGATCTGTTGCAGGAACGCATCGGCGATCACATCTTTAATGATGATCTCTTTACCGGTGTTCGGGTTTTTAATTTTCTGCCATGGGCCGCCGTCGATCAGTTCACCGCCGAACTCTTCGGTCGCCAGCTGGTAGCCCCAGTCTTTGAACGCGCCTTCGGTGAACTTCATGATATTGCCTTTGTGAACCAGGGTCACAGAGTCACGATCGTTGGTGATAGCGTATTCGATGGCGGCACGCACCAGACGCTTGGTCCCTTCTTCGGAGCACGGCTTGATGCCGATGCCGCAATGCTCAGGGAAGCGAATTTTCTTCACGCCCATCTCTTCGCGCAGGAATTTAATCACTTTTTCTGCATCAGCAGAATCCGCTTTCCATTCGATACCGGCGTAGATGTCTTCAGAGTTTTCACGGAAGATGACCATGTCGGTCAGTTCCGGGTGCTTAACCGGGCTTGGAGTGCCCTGGTAGTAACGCACCGGACGCAGACACACATACAGATCCAGTTCCTGACGCAGCGCCACGTTCAGGGAGCGAATGCCGCCGCCAACTGGCGTGGTCAGAGGGCCTTTGATAGCAACGCGATAGTCGCGGATCAGGTCCAGCGTTTCGGCTGGCAGCCAGACGTCCTGGCCATAAACTTGAGTCGATTTTTCACCGGTGTAAATTTCCATCCAGGAAATTTTACGCTCGCCTTTGTAGGCTTTCTCAACAGCGGCATCAACCACTTTCAGCATTGCCGGGGTAACGTCTACACCGATACCGTCACCTTCGATGAACGGGATAATCGGGTTGTGAGGAACGTTAATCTTGCCGTTTTGCAGGGTGATCTTTTTACCTTCCGCCGGAACAACTACTTTGCTTTCCATTAACCTCTCCTTCGAGCGCTTCTGGTTGTTACTGATCTTATGTTAATAAATTGTAATGAGCCTTCCGATAGTACCTGATTGTCCGACGCCATGAAAGGTCTTCGTTATTAGGCTATAATGCGGCAATTGATAACGCCTGAAAATACCATGACGAAAACTTCTTTTAGAAAACACCGGGTTGAGCGATTCAGCTCACGACAAGCCACCAGAAGAACGCCAGAACCCCAGCCAACGCGGGTCATACTGTTCAATAAACCCTACGATGTATTGCCGCAGTTTACCGACGAGGCCGGGCGCAGCACGCTGAAGGATTTTATCCCCGTTCAGGGGGTCTACGCGGCCGGGCGTCTGGATCGCGACAGCGAGGGGCTGCTGGTGCTTACCAATGACGGCGTGCTCCAGGCCAGGCTTACTCAGCCGGGCAAACGTACCGGAAAAATTTACTATGTGCAGGTTGAAGGCGAGCCGGACGACGCGTCGCTGGCAAAGCTGCGCAACGGCGTAACGCTGAACGATGGTCCTACCCTGCCAGCTGGTATTGAGCGCGTGAATGAACCCGAGTGGCTGTGGCCGCGCAACCCGCCGATTCGTGAGCGCAAATCGATTCCCACCAGCTGGCTTAAAATCACCCTTTATGAAGGCCGCAACCGACAGGTCAGGCGCATGACTGCGCATGTGGGCTTCCCTACCCTGCGACTCATTCGCTACGCCATGGGCAGCTACACGCTGGACTCGCTGGCTAACGGGGAATGGCGGGATGTTACCCCTAAGGAGAACTGATGTTTAAACCCCATGTTACGGTCGCCTGCGTGGTCCACGCGCAGGGGAAATTCCTGGTGGTGGAAGAGACCATCAACGGCAAAGCGCTTTGGAATCAGCCAGCCGGGCATCTTGAAGCCAACGAAACCTTATTGCAGGCAGCGAAACGCGAGCTCTGGGAAGAGACGGGTATCCGCGCCGAACCGCAGCACTTTATCCGTATGCATCAGTGGATAGCGCCTGACCAGACACCTTTCCTGCGCTTCTTATTCGCCGTTGAGCTTAACGAAACGTGCGCCACTGAACCGCACGACGACGATATCGATCGCTGCCTGTGGGTGACCGCAGACGAGATCATGAGCGCGCCAAACCTGCGCTCGCCGCTGGTTGCGGAAAGCATCCGCTGCTGGCAGTCTGCGGCTCGCCTGCCGCTGGATGTCATTGCAGAATTTAACTGGCCGTTTACAGAGGGTGTCAATGGTGGGGGGGCGTGATAGAATATGCCGCCTTGAAGTTCAATGTCGTGAGTATTCCATGTCAGATAACAGCCAGAAAAAAGTGATCGTCGGCATGTCCGGCGGTGTCGATTCCTCCGTTTCCGCCTACCTGTTGCAGCAACAGGGCTATAAGGTGGAGGGCCTGTTCATGAAGAACTGGGAGGAAGACGATGGCGAGGAATACTGCACTGCCGCTGCGGATCTCGCCGATGCGCAGGCCGTGTGCGATAAGCTCGGCATCGAACTGCACACTGTTAACTTTGCCGCAGAATACTGGGACAACGTTTTTGAACTCTTCCTTGAAGAGTACAAAGCGGGCCGTACGCCAAACCCGGATATCCTGTGTAACAAAGAGATCAAATTCAAAGCCTTCCTGGAATTCGCCGCGGAAGACCTGGGCGCAGACTACATTGCGACCGGCCACTACGTGCGTCGCGCGGATGTGAATGGTAAAAGCCAGCTGCTGCGCGGTCTGGATGGCAATAAAGATCAGAGCTACTTCCTCTACACGCTGAGCCATGAACAGATTGCCCAAAGTCTGTTCCCGGTCGGCGAGCTGGAAAAGCCGGAAGTACGCAAGATTGCTGAAGATCTGGATCTGATCACCGCGAAGAAAAAAGACTCCACCGGTATCTGTTTTATCGGCGAGCGTAAATTCCGCGAGTTCCTGGGGCGCTACCTGCCTGCACAGCCGGGCAAAATCGTCACCGTTGACGGTGATGAGATTGGTCAGCACCAGGGGCTGATGTACCACACTCTCGGCCAGCGTAAAGGTCTGGGTATCGGCGGCACCAAAGAGGGCAGCGAAGATCCGTGGTACGTGGTCGACAAAGATGTCGAAAACAATATTCTGGTGGTGGCTCAGGGTCACGACCATCCGCGCCTGATGTCCGTTGGACTTATCGCGCAACAGCTGCACTGGGTCGATCGCGAGCCGCTGAAAGGCACGCTGCGCTGCACTGTGAAAACGCGCTACCGCCAGACGGACATCCCTTGCACCGTCACCGCACTGGATGACGATCGCATTGACGTGCGTTTCGACGAGCCGGTTTCCGCCGTTACCCCTGGCCAATCTGCTGTTTTCTACAGCGGCGAAATTTGCCTCGGCGGTGGGATCATTGAACAGCGCCTGCCGCTGCCTGCTGTTTAAACCGTTTGCACACATAAAGGAGACCGTGTGGCGAAGAACTATTACGACATCACCCTGGCGCTGGCGGGAATTTGCCAGTCAGCCCGTCTGGTGCAACAGCTGGCGCATCAGGGTCATTGCGACGCTGATGCCCTGCACGTTTCACTCAACAGCGTTATCGATCTTAACCCAGGCTCCACGCTGGGCGTCTTTGGCGGCAGTGAAACCAATCTTCGTCTCGGTCTTGAAACCCTGCTCGGCGTGCTCAACGCCAGCAACCGTCAGGGGTTGAACGCGGAACTGACCCGCTACACCTTAAGCCTGATGGTGCTGGAACGTAAGCTGAACGCGGCGAAAGGCGCAATGAATACCCTGGGCGATCGCATCGCCGGGCTACAGCGCCAGCTCGACCACTTTGACCTCCAGTCTGAGACCCTGCTGAGCGCGATGGCCGGTATCTACGTCGACGTAATTAGCCCGCTCGGCCCGCGTATTCAGGTCACCGGTTCGCCTGCCGTATTGCAAAGCCCACAGGTACAGGCGAAGGTACGCGCTTCGCTGCTGGCAGGCATCCGTGCCGCCGTGCTGTGGCAACAGGTCGGCGGTGGCCGCCTACAGCTCATGTTTTCTCGTCATCGCCTGACGACTCAGGCAAAACAAATTCTTGCTCATTGTTAACCTCCCGGAGTTGCGAATTATGGAATTATCCTCACTGACCGCCGTATCCCCTGTCGATGGACGCTACGGCGATAAAGTCAGCGCGCTGCGCGGGATCTTCAGCGAATATGGCCTGCTGAAGTTCCGTGTTCAGGTTGAAGTGCGCTGGCTGCAAAAGCTGGCCGCCCAGACAGCAATCAAGGAAGTTCCTGCTTTTGACGCAAAGGCAAACGATTACCTTGATAAAATCGTTGCTGAGTTCAGCGAAGAAGATGCCGCGCGTATTAAAACCATCGAACGCACCACCAACCACGACGTGAAAGCGGTTGAATACTTCCTGAAAGAGAAAGTGGCAAGCGTCCCTGCCCTGCACGCGGTATCTGAATTTATTCACTTCGCCTGTACCTCTGAAGATATTAACAACCTGTCTCACGCGCTGATGCTCTCTACCGCACGCAAAGAGGTGGTACTCCCTTACTGGCGTAAAATCATCGATGCGGTGAAAGCGCTGTCCGTGGAGTACCGCGATATTCCGCTGTTGTCCCGTACTCACGGCCAGCCAGCAACCCCATCCACCATGGGTAAAGAGATGGCGAACGTGGCGTACCGCATGGAACGCCAGTATCGTCAGCTGGAGCAGGTTGAGATCCTCGGCAAAATCAACGGCGCGGTGGGTAACTACAACGCCCACATTGCGGCGTACCCGGAAGTGGACTGGCACCAGTTCAGTGAAGAGTTCGTGACGTCTCTGGGGATCCAGTGGAACCCGTACACCACCCAGATTGAGCCGCACGACTACATCGCTGAGCTGTTTGACTGCATTGCGCGCTTCAACACCATCCTGATCGACTTCGATCGTGACGTCTGGGGCTACATCGCCCTGAACCACTTCAAGCAGAAGACTATCGCCGGGGAAATCGGTTCGTCCACCATGCCGCACAAAGTGAACCCAATCGACTTCGAAAACTCCGAAGGTAACCTGGGCCTGGCGAATGCCGTGTTGCAGCATATGGCGAGTAAGCTGCCGGTCTCCCGCTGGCAGCGCGACCTGACTGACTCCACGGTGCTGCGTAACCTGGGCGTGGGTATTGGCTACGCGCTGATCGCCTACCAGTCCACCCTGAAGGGTGTGAGCAAGCTGGAGGTGAACCGCGACCGTCTGCTGGACGAGCTGGATCACAACTGGGAAGTGCTGGCGGAGCCGATTCAGACCGTGATGCGTCGTTATGGCATCGAAAAACCGTACGAGAAACTCAAAGAACTGACCCGCGGTAAACGCGTTGATGCTGAGGGTATGAAACAGTTTATCGATGGTCTGGCGCTGCCCGAAGAAGAAAAAGCGCGCCTGAAAGAGATGACCCCGGCAAACTATATTGGCCGCGCCATTACTATGGTTGACGAGCTGAAGTAATCACCCTCCCCCTTTCCACCCGGAAAGGGGGCTGCTTTTCATCATCGTGTCGACGTTCACACCCCGTTACAGGCTCTGCCGGGATTACAACCTGTTGTCAGGCTGGTTGTTATTTTTCGCCGTGGAATAACTTTCCGAAATATATCGTTTTAAGCCGAACGGGCACAGCCTGAACTGGCACGGGGTCTCAACCGTGCATGGCCGATCCATCTCCTGCCGGTTACCTGGACACGCGTTTTTCTGTTTGAACCCCATCCAGCCTATTGATGTATAGGGCATTGCCTGCGCTATCCATACCCTACGCCGCCGATCGTTAATCAGGATACCCTGGTTTGAGGTGGTGATGATTTCACCGGCACGAACGTAATAATCCCCTTTTAGCCAAAGGATATAATTCAGGCCATATTGTGTTTCAACTTTGCAAAAGATGGTTCCACTTTCCGGGCTCGCAATAGTCTCAACAACCTTCCATTCCATAGAATCCTCTTTACTCGCTATATTGCTGTTTTGTTGTGTAAAAATGCTGATTTTCTGGCACATCTTATGCAAATCTAATTTCGCACCATAAAATAAGCGTAGACAAAGACAGGCATAGTGAGAACATCCTTACAAAAAAAAGGGCAATCTTTACAAAACTGGCGTGCCCGTTCTGTCAAAAAAGCGACTCGCCTTCAACCGTTCATAAACGGATGGATGTTTTATCCGGATTGCGGAAGCGTGCGAAAACAAGTCAGTTTATATTACCCGCGCCTTCTGGGGGCGTATGAGGCTTATGTGAGGTGGGTGGGCGATATGAAACAGGATCAGGTCAACATACTTAATAATCAGATGCCTGGGGTATTACCACCTGTCTTCGGAAGCATGAAAAAAATCATTTAATTTCATAACGCTGGTGTCAACCTGGATAATCAGCGTTAAACTATTCATACCATTTATAAAGGGAGAAATGATGATGCGCGTACTGGTTGTTGAGGATAACGCATTGCTACGTCATCACCTGAAAGTTCAACTTCAGGAGATGGGTCATCAGGTGGACGATGCTGAAGACGCAAAAGAGGCCGATTATTATCTCAATGAACACCTGCCGGACATCGCCATTGTCGATTTAGGGCTGCCGGATGAAGACGGATTATCTCTTATCCGCCGCTGGCGTAGCCATGACGTTTCCCTGCCGGTACTGGTGCTGACTGCTCGCGAAGGCTGGCAGGACAAGGTTGAAGTGTTGAGCGCAGGCGCAGATGACTACGTGACCAAACCCTTCCATATTGAAGAAGTCGCCGCGCGTATGCAGGCGCTGCTGCGCCGCAACAGCGGGCTGGCGTCACAGGTGATCTCTCTGCCGCCGTTCCAGGTGGATCTCTCCCGCCGCGAATTTTCAATAAATGATGAAGTAATCAAGCTGACCGCATTCGAATACACCATCATGGAAACGCTGATCCGTAACAACGGTAAAGTGGTGAGCAAAGATTCCCTGATGCTTCAGCTTTATCCGGATGCCGAACTGCGCGAAAGCCACACCATTGACGTGCTGATGGGCCGCCTGCGCAAAAAAATTCAGGCACAGTACCCGCACGACGTGATTACCACCGTGCGTGGTCAGGGCTACCTGTTCGAATTACGCTAAATGAAAGGGATTTTGCGCCATATTTTACCCCTTTCACTGCGGGTTCGCTTTCTGCTGGCAACCGCCGCCGTCGTGCTCGTGCTGTCCCTCTCTTACGGAATGGTGGCGTTGGTCGGGTACAGCGTAAGCTTCGATAAAACCACCTTCCGCCTGCTTCGCGGCGAAAGTAATCTGTTCTATACCCTGGCGAAATGGGAGAACAACCAAATCACCGTCGAGATGCCGGAAAACCTGAACCAGCAGAGCCCAACGCTGGCACTCATTTACGATGAAAAAGGAAAATTGCTGTGGGCGCAGCGCGACGTCCCCTGGCTGAAAAAGCGCATCCGTCCGGAATGGCTTAAAACCAATGGTTTTCACGAAATAGAAGCCGACCTCAACTCTACCAGCATCCTGCTGCGTGACGATCGGGCGTTACAGAACAAGCTCAATGAGATCCGCGCTGAAGATGACGACACGGAGATGACCCACTCGGTGGCCATCAACCTGTATCCCGCCACTCTGAACATGCCGCAGCTGACCATTGTGGTGATCGATACCATACCGGTTGAGCTAAAACGTTCGTATATGGTCTGGAACTGGTTCGTGTACGTTCTGGCTGCCAACCTGCTGCTGGTGATCCCTCTCCTGTGGGTTGCTGCGTGGTGGAGCCTCCGCCCGATTGAATCCCTTGCCAAAGAGGTGCGCGAGCTGGAGGAACATCACCGCGAGAAGCTTAACCCGGAAACTACGCGCGAACTGACCAGCCTGGTGCGCAACCTCAACCGCCTGCTGAAAAGCGAACGTGAACGTTACGACAAGTATCGCACGACGCTCACCGATCTTACGCACAGCCTGAAAACCCCGCTGGCAGTGATGCAAAGTACACTGCGTTCAATGCGCAGTTCGAAAATGAGCGTGGATGACGCCGAGCCGGTAATGCTGGAGCAAATCAGCCGTATTTCACAGCAGATTGGTTATTACCTGCACCGCGCGAGCATGCGTTCCGGAAGCGCCTTATTGAGCCGTGAACTGCACCCGGTAGCCCCGCTGCTGGATAACCTCACCTCTGCGCTGAACAAGGTTTACCAGCGTAAAGGGGTAAACATCAGTCTGGATATCTCACCGGAAATAAGCTTTGTTGGCGAGAAGAATGACTTTATGGAAGTGATGGGTAATCTGCTCGATAACGCCTGCAAATATTGTCTGGAGTTTGTCGAGGTGTCCGCGCGCGTAACGGATAACGAACTGCATATTATCGTTGAGGATGATGGTCCTGGCATTCCCCATAATAAACGCGAAGTGGTATTCGATCGCGGTCAGCGCGCCGATACGCTGCGCCCGGGCCAGGGTGTCGGATTATCCGTCGCCCGGGAAATTGTCGATCAGTACGAGGGCAAGATTGAAACCGGCGAAAGTCTGCTGGGCGGTGCCCGTATGGAAGTCATTTTTGGCCGCCAACAGCCCGTATTGAACGATAGTTAACCCGAAATGTGAAAAATACGCGGATCTCGCAGCCAGGGGTCGGTGCTTCCGTTATAATCCGTCTCAGTAAGAGCCTGCGGAATACAAAAATATGGATTATCAATTAACGCTTAACTGGCCCGAATTTATTGAACGTTACTGGCAAAAACGCCCGGTCGTTCTTAAACGCGGGATCAGCAATTTTATCGACCCTATTTCTCCTGACGAACTCGCTGGTCTGGCGATGGAAAACGAGGTAGACAGCCGTCTGGTGAGCCATCAGGACGGGAAATGGCAGGTCAGCCACGGTCCCTTTGAAAGCTACGATCACCTGGCCGAAAGCAACTGGTCTTTACTGGTGCAGGCGGTCAACAACTGGCACGAACCCACCGCAGCCTTGATGCGTCCCTTCCGCGCCCTCCCAGACTGGCGAATGGACGATCTGATGATCTCCTTCTCTGTTCCCGGTGGCGGCGTGGGTCCGCATCTTGATCAGTACGACGTGTTTATCATTCAGGGTACAGGTCGCCGTCGCTGGCGAGTGGGCGAAAAAGTGCCAATGAAGCAGCACTGTCCGCACCCGGATCTGCTTCAGGTTGATCCGTTTGAAGGGATCATTGATGAAGAGCTGGAGCCAGGCGACATTCTGTATATCCCGCCAGGCTTCCCGCATGAAGGTTATTCCCTTGAAAACTCGCTAAACTATTCGGTTGGTTTCCGCGCGCCAAGCGGCCGCGAGATGATCAGCGGATTCGCTGACTATGTTTTACAGCGCGAGCTGGGCAGCCATCGTTACAGCGATCCGGATGTTCCGGCGCGTGAGCACCCGGCCGATATTCTGCCAGAGGAGCTGGATAAGCTGCGCGGTATGATGCTGGATCTGATCAACGAACCGGAGCACTTCAGACAGTGGTTTGGCGAGTTTATCAGCCAGTCGCGTCACGAACTGGACGTCGCACCGCCAGAGCCGCCGTATCAGGCAGATGAAATTTATGATGCCCTCCAGCAGGGCGATAAGCTGGTTCGTCTGGGCGGATTACGTGTATTGCGCATTGGCGAAGAGGTATTCGTCAACGGCGAGCGCCTGGACTCTCCACACCGTCCGGCACTGGAAGCGATTGCCAGCCATATGGTGCTGTCTGCGGATACCTTTGGCGACGCGCTGGACGATCCCTCCTTCCTCGCCATGCTGGCCGCGCTGGTTAACAGCGGGTACTGGTTTTTTGAGGACTGAGTCATGATGTTTGCCGGGTGGCGGCTACGCCTTACCCGGCCTACAAAAGCCGTTCCCGTAGGCCCGGTAAGCGATGCGCCACCGGGCTTTTTTTACTTCCGCTCCCCCGCCGCAAAATCCTCAATCTCACCCGCCCAGTCTGCCGGATATAACCCCTCCCGCACGTCCCGATGAAACGTTGAATAGGGCCAGTCGACGACTTTCCCGACATAGCCATGCTTCAGCGGATTGATGTAGACGTAATCCATATGCCGCCGATAATCCTGTTCATTGCGAATGGTGTGTTCCCAGAAACGCGGTTGCCAGACGTGGCGCATCTCAATGTTGCGGCTAAACATTTTTTTGATGTCGCGCCAGCGCGCTGAAAAGTCACTGTCCCCTTCCGGTAAGGTCCAGATACAGTGCATATGTTCAGGCAGGATAACCCAGGCGTTAATGGTGAAGGGCTTCGCATGCTTAACCGTGGCGGTAGCGGAACGCAGGCTGTCGATGTAGCGGGTAAGTAAATCGCTCTGGCGGTTTTGCAGATTGACGGTGAAAAACCAGGTCCCACCGGGGATGTAGTGGCGGCGGTAGTTTGACATTGGCACTCCTTGCCCATTGCCCGGTGGCGCTTCGCTTACCGGGCCTACGATCGAAATGTAGGCCGGGTAAGGCGTAGCCGCCACCCGGCATGAAACATTACCGCTTCGCGGTTAACTCTGCTATCCGCACAATCACCTGCACCGCTTTTTCCATCCCTTCCAGCGTCACGAACTCATGCTTGCCGTGGTAGTTATATCCACCGGTAAACAGGTTCGGGCACGGCAGGCCCATAAATGACAGCTGCGAACCATCGGTTCCACCACGGATCGGTTTCATCACCGGCTCGATATCACAATCGCGCATCGCCTGTTGGGCGATATCAAGAATGTGCGGATGCTCCATCACCTTCTCGCGCATATTGTAATAGCTGTCTTCGATGATGAGCTCAATATAGCAATCCGGGTGCAGCCCCTTGCCGACCTTTTTCGCGATCTCCATCATCTTACGCTTGCGCGCTTCAAAGGCTTTGCGGTCAAAATCGCGGACGATATAGTGCATCTGCGCGCTGTCCACGTTCCCCTTGATGCTGGTCAGATGATAAAAACCCTCATACCCTTCCGTCATCTCCGGGCTCTCTTCGGCAGGAACTTCCGCATGAATACGCGCAGCCAGCGACAGCGCATTCACCATCACCCCTTTCGCAGAGCCCGGGTGCACGTTATTCCCGACGATTTTGATCGTCACCGATGCCGCGTTAAAGTTTTCATACTCAAGTTCACCCACGCCGCCACCGTCGACGGTGTAGGCCCACTGAGCGTTAAACGCCTCAACGTCAAAATGTTTCGCGCCTTTTCCTACCTCTTCATCCGGCGTGAAGGCCACGCGGATATCGCCATGTGGGATATTTTTGCCCTTCAGCACCGCCAGCGCCGTCATGATCTCGGCGATACCCGCTTTGTCATCGGCCCCCAGCAAGGTTTTGCCGTCGGTGGTGATTAACGTCTGCCCCAGCAGCTGATGCAGTACAGGGAACATCACCGGCGACAGCACTTCGTCGCCAATGCCCAGCGCAATATCTCCGCCGCGGTAGTTTTCAACAATCTGCGGATTAACGTGTTTACCGCTAAAATCAGGTGAGGTATCAACATGAGAAATAAAGCCAATCGCCGGGATATCTCCCTCAACGTTGGCCGGCAGCGTTCCCATCACGGTCCCTTTTTCACTGAGCGTGACATCAACCAGCCCCATGGCATCCAGCTGCTCTTTCAGCAGATTTAGCAGCTTCCACTGGCCTTCGGTACTTGGCACCTGTCGGACCCCCGGCTTAGATTGGGTATCCAGCGAAACGTAATGTAAGAAACGCTCAAGTAGTTTATCCATGCAGTCACCCTCACTTTTTGTGACAACATTATCATTAAGCAGCAAAACGCAAATATTGCGTCAGGTCACTTTTATCCCGCAAACGAGAACTTTTTACGTTTATATCGTTCTGCGTTAATAAATGTAGCTTATGAATAAGTGAGAAGGATTGGCGATTCAATGGGTTTGCCGTAGAATGTCCGCCCTCATTACGAGTCACCAAGGTGGTTACACACAAACCCCGCTTCAGTCTGCTGCCTGAGGCGTCTATATGGGACAGCGCGAAAATTGAATACACAACCCCGTTCCCTTTCACCGCTGGTGCAACTGGAACGAATTCGTAAAAGTTTCGATGGCAAAGATGTCATTTCCGATCTTAATCTGACCATCAATGACGGTGAGTTTCTCACGCTGCTTGGCCCCTCCGGCTGCGGCAAAACCACCGTCCTGCGCCTTATTGCCGGGCTGGAAAGCGTCGATAACGGCCATATCCATCTTGAGAACCAGGACATTACCCAGCTTCCTGCCGAAGATCGCCACGTCAATACCGTCTTTCAGAGCTATGCCCTGTTCCCGCACATGACCGTGTTTGAGAACGTGGCGTTTGGCCTGCGGATGCAAAAAACACCCGCCAGCGAGATCCCGCCGCGCGTTACCGAAGCCCTGCGCATGGTGCAGCTGGAGGCATTCGCCCAGCGCAAGCCGCATCAACTTTCTGGTGGTCAGCAGCAGCGTGTGGCTATTGCCCGCGCCGTGGTCAACAAACCACGCCTGCTCCTGCTGGATGAATCCCTCTCCGCGCTGGACTACAAGCTGCGCAAGCAGATGCAGAACGAGCTGAAAGCGCTTCAGCGTAAGCTCGGCATCACGTTCGTGTTTGTCACTCACGATCAGGAAGAAGCCCTGACTATGTCAGACCGTATCGTGGTGATGCGTGAGGGCAAGATTGAGCAGGACGGCACGCCGCGTGAAATTTACGAGGAGCCGAAAAACCTGTTCGTCGCCAGCTTCATTGGCGAAATCAATATTTTCAACGCCACGGTGATTGAGCGTCTGGACGAGCAGCGCGTGCTCGCCCACGTGGAAGGCCGCGAATGCAACATCACGGTGAACTTTGCCGTGGAAAAGGGACAAAGGCTCAACGTTCTGCTGCGCCCGGAAGATCTTCGCGTCGATGAGATCCACGACACGGCTGACGCCGAAGGTCTGATCGGTTACGTTCGCGAACGCAACTACAAAGGGATGACCCTCGAATCCGTTGTGGAACTGGAAAACGGCAAAGTGGTGATGGTTAGTGAGTTCTTCAACGAGGACGATCCGGACTTCGACCACTCGCTGGATCAGAAGATGGTCATCAACTGGGTAGAAAGCTGGGAGGTTGTACTGGCTGATGAAGAACACAAGTAAGTTCCAGAATGTGGTGATTGCCACGATCGTCGGTTGGCTTGTGTTGTTTGTCTTTCTTCCCAACCTGATGATCATCGTAACCAGCTTCCTGACCCGCGACGACGCGAACTTCGTCGCGATGGTCTTTACGCTGGACAACTACGCACGCCTGCTCGATCCGCTCTACTTTGACGTGCTGCTGCACTCGCTCAATATGGCGCTGATTGCCACCGTTGCCTGTCTGGTGCTGGGGTATCCGTTCGCGTGGTTCCTGGCTCGCCTGCCGCAAAAAGTGCGTCCGCTGCTGCTGTTTTTACTGATTGTGCCATTCTGGACCAACTCGTTAATCCGCATCTACGGGCTGAAAATCTTTCTCAGCACCAAAGGTTATCTGAACGAGTTTCTGCTGTGGCTTGGGGTTATTGATACGCCGATCCGCATTATGTTCACTCCGAGCGCGGTGATCGTCGGCCTGGTCTATATCCTGCTGCCGTTTATGGTGATGCCGCTTTACTCAAGTATTGAAAAGCTTGATAAACCACTTCTGGAAGCCGCGAGAGACCTGGGGGCCAGCAAGCTGCAAACCTTTATCCGCATCATTATCCCGCTGACCATGCCGGGCATTATTGCCGGATGTCTGCTGGTCATGTTGCCTGCGATGGGCCTGTTCTACGTGTCGGACCTGATGGGCGGGGCGAAAAACCTGCTGATCGGCAACGTGATCAAGAGCCAGTTCCTGAACATCCGCGACTGGCCGTTCGGCTCGGCCACCAGCATTACGCTGACGGTGGTAATGGGGCTGATGCTGCTGGTTTACTGGCGTGCCTCACGCCTGCTGAATAAGAAGGTGGAGCTGGAATGATCGGTCGACTGCTTCGCGGCGGTTTTATGACCGCCATTTATGCGTATCTTTATATTCCGATAATCATTTTGATCGTGAACTCCTTTAACAGTTCACGCTTCGGGATCAACTGGCAAGGGTTTACCACCAAATGGTATGGCCTGCTGATGAACAATGACAGCCTGCTACAGGCCGCTCAGCACTCGCTGACGATGGCGGTATTCTCTGCCACCTTCGCGACGCTGATTGGCTCGCTGACCGCCGTGGCGCTGTACCGCTACCGTTTTCGCGGTAAGCCGTTCGTCAGCGGTATGCTGTTTGTGGTGATGATGTCCCCGGACATCGTGATGGCCATTTCACTGCTGGTGCTGTTTATGCTGCTGGGCGTCCAGCTCGGTTTCTGGTCGCTGCTGTTTTCGCATATCACCTTCTGCCTGCCGTTTGTGGTGGTAACCGTCTACGCGCGACTGAAAGGGTTCGACGTACGCATGCTGGAAGCGGCGAAGGATCTGGGAGCCAGCGAGATGACCATTCTGCGCAAAATCATCCTGCCGCTGGCGATGCCTGCCGTGGCAGCCGGATGGCTGCTCAGCTTTACCCTGTCGATGGACGACGTGGTCGTGTCCTCCTTCGTCACCGGGCCGAGCTACGAAATTCTGCCGTTGAAGATCTACTCAATGGTGAAAGTCGGTGTTTCACCCGAAGTGAACGCGCTGGCGACTATTCTGTTGGTGTTATCGCTGGTTCTGGTGTTTGCCAGCCAGGTTATTGCTCGTGATAAAACAAAATCTCAGGGGACACAGAAATGAAAAAAATGCTTGCCGCTGCGGCACTGGTGCTCGGAATGGGTGCCGCGCATGCTGATGACAGCAAAACGCTCTATTTCTACAACTGGACCGAGTATGTGCCGCCGGGCCTGCTGGAGCAGTTCACCAAAGAGACGGGCATCAAGGTGATCTATTCGACCTACGAGTCGAATGAAACCATGTACGCCAAGCTCAAAACCTATAAAGATGGCGCGTATGACCTGGTGGTGCCGTCGACCTATTTCGTCGACAAGATGCGCAAAGAAGGCATGATCCAGAAGATCGATAAAACGAAGCTAACCAATTTTTCAAACCTCGATCCTGAGATGCTAAACAAGCCGTTCGACCCGAACAACGATTATTCCATTCCGTACATCTGGGGCGCGACGGCAATTGGCGTCAACAGCGATGCCGTTGATCCAAAAACGGTTTCATCCTGGGCTGATCTTTGGAAGCCGGAATACAAAAGCAGCCTGCTGTTAACCGATGATGCGCGCGAAGTGTTCCAGATTGCGCTGCGTAAACTCGGCTACTCCGGCAACACCACCGATCCGAAAGAGATCGAATCGGCGTATAACGAACTGAAAAAGCTGATGCCAAACGTGGCAGCGTTCAACTCGGATAACCCGGCTAATCCGTATATGGAAGGTGAAGTGAATCTGGGGATGGTCTGGAACGGCTCTGCGTTTGTGGCGCGTCAGGCCGGTACGCCACTGGAGGTGGTCTGGCCGAAAGAGGGCGGCATCTTCTGGATGGACAGCCTCGCGATCCCGGCTAATGCGAAAAACGTCGATGGCGCCCTGAAGCTGATTAACTTCCTGCTGCGCCCGGATGTGGCAAAACAGGTGGCGGAAACTATTGGTTACCCGACACCAAACCTGGCCGCGCGGAAGCTGTTAAGTCCTGAAGTGGCGAATGATAAATCGCTTTATCCGGACGCTGAAACCATCAGCAAAGGGGAATGGCAGAACGACGTCGGTGACGCGAGCCGCCTGTATGAAGAGTATTATCAGAAGCTAAAAGCAGGCCGTTAATGCACAACGGGCGACGCAAGGTCGCCCGTTACCCTTACAGCCCCTTCAGGAGTTTATCCACAAAGGCTGGCACCACCTCGCTGGCCAGACCGTAATGCTTCTCTTCAAACTCACTCCCGACCTGGCTTGGCTCCAGATTAAGCTCCACCGTATGGGCACCTTGCAGTCGCGCTTCGTGAACAAACCCCGCCGCCGGATAGACATGCCCTGAGGTACCAATGGCGATAAAGACGTCCGCCATGGCCAGGGCGCTGTAGATCTCATCCATTCCCAGCGGCATTTCGCCAAACCAGACCACATGGGGACGCAGACGCGAAGGGAACTGACAGCAGTGGCAGCGGTCTTCGTCCAGCACGTCCTCTTTCCACTCCAGCACCTGCCCACTCCATGCGCACCGCACCTTGAGCAGTTCGCCGTGCATGTGAATGATGTTGTGGTTTCCGGCTCTTTCGTGAAGATTGTCGATGTTTTGCGTCACCAGCAGAAAACGATCCCCCAGCGCCTCCTCCAGCTTTGCCAGCGCCAGGTGCGCCGCGTTTGGCGCAATCTCCGGCTGCTGAAGCTGGCGACGACGGGCGTTGTAAAACGCCTGAACCAGCGCCGGATCGCGGGCGAAACCTTCCGGCGTCGCCACATCTTCTACTCGGTGTTCTTCCCACAGCCCGTCCGCCGCGCGGAAGGTCTGAATACCGGATTCGGCGGAGATCCCCGCCCCGGTCAACACCACCACTCTGGGTTTATCCATCGCTTCTGGCATCATCCTGTCTCTGAAAAAGATCCGCTGACGCAGGCGTTCACGTAAGCGGCGTTTATTTTTGCGAAAACGGCTGAGTCGACCCTGGCGACGCGACAGCATAGTAACCTCGTAAACTAATCGGTGAGATGAAGGAATGCGGCTCCGCGCATGCCTCCTGCGTCCCCGTGTCGCGCACGCTCAATGCGCGGCACGCGGGCGACCGGCAATAAATGTCGGGGCAAACGCCCGGACAGCTGTTCCGTAATCGCAGTGAAATTTGACAGCCCTCCCCCGATCACCAGCAGATCCGGGTCGACGATGGTCAGGATATTCCCCAGACACACCGCCAGCAAATCAAGATAGCGCTCAACGTGCTCACGCGCCTGCGCGTCTCCCTGCTCCCACAGCGTAATGATTTGAGGGGCCTCAAGTTTCTGATGATAGAAGTGTTCATAAAGCCATGCAAACCCGCGCCCTGAAAGGTAACTCTCAATGCAGCCGTGCTGACCACAGCCGCAGCGGGTAAGCGGGAAATCACGACCAACGACGTCCAGCGCATCCACTGGCAGACGGATATGACCAAATTCTCCGGTAATGTAGCTGCGCCCGGTAATGGGCTTACCGTTAATGACAATCCCGCCACCGACGCCCGTTCCGAGGATCAGCCCCATCACCAACGGATAGCGACGAAACTCGTCGTCCCAGGCCTCTGAGAGAGCAAAACAGTTGGCATCGTTGTCTAAGCGCACGTCGCGCTCAAGGAGAGCAGAAAGATCGGCACGCAGCGGTTTGCCGCTGGCAGCAGGAACGTTGGCGGCATACAGCGTGCCGTCGTCGGTTTCGGGCATACCCGGTATACCAATGCCAACGCTGCCTTTGACGCCAAAGCGTTCATCCGCTTGCGCCACCAGCGCGGCAATGGCGGTTAAAAATTCATCGTAGCTTTCGCGCGGCGTGGGGACGCGGGTTTCCCATTGTAGCTTAAGGTCTTTATCGAACACGCCGAGCGCAATCTTGGTGCCGCCAATATCAAATCCGTAATACATGATGCATTCCTCTGTTTGATTCACCGGCCAAAAGACCGCTAAACCATGACGAAATTACTGGCCACTTAATACCCTCGCCGGATCAATTCGGCTAGCGCGACGCGCCGGATACCAGCTTGCCAGCAGACTCAGTAAAAGTGCTGTAACCAGCACATAAATAACGTCCAGCCAGTGCAGTTCAGACGGCAGGAAGTCAATAAAATAGATATCGCCTGACAGGAATTGATGGCCGATAAGCGCCTCAATCCCGTTGATAATCGGCGTCAGCTGAAGAGACACCACCACGCCGATGACCACGCCGCAGAGGCTACCAAACAGCCCCGCCAGCAAACCGTACCAGACGAAGATGGCGCGAATAAGACCGTCTTTCGCCCCTAAGGTACGCAGCACGGCAATGTCGCCGCTCTTGTCCTTAACGGCCATGACCAGCGTAGAGACGATATTAAAGCACGCCACGCCAATCACCAGCACCATCGCCAGATACATAATCGCGCGGATCATCTGGATATCACGGTACATATACCCGTAAGTGCCGATCCAGCTTTTGATGTAGACATAGTTATTGGTCACGCTGCCAGCGTCACGCACGAGTGTATTGGCGTTGAAAACGTCGTTAACTTTAATGGCAATGCCCGTCACGCTGTCGCTCATATCCAGATACTGGCGCGCATCCTCCAGCGGCACCATCGCGAAGCTGTGATCGAGCTGGCCGCTCAGCTGCAAAATACCGGTGACGTGCAGACGCACGCGCTTAGGCTGCTGCAATTTGTGATCAGCGCTGGCGTTCGGGATCATGATCGAGACCCAGTCGCCCTGCTTCACCTTCAGTGCATCGGCAACGCCTTTGCCCATGATGACCTGCTGTTCGCCAGCCTTAAAGTTTGCCCATGCGCCATTTTGCACATAGCGAGGCAGCGCGCTCAGACGCTCCTCCTGACGTGGATTCACCCCTTTCACCTGAATGGCGCGCAGGTTTACCCCGCTCTCTACCAGCCCGGTAAAGTTGATGTAAGGTGCAGCCGCCGCAATGCCGGGTACCTTTTCCACTTTGTTCAGGGCATCACGCCAGCTGGACCACGGCTGGTTAACCGGCTCGATTTCACCGTGGGGTACAACGGCCAGAATGCGGTTATTCAGTTCGCGCTCAAAGCCATTCATGGCGCTTAAGCCCACGATTAGAACCGCCACACCCAGGGCGATACCGATGGTGGAGATCACGGAGATAAGGGAAACCATCCCGCTCCGGCGACGACCGCGGCTAAAGCGTAACCCAATGAGTAACGATAACGGTGAAGCCATTACTCCGCTCCCATCAGCGTCAGTTCTGCATTCAGACGACCGTCGCGCATTTCCAGCTGACGGCCCATCCGCTTAGCCAGCTGCAAATCGTGCGTGACCACCAGAAACGCGGTTCCCTGCGCGGCGTTCAGTTCGCCGAGAAGCTGGAAAATGCTGTCTGCGTTACGCGCATCGAGGTTGCCTGTCGGTTCATCCGCCAGCACCAGGCGCGGGTTGTTGACCAGCGCACGGGCGATGGCCACACGCTGACGCTCGCCGCCGGAAAGCTCAGACGGACGATGATTCCCGCGATGACCCAGCCCTACCGCGTTTAGCATGTCGCTGGCGCGGGCATTAATTTCCGCGGGTTTCTTTTTACCAATCAGCAGCGGCATTGCGACGTTTTCCAGCGCCGTAAAGTCCGGAAGCAGATGGTGGAACTGATAGATAAAACCCAGCTCACGGTTACGCAGCTCGGCTTTCGCCGTAGACGACATTTTACTCAGCGGCTGACCGGAGAAGATCACATCGCCTTCGGTTGGCGTGTCCAGCCCGCCCAGCAGGTGCAGCAGCGTACTTTTGCCGGAGCCGGAGCTGCCGACAATCGCCATCATCTCGCCTTCGCCCACGCTAAAACTCACATTGTGCAACACGTCGGTCTGCACAGTGCCTTCCTGATAGCGTTTGGACAGGTTGTCGCACTGCAACAGGATCTTATTCATAACGTAAAGCCTCAGCGGGTTGAGTGGCGGCAGCCCGCCAGGAAGGATAAAGCGTAGAGAGCAGCGCAATAGCCATCGCGGCCAGCGCAATACCGACCACCTGGAGCGGCTCGATAGCCACCGGCAGCGCCGCACCATCAAGCAGCGCGCCGATAATCGGCATGAGATTGTTGAGCTGGCTGGCGAGCAGCGCACCCAGCGCCGCGCCGAGCAGCGCGCCGATGATGCCAGCGCTGGCGCCCTGCACCATAAATACAGCCATGATCTGGCGCGGCGTCAGCCCCTGGGTTTGCAGAATGGCGACTTCGCCTTGCTTCTCCATCACCATCAGCCCGAGCGAGGTGATGATATTAAACGCGGCAACGGCCACGATCAGGCTCAGCAGCAGCCCCATCATGTTTTTCTCCATGCGCACGGCCTGGAACAGTTCGCCTTTGCGGTCGCGCCAGTCCTGCCATTTCGTTCCTTCCGGTAGCGTCTGCTGGCTAAGGGTATCCACCTTCAGCGGCGCATCAAGCCACAGACGCCAGCCGGTGATATTTCCCGCCGGGTAGCGCATCAGACGCGAGGCGTCCTGAATGTTAACCAGCATCTGGTAACCATCGACTTCGCTGTTCGCCGCAAACGTGCCAATCACGTTGAACAGGCGCTGGCTTGGCAGACGCCCCATCGGCGTAAACTGACTGGCTGAGGGCACCATCACGCGCAGTTGATCGCCACGGTTGACCCCGAGCTGCCCGGCAAGCTGCTCGCCGAGGATGACGTTGTATTTACCCGCTTCCAGGTCGGTTTGTTTTACGTTGACCAGGAACGGCGTCAGCGGATCTTTTTGCGCCGGATCGATACCCAGCATCACCCCGACCGCCACGCTGCGGGCGCTTTGCAGCACCACATCGCCCGTCGTGAGGGGCGCAACGCGCGTGACACCCTGTAACTTCACCGCGCTTTCCGGCAGCTGTTGCGGGTTAACGGAGCCCTGAGTGGAAGAGAGAACGGCCTGCGGCATCAGCCCCAGGATATTGTTTTGCAGCTCGCGCTCGAAGCCGTTCATGACGGAAAGCACCGTCACCAGAGCCATCACGCCAAGCGTAATGCCAATAGTCGAAAGCCAGGAGACAAAGCGACCGAAGCGGTCCGCGGCGCGCCCACGCATGTAACGTAAGCCTATGAAGAGTGCGACAGGTTGATACATGAAATCCGTCTGTTTGCTGATAGCAGACCCACGAGTATATAAGCGAATCCGCTAAGCGTAAATGACTGAAACCGTAAGATTCGGTAATCATTTTTCCGAAAAATTCAGATAAATCATCATGCTACTGACTGAACTTCCGCCATACAGCCTCCACCTTTTCCGAAAATCGTCCTGATACAGACTGTTACCCGTTACATCGGGGTTTCATTTTACAACAATCGACCTTTCGTTTATGGCAACAAGGTCGTCACGCACAATGAAACAAAAAGCATTATGGATTAACCAGATAAAAGGGCTGTGCATCTGCCTGGTGGTGATTTACCACTCGGTGATCACCTTTTATCCTCACCTGGACGGGCTACAGCATCCGTTATCGGGCCTGCTCGCCAAATGCTGGGTCTACTTTAATCTTTACCTCGCACCGTTCCGTATGCCGGTGTTTTTCTTCATCTCCGGCTATTTGATTCGTCGATATATTGACGAGGTGAACTGGCGCACCAGTCTCGACAAGCGGATCTGGAGCATTGTCTGGGTGCTGGCCCTGTGGGGCGTCCTGCAATGGCAGGCGCTGACCCATCTGAATGCCTGGCTCGCCCCCGAGCGTGAACTGGCGACAGCATCCAATGCGGCCTACGCCGATTCCGTTTCAGGGTTTGTACTGGGAATGCTCACGGCCAGCACCAGCCTGTGGTACTTGTACGCCTTAGTAGTCTACTTCACGCTCTGTAAACTGCTGAGCCGCTGGAAACTGCCGATGCTGGGGCTTCTGGCGCTGGCAAGCATCGCCATTAACTTCCTGCCTTTACCATGGTGGGGAATGAACAGCGTGGTGCGCAACATGATCTACTACAGCCTCGGCGCATGGTACGGCGCGCAGTTGATGACGTGGATGAAAGGGATGAATTTGCGCCGCAGCTGGCTGGTACTTATCGCCTCTGGCGCGGTGTCGGTAGTGCTGTGGTTCGCTAATGTTCCTCTGCCGCTCTCACTGCTGTCGATCGTGGTCATCATGAAGCTCTTTTACAGCTTCGAGCAGCGTTATGCCGTTCATCCCAATAATCTGCTGAACGTCATCGGTTCAAACACCATCGCGATTTATACCACCCACCGCATTTTAATTGAGGCGTTTAGCCTGCTCCTGATTCGCGAAATGAATGCGGCGTACTGGCCGATCTGGGCGGAGTTAACGCTGATTCTGGTCTATCCGTTCGTCAGCCTGCTCGTCTGCACGCTGGTTGGACTGGGCGCACGTAAGCTCTCGACCGCCCTCTTTGGCGACCTTTTCTTCTCCCCTCCCGCACGGCTTACGCCACAGCTCGCCAGCCGCTAACCTACCCTGCCCCCATCCGGGGGCACTTTTCTTCTTGTGCGGTTACGATTTGCTTATGCAAAACGATCGAGGATAATAAAGACATTGCGTATCAGTGATATGCCCCAATACTGTTGGTATATCCCCAAGAGACCCTGACATAGCCATGCCTGAACACTATCGTTTTTCCTTGCCTGTAAAAGCAGGTGACCAACGCCAGCTGGGCGAACTGATAGGCGCGGCCTGCGCCACGCTGGTGGCGGAAATTGCCGAGCGCCATCCGGGGCCGGTGGTGCTGGTTGCCCCGGACATGCAAAACGCCCTGCGCCTGCACGACGAAATTCGTCAGTTCACCGACAGTCTGGTATTCAGCCTGGCCGACTGGGAAACGCTTCCCTACGACAGTTTCTCTCCGCACCAGGAGATCATCTCCTCACGCCTGTCGACGCTGTATCAGCTCCCCACCATGCAGCGCGGCGTGCTGATTGTGCCGGTGAATACCCTGATGCAGCGCGTCTGTCCGCACAGCTATTTGCACGGCCATGCGCTGGTGATGAAAAAAGGCCAGCGCCTGTCGCGCGATGCCCTGCGCGTGCAGCTTGACGGAGCCGGTTACCGTCATGTCGATCAGGTGATGGAGCACGGCGAATACGCGACGCGCGGTGCGCTGCTGGATCTCTATCCAATGGGCAGCGACCAGCCGTATCGTCTGGATTTCTTCGATGATGAGATCGACAGCCTGCGCGTGTTCGACGCCGACACCCAGCGCACGCTGGAGGAAGTGGACTCCATTAATCTGCTGCCCGCCCATGAGTTCCCGACGGATAAAACCGCCATCGAACTGTTCCGCAGCCAGTGGCGCGACAGGTTCGACGTGAAACGTGATGCCGAACATATCTACCAGCAGGTCAGCAAAGGCACCCTTCCGGCCGGGATCGAGTACTGGCAGCCCCTGTTCTTTAACGAACCGCTGCCGGCGCTGTTCAGCTACTTCCCGGCGAATACGCTGATTGTTAACACCGGGGATATCGACGCCAGCGCCAGCCGCTTTGAAAGCGAAACGCGCGCCCGCTTTGAAAACCGGGGCGTTGACCCGATGCGTCCGCTGCTGCCGCCGGAAATGCTGTGGCTGCGTACCGACGAGCTCAACGCCGAGCTAAAACGCTGGCCGCGTATGCAGCTCAAAACCGATTCGCTTGCCGATAAGGCGGCGAACACCAATCTCGCGTTCCGGACGCTGCCCGATCTGGCCGTCCAGGCGCAGCAGAAATCCCCGCTCGATAACCTGCGCAAGTTTCTTGATTCCTTCACCGGGCCAGTGGTGTTCTCCGTTGAGAGTGAGGGTCGTCGTGAAGCGCTGGGCGAACTACTAGGGCGGATCAAAGTTGCACCGAAGCGCATTCATCGCCTGAGCGAAGCGACCGGAAATGGTCGTTACCTGATGATCGGCTCCGCCGAACACGGATTTATTGATACGCTCAATAACCTGGCCTTGATTTGTGAAAGCGACCTGCTGGGCGAGCGCGTGGCGCGCCGTCGTCAGGACAGCCGTCGCACCATCAACCCGGACACCCTGATCCGCAACCTGGCCGAACTGCACCCCGGTCAGCCGATCGTTCACCTGGAACACGGTGTGGGTCGCTATCAGGGAATGACCACCCTCGAAGCAGGCGGCATCAAAGGTGAATACCTGATGCTGACCTACGCGAACGACGCCAAACTGTACGTGCCGGTGTCGTCCCTGCACCTTATCAGCCGCTACGCCGGTGGCGCGGAAGATAACGCGCCGCTGCATAAGCTGGGCGGCGACGCCTGGTCACGCGCGCGGCAGAAGGCGGCGGAAAAAGTGCGCGACGTGGCCGCCGAGCTGCTGGACATTTACGCCCAGCGCGCGGCCAAAGAGGGTTATGCGTTTAAGCATGATAAAGAGCAGTACCAGCTGTTCTGCGACAGCTTCCCGTTTGAAACTACGCCGGATCAGGCTCAGGCCATAAATGCCGTGCTGAGCGACATGTGCCAGCCGCTGGCGATGGATCGCTTAGTCTGCGGCGACGTGGGCTTCGGTAAAACCGAGGTAGCAATGCGTGCCGCTTTCCTGGCGGTGGAAAACAACAAGCAGGTGGCGGTGCTGGTGCCGACTACCCTCCTCGCCCAGCAGCACTTCGACAACTTCCGCGACCGCTTCGCCAACTGGCCGGTACGCATTGAGATGCTGTCGCGTTTCCGCAGCGCCAAAGAGCAGACGCAAATCCTGGAACAGGCAAGCGAAGGCAAAATTGACATTCTGATCGGCACCCACAAGCTGCTGCAAAGCGACGTGAAGTGGAAAGATCTGGGGCTGCTGATCGTCGATGAAGAGCACCGCTTTGGGGTGCGCCACAAAGAGCGCATCAAAGCGATGCGCGCCGACGTCGACATTCTGACCCTGACCGCCACGCCGATCCCGCGCACCCTGAATATGGCGATGAGCGGCATGCGCGATCTGTCGATTATTGCCACCCCGCCGGCGCGCCGTCTGGCGGTGAAAACCTTTGTTCGCGAGTACGACAATCTGGTGGTTCGCGAGGCGATCCTGCGTGAAGTGCTGCGCGGCGGCCAGGTATATTACCTGTATAACGACGTTGAAAACATTCAGAAAGCCGCCGACAGGCTGGCAGAGCTGGTGCCGGAAGCGCGCATCGCCATTGGTCACGGCCAGATGCGCGAGCGCGAGCTGGAGCGGGTGATGAACGACTTCCACCATCAGCGTTTCAACGTGCTGGTATGTACCACCATCATTGAGACCGGGATCGACATTCCGACGGCGAACACCATCATCATCGAACGCGCGGATCACTTCGGCCTGGCCCAGCTGCATCAGCTGCGCGGGCGCGTCGGGCGTTCGCACCATCAGGCCTACGCGTGGCTGCTGACGCCGCATCCGAAGGCGATGACCACCGACGCGCAAAAGCGTCTGGAAGCTATCGCCTCGCTGGAAGATCTGGGTGCTGGCTTTGCGCTGGCGACGCACGACCTGGAGATCCGCGGCGCCGGTGAGTTGTTGGGTGAAGACCAGAGCGGCTCCATGGAAACCATCGGTTTCTCTCTGTATATGGAGCTGCTGGAAAATGCCGTCGACGCGCTTAAAGCCGGACGTGAACCGTCTCTGGAAGATCTCACCAGCCAGCAGACCGAAGTGGAACTGCGCATGCCTTCCCTGTTGCCGGATGATTTTATTCCTGACGTGAATACCCGTCTGTCGTTCTACAAACGCATTGCCAGCGCGAAACGCGAAGGCGAGCTGGAAGAGATTAAAGTCGAACTGATTGACCGTTTTGGGATATTGCCCGATGCGGCGCGCAACCTGCTGGATATTGCCCGCCTGCGTCAGCAGGCGCAGAAGCTGGGCATTCGTAAGCTTGAAGGCAACGAGAAAGGCGGCGTAATTGAGTTTGCCGAGAAGAACCACGTCGATCCGATGTGGCTGATTGGCCTTCTGCAAAAACAGCCGCAGCATTTCCGTCTTGATGGCCCGACGCGTCTGAAATTTACTCAGGATCTGACGGAACGTAAAATCCGCATGGACTGGGTGCGTAACTTTATGCGTCAGTTGGAAGAGAACGCCATCGCATAACGGTTTCCCCCGCCAGCGCCCGGCTGGTGGGGGACAATTTACAAACTCTTTGCACTTCGCCCGATCTTCCCGACCATACATTCGCCATAATTATCATTAACGCCTTATAAAACAATAACCTTATCATTTGTATGGATTATGATAATGATGATTTCTTCGCGTTTTACCCGCTGGTTAACTCTGGTTGCGCTGGCCGCGACGGTTGCCGTCGCGCTCCCTGCTCGCGCCAATACCTGGCCTCTTCCGCCCGCCGGCAGCAACGTCGTAGGTGAAAACCGCTTTCACGTGGTTGAAAACGATGGCGGTTCGCTGGAAGCGATTGCTAAAAAATATAACGTCGGGTTCCTGGCGCTGTTGCAGGCCAACCCGGGCGTAGATCCCTATGTGCCCCGGGCGGGCAGCGTACTGACGATTCCGCTGCAAACCATCCTGCCGGACGCGCCGCGTCAGGGGATTGTGATAAACCTCGCCGAGCTGCGTCTTTACTATTACCCGCCGGGGAAAAATGAAGTAACCGTCTACCCTATCGGCATCGGCCAGCTGGGAGGCGATACGCTCACGCCGACCATGGTGACCACCGTCTCCGACAAGCGCGCTAATCCAACCTGGACTCCGACGGCAAACATCCGCGCCCGCTATAAGGCACAGGGTATCGATCTCCCTGCCGTGGTTCCCGCGGGCCCGGATAATCCGATGGGGCACCATGCAATTCGCCTGGCGGCATATGGTGGGGTTTATCTTCTGCACGGAACGAATGCGGATTTTGGTATCGGGATGCGCGTCAGCTCCGGCTGCATTCGCCTGCGCGATGACGACATCAAAACGCTCTACCGCGTGATCGCCCCTGGCACGAAAGTGAATATCATCAATACGCCGATTAAAGTGTCTGAAGAGCCGGGTGGCGTCCGTCTGGTTGAGATCCACCAGCCGCTATCGAAAAACATTAATGACGATCCGCAGACGCTGCCGATTAATCTGAATGCCTCGATGGTGAGCTTTAAAACGAATGCAAACACCGATGGCGCAGTGATGGAGCGGGCGATGGAAGCGCGCTCGGGGATGCCAACCGATGTCACGCGGCATCATGAGGTTGCTCAGCAGTCAATGTAGAACGGTAATAACGACAAACGCCCTGCATTAGCAGGGCGTTTTTTTTTGCAGTGGCATAACGGAGGGTTGCGTTACGCTTATTTGTAGATAACTGCGGTACCGTGCAGGGTGTTAGGACCGGTCACAGAGGTGATGCGGAATGATTTCGCACCCATTTCGTCAGCTTTTTGTGCCAGCTGATCTTCCAGAGAGCCGAGGTTAGTCCCGGCAGTGGCAGAGATGGTACCGACTTTCTGCTGGTCTGCTGGAGTGGATTGCACTTCAACAGCAGCGAAGCTTGCGAAAGAGAGTGAACTCAGAACGGCGGCAGCGATGAGGGTTTTAACGTTTTTCATGATTTTATACCTTTGGGCAGATGATGTAGTGGTCGTTAGTTATTTAGTTAACGATCGATAGGTAAATGATAGATGTGATCCAGGTCACACGTCAACCCATTTTTATAATGGTCGTTAAATTAATTTCATTTTCCTTATATTTCATAAAGATAAAATTAAATTATTTTTAAGAAATCACCGCTGGTCGTCGCAGACGTTTATTTTTATAATGACTATTCAACAAAACAACAGAGGACCAACGGCACATGACAACCGATGTCACGCGTTGCGCAAAGAAAAGCCGTGGCCGACCAAAAGTGTTCGACAGGGATGCGGCGCTCGATAAGGCCATGACGCTCTTCTGGCAGCATGGGTATGAAGCCACGTCGCTCTCCGACCTGGTGGAAGCAACGGGCGCGAAAGCCCCTACCCTGTACGCAGAGTTCACCAACAAAGAAGGCTTATTCCGGGCCGTTCTGGACAGATACATCTCGCGCTTCGCGGCAAAACACGAAGCCCAGCTATTCTGTGAAGAAAAAACGGTTGAGCAGGCATTGCAGGATTATTTCTGCGCAGTCGCAACCTGCTTTACCAGTAAAGACACGCCCGCGGGCTGTTTTATGATCAACACCTCCGCGACCCTCGCGGCATCGTCGAAAGAGATTGCCAACACGGTCAAATCGCGCCATGCGATGCAGGAGGAGACGCTCAGCACGTTTCTGGCTCAACGCCAGCAGCGCGGTGAAATTCCGGCACATTGCCGTCCGCAGGAGCTAGCCCAGTATCTGAGCTGTATTCTACAGGGGATGTCCATCAGCGCCCGTGAAGGCGCGACGCTGGAAAAACTGCAGGGGATTACGCAAATAACGCTGCGCCTGTGGCCTGAACTTCTTAAACTCTGACGCAAAAAAAAGCTCCTCAGCCTGAGCGCATGAGGAGCTAAGTTCAGAGAACATCTTTTTTACACTTTGTTATTCAGTATCAGCTGACCATTGCTGTCGAGAGGGATCTGCGTACCAGGATCTTTATCCATGCGGATTTTGCCCTGCTGATCGCCAATTTTGTAGGTTACGTCGTAGCCCAACATTTTTTCAGACTTGTCATACACGGTTTTACAGCGCTGCTGCGTTGTGGTGTAGGTATCATTTTCCTGCATCGCGCCCTGCACCTGGTTACCGGCATAACCGCCACCCAGCGCACCAACTACCGTCGCGACATCCTTACCACGGCCACCACCAAACTGATGACCAATCACCCCACCAGCAACCGCGCCCAGCACGGAGCCAGCGATACGGTTTTCATCCTGAACCGGACGACGATGGGTGACAGAAACATTACGGCACTCCTGACGAGGCGTCTTGACCGTCTCTTTGATCGGTGTAGCGGAAACCACCTGCGCATACTGCGGGCCACGATCAAGTACGTTCAGACTGGCAACGGCAGCCACACCTAACGCAGCTGCGACGCCAATCCCTATACCCGCCAACATTGATTTATTCACGGGACTTCCTCCTTTGTTGCAATTGGTAGCAATTTTGCAGCGCAATAAACGCTTCGCCAATAAGATAAAGGATCAAAAAACCGGGGGATGAGCTGGGATAGCGTCTGTTTAAGAGAACTCTTAAGCGTCAGGAGCGAAATGCACAGCATGATGTGCTAAAAATTCCCTCCGGAGAGCCCGGAGGGAGGGAGAAATTAGTGCAGCTTCAGGCGTGGGCGGATAACGCGGTTGATGCGGCCGACCAGCATCATCAGGCCGGTTTTGAAGTAGCCGTGCAGCGCAATCTGGTGCATACGGTACAGAGAAATGTACACGAAGCGGGCGATGCGCCCTTCCACCATCATGGAGCCGCGCATCAGGTTGCCCATCAGGCTGCCCACGGTGGAAAAGTTTGAGAGCGACACCAGAGAGCCGTGGTCTTTGTAGACATAGGCTTTCATCGGTTTGCCTTTCATCTGCGCCAGGATGTTATGCAGCACGAGGCTTGCCATCTGGTGCGCGGCCTGGGCGCGAGGAGGCACAAACCCGCCTTCCGGACGCGCGCAGGAGGCACAGTCGCCGATAGCGAAGATGTCCGGATCGCGCGTGGTTTGCAGCGTCGGCTCTGTCACCAGCTGGTTAATACGGTTTGTCTCCAGCCCACCGATATCTTTCATGAAATCAGGCGCTTTGATCCCCGCAGCCCAGACCATCAGGTCGGCCTGGATGTATTCGCCGTCTTTGGTATGCAGTCCGCCCTCATCCGCGCTGGTCACCATGGTCTGGGTCAGCACGCGCACGCCCAGTTTGGTCAGCTCGTTGTGCGCCGCGCCAGAAATACGCGGCGGCAGCGCAGGCAGAATACGTTCACCTGCTTCCACCAGCGTCACATTCAGCGCTTCATTAGTCAGTCCTTTGTAGCCGTAGCTGTGCAGCTGTTTGACCGCATTGTGCAACTCCGCCGATAATTCAACGCCCGTTGCGCCGCCGCCCACGATAGCAATGTTAACCTTGCCGTTAGCACCCATGTTGTTGGTGTACTTCAGGAACAGGTTAAGCATCTCCTGATGGAAACGACGCGCCTGATGCGGGTTATCCAGGAAGATGCAGTGCTCTTTTACGCCTGGGGTGTTGAAATCATTGGACGTACTGCCCAGGGCCATCACCAGCGTGTCATAGGCCAGCTTGCGCTCAGGAACCAGCAGCTCGCCTTTATCATCACGCAGCTCAGCCAGCGTGATGGTTTTATTTTCACGGTTGATGTCCACCACCGAACCCAGCTGGAACTGGAAGTGGTGGTTACGCGCATGTGCCAGATAGCTGAGCGCATCCACGCCCTCATCCAGCGACCCGGTCGCCACTTCGTGCAGTAACGGCTTCCACAGATGGCTGTGGTTACGATCCACCAGCGTGATTTTGGCTTTCTTACCGCGACCCAGTTTCTTACCCAGCTGCGTCGCCAGCTCCAGTCCGCCAGCACCACCGCCGACAATCACTATCTTTTTCAATGGCGTAGTCAACGTGACCCCCTCAAATTATTAACCAATTGTTAATTAAAAGTTATATAAATAACCCTTAATTAACAACAGGTTACTGCGCTGAAACCATTCATATTCATTGAGAATAGCACGTCAGGCGCATTGGTCATACCAAAATTGATATGTATCAAGTTTTGATGGTTTAAAAGTAGACAACTCTGACAAAAAAGAGGCCCGGCACGCTTTCACGTACCGGGCCTTTGTCAGGTTCAGGGAGTTCAGCCCAGCGTTTTAAAGGCCTTAATACGCTGCAAGTGCGGGGAAATATTTTTGAACTTGTGGGTCTGCTCTTCGTCCCAGACAATTTCGTAGTAATGATGCAGAAGTTCAGCAGCGCGGGAGCTGTCCAGCGCTTCATCGTTGCGGGAGAGGATCGCCAGACACCGGTCGCGGTTCTTTTCGCGGAAATTGCTCACGCATTTTGTTGCGATATCGGCGTACTCTTCCGGACGGTCAATCTTGCCTTCCATGTTTTCGTTTGGAAACAGGTTAGGATTAAAAATGACCTGACGGATATCGCACAAAAAACCGATGCGCTCTGCCCAGTATCCCCCCAACCCCACGCCGCAAATCAGCGGGCGATCGTCGATATTGAGCTGCAACATTTTGTCCACTTCTTTAAGCAGATGCTGCATGTCATGCTTCGGATGACGCGTGCTGTAACTGATCAGCCGGACATCCGGATCGATAAACTGCAATTGCAGCACTTTCTCATGATTACCAGGACTGTTTGAGTCAAAACCGTGTAAATAAATGATCATCGTCTCACCACGCTACGCCTTCCGGGATGAATTAAAGGGCTGCTTTATGTGCCTGCCAGCGCTCGTTCAGGGCTTCAAGCCGGGCGTTTACCGTTTTCCAGCGCGCCGAGTCCATCAGCTCCTGACGACTAAATGAACCTTTATGATACAATTGTGTAACACGTTCAGCATTGATCGGCGACAGGTTATCCAGCACGCTCACCGCCCCTTTACGATTATTGCAGACGAGGATCATATCGCAACCCGCATCCAGCGAAGCCTGCCCACGTTCGGCATAGCTTCCCATGATCGCCGCCCCTTCCATGGATAAATCGTCAGAGAAAATAACGCCATTGAAGCCCAACTCCTGACGCAGCACGGTTTTAAGCCAGTGCGGAGAGCCGCTGGCCGGACGCGGATCAACGTCACTGTAGATGACGTGCGCAGGCATAATAGCGTCCAGCTTGTTATCGGTAATCAGCGAGCGGAAAACAGACATATCTTTAGCGCGAATGTCTGCTTCCGGGCGCGGATCGCGCGGGGTTTCTTTATGGGAATCCGCCGTCACCGCCCCGTGGCCCGGGAAATGCTTGCCGGTGGTTTTCATGCCCGCATCGTGCATACCGTCAATGAAGCGCGTCGCCATTGCCAGCGCGATACGTGGATCGTCATGATACGAACGCTCACCTATTGCCGCACTAATGTGTCCTACGTCCAGCACCGGGGCGAAGCTGATATCGATATCCATGGCGATCATCTCGCTCGCCATCAGCCAGCCTGCGTCCTGCGCCAGTTGACCACCCTCTTCAGCACCCAGCAGCGCAGCAAAAGATTGTGCGGCGGGTAAACGCGTAAACCCTTCGCGGAAACGCTGCACGCGTCCACCTTCCTGGTCGACGGCCACCACCAGGCGATTGCGTGACGCCGCGCGGATCTGGCGAACCAGCTCGCGCAACTGCGCCGGATCGTGATAATTGCGGGTGAAAAGAATCAGCCCCCCTACCAGCGGGTGCGCCAGAATTTCGCGCTCTTCCGCATCAAGCTCAAACCCTTCAACATCCAACATTACTGGACCCACACCAACCTCTCTTATCCTTTCGTTTGTAACTGACGCCAGGCATCATTTGCCAGCGCAATAAATTGTTCGTCATCTGTCTGCTGAAGGCGCATTTCAAACCATCCCGCCATCAGCATCAGCACCCACGGACGCCAGCGCGCGACCTGCCGCGCAAGAGTGAGTACATTTATGTTGGCGTTTCGGGCATAGGCGGTTATCAGCTGCACGCGCGAAGCCTCATCAGGCATCCAGACCGCAGCGAGTTCAAGCGCCACGTCACCATCCCCGGCATATTCCCAGTCGATAAGTTTCTCGCCCGCCGTGGTATGAACGATATTCCCCGCATGGACATCCATATGCAGCGGCGCCAGACGTAACGCCTTCGGCTCTCCCGCTTTACGCAGCCGCTTAAGCTGCGCCAGCCAGAAGGGCGTGCGTCGTCCAGGCGCAGCCTGCTGCCAATAGCTATCCAGTAATGGAAGTAACGTCACCTGCCAGCCCAGACGCGGCTGTCGATGCAGATGATACAGCATGGCTGCCAGCGTGGGCGTATCGGGAAGCTCGCTTTTGATCTCACCCGCAATAAACGCCACCGCCATCCAGTCCCTGATAAAGAGATGAGGTTTCGGGGCAAGGTCGGCGGGAAGGCGCTTCAGGGCGCGGAACTGGCGACGAAAATGGGCGGCAGGCGCGGCGGCATCGTGATGCTGACGTAAAACCAGCCGATGGTCGCCACGCTCAATAATGCAACTCGCGCCGCCAAGCCCGACGGGGGCTTGCGGCGCGATAACACGGTACTGGGGGAAATAACGCGTCAGGACATCATGACGCGTGCGCTTATTGTTGCGTAACGGCACCTTTACCTGACCAGATAATTTCGCCGGTTTGAACCAGCATTAACTGCATCTGCAACGACGGCGTGTTCACGTTGCCTGTCGCGTTAGAATAAAGGACATACTGCGCGCCAACGTTGCGGGCGATACCAATCGCTTTACTGCGCGAACCCAGGCTGTCCTGAGGCGACAGACCAAGCTGTTGCTTAGCGACCGCGAGCTGCTGGGCTGAGACCAGCGTAAATTTACCGTTGTTTGCCAGCGCGTTGCGCAGGGTTTCCGTCGCTTCTCCCGCATTCAGGGAACCGTTTGTACGGTTGTTCACGCTGTCCACCAGCAGCACACTGCCAGGCGTAACGCCCTGTGCCTGCAACATTTTGCCCACCATCGGCTGCATCGCGCCGTTCCAGTCATAGTGCCGCACTCGCGGCGCAGGCTGCGCGGTATCGTCCGGATGTTCGATCGGGCCAGGCTGCGCAGGAATAGTCGGTACAGACGGCACGGTTGGAACAGGTTGCGCCGGTGTTGTTGGCTGTTCCGTTCCCGGCTTCGCCTGATCCACCGGTGCAGGTTCTTCCGTTCGCGTCACACAGCCTGCCAGAAAGAGTGCGAACGCACTCAGGAGCGCATAACGGCTCATTGTTTTAATCAAGGTTCACTCCTTACAAATAAAGATAAAGTCTCACCTTATGTGCACCCAGATAGCTGGCGCTGCCGTAGAGCGTGACCGACGATCTTGCCGGGACCGTCACGCTACGCGGCGCCTCAAGCGGGTGCATCTCAAGACCTCTCACGTCATACCAGTAGAAGCGATAATGCACCGTCACTGGCTCTTGCCTTTCGTTATAGAGCGTAGAGGAGGCAGAAGACTGGATTTCGCTTATGGTCAACGAAGGATTTTCCGCCGTGATGCCCGCAGCAAGCACTGAGGACTCCATCACCAGCGTCTGTTCTTCACTGACCGGGATGGCGGGACGCGCGCTGCACCCAACCATTACCAGCGTCACGATCAGCGCTGCAATACGCCCAGTTAACATATTAAAGACCTTTATGTGCCAGCATCGGTCCCAGTGGACGTCCACCCAGAAGATGCATATGAATATGATAGACTTCCTGGCCGCCATGGCGATTACAGTTCATGATCAAACGGTATCCATCTTCAGCAATCCCTTCCTGCTCAGCAATTTTCGCGGCCACCGTAAGCATACGGCCCAGCGCAACTTCATGCTCGGTTTTAACGTCATTGACGGTCGGAATCAGAATATTGGGAATAATAAGGATGTGCGTCGGCGCCTGGGGAGAAATGTCGCGGAAAGCCGTGACCAGTTCATCCTGATAGACAATATCCGACGGAATTTCGCGGCGGATAATTTTACTGAAAATCGTTTCTTCAGCCATGACCTTTTCCTTTTAAGTTTAATCTGGCGTCGTGCGTCCGTTGTTAACACACATTGTCTGTTTTACTGTGTGACACAACACAAGAGTATGAGCGAGTTTCTCCTGTCCTTTCAACCTTCTCCCGTGATTTCTTTCCTGATTATCGCCCATCTGGCTGAAGAGGCATCGCTTTAGGACATTTCTTTTCTGAAACCTGATTTCAGTTCATCCCGAAACATCTGCTTACAGCGTTAATCACAATGCGTATATTTCGCATTTGCATTTTCATGCGCATTTTTAACATAGAAAACGACGTCAGCCCGTGCTAGCGGGACTGTCGCGCACTACCTTCACCATTCACTAAGGGTTTGATGATGTCTTTCATTAATCACACCAGGGATGGGCAACGTCAGCCTGCCGCAACACCTTCGTTGCTGGCCGCCTGCATTGCTATGGCATTGACGCCAACCACCGCTTTCGCTGCTTCAACAGCCGAAGATACCGTCGTCGTTGATGGGGGTTTTGATAACACACAGGATCTTTCTGCCAGCCAGGATCAGGATTACAGCGTAAAAACCACCACCACCGGCACCAAACTGTTGCTGGTTCCCCGCGACATCCCACAGTCCGTCAGCGTTATCAGCCAGCAACGTATGGCTGACCAGAATCTGCAATCCATCGGCCAGGTGCTGACGAACACCACGGGCATTACGGCGCAGGTGCAGGACAGCGATCGTACCGTATTTTACTCACGCGGATTTTTCGTCAGCAACTACGCCTATGACGACCTTCCAACGTCCATCAGTGAAGTGTGGAACTTTGGTGATACCGCCGCCGATACCGCAATTTATGACCGCATTGAAGTGGTCCGCGGCGCCACAGGCCTGATGTCCGGGACGGGCAACCCGGCGGCGTACGTTAATATGGTGCGCAAGCATGCGGACAGCCAGGAATTTAAAGGCAACGTCTCCGCCAGCTACGGCAGCTGGGACAAGCAGCGTTACGTGCTGGATCTCCAGGCGCCGCTGGTGGAATCAGGTAAGGTACGGGGTCGTCTGATCACGGGTTATCAGGACAACGACAGCTTCGTGGATAACTACCACTACCGGAAGAAATTCCTCTACGGCGTGATGGATGCAGATGTTACCGACAGCACGACCCTCTCGGTAGGGTATGAGTATCAGGAAAGCCATACCGCGGACCCAACCTGGGGTGGGCTGCCGACCTGGTACAGCGACGGAAGTAAGACCAACTACAATCGCAGCCAGACCGTCGCGCCTGACTGGGCCTATTCAGATAAAGACAGCACCCGCATCTTCGCTAACCTGACCCAGCGTTTCGATAATGGCTGGGAAGCGCACATCAACGGCATGCATGCTGAAACCAACTTTGACTCTAAGCTGATGTATATGTCCGGTTATCCGGATAAAGAGACCGGCGCGGGCCTGGTGGGTTACGGCGGCTGGAACCGCGGGGAACGCAAACAGGATGCGGTCGATGCCTTCCTGCGCGGCGGTTTCGATCTCTTTGGCCGTCAGCACGAGATGATGTTCGGCGGCAGCTTTAGCCGTCAGCGTAACCATTACGACAACACCATGCCGGATGCAGTATACGGCATGGTTGATGTCGGCAACTTTAAGAACTGGAACGGGAACATTGCCGATCCGCAGTGGACGCCGTGGAAACTCTACAGCAAGGATGATATTCGCCAGTCTTCAGCCTATTCCTCTGCGCGTTTCTCACTCGCCGATCCGTTGCACCTGATCCTGGGGGCGCGTTACACCCAATACAACATTCGCTATAACCCCGCTGGTTCGCCGAATACCCGTCTGGAAAGCACCAAAGATGATGTCACGCCGTATGCCGGCCTGGTGTATGACATCAATGAGGACTGGTCGACCTACGTCAGCTATACCTCTATCTTCCAGCCGCAGGATAAGCGCAATGCCAGTGGACGTTATCTCGACCCTACCACGGGTAAAAGCTACGAAGCAGGGGTGAAGGCAGACTGGTTTAATACCCGCCTCACCACCTCGTTGGCGATTTTCCGCATTGAGCAGGATAACGTGGCCAGCAACACGTATACCTACATGCCGAGCGGTGAGTCGATTTATGAATCGCTGGACGGGGTGGTCAGCAAAGGGGTCGAGTTTGAGCTCAACGGTGCACTGACCGATAACTGGCAGCTGACCTTTGGCGCGACGCGTTACATTGCAGAAGATAAGAATGGCAACGCCGTCAGCTCCGATCAGCCGCGCACAACCATGAAGCTGTTCACCCGTTATCAACTGCCAATGCTGCCGGAACTGACCGTGGGCGGTGGCGTAAACTGGCAGAACAAAGTGTGGACGGACGTGGAAGGCGGTCCGGCAGGACGTTCCCGCGCGGAGCAAGGCAGCTATGGGCTGGTGAACCTGTTCAGTCGCTATCAGGTCACCAAAGACTTTGCTGTTCAGGCTAACGTCAACAACCTGTTCGACAAAGAGTATTACGACTACGTCGGATCGTATGTAGTGTATGGCGCGCCACTGAACGTTTCGGTGAGCGCGAGCTACGATTTCTGAGTATTAAGCCCGGTGGCGCTGCGCTTACCGGGCCTACCCATCACGTAGGCCGGGTTAGGCGCAGCCGCCACCCGGCACCACAAACCGCAATAATAAAAAAGGCAGCCAATCGGCTGCCTTAGTCTCCCCAGATCACAGCTTAGTTGTTGCGGATGTACTCATCCATTTCGGTTTTCAGGTTATCGGATTTCGTTCCGAAGATTGCCTGAACACCAGAACCTGCAACAACGACGCCTGCTGCGCCCAGTTTTTTCAGACCCGGCTGGTCGACTTTCGCAACGTCGGCAACGCTCACACGCAGACGAGTGATACACGCGTCCAGGTTAGTGATGTTCTCTTTACCGCCGAAAGCAGCAACCAGAGCAGGTGCCATTTCGCTGGTCACACCGGCTTTGCTGTCTTCCGTTGCATCTTCACGACCCGGCGTTTTCAGGTCCAGTGCTTTGATCAGCACGCGGAAGACGGTGTAGTACACCACTGCGTAGCCCGCACCCACGATAGGGAACAGCCACAGCTTGCTGCTGTTACCGGACAGAACGATGAAGTCGATCAGGCCGTGAGAGAAGGACGTACCGTCACGCATACCCAGCAGGATACAGATTGGGAATGCCAGACCTGCCAGTACCGCGTGGATGATGTACAGGATCGGCGCAACGAACATGAAGGAGAACTCGATCGGCTCGGTGATACCGGTCAGGAACGAGGTCAGCGCTGCGGAGATCATGATACCGCCCACTTTTGCACGGTTCTCTGGTTTAGCAGAGTGCCAGATAGCAATTGCAGCCGCCGGCAGACCGTACATTTTGAACAGGAAGCCACCAGACAGTTTACCTGCCGTTGGGTCGCCCGCCATGTAGCGTGGGATGTCGCCGTGGAACACCTGACCTGCTGCGTTGGTGTATTCACCAATCTGCATCTGGAATGGAACGTTCCAGATGTGGTGCAGACCAAATGGTACCAGGCAGCGCTCAATGAAGCCGTAGATACCGAACGCCACAACCGGGTTCTGGTAAGCTGCCCACTGAGAGAAGGTCTGGATTGCCGTACCGATTGGTGGCCAGATGAAGGACAGGACCACACCGGTGAAAATCGCGGCCAGACCAGAAATGATCGGCACAAAACGTTTACCCGCGAAGAAGCCCAGATACTCAGGCAGCTTGATGCGATAGAAGCGGTTAAACATATACGCTGCAATCGCACCGGAGATGATACCACCGAGAACACCGGTGTCCGCCAGGTGCTTAGCGGCAATCTCTTCAGCAGGTAAATGCAGTACCAGCGGCGCAACCACAGCCATGGTTTTCACCATGATGCCGTAAGCAACAACGGACGCCAGAGCGGAAACACCGTCGTTATTGGTGAAGCCCAGAGCAACACCGATAGCGAAGATCAGCGGCATGTTAGCAAAAACAGAACCGCCTGCTTCGGCCATCACGTGGGAAACTACGGCTGGCAGCCAGCTGAAGTTTGCAGAACCGACACCCAGCAGGATACCTGCGATAGGCAGTACGGATACTGGCAGCATCAGCGATTTACCGACCTTTTGCAGGTTAGCAAATGCATTCTTAAACATAATTGAGAGTGCTCCTGAGTATTTGTGCTTTTTTTTACGTTTTCACGCATTGGCCCGGGGGGAGTACCGCGCCGTGGACAGGACATCTAAGCGCCCTTTATTTATTACACAGAGTAAAATAATTCCCTCTGAGTTTGTTTGACGGCTATCACGTTTCAGTTCAAGACGGCCAAAAAACTTGCAGATATTTACATAAAGCATGTCTGGATGTGTCTAAAAACGCCATCACCGCCCCGAATGAGGCGGTGAACTTTACTCGCTTTACTTATTAATTACGAGCCTAAAAATAACAGGTGTATCAGACAGATTGCAGGCGGGCGGGGTCAATATGGAACAGGCTGGCGAAGTTTTCCGTTGTCACGCGAGCCAGTTCTTCAATACTGACACCTTTCAGAACGGCCATATACTCAGCGACATCCCGGGTCATCGCTGGCTGGTTCTCTTTGCCACGATGAGGCACCGGCGCCAGGTACGGGGAATCGGTTTCCACCAGAATACGATCCAGCGGAACATAGCGCGCCGCATCACGCAGTTGCTCAGCATTACGGAACGTGACAATCCCCGAGAACGAGATATAAAAGCCCAAATCAAGCAGCTTACCCGCCGTTTCTCTGTCTTCTGTGAAACAGTGTAGTACGCCACCGCAATCCGTCACCTTTTCTTCCCGCAGGATACCCAGCGTGTCGGCGCGCGCATCTCGGGTGTGAACGATAACCGGCTTATTCAGTTCCCGGCCAATGCGGATATGGTTACGGAAGGATTCCTGCTGGCGAGGTTTCGTTTCCGGAGTGTAGAAATAGTCCAGGCCGGTCTCGCCCATCGCCACTACGCCCTCTTCTGCGGCAAGACGGCGTAAATCCTCAACGTCGTACGCTTCATCCTGATTCAGCGGATGCACGCCGCAGGAGAAGACGACATTATCGCGCTCGCCTACCAGTTCACGCATGGAGCGGTAACCCGGCAACGTGGTCGCCACGGCCAGGCAAAATTTCACATCGCGCGCGGCGGCTTTCGCCAGCACGTCGTCTACATTTTTATGCAGGGATTGATAATCCAGGCCATCGAGATGGCAGTGTGAGTCGACTAAAAACATAATGTCTCTCTCAGAGGTGGGAAACCGGCGGTATGACGCCCGGTTGCAGGTAGTGTTCAATACGCAGTAACTGGTCGGTCAGTAAAAGCTCGCGATTGAGACCGGTTACCGTCAAAAGTTGTTCACGACTCTGGTAGATATCATGAAGGATAGCGTGCAGCGACTGCCCTGACAGGCGATTCGCCAGCGTGGTGACCAGCGCCCACACGTCAGGGTTAGTCAGAAGCGTAGCCCCCTGCTGAATTTTGAGCGCATCCAGCAGCAGCGCGGCCAGCCAGTGCAGCCGTTCCGGAGCCTGATCGCTGTTCAGCGCTGGCAGCACGCTCAGCCAGTCATGGATGTCGAGGGCTGATTCAACCGCACGACACAGCGTTTCACGCTGGGACCACACTTCGGGCTGTAATAAGGCCAGCGCAGCCGCAGGCGCACCGCTGCACAGGCGCAACGCTGAGAGCGCCGCGTCTTGTGACACCGTCACTTCCCGCTCAAGCCAGGCGAGTGCCCAGGATTCCTGAGGGACAGCAAGGTGGTGAAGACGGCAGCGACTGCGCAGCGTCGCCAGCAAGCGTTCCGGCTCGCGGCAGGAGAGGAAAAACCAGGTGTTTTCTGGCGGCTCTTCCAGGGTTTTTAACAGCGCGTTGGCTGCGGCTTCCGTGAGCAGCGCGGCATCTTTCAGCCACACCACTTTCGCCCCCCCCAGACGCGCATATTCGTACAGTTTCTCACTGACCTCACGCACCGCGTCGATACCGAGCGTATTTTTGCCCTTCTCAGGTTCGAGGGTGTAATAGTCAGGATGCGTGCCCGCCTGCATGAGCTGGCAACCCCGGCATTTACCGCAGCTTTTATGTCCTTCCGGCTGTTGGCACATCAGAAAGCGGGTGATGGCGTAAATCAACGCATCATCACCCATTCCCGGCAGCGCCTGGATCAGTAACGCATGATGCCCCCGACCAACCTGATAGCTGCCGATCAGCTGTTCAAAGTGTGGGCGCAACCATGGATACCATTTCATGCCTGCTGCTCCTGTAGCCACTGCGTAACGGTCTGCTGAATATCACATGTAACGTCTTCAAGGGATTGCGTCGCATCGATGGTACGAATGGTCTTGTCCTGCCCGGCCAGTTCAAGATAACGCGCACGGGTGCGGTTAAAGAAATCAAAAGACTCCTGTTCGATGCGGTCCAGTTCGCCGCGGGCACGGGCGCGCTTCAGGCCCACCTCAGGGGTCACGTCCAGATACAGCGTCAGGTCAGGACGGAAATCGCCCAGAACCGCGTCGCGAAGCGTAGCCAGCATGGCCTGATCGATACCCCGGCCACCACCCTGATACGCCTGGGTTGAGAGATCGTGGCGATCGCCAATCACCCATTTGCCTTCTGCCAGAGCGGGTTTGATCACCGTCTCCACCAGCTGAACGCGCGCCGCATAGAACATCAGCACTTCCGCTTTGTCGGTAATAACTTCATCGCCAACGGATTTGATATCCAGAACCAGGCTGCGCAGTTTTTCCGCCAGCTGCGTACCGCCCGGCTCGCGGGTGAAGACCATGTCGGCGACGCCAAGCGATTTCAGCGTATCCACCACCACGTTACGGGCGGTGGTTTTGCCCGCCCCTTCGAGTCCCTCAATGACAATGTATTTACTGCGCATTTTTTTCCTTAAGTGCCTTCAGATAGTCCTGAACGGAGCGATTGTGGCTGGCCAGGTTGGTATTGAACGTATGCCCCCCTTTTCCGTCAGCCACAAAATAGAGATACGGCGTTTTGGCCGGGTGCGCGGCGGCCTTCAATGATGCTTCACTTGGCGTCGCAATCGGTCCAGGCGGCAGGCCGCTAATCACGTAGGTATTATACGCCGTTGGCGTTTCCAGATCTTTTCTGGAAATCCTGCCGTTGTAGTTTTCGCCCATGCCGTAGATGACGGTAGGATCGGTTTGCAAACGCATGCCGATGCGCAGACGGTTAATAAACACCGAGGCAACCTGGTCACGTTCGGCAGCAACGGCCGTCTCTTTCTCGATGATCGAGGCCATCGTCATGAACTGGTTTTGATCTTTATAAGGCAGGCCCTCTGCTCGCCCTTTCCACGCAGCGTCTACCGCCGCGACCATTTTGTTATGCGCTCGCTTCAGAATTGCCACATCCGTCGTGCCTGCCGTATACATCCACGTATCGGGCCAGAACCAGCCTTCCACCCACTCGGGATGTTCGAATTTTAAGGCGTCTGCCACGGTCTGGTAGCGGTCATCTTTCAGCGTATGCTTGATGTACGGCGCGTCACGCAGTTGCCTGAGATAATCGCTCAGACGCATACCTTCCACAAAACGCAATGGGAACTGGGCTTCTTTACCACTCTCCAGCAGTTGCAGCATCTCGCGCACGGTCATGCCAGGGGTGAAACGATAGGTACCGGCCTTGAAATGGGACAGGTCCGGCTGAATACGCAGCAGCCACTGGAATACGCGTGGACGATTGATAATTTTGTCGTCATACAGCTGCTGACCAAGCGCCTGCCGCCCGGTCCCCGCTTTCAGGGTAAATATCGTCTCGTCTTTAATCAGGATCTGACTTTCAGCCAGCTGACGGACTTTCCACACTCCCGCTCCGCCAGCGATTCCGAACGCAACGATAAGAAGGAGGACAAAGCGTAACATTTTCTTCATGACTACCTGGTTTGCTCACATAACGGGGCCAGAAACTGGAACAGCTCGCGGGATGACCAGCACTTGCGGTCATAAGCGCGAACGGGGACAACGGGCATCAGCGCATTGCAGATAACAACTTCTTCGGCAGCCAGCAGCGCCTCTTCCTTAGCGTTAACTTCGACAACGCGAAAGCCTGCGCGTGCCAGCTGTTGCAAACAAAACTGCCGCATAATGCCGTTGACTCCGGCCTGCTCCAGCGAAGGCGTGAATACGTCACTGCCCTTCCGCCAGAGTAAATTAGCCGCACAGCATTCCGTAATGTACCCTTCGCTGTCAAGAACCAGCGCCTCCCCGGCCTCCGTCTGCTCAAGATGAGTACGAATAAGCACCTGTTCAAGACGGTTAAGATGTTTTATGCCAGCGAGCATCGGGTTTCGCCCCAGACGTACCGGGCTAAGCGCCAGGACTACGCCCTCTTCACGCCAGTGCGCGTAATGGGAAGGATAATCTGAAACGGAAAGGATCCGCGCAGGATGCTGGCAGGCAGAACCGCTATAGCCCCGACCACCGCTGCCGCGGCTGATAATGACTTTCAGGACGCCGCTTGCTTTATGTGACGCCAGCCGACGCATTTCACTTTCAAGAATGTCCCACTGCGAGAAGGGGATCAGTAATGCTTCGCAGGCTTTTTGTAAACGAAGGATATGGGCCCCGAGCAGGCACACGCCACCGTCGAGAATACGCGCGGTCGTGAAACAGCCATCGCCAAACTGGGTCGCCCTGTCGCTTGCCGGCAGCATTTCTTGCTCAAGGCCATTAATTAAAAACATAGTGGCTCCTTATGCATGGAGGCTCAGTCTGGCAGGATGTGGTTAGCCGGACAAGGGGATATCACCTAATAAAAAAGGCCCGGCAAGCGGACCTTTATTATCGTCAGCGACTAACCAGACTCAGACCTTTTTGAAGATCAGAGAACCGTTAGTCCCACCGAAGCCGAAGGAGTTACACAGGGTGTACTCCATACCGCTAACCTGGCGCGCTTCGTGGGGAACGAAGTCCAGATCGCAACCTTCATCTGGATTATCCAGGTTGATGGTTGGCGGTACAGCCTGATCGCGCAGCGCGAGAATAGAGTAGATTGATTCTACTGCACCCGCCGCCCCCAGGAGGTGACCGGTCATGGATTTCGTGGAGCTCACCAGTACACGGCTGGCAGATTCGCCGAAGATAGACTTAACCGCCTGCGCTTCTGCTTTATCGCCCGCAGGGGTAGATGTCCCGTGCGCGTTAACGTAGCCAATCTGTGCCGGCGTAATGCCCGCATCACGGATGGCGTTTTCCATCGCCAGCGCAGCACCTGCGCCGTTCTCTGGAGGAGACGTCATGTGGTAAGCATCGCTGCTCATGCCAAAGCCAACAACTTCAGCATAAATTTTCGCGCCACGTTTTTTCGCGTGTTCGTACTCTTCCAGTACGATCATGCCTGCACCGTCACCCAGCACGAAACCATCACGGTCTTTATCCCACGGACGGCTCGCCGCCTGAGGATTATCGTTTCGGGTAGAGAGCGCACGCGCTGCACCGAAGCCACCGACGCCCAGCGGGGTACTGGCTTTCTCAGCACCGCCCGCAACCATAGCATCTGCATCGCCGTACGCGATGATACGCGCGGCCTGGCCAATGTTATGCACGCCAGACGTACAGGCTGTCGCGATTGAGATGCTTGGGCCACGCAGGCCGAACATAATGGTCAGGTGACCTGCCACCATGTTTACAATCGTAGACGGAACGAAGAACGGGCTGATTTTACGCGGGCCGCCATTCACCAGAGATGTATGGTTTTCCTCGATCAGGCCAAGACCGCCAATCCCGGAGCCGATAGCAGCGCCGATACGGGTAGCGTTCTCTTCCGTAATCTCAAGGCCAGAATCCTGCATGGCCTGAACGCCAGCGACAATTCCATATTGAATGAAGGCATCCATCTTGCGCTGTTCTTTGCGCGAGATGATCTCTTCACAGTTAAAATCCTTTACTAAGCCAGCAAATTTCGTTGCATAGGCGCTAGTATCGAAATGGTCGATTAGGCTGATGCCGCTCTGACCGGCAAGGAGAGCTTTCCAGGTGGACTCTACGGTATTGCCGACAGGAGACAACATGCCAAGTCCGGTCACAACTACACGACGCTTAGACACGTTTGTCCTCCAGGGAGGGATAAAAAAAGAGATTCGTGGGACTACAAAAGATAAAACTCAGGCGGTCGAATGACCGCCTGGAGATGTTCACTTACGCCTGGTGACCGTTGATGTAATCAATGGCAGCCTGAACGGTGGTGATTTTCTCAGCTTCTTCGTCCGGAATCTCAGTATCAAACTCTTCTTCCAGAGCCATTACCAGCTCAACGGTGTCAAGAGAATCTGCGCCCAGGTCTTCAACAAAGGAAGCGGAGTTCACAACTTCTTCCTGCTTAACGCCCAGCTGTTCGCCGATAATTTTCTTAACGCGTTCTTCGATAGTGCTCATACTCTTAAATTTCCTATCAAAACTCGCTTTCGCGATGGTTTTCGTAGTGTATAAAATGTTGAAAAATTTGCAACTAAATCCCGGCAGGTCTTACCACGATTTTACGTTATTTTGAGGCCATTTGCCCAAATAACGCAAATATTTTCGATCGTGATTAAACCATGTACATCCCGCCGTTGACGTGGAGGGTTTCACCAGTGATGTAACCCGCTTCGTCAGAGGCTAAAAATGCAACCGCGCTGGCGATTTCTTTAGGGTCGCCAAGACGACCCGCTGGAACTGCCGCCAGCGTACCCGCACGCTGATCATCGGTCAGCGCACGCGTCATGTCCGTTTCAATAAAGCCCGGAGCAACAACGTTTACAGTAATTCCGCGGGACGCGACTTCGCGCGCCAGCGACTTACTGAAACCGATCAGACCTGCTTTCGCCGCAGCGTAGTTAGCCTGACCAGCATTTCCCATGGTACCAACCACAGAACCTACAGTGATAATACGTCCATGACGCTTTTTCATCATAGCGCGCATTACCGCTTTTGACAGACGGAATACCGATGACAGGTTGGTTTCGATAATATCGTTCCACTCATCATCTTTCATTCGCATCAACAGGTTGTCGCGAGTGATCCCGGCATTATTGACCAGAATATCCACTTCGCCAAACTCTGCGCGAATATTTTCCAGAACAGATTCGATAGATGCTGGTTCAGTCACATTCAGTACCAGACCTTTGCCGTTCGCACCCAGATACTCGCTGATGGCCTGTGCGCCATTCTCGCTGGTCGCAGTCCCGATCACCGTCGCGCCGCGCGCAACCAGTGTTTCAGCAATAGCACGCCCGATACCGCGGCTTGCGCCGGTCACCAGGGCAATTTTTCCTTCAAAACTCATGGTATTCCTCTTTTATTGCGAGAGTGCCGCTTTCATTGCTTCCGGCTCGTTAATCGCCGAGGCAGTCAGGGTGTCTACAATACGTTTTGTCAGACCGGTAAGTACCTTACCTGGACCGACTTCATACAGATGTTCAACGCCCTGAGACGCCATAAATTCAACGGTTTTGGTCCACTGAACTGGGCTGTAGAGCTGGCGAACCAGCGCGTTATGGATAGCCTCCGGCGCGGTTTCGCACTTCACATCGACGTTATTCACAACGGAAATCGTCGGTGCGTTAAAGGTCATTTTTTCCAGCTCAACCGCCAGCTTATCGGCAGCGGGCTTCATCAGCGCACAGTGAGACGGCACGCTCACCGGCAGCGGCAGTGCACGTTTTGCACCCGCAGCTTTACAGGCAGCGCCTGCACGCTCAACCGCTTCTTTATGACCCGCGATAACTACCTGGCCTGGCGAGTTAAAGTTTACCGGAGAAACGACCTGACCTTCAGCAGATTCTTCACAGGCTTTAGCAATAGAAGCATCATCCAGACCGATGATGGCAGACATGCCGCCCGTGCCTTCTGGCACCGCTTCCTGCATAAACTTACCACGCAATTCAACCAGACGGACCGCGTCAGCGAAGGCAATCACCCCTGCGCAGACCAGCGCAGAGTATTCACCCAGGCTATGACCCGCCATCAGCGCCGGCGTTTTGCCGCCCTGCTGCTGCCATACGCGCCACAATGCGACGGAGGCTGCCAGCAGTGCCGGTTGAGTCTGCCAGGTTTTGTTCAGCTCTTCAGCTGGGCCCTGCTGGGTCAGCGCCCACAGATCATAACCCAGCGCGTCAGAAGCTTCACGGAAAGTCTCTTCAATAACCGGATAGTTTGCTGCCATTTCAGACAACATCCCAACAGTTTGTGAGCCCTGTCCCGGGAACACAAAAGCAAATTGCGTCATTTTTTAATCCTTATCCTAGAAACGAACCAGCGCGGAACCCCAGGTGAACCCACCACCAAAGGCTTCAAGCAAGACCAGTTGGCCCCGTTTAATTCGTCCATCGCGTACCGCTTCGTCAAATGCGCACGGTACCGATGCCGCAGAGGTGTTGCCGTGGCGATCAAGCGTCACCACAACGTTATCCATAGACATGCCCAACTTCTTCGCCGTCGCGCTGATAATACGCAGGTTAGCCTGATGCGGTACCAGCCAGTCGAGTGCGGCGCGATCCAGATTGTTCGCTTCCAGCGTCTCATCAACAATGTGAGCGAGTTCGGTCACGGCCACCTTGAACACTTCATTACCCGCCATTGTCAGGTAAATCGAACTGTCCGGATTAACGCGATCGGCGTTAGGCAGCGTTAACAGCTCGCCGTAGCGACCGTCAGCGTGCAGGTGCGTGGAGATAATGCCTGGTTCTTCGGACTGCCCCAACAGTACCGCGCCCGCGCCATCGCCAAAAATAATGATTGTGCCGCGATCGGTTGGATCGCAGGTACGCGCCAGCACATCAGCACCGATCACCAACGCATATTTTACGGCACCCGATTTAACATACTGATCGGCGATGCTCAGCGCATAGGTGAAACCCGCGCACGCCGCTGCAACATCAAATGCCGGGCAGCCTTTGATGCCGAGCATGTTCTGCACCTGGCACGCTGCGCTTGGGAAGGCATGCGTGGCAGATGTTGTCGCCACCACAATAAGCCCGATCTGTTCTTTATCAATGCCAGCCATCTCAAGCGCTCGCTGAGCGGCTTCGTAGCCCATGGTGGACACAGTTTCGTCTGGCGCGGCGATACGACGTTCACGGATACCTGTGCGCGTGACAATCCACTCGTCAGACGTATCTACCATTTTTTCAAGATCGGCGTTGGTACGCACTTGTTTTGGCAGGTAGCTGCCGGTACCTAAAATCTTCGTATACATGTACGCTCAGTCACTTTTAGCTAATACAGATCCCAGGCGAGCGGCAATCCTCTGAGGGACTTGTCGCTGCACCGCCTGCACTGCCTGTTCAATCGCGACGGTAAATGCTCGCTGATTGGCGGCGCCATGACTCTTAATCACGATGCCGCGCAATCCTAACAGACAGGCGCCATTATACTGGTCGGGGTTGAGGTGACTGAATCGCCGCGTCAGGCTTTTTTGTAACCAACGCTTTAATAAAATCAGCCACCAGGACCTTTTTTTACCTTCTCCCTGCGATTTCAGCAGAGAAAGGAACATTCGTACGACCCCTTCCATGGTCTTCAACGTCACGTTTCCGGTGAAGCCATCACACACTAATACATCCGTTTTGCCCGTCAGCAACTCATTGGCTTCGAGATAACCAATATAGTTGATGGAGGGAACCTGTTTGAGTATTTCCGCAGCGTCGCGGATACTGTCCAGGCCTTTGGTCTCTTCTTCACCAATATTCAATAACGCAACGCGGGGATTGGTAATCCCGACCACGTCTTCTGCCAGCACCGACCCCATCACGGCAAACTGAGCCAGCATTGTACTATCACAATCTACGTTAGCGCCCAGATCGAGCACCACCGTTTTGCCCTTCTGCTGATGCGGTAACACCGTCACCAGCGCCGGACGCTCAATGCCCTCAATCGGCTTGAGCAATAATTTCGACAGCCCCATCAGCGCGCCAGTATTTCCCGCGCTGACGCAAGCCTGCGCTCGCCCTTCTTTCACCAGCTCCAGCGCCATGCGCATAGAGCTGCCGCGGCTATTACGAATAGCCTGCGATGGCCGGGCATCACTGGCAATAACTGACTGCGCAGGAATAATCTGCAGACGCGAACGTTGTTCAAAGTCAGCTTTTGCAAGTAATGGCGTGATTGTGTCGGGATTACCGACTAAAAGAAGTGTGAGTTGCGAATTAGAATTCAGTGCCTGCAATGCTGCAGGCACTGTCACGGTAGGGCCAAAATCTCCCCCCATGACATCTAACGCCAGGGTTAGACGTGTCAAGGTATCGTCGCAGCCTGGTTCGGTAAACTCCCCGTTTTCACGGGGAAGTTCCTCACTAAGCCTAATCACGCTGACGCGTGATTACTTAGTGATAACCTTGCGGCCGCGGTAGAAACCGTCAGCGGTGATGTGGTGACGCAGGTGTTTCTCACCAGAAGTCTTGTCTACAGACAGGCTGGTAACTGCGGTCAGCGCGTCATGGGAACGACGCATGCCACGTTTGGAACGGGTTGGTTTATTCTGTTGTACGGCCATGGACCTTACTCCTCAATTACTTACGCTTTAAGCTGGCTAATACGGCAAATGGATTTGGTTTTTGCGCTTCATCAGGCAGTTCCCCAAAGACCATGTCCGCCTCGGACACTTCACAGTGTTCAGAATCATGCACCGGAACGACTGGCAGGGAGAGGATGACTTCATCTTCAACCAGCGCCAGAAGATCGATTTCACCGAATTCGTTAACCTCAATCGGTTCATACGCTTCCGGGAGTGCTTCAGCCTGTTCGTCAGAACGAACCGGGCTGAAACAATACGTTGTGTGAACATGCTGTACAAACGGTTTCCCGCAGCGCTGACATTCGAGCGTTACCGTCACCTTTGCATCACCGGTTAAAACGGCGAGGCGCTGGTTGTCGATAGCGAACGACATGGAGCACTCTACATCACTGTCCACACTGACTACAGATTCGGCAATACGCTCAGCCTGATCGGAAGAATAGATTCCTTCGTAATCGAGGCGTTTTTGAGCCGTACGAACCGGATCAAGAGTCAGGGGTAATTTTACCTTTTGCATAGGGCGCGCATATTAACTTTGTAACGTCATAGAGTCAAAGAAAAAGGCAACCAGAGCTGCCTTTTGCCAATTATTCGCACACATTGCGGCCTGTAGTTTAAAATGGCTGGCATCGATACGCTATATCTGGTGATAAAAATATGCCAAATCTCGTCCTTGCTTCCACTTCACCTTATCGCCGAATGCTGCTGGAAAAGCTCGGGATCCCGTTTGAATGCGCCGCGCCGGAGGTGGATGAAACGCCACAGCCGGGCGAGTCACCGCGTCATCTGGTGACCCGTCTCGCGAAAGAGAAAGCACAGTCGCTGGCCGTACGTTACCCCGCTCATCTGATTATAGGCTCCGATCAGGTTTGTGTGCTGGGCGGCGAAATCACCGGTAAACCGCATACGGAAGAAAACGCCTGCCAGCAGCTTTTGCGTGCGCGAGGCAGTATCGTGACCTTTTATACCGGCCTGGCGCTTTATAATTCGGCCTCCGGTCATCTGCAAACCGAGTGCGAGCCATTTGATGTGCACTTCCGTCATCTCAGTGATGAGGAGATTATGGATTACGTGCGTCGGGAACGTCCTCTGAACTGCGCAGGGAGTTTCAAAAGTGAAGGACTGGGAATTGCACTGTTCGACAAGCTGGACGGGCGGGATCCCAACACGCTGGTGGGGTTGCCGCTGATTGCGCTGTGCCAGATGTTAAGGCGAGAAGAGTGTAATCCGCTGACGATGTGATTTTTGCCCAGCGGCGCTTCGCTTGCATGGGCCTACGGATTTCGTAGGCCGGGTAAGCGCAGCGCCACCCGGCACATAATCAGCCGCGCAGAACTTTCAGGCAGCGTTTCAACTGCTCATCCAGCGGCGCTTCAATACGGATAACTTCACCGGTATTAGGATGGGTAAACTTCAGCGCTGCCGCATGCAGGAACAGACGCGACAGCCCCGTACCCGCCAACTGCTTATCAAACTCGCGATCGCCATAGCGATCGTCGAACGCAATCGGATGGCCTGCAAACTGGGTATGGACGCGAATCTGGTGAGTACGCCCCGTCACCGGACTACAGCGCACCAGCGTGGCGAATTCGTAGCGCTCTTCTACTTTAAATCGCGTCTCAGACGGTTTCCCTTCCTGATTAACACGAACAATGCGCTCACCGCTTTGCAGAATATTTTTCAGCAGCGGCGCCTGCACCACTTTCACGTGGGACTGCCACTGGCCGCGCACCAGCGCCAGATAATCTTTCTGCATCCCTTTTTCGCGCAGCTGTTCATGCAGGGAACGCAGTGCAGAACGTTTTTTCGCCACCAGCAGCACGCCTGAGGTATCACGGTCAAGACGGTGAACAAGTTCGAGGAAACGCGCTTCCGGGCGCAGCGCACGTAAACCTTCGATCACGCCGAAGCTCAGACCGCTCCCCCCGTGTACCGCCGTTCCGGACGGTTTATTCAGCACCAGAATGTGGTCGTCCTCATAAAGGATAACGTCGCTCAAAGCCGCGACTTTTTGCAGCTTCGGAGAAACGACCTCTTCTTCACGCTCTGCAACACGTACCGGTGGAATGCGGACTTCATCGCCCGCCTCGAGCTTGTACTCGGGCTTCACACGTTTTTTGTTCACCCGCACCTCACCCTTACGCAAGATGCGATAAATCATACTTTTTGGCACACCCTTCAATTGGGTGCGCAAAAAATTATCGATACGTTGCCCCGCCTCGTCGTCGGCGATGGCAACCATTTTTACGGCTGGAGTCTCTGTTTTCATGGTTGGCGATTCTAAATAGCGTCTGACATTAGCGCCACTCATTTTTCTATGCTTATATTTACTTTTATCCGGACCACTCCCCTTTCGCGCAATCGATTTGGTGGTTATTAAACCAATCACCCCGTTGAAGTGAAGAAACTGTGAGTAACCGGGTGATAATTGGTAAAAGTCATCTTGCTATAACCCGGCGAGCAGTGGAATAATGAATCCGTTTTCCGCGTTAAATCCGGGTTTTGTAAGGATGTCGACGGAATGACCAATTTTGTCTGACCGATCATCCACGCAGCAATGGCGTAAGACGTATTGATCTTTCAGGCAGTTAGCGGGCTGCGGGTTGCAGTACTTCCCGGTATAAGGATTGTTCTCTGGAGAGTTTTCCCAGGCAATTCCCCTGATAATTGCGCTGTGTTTCCCTATGAAATACAGGCAACCGACACTCTGCGCCTCTTAAGCGAGCGACAACCGTGAGGTTGGCGACGTGAATAGACACGAGGCCATCGGTTCATACCCCGGAAAGCGTCACCTTGCCCGCAGCTTTGTCGTCAATGTAAGAATAACGAGTAAGTTACGATGAAAAGAATGTTAATCAACGCAACTCAGCAAGAAGAGTTGCGTGTCGCCCTTGTGGATGGGCAGCGCCTGTACGATCTGGATATCGAAAGTCCTGGACACGAACAGAAAAAAGCGAACATTTACAAAGGCAAAATCACCCGCATTGAACCAAGCCTTGAAGCTGCATTTGTCGATTACGGTGCTGAGCGTCACGGTTTCCTTCCTCTCAAAGAAATCGCCCGCGAATATTTTCCTGCAAACTACAACTCCCATGGCCGTCCGAACATCAAAGATGTTCTGCGTGAAGGTCAGGAAGTTATCGTCCAGATCGATAAAGAAGAGCGTGGCAACAAAGGCGCCGCGCTGACCACCTTTATCAGTCTGGCAGGAAGCTATCTGGTATTGATGCCAAACAACCCGCGTGCGGGTGGCATCTCTCGCCGTATCGAAGGCGATGACCGTACCGAGCTGAAAGAAGCACTGGCAAGTCTTGAACTGCCAGACGGCATGGGCCTTATCGTGCGCACCGCAGGCGTTGGCAAATCTGCCGAAGCGTTGCAGTGGGACCTGAGCTTCCGCCTGAAACACTGGGAAGCCATCAAGAAAGCGGCAGAAAGCCGTGCTGCGCCGTTCCTGATCCACCAGGAAAGCAACGTCATCGTGCGTGCCTTCCGTGATTATCTGCGTCAGGACATCGGTGAAATTCTGATTGATAACCCGAAAGTGCTTGAGCTGGCTCGCCAGCACATCGCCGCGCTGGGTCGCCCGGATTTCACCAGCAAAATTAAACTGTACACCGGTGAAATCCCGCTGTTCAGCCATTATCAGATTGAATCCCAGATCGAGTCTGCCTTCCAGCGTGAAGTGCGTCTGCCGTCCGGCGGTTCTATCGTTATCGATACCACCGAAGCGTTGACCGCCATCGACATCAACTCCGCGCGAGCAACCCGCGGCGGCGACATCGAAGAGACCGCCTTCAATACCAACCTTGAAGCCGCTGATGAAATCGCCCGCCAGCTCCGCCTGCGCGACCTGGGTGGTCTGATCGTTATCGACTTCATCGACATGACCCCGGTTCGCCATCAGCGTGCGGTTGAAAACCGTCTGCGTGAAGCGGTGCGCCAGGATCGCGCGCGTATCCAGATCAGCCATATTTCTCGCTTTGGCCTGCTGGAGATGTCCCGTCAGCGCCTCAGCCCGTCTCTGGGTGAGTCCAGCCATCACGTCTGCCCGCGCTGTTCCGGTACAGGTACCGTGCGTGACAATGAATCTCTCTCCCTCTCTATTCTGCGTCTGATTGAAGAAGAAGCGCTGAAAGAGAACACCAAAGAGGTTCACGCTATTGTTCCAGTGCCGATTGCCTCCTACCTGCTGAACGAAAAACGTGCAGCGGTGAGCGCAATCGAAGCGCGTCAGGGCGGCGTTCGCTGCATCATCGTGCCAAACGACGAGATGCAAACCCCGCACTATCACGTGCTGCGCGTGCGCAAAGGCGAAGAGACAAGCACCCTCAGCTACCTGCTGCCGAAGCTGCATGAAGAAGAAATGGCGCTGCCGTCTGATGAAGAGCCTGCCGAGCGTAAACTGCCTGAGCAGCCAGCTTTAGCGACCTTCATCATGCCGGAAGCACCGCCAGAAGCGACGCTGGAAAAACCAGCGGAAAAACCTGCTGTGCAGAAAGTGGCTCCTGCCGCGCCAAAAGCGCAGCCTGAGCAGCCTGGTCTCCTGAGCCGCATCATCGGTGCGCTGAAAAAAATGTTTGCCGCCGAAGAAGTTCAGCCTGAGGAGCCGAAAGAAGCGCCAAAAGAAGCGAAACCAGAGCGTCAGCAGGACCGTCGTAAGCGTCAGAACAACCGTCGCGACCGCAACGACCGTGGCGATCGTAATGAGCGCCGTGATAATCGTTCCGATAACAACGAAGGCCGTGAACAGCGCGAGGACAACCGTCGCAACCGTCGCGAGAAGCAACAGCAGAACGTTGAAGATCGTGAGATTCGCCAGCAGGCGGGCGATGAGTCCGAGAAGAGCAAACAGCGTGACGAGCAGCAGCCTCGCCGCGAGCGTAACCGTCGTCGTAACGATGACAAACGCCAGGCTCAGCAGGAAGTCAAAAACCTGAATCGCGAAGCGCCTGTAGAACAGCAGGACACTGAGCAGGAAGAGCGTACTCAGGTTATGCCGCGTCGTAAGCAGCGCCAGCTGACCCAGAAAGTACGTGTGGGTGTTGTTCAGGCCGAAGAAAACGACGTTATCGCGGTTGAAGCGGCTGAAAGCACAACGGGTACTCAGGTTGCGAAAGTTGACCTGCCAGCCGTAGTGGAAAATCAGGTTGAGCAGGACGAAAGCAGCGAAAACCGTGATAACGCAGGTATGCCGCGTCGCTCCCGCCGTTCTCCACGCCATCTGCGCGTGAGCGGTCAGCGTCGCCGTCGTTATCGTGACGAGCGTTACCCGACCCAGTCTCCAATGCCAATGACCGTGGCGTGCGCGTCACCTGAGATGGCATCCGGTAAAGTCTGGATCCGTTATCCGGTTGCACGTCCGGAGCAGGCTGTTGAAGAACAGGCTGTGACCGAAGAGGTGATTGCACCGGTCGTCGCAGTGGAAGACGTCGTGACTGAAGCGGCAACCATGGTCGAACCGCAGGTTGTTGAAACAGCGCCGCCGCAGGCTGTGGAAGTGGAAACGACCCATCCTGAAGTGATTGCTGCACCGGTTGATGCCGCACCGCAGATCATTGCCGAAGAAGATACCGTGGTGGCTGAAGAAGTCGCGGAAGACGCTAAGCCTGTATCCGCAGCAGAAGAGCCCGCAGACGTTGCCGTCGAAACGGTGACGGAAGAGGTTGTTCAGGACGTCGAGATTCAGGTTGAACCTGTTGTCGAAGAGGTCAAAGCGCCTGAAGTGAAATCTGAGCCGGTTGAGATCGTTGAAGCTGTAGCGCCTGCTCACATTGCTACCGCGCCAATGACTCGTGCCCCGGCACCTGAGTACGTGCCTGAAGCACCACGCCATAGTGACTGGGTTCGTCCGGAATTCAACTTCGAAGGTAAAGGTGCTGCCGGTGGTCACAGTGCGACGCACATGGCTACTGCCCCAGCTACTCGTCCTCAGCCTGTTGAATAACGCACGCTAAGACTGAAAGCCGACCTTCGGGTCGGCTTTTTTATGGCTGTTGCAGGGGCTTTCTCATCCCGGTGACCTCCGGCATTATCTGCCGCATCAGCTCCAGAAAACGCCGCAAGCGCGCCGGATAATAGCGTGACCAGGGATAAACCAGATGTACCGGTAGCGCTGCTGGCTGCCACTCTGGCAGTAAATGCACCAGTCGCCCTTCCCGAATATCATCCTGTACCGTCCAGCTGGATACCACCGCCACGCCTAGCCCGGTGAGTGCCGTATTGCGCGCTACATACAAGCTGTCGGTACTCAGGCGTGGCGTAATGGTAACTCTCGCCGGGGTGGGTGTTGCCTCGTGGAAGAGCTCCACATGGCGTTGATAAAAAGAGCTAATGGCAATCCAGGGGAGATGTTGCAGATCGCCCGGCGTGTTAACCGCGGGAAAACGGGCAAGGAGTGCCGGTGACGCTACCACCGAGCGCGGCACTTCAGCCAGTAGCACAGACACGGTTGCCGGATCGACTTCCACGCCCACCCGAATAGCACAGTCAAGGTTGTCGCCGAGGAAATCAACCGAGCGATCGTTAAGCATCCACTCAACAGAAAGCTGGGGATAGCGCTGCAAAAATTGGGTTAACGGTTTTAGTAGCTGATCCTGGCCAAACGCGTGAGGGGCGCGCACCCTCAGCACCCCGACCGTTTCATCTTCCGTCTGCCCCACCTCGTCTTCCAGCGCCAGCCAGCTGTCAATCACCCGTCTGGCATGCTGATAGCAGCGTTCACCGTCATCGGTCAGCCGTGTCGTATGGGTTGTGCGCAGCATCAGGCGCACGCCCAGCATGGTCTCGAGCGACTGCAACCGTCGGCTCACCGTGGCCTGGGTTGTTGCCAGCTGACGTGCCGCCGCAGAAAGGGACCCCGCCTCCACAATGCGAACAAAGGTTCGCATCAGTTCTACCCGATCTATACGCTCAGTCCGTTTCATATCATTTACACCTATACGCTACACGTATAAGCGTTTTACCACCGCGCCCGCTACCGTCGCAAGGCGTACTGATAAAATATAGCCGCACACGACGAATGAGGAACATCTTATGAACACAACCACCATCCGGGCCGTAAGCCGCTGGGTAATCTTAATGCTGGCGCTCGGTGCGGGCTTCAGCGTGGCATCCATCTATTATGCCCAGCCTCTGCTGCCGCTGATGGGCTCAGACCTGCACCTGAGCATCGAAGGCATGGGCATGGTCCCGACGCTCACCCAGGCGGGTTATGCCTTAGGCATCCTGTTTCTGCTCCCGCTCGGCGATCGTTATGACCGCAGAACGTTGATCCTGATAAAAAGTGCAGCTCTGGCGCTGTTCCTGCTGAGTTGTAGCCTGACCGGACAACTGCACTCCCTACTGCTCACCAGCCTGCTGATTGGCATGGCCGCCACCATGGCGCAGGATATTGTCCCGGCCGCAGCGATCCTCGCGCCGGAAGGCAAACAGGGAAAAACAGTCGGCACGGTGATGACCGGCCTGCTGCTGGGGATTTTGCTCTCCAGAACCGTGAGCGGCGTGGTGGGTGAAGCCTTTGGCTGGCGAGTGATGTATCAGCTGGCCGCAGCAAGCATTGCCTTTATCGGCGTGGTGATGTGGGCCGTGCTTCCCCGCTTCGCCGTTCATTCCACGCTGAGCTACCCGGCGCTGCTGCGCTCCATGGAACACCTCTGGCGTCGCTACCCGGCGCTGCGTCGGGCTGCGCTGGCTCAGGGTTTTCTGTCGATTGCCTTTAGTGCATTCTGGTCGACGCTGGCGGTCATGCTGCTGGAACGGTATCACCTTGGCAGCGCCGTGGCGGGTGGTTTTGGTATTGCCGGAGCCGCAGGCGCGCTGGCCGCACCGCTGGCAGGCGGTCTGGCCGATAAGCTGGGCGCCGGTAAAGTGACCCAACTGGGTGCCGCGCTGGTGACCCTCTCGTTTGCCCTGATGTTCCTGATGCCAGCCCTGGGTGTACACGGCCAGTTGCTCCTGATTGCCCTCTCCGCGGTCGGTTTCGATCTCGGTTTGCAGTCCAGCCTCGTGGCGCACCAGAACCTGGTCTACAGCCTTGAGCCGCAGGCCCGTGGGCGCCTTAACGCCCTGCTGTTTACCGTCATTTTCATCGGAATGGCGCTGGGTTCGGCATTAGGCAGCAATATCTATACGCTGGCAGGCTGGACGGGCGTGGTAGCACTGGCAACCCTGTGTGGTGCCATTGCGCTGGCTATCAGAGTGATTGAAAGCGCCCGGGTGGTGTCCGCTCAGGCAGAAAGTGTGTAAAAAAAATGCCCAACCCGGACGGGTTGGGCAGTCAAAACATGCCCAGTTTCAAGACATGTCAAACAGGTCAGAGTCTTATCTGTTCATCTGGAACAAAGACATACCCTGCATATCGCTAAAGGCTTTATACGAGGCCTGCAAAGCCGCCTGCTGCATGGTGTAGGAAGAAATCACCGAGTTCCAGTCCACGTCAACCAGGTCGCTCATCTGCTGAGTCTGGCCCAGCGCGCGGTCTTCACCCAGAGAATCCAGCTTGCCCAGCTCGTCCAGCTTGATGCCGAGGTCGGCGCGCACGGTCAACACGTTGTTGAGGGAGTTGCTCAGGCCACGGTTGGCTTTATCAATAGCCGCCGTAAATGCTTCAGCCTTCGTTTCGTCATCGCCAATCGGCTTATTCAGCGCTTCAATTGCGGAGTCGAGGATCTTGAACAAATTCGTTTCCGGCGCACTACCATCTGGCTCTGGCTTCGCATTGCTGGTGAAGCTATCGAAAACTTCAGTGCCCGTATGGCTGATTTGCATCGTGCGCGCAGAGTCAACCTGCTGGCTGATTGGCGTTCCGCCGCCCTTATAATCACCCGTAGCCTGGTCGAAAGCCGCCGCTTCGGTCTTGTAACCGGAAAAAATATAGCGACCGTTACCGTCCGTGCTGTTAGCCAGGTTCATGAGCTGATCGCGAATACCTTGCAGGTTCGTTGCCAGCGAAGCGCGGTCATCGTCACTTAACGTACCGTTGCCCGCATTGACAATCTTTTCCTGAGCAGCCTGGATAGCGGTTGTCACTTGCGATAACACGTTTTCTTCCAGCGAGACTTTCGTCGTAGCGAAGGAGCGCGCCAGCGCATACTGGCTATTTTGCGTTTGGGCCTGAGAGAGCACAACGGCCTGCGAAGCGGCAATCGGATCGTCAGACGGACGGTTGATACGCTTCCCCGTAGACATCTGCTCGCCGTAGCTGAGCCAGAGGCTTTGGGAGTTCGTCACGCCGCGCATGCTTTGCTCATACATCATTTGAGTACTAATACGCATTTTTTATGCCTCAGCCTTAGCGGATATTGATCAATGCATCAAACAGCGTGCTCGCCGTTTGCAGCACCTGCGCATTCGCCAGATAGTACTGCTGATAGCGTTGCAGGTTGCCATACTCTTCATCCAGGTTAACCCCGGAGATTGACTGCTGTTGTTTGGTCAGCTGCGTAACAACGTTAACTTTGGTTTCGCTGCTGGTTTTCAGCGACGCCGTGGTGCTGCCCACCGTACTGACCAGCGCGGCATAAGCATCGTTAAAGGTTTTGTTCCCCCCCACCAGCTTGGCGCTCTGCAAATCCAGCAGCTTTTGGCCATTGGTATTGTCGCTTTCGCCGCTTCCTTGCGCGGAGGCCATCGCCAGTTTGGACTCGTCGCTGATCGCAACGTCCATATTCACGATAACGTCATTCACCGGCTTCACGATAAAGCTGTCTTTATTATTGGCCGAGCCGCTAATGTTGACGTTGAGGCCATCAAACGACAGATTACCGCTGGTATCCGGCATAGCCGTGAAGCTGGTGTTGTCTGACAGACGGGTGATGGTCCAGTCAGTACCGTTATACTCAACTTTGTAGTTTGTCGCCTGGACCTTGGTACTGTCCGTCATCGTTGCCGTCACGGACGCGCTTCCGGTGTTCTTACCGTTACTCAGCACTGCCGGGGAGCCAAAATCAAACAGCTTGCCGCCTTTATCCCCGTTGGCATCAAAGCCCGCCTGGTGCTGGGTATTCATGGCATCCGCAAACGCCAGCGCCATCTGGTTAAGCGTATTTCGCGCCTGATCCAGATCCTGAGAACGGAACGTTAACAGCCCCCCAAGCGACCCCGTGGTGATCTGTTTTTCCGAGATCTCCACGTTGCCCGCTGCGGCATCCACATACGCAATCGTTGTACGTGCAGGGTCCGCGCTGGATTTCACCGCAGCCAGCTGGCTGGCGTTGCTGCCCTGTACCAGGGTGTAGCCGTTGGCGATAGAGATGTTGTAGGTGCCGCTGTCCTGTACGGTCACGTCCACACCGACAATTTTGTTCAGCTCACTCACCAGCTGATCGCGCTGATCGAGCAGTTCGTTCGGGGATGCGCCCGCCCCTACGCCAGTCAGCCGGGAAATCTGATCGTTAAGGTTAGCAATCTGCTTCGCGTAGTTATTGATCTGATCGACGCTGGTAGAAATCGCCGTATTGACCTGCGCATCCTGATCGCGGAGATATTGATCGTTAGTTTTGAACTGGTTTACCAGACCATCTGCCTTCCCGAGTACCGTCTGGCGTGCAGCCGGATCTTCTGCGTTACTCACCAGCGTTTGCAGGCTTTTAAAGAAATCCTGGAGGTTGGCAGAAAGCGAGTTCGTGGTATCCGACAGCACGTCGTCAATTTTCGACATCTGCTGGTAGCGCGTGGTCAGGCCGCTGCTCTGGTTCTGCGCCGCGCGCAGCTGGTTGGTAATAAACGCATCATATTCACGCTGAACGCCGGAGACATAGACCCCGTTACCCACCCAGCCGCCGCCGGTCAGGGTGCTGTTTGATGCGCCCAGAATGGTAGTCTGGCGGGTATAACCTGCCACGTTGTAGCTTGAAATATTATTACTGACGGTATTGAGTGCCGACTGCGCAGCACTGAGGCCACTCATGGCGCTGTTAATCAAACTGGACATGGGGGTTCCTTTTATACGTTCAGACACGAGTCCTGATGAAGGTTATCGGCAACCTCCACCGGGACTTGAGAACTTTCAGAACAGATTTTCGAGATCTGTGCTATACGCTTTGCTGACCTTCTCAGACATGGATTTCAGCTGTTGGATCATGCTGGTCAGCTTGCGTGCATAGTTTGGATCGGTCGCGTAGCCGGCATTCTGCAATGCCTGAGCGCCCTGCTCTGGCGTGGTGGCCTGGGTCACGGCGGTGTAGCGCGGATTCCGGCTCAACAGCCCGACATAATCCGACAACGCTTCCAGATACGAGCTGTAGACGCGGAATTTGGCTTTCACCTTCACTGCCGCACCGTTCTCATATTCGGTGGTGGTAATTTCCGTGGTCGGCCCCTTCCAGCTGGAGGTGGCCTTCACGCCAAAGATGTTGAAGCTCGGCTCGCCGTTCTCCCTGCGGATCTGACGTTGCCCCCAGCCCGACTCCAGCGCCGCCTGCGCCAGAATCAGATGGTGTGGCACGCCGCTTTCTTCACTGGCAAGACGTGCCGGCAGGGAGAGCTGCGCCAGGAAGTCTTTGCTGTCGCCGGAGAGCGGCTCGTCACGCGCTTCTGTCGGCTTCGGCATCGCCTTACGCACCATCTGGGTCAGCGCCTGATTTTGATAACTGGTCACCTTTTCCAGATCAAACTTCAGCGGCACCTGCGGCGGAGCCTCTTCAGGTGGCAGCCCCTGAGCGGCTGCGGTCTGTTTCACAATCATGTCCGCCAGGCCGAGCCCCTTTCCGGCGGTCATTTGCTGGGCAATCTGCTGATCGTACATGCTGGTGTAAAGCCGTGTGGAATCGCTGCTGAACATGCCATCTTTCGGCAGGGTTTCACGCATGCTTTTCAACATCATCTGCACGAACATGCCTTCCACCTGACGGGCAACCGGGCGGATATTCGCCGCCGGATCCTTGCCCGCTTTGGTTTTGAGCTCGTTGAGCGACTGGGCATCCCAGGCGGCACTGGTCAACAGTTTGCTATCGGTCAGCATTTAGATGATTTCCAGTTTAGCGCGCAGGCAGCCTGCACTTTGCATGGATTGCAGAATGGACATCAGATCCATTGGCGTTGCACCCAGCGCGTTCAGGGCACGTACCACGCTGTTCAGGTTGGCGCTGGAGCGCACGCTCTGCAACGATCCGCCGCTCTGTCGTAAATCAATCTGCGTTTGCGGGGTCACTACCGTCTGACCGCCACCAAACGGGGTATCCGGCTGGCTGACGTTGGCCGAGCGGTTAACCGTGACGGAGAGATTGCCCTGCGCCACGGCGCAGCTGTCCAGCGTCACTTCGCGGTTCATCACCACCGATCCGGTACGGGAGTTGATAATGACTTTTGCATCCTGCACCGACACGTTCACTTCCATATTCTGGATATCGGCCAGCATCCGCACCTGGTTGCTGCTACCGGTTGACGTGCGGATCTGCACGGTGCGGGCATCCAGCGCGGTGGCGCTGCCGTAACCCCGGCTGCGGTTGATGGTGTCAGCAATCTGCTGCGCCATCGTGAAGTCTTCGTTATTCAGTTGCAGGTTAATGGTGTTGCCGGTGCCGAACTGGGTCGGCAGCTCACGTTCGATGATCGCGCCGTTGGTAATACGTCCCCCGTTCAGCTGGTTCACCTGCACGCTGCTGCCGCCCGCCGACGCACCTGCCCCGCCAACCAGAATGTTGCCCTGCGCCAGAGCATACACCTGGCTGTCGACGCCTTTCAGCGGCGTCATCAACAACGTACCGCCGCGCAGGCTTTTGGCGTTACCCATCGACGAGACAACCACGTCGATGGTTTGCCCCTGACGCGCAAAGGCCGGATAAGACGCGGTCACCATCACCGCCGCCACGTTTTTCAGCTGCATGTTGGTCCCCGCCGGTACGGTAATACCGAGCTGAGAGAGCATGTTGTTCAGGCTCTGGGTGGTGAACGGCGTCTGGGTCGTCTGGTCACCCGTCCCATCCAGCCCCACCACCAGGCCGTAGCCAATCAGGGAGTTTTCGCGCACGCCCTGCACGCTGGTGAGATCGCGAATGCGATCGGCCTGCGCAACGGTAGCGACCAGCGACAGCGCCACGGCGAAGAGAAATTTATACATAGGTCACCTCGCTTACATCGGCGATAAGTTAAGGAAGAAGCGTTGCAGCCAGCCCATATTTTGCGCTTCGTTGATGTAGCCGTTGCCGACGTACTCAATGCGCGCATCCGCCACCTGTGTGGACGGTACGGTGTTGGTGCCGCTGATGGTGCGAGGGTTAACCACACCGGAGAAGCGAATGAATTCCGTACCCTGGTTAATGGCGATCTGTTTTTCGCCCACCACGTGCAGGTTGCCGTTCACCAGAACCTGGTCAACCGTTACCGTCAGCGTTCCGCTGAAGGTATTGCTGGCGTTCGCGCCACCTTTACCGTTAAAGGTGTTGCCGCCGGAGGCTTCCACATCCGCACGGGCGTTGCCGAACAGCCCTTGCAGATAGCGCGGTACGGTGTCGAAGCCAAAATTGGTTTTGCCGTCGCGGCTGGCGTTCGCCGACGAGCTCTTGCTCGCGCTGACGTTTTCCTGCAACACAATGGTCAGCGTATCGCCGACGTTACGCGGACGACGGTCTTCAAACAGCGGCTGATAACCGTAGTTAATCGGCTGCGCAGTCTGGAAAATAGAGCCGTTCACCACCGGCGAGGGGCCGGGAACGGGTTGGGCGGTAGTCGCACCCTGTACCAATGGTTTAGACGGGATCCAGGCACACCCGTTGAGGGTGACAGCCAGAACAGTCAGGATCGGATAACGAAACGCCGCGTTTTTTTGCATTGCCTTCATCTTCGAAAACAGGGAGCCGGTGCGACGTATACCGCACCGGGCTACACCTTAGAGTTGCGTCAGTTTTTGCAGCATCTGGTCGGTCGTCGACACTGCTTTACTGTTAATTTCATAGGCGCGCTGGACCTGGATCATATTCACCAGCTCTTCCGCCACGTTAACGTTCGAGGTTTCCACATACCCCTGGTACAGCAGCCCCGCACCGTTCAGGCCGGGGGTACTTTCATTTGGCGTGCCGGAAGACTGCGTTTCGGTGTAGAGGTTCTCACCGATGCTTTCCAGTCCGGTATCGTTCATGAAGGTCGTCAGGTTGAGCTGACCAACCTGAACCGGCGCGGCCTGACCTTGCTGAGTGACGCTGACGATACCGTCACGGCCAATGGTGATGCTCAGCGCGTTCGCCGGGATGGTGATCGCAGGCTGAACCTGGAAGCCGCCCGCCGTCACCAGCTGACCATTCTGATCCACCTGGAACGAACCATCGCGGGTATAGGCGGAGGTCCCGTCAGGCAGTTGCACCTGGAAGAAACCCTGACCTTTGATGGCAACGTCTTTGCTGTTGTTGGTCTGGGACAGGTTGCCCTGGCTGTGCAGACGCTCGGTGGCGACAGGGCGTACGCCGGTACCAATTTGCAGACCGGACGGCAGCGTGGTTTGCTCAGAAGACTGCGCCCCTGGCTGACGAATCGTTTGATAAAGCAAATCTTCGAAAACCGCACGCTGGCGCTTGAAACCATTGGTGCTGACGTTTGCCAGGTTGTTGGCAATTACATCCATATTGGTTTGCTGTGCGTCCAGACCGGTTTTCGCGATCCATAAAGAACTGATCATAGGGAGTCCTGTTAACTCATAGCCAGAAGTTGGTTAGCCTTGCCTGCGTTTTCATCGACGCTGCTGATGATTTTCATCTGCATTTCGAAGCGGCGGGCGCTGGCGATCATGTCGGTCATGGCTTCGACCGGTTTGACGTTACTGCCTTCCAGCACGCCGGACATCACGCGGATGGTCGGGTCGGCCTGTAACGTGGCGCCACGCGTGGCCTGCGCCGCCTGAGTCAGACGGAACATTCCGTCATCACCACGCTGCACTTCATTGCCTTCCGCTTTCACCAGCTTCAGACGACCGACAGGCGCAACGGTGTTCGCCGGGTCGCCCGGATTCAACGCCGAGATCGTCCCGTCTGCCGCAATGGTCAGCTCTGACCCTTCCGGCACCGTCAGCGGACCGGCTTCGCCCATCACCGGATGCCCCTGAATCGTCAGCTGTCCGGTGGCGCTCACCTGAATGTTACCGTTGCGGGTATACCCTTCTGCGCCGTCAGCCGTTTGCACCGCCAGCCAGCCGTCCTGCTGAAGGGCAACGTCCAGCGGACGCGCGGTGTAATCCATCTGGCCTGGCGTCATGTCGGCGCCCGGCGTGGAGGCGGTGACCAGCGTACGCGTGGGCAATGACAGCCCTTCTACCGGCACCGCACGCAGTGCGTTGAGCTGTGCACGAAAACCAGGCGTGGAGGCGTTCGCCAGGTTGCTGGCGGTAACAGCCTGCTGATTGAGCGTCTGGCTTGCAGCCCCCATCGCTGTATATATTGCGTGATCCATTGCGCTTTCCCGTCAGCCGCTTAACGCAGGTTAACCAGCGTGTTGAGGATCTGATCCTGGGTTTTGATGGTCTGCGCGTTGGACTGGTAGTTACGTTGCGCGACAATCATGTTCACCAGCTCTTTACTCAGATCGACGTTGGAGGCTTCAAGCGCGCCGTTGGTCAGCGTGCCGAAGTTACCGGAACCCGCGGTACCCAGCAGGGCAACACCGGAAGACTGCGTGGCGGACCAGACGTTATCCCCTTCGGACTTCAGGCCTTCGTTGTTGGCAAAGTTAGCCAGCACGATCTGGCCCAGCACCTGGGTCTGTTCGTTGGAGTAGTTACCGACAACGGTGCCGTCATCGTTGATCTGGTAGCTCACCAGATCGCCCGGCTTATAGCCGTTCTGGCTCGTCGCCACGATGTTGTTCGCACCGGTGTTCTGTTGCATGGAGCTCTGGAAGCTCAGAGAGAACTCGGCAGGCTCCGCACCGCTAATGATGCCAGTAGTAATGTTGATAGCTGGGGTGGCGTTTGGCGTAGCGCTTATCACGCCAGCAGCGTCGTAGTTATAAACACCCGCCAGGTTACCGTTACTGTCGAAGCTCATCTGTGCCGCTTTTTTTGCAGGAGAACCCGCTACGCTGCCATCCTGGGTATACACATCCCATTTGTTGTCAGTTGTTTTGACATAGAACAGGTTCATGTTGTGCGCATTACCCTGGCTGTCAAACACCGTCACGGTGCCTTTCTTGTTGTAAGAGTCAGGGTTGGCCGGGTCGAATGCGACGGTTGGCGCGGTATCGGTGGAGTTCAGGTTGATCTGCTGAGAGGCCGTGGTGGTGGACTTCGCCGCCATCAGCGTCGTTGGGATGGTGATCGCCTGCGGATTCGCACCGGTTTGCACCGTCGGCGGCGTGCCGGCAACCGGATAACCGGTTAACTGTAGCCCCTGCATGTTCACCAGGTTACGGTTTTCATCCAGCTTGAACTGGCCGTTGCGGCTGTAGAACACGGAACCGTTGGCATCCACCATACGGAAGAAACCGTTCTGGCTGATGGCGACATCCAGACCACGACCGGTGTTGGTGGTCGTCCCGTCGGTGAAGTCCTGGGTGATACCCGCAACCTTCACGCCCAGGCCCACTTTAGAGCCTGCAAACATATCTGCAAAAGACGCAGAACCGGATTTAAAACCATAGGTCGCGGAGTTGGCGATGTTGTTGCCAATGACGTCCAGGTTGGTGGCCGCAGCATTCAGGCCGCTGACCGCTTGAGAAAAGGCCATGACTTACTCCTGATAAGTATGAAGGCTTAGATAATCTGCCGAACTTCGTCGAGTGTGGTGGTACCGGAGGTACCCAAATCCAGTTTGTTGCCATCGCTACCTTTGATGACGCCCTGAACCAGGGCAAACTGTAGCGGCTGAGCCACCAGCTGCGTGGTGCCGTTGCTGGCGCTAATCGCAACCTGATACGAGCCGTTAGGCGCTTTAGTGCCGTCGGTCAGGCTGCCATCCCAGGTAAAGGTATGAACGCCCGCTTTAAGCTCGCCAATCTCAATCGTGCGCACCACGTTGCCGCTGGCGTCTTTGATGGTGGCGGTGACTTTGTCGGCCGGTTGCTGCAACTCAACGCCAAACGGCGTTGTGGTGGTGGTGGACGTGCCATCGGTGGTGCTGGTGCCCGCCAGAATCGTGGTCCCCGGGATCATCACCCCGTGACCGATCAGGTTGGCGGCCTGCAAGGACTGGCTGTTATCGATTTGACCGGAGACCGAGCCGAGCGTGGTGTTCAGTTTCTCAATGCCGCTGACGGTACTGATCTGCGCAAGCTGCGTGGTCAGTTCGTTGTTCTGCATCGGATTGGTCGGGTCCTGATTTTTCAGCTGTGCCACCAGCAGGGTCAGAAAGCTGCTCTGTAAATCGGAGGCATTGCTCCCGGTGAGAGAGCTGGAACCGGTCGCACTGCTGGTGCTGTTGACGCCGGTATTTGTCGGGTCATTCACGTTTACGGCGATGGACATGCGTGTCTCCTTTACTGGCCGAGAGTGAGTGTTTTGAGCATCATGCTCTTCACGGTATTAAGCACTTCGACGTTTGCCTGGTAGCTGCGTGACGCGGACATGGAGTTCACCATCTCACCGACCACATCCACGTTCGGCATTTTCACGTAGCCGCTGGCATCCGCGAGCGGGTTGCCTGGCTCGTAAACCAGCTTGTCGGGCGCCTGGCTCTCAACCACGTCCGCCACTTTCACGCCGCCCGTTGCCGCACCCGGTGCAGCATCAACCTGGAAGACGACCTGTTTAGCGCGATACGGTTGTCCGTCAGGTCCGGTCACGCTGTCGGCGTTGGCCAGGTTACTGGCTGCCACGTTCAGTCGTTTGGACTGCGCCGTTAATGCCGAACCGGCGATATCAAAAATATTCAGCAAGGCCATTTACTAATTGCCCCCCTGCAGGACGGTCATCATGCCTTTGATTTGCCCGCCGAGTAGCGTCAGGCCTGTCTGGTATTGCAGGCTGTTATCGGCAAACTGTGTGCGTTCCCGGTCCATGTCGACGGTGTTGCCATCAAGCGAGGGCTGATCGGGGACACGATAAAGTAAGTCAGTTGATGGCGCGGTCATCGCCTGAGCGGGAATATGCCGTGAGGATGTCAGGGCAAGTGAGACACCCGTCCCTTCGGCACGTCCACGCTCCATCACTTTTTTGAGTTCACTGGAAAAATCAATATCGCGCGCCTGATACCCGGGGGTGTCCGCGTTGGCGATATTGGCGGCTAAAATTTCCTGCCGCTGGGCGCGTAAGTTGAGCGCTTCCTGCTGAAAACGTAACGCGGCGTCGAGTTTATCGAGCATGTCTCCTCCGCTGATGAGAAAATTTCAGTTCACAGCTTAAATCTCACCCCGTCCCCCCTATCGACGGAATAAGCGCAAAATGCGTCGCTATTTGTTGCGTTGATGGAAAACCACTGCGGGTAGAATTTGCTTAATTCTGGACATGGTGGAACGTGCGATGCGGACTTTTAAACGTGGCCTTGCGGCGACCCTGCTGCTTTTGAGCCCTCTTGTGCAGGCTGAGGGGTTAGAGAACCAGCTCAATGCATTCTTTGCGCAGAAGCTGGCCGGTTTCAGCGATGACGTACGCGTGACCGTACGCACCCCGCCTAACCTTTACCCTTCCTGCGAAGCCCCGTCATTTAGCGTGACCGGCAGCACCCGATTATGGGGCAACGTGAATGTGCTGGCGCGTTGCGCCAACGAAAAACGTTATTTACAGGTTGCGGTTCAGGCGACAGGCAATTATGTTGTCGCCGCCGTTCCCATTCCCCGGGGCAGCCTGCTGCAACCAGACAGCGTAACGCTGAAGCGAGGCCGTCTGGATCAGCTTCCACCGCGGACGATGCTGGATATTAACCAGGCTCAGGAGGCAGTCAGCCTGCGCGATGTCGCTCCTGGACAGGCGATACAGCTCTCTATGCTGCGCCAGGCGTGGCGGGTGAAGGCGGGACAACAGGTGATGGTGGTCGCCAATGGCGAAGGCTTTAGTATCAACAGTGAAGGAAAAGCGCTGAATAATGCCGCAGTGGCGCAAAATGCCCGGGTCAGAATGTCCTCAGGCCAGGTGGTCAGCGGCACGGTCGGTCCTGATGGGAATATTCTGATTAACCTGTAATCTTTTTAAAGATTTCGCGGCGACTGCCGATAAATATTCAACAAATGATGATGTCAGGCGCAAACGCCGCGAACCCTCGATGAGGACAACACTATGAGCATTGATCGTACATCAGCCCTGAAGCCGGTTAGCACTGTACAACCTCGCGAAACGAATGAGGCTGCCCCGCAAAAAACGCGTCTGGAAAAAACCTCGACGGCTAACAGCACCAGCGTCACGCTGAGCGATGCGCAGTCGAAGCTGATGCAGCCAGGCAGCAGCGATATCAACATGGAACGAGTTGAAGCGCTGAAAACGGCTATCCGTAACGGCGAACTGAAAATGGATACCAGCAAAATCGCTGATGCGCTGATTCAGGACGCACAGAGTTTCCTCCAGAGTAACTAACCGTATGAGTCGACTGTCAGAAATACTGGATCAGATGACGGTGGTCCTGAACGACCTGAAAACGGTGATGGACGCAGAACAGCACCACCTCTCTTCTGGTCAAATCAACGGCAGCGCGTTGCAACGCATTACTGAAGATAAAAGCTCGCTGCTGGCGACCCTGGATTATCTGGAAAAACAGCGACGCGCTGAGCAAGACACGAAACGCAGCGCCAATGATGAGATCAACGAACGCTGGCAGACCATTACAGAAAAAACCCAGCATCTTCGCGATCTCAACCAGCATAACGGCTGGCTGCTGGAAGGTCAGATTATCCGTAATCAGCAGGCGCTTGAGGTGTTAAAGCCCTATAAAGAGCCGGGGCTGTACGGTGCGGATGGTCAAACGGCCACGGCACGTATCACGGGCGGGAAAAAGATTTCGATTTGACGCACTAGCGGCATGTCATGAAGCGGGGAGCACCTTCTGGTGACTCCCCTTTTGGCGTTTATACCGTGCGGCGGGTAAACTCTTTCACCTTGAAGCCAAGCACCGCCAGCGTGGCAAAGTACACCACCACCCCGACCACCACCACGGCCATCAGACGCATCAGGCGGTAAGGCATGGTGCCCTGCGCCCATTCAGGCATGACATACAACATGCCAACCAGCGCGGCCGCCATCACTACTACCGCGATCGCCAGACGCAGCAGGAAGCTTGCCCAGCCCGGCTGCGGGGTGAAGATATCCTGCTTACGCAGCTGCCAGTACAGCAGCCCGGCGTTGAGACAGGCCGCCAGACCAATCGACAGTGACAGACCCGCGTGTTTCAGCGGACCAATAAACGCCAGGTTCATCAGCTGCGTCATGATCAGCGTCACAATGGCAATCTTAACCGGCGTTTTGATGTCCTGACGTGAATAGAAGCCGGGCGCAAGCACCTTCACGACAATCAGCCCCATCAGCCCCACCGAGTAGGCTACGAGCGCACGCTGGGTCATGGCGGCATCAAAGGCGGTGAATTTTCCATACTGGAACAACGACACCGTCAGCGGTTTCGCCAGGATCCCCAGCGCCACCGCGCTTGGCAGCGCCAGCAGAAAACAGAGACGCAGACCCCAGTCCATCAGGCGGCAGTATTCATCGTGGTTGCCGCTGGCGAAACTTTTCGACAGCGACGGCAGCAGAATAGTCCCCAGCGCCACGCCCAGCACCCCGGATGGAAACTCCATCAGCCGGTCGGCGTAGTACATCCAGGACACCGAGCCCGACACCAGGAAAGAGGCGAAGATGGTATTGATGATGAGCGAGATCTGGCTGACGGACACGCCGAGTATTGCCGGTCCCATCTGTTTGATAACGCGCATTGCGCCCGCATCTTTGAAATTAATGCGCGGCAGAACCAGCATGCCGATCTTTTTCAGGTGCGGGAGCTGGTAAGCAAGCTGTAACACCCCGCCGACGGTCACGGCCCAGGCCAGCGCCAGCACCGGTGGGTTAAAATGCGGCGCGGCGAACAGCGCAAAGCCAATCATGCTGACGTTAAGGAACGTGGGGGCAAAGGCCGGCACGGAGAAGCGGTTCCAGGTATTCAGGATGGCACCCACCAGCGACGCCAGCGAAATCAGCAGAATATAGGGGAAGGTTATCCGCAGCAGTTGCGTCGTCAGGGCAAATTTATCCGCCGTGTCGGCAAAGCCCGGCGCCGTTACCATGATTACCCAGGGCGCTGCCAGCATCCCCAGTACGGTCACGATCGCCAGCGCCAGCGTCAGTAAACCGGAAACGTACGCCACAAAGACGCGGGTGGCATCTTCGCCCTGCTTGCTTTTATATTCCGCGAGGATCGGGACAAATGCCTGTGAGAAAGCCCCTTCGGCAAAAATACGGCGCAGCAGGTTCGGCAGCTTGAACGCAACGAAAAAGGCGTCAGTCGCCATCCCTGCGCCAAAAACCCTTGCCACAATGGCATCGCGAGCAAAGCCAAGCACGCGGGAAAACATGGTCATCGAGCTGACGGCCGCCAGCGATTTTAATAAGTTCATTAACGTGAAGTTCCACAACCCTACGGATTTCCAGGACGGATAAGCGAAAGCGCCACCCGGCAAAGCCAACAAGCGGCGCTTAGTCTAACCGGATTTCAACGAATTACTATCGGCAGATGTTACAGCGAGTTATTCCGACATGGCTTCGCGCCAGAGTCGTTCCACGATGCGCTGCGCCAGAATGGCCTGCTCCCCGGACGTTTCAGGAACCGTCTGATTCTGTACGCAGGTAATGAAGTGACGCGCGCAGCCCACAAAGCCACGCTGCTCCAGGGTGCTCTGCCAGCCGGGAACGGGTAACGCGAGCACGCCATTGCCCTTCTCTTCCCGCCACTCTCGCATATCGGTGACGTCATACAGCGCGCCATCCGTAACGGCCTGCACGGACTCGCGCTGGCTGCCCGCCCGACGATGCATGCTGGTCGTCACCTGTAAATGCTCAACGGCAAAATGATGTTCGGCGTAAACCATTTCACCCTGCTCGTTGGTCAGCAGCGTGCCGCTTTGCAGCTGGGCTTTTCCGTTACTCAGCCAAAGGGCCGTATCCACGACGTGGAGATAATCATCCAGCAGCGTGAACCGCAGATCGTTCGGCCCCACGCTGTCGGTACGGTGCTTATCCATACGCAGAGAGGCAAACGAGCCGGACTGCGCTTTAAGCTGCTGATAGAGCGGCGCAAAACGGCGGTTGAAGCCGACCATCAGCGTCAGCTTTTTACGCGCGGCCAGCTCAATCAGTCGTTCAGCATCCTGCACATTTTCCGCCAGCGGCTTATCAACGCAGACGTGAACGCCTGCGTTCAGCAACTCGCTCACCACCTGGAAGTGCGTCGCGGTTGAGGTATGCACAAATACCGCATCACATTCACGGGCTAAATCCTGGAGTGAGCCAGCATAAGGGATGCGCCAGGTTTTGCAGATGCGCTCTGCTTTCTCGCGAGTGGGCGACCACGCCCCTTGCAGCGTCCAGTCTGACGCGGCGCCTAAAACGGGCAGCCATGCTTTTTGCGCAATCCCGCCCAGCCCCACCACTCCAATGCGTAATGTAGTCACGGTTAATCTCCCAGGTGTGCGAGTAAAGCATCCAGACGCTGCTTCAGCCCGGCAACCTCGTCTTCCAGGGCTGCCACGCGCGCAGTCAGGCTGTCGTTTGATGCTGGCGTGTCGGATTCGACGGCCAGCGTAGAGGTCTCCACGTCGCCGCTAAACAGGTGCATGTAGCGGCTTTCACGCTTGCCCGGCTCGCGGGCCAGACGCACCACGTAAGGACCGTCCTCGCGTGAGGCTAATCCCTCCAGCGTCTGTTCAACGTCCTGCATATCCTGAAACTCATGCATGCGGGAGGCGCGTGTGCGCAGTTCACCCGGCGTCTGCGCCCCGCGCAGCAGCAGCGTGGTGATAACCGCCACTTCTGCGGCGCTGAGTTTTAAATCGCCAAATTCGGAATTACAAAAGCGCTGTTCATATTTAGTGACGCGATTACCGAAGCCGCTGACGGTGCGCAGGTAGTGGCGCTTCACCAGCTCATCAAGGATATCCTGCACCTCGTACTCGCCAAGGTTCATCACTGGCTCACGGTTCGTCTTTTGGTTGCAGGCCATCGTGACGGCATTCACGGAAAGAGGATACTGTTCCGGCGTCGTAACCTGCTTTTCCAGCAGGCAGCCAATCACGCGCGCTTCGGCGCCATTTAACTGATATTTCATCTTTTCTCCTTAACGACCCGCGGTCCACTCCTGCGTGGTGAGCGCGGTGAGGACATGGTCCCGCCACTCGCCGTCAATCAGCAGATAATCTTTGGCATAGCCCTCTTTCTCAAACCCCAGGCGGGCCAGCAGATCGCCGCTGCGCTTATTGTGCGGCATGTAGTTCGCCATAATGCGATGGATATGTTGCGTGCGCTGCATGTAGCGAATCGCCGCCGTCAGCGCCTCAAACATGAGCCCCTGCCCCTGCCATTTCTGGCCGATGGAATACCCGAGATAGCAGGCGTGAAACGACCCGCGTACTACGTTTGAAAAATTGGCAATGCCAACGATCTCTTTCTCTTCCGGATCGAGAAGCGCGAAATAAAACGCACTTCCCTGTTTGTGAAATTCCGCAATCATACTGAGGCGCGCCTGCCAGCCAGAGGGGTAGCAATGGCTCTCGTCCCGAACGGGTTCCCAGGGTTTTAAAAACTGGCGATTCTCGGCGTAATAATCCGCCAGACGCCAGGCATCACGCTCATGCACCAGACGAACGACCAGCCTGTCCGTCGTCAGACGCACTTTTGGCACATTACTGCGATAGCCAAACATCGATACCACTCCTTCCCGTCGCTTCTGCTCTGCCTGTTAGCTTTACTATACCTGCGCCTGTGCCTTCTGTGAAAACAGTGACATACCATTTTTATCGCTTTTCACATTTTTCGATGAGAACTCTCTATCAAAGCACCTTTTTGATAAAAAAATATTGTCGCCAGCAGGTATGTGAAAAAGCGCGGCGACACCGCAGAATATTAGCGTGCTCACCTTTTATTTTCCCTGGAGGGAAAATGTCCCGCGTATCACAGGCCAGGAGCCTGGGTAAATATTTCCTGCTCGTCGATAACATGCTGGTCGTGCTCGGCTTTTTTGTCGTTTTTCCACTTATATCGATTCGTTTTGTCGATCAAATGGGCTGGGCGGCGCTGATGGTCGGGATCGCGCTGGGCTTACGCCAGTTTGTACAACAGGGTCTTGGCGTGTTTGGCGGGGCAATAGCCGACCGCTTCGGTGCGAAACCGATGATCGTCACCGGCATGCTGTTACGTGCGGCGGGATTCGCCACGATGGCAATCGCTCATGACCCCTGGCTGCTGTGGTTCTCCTGTTTCCTTTCCGGGATTGGCGGCACCCTTTTCGACCCACCGCGTACCGCGCTGGTGGTTAAGCTTATCCGTCCGCAACACCGGGGTCGTTTCTTCTCAATTTTGATGATGCAGGACAGCGCTGGCGCGGTAGTGGGCGCCCTGCTGGGAAGCTGGCTGCTGCAATACGATTTCCGCCTGGTCTGCGCCACCGGCGCGGTGCTGTTTATTCTCTGCGCGCTGTTTAACGGTCTGTTTCTGCCTGCATGGAAGCTGTCGACGGTAAAAGCGCCGGTGCGGGAAGGGCTTGACCGCGTGCTGAGCGATAAACGCTTCGTCACCTATGTTTTAACGTTGACCGGCTACTACATGCTCGCCGTGCAGGTCATGCTGATGCTGCCGATTATGGTTAACGATATTGCCGGCACGCCGGCGGCGGTAAAATGGATGTATGCCATTGAGGCCTGCCTTTCTCTGACTCTGCTCTATCCGATTGCCCGGTGGAGCGAGCGCCGTTTCCGGCTTGAGCACCGTCTGATGGCCGGGCTGTTGCTGATGACGCTGAGCATGATGCCCATCGGCCTGGTGAGTTCACTCCAGCAGCTGTTTATGCTGATTTGCACCTTCTATATTGGCTCAATCATTGCCGAGCCGGCCCGTGAAACCCTGAGCGCGTCACTTGCCGACGCCCGGGCCCGTGGCAGCTACATGGGCTTCAGCCGTCTCGGACTGGCGCTTGGCGGCGCGCTGGGTTACACCGGTGGCGGCTGGCTGTTTGATGCCGGAAAAGCGCTCCATCAGCCGGAGCTGCCGTGGGTCATGCTCGGTATGGTCGGCTTTATGACGCTGATTGCCCTCTGGTGGCAGTTCAGTGATAAACGCAGCACCCGCGGGATGCTGGAGCCTGGCGCCTGACCTTCTGGGGGAGGATATTTACCTCCCTTCACTATCAGTTTTTTCTGCTGGTTTCTCCAGGATCACCCTGACATACTGGCGTATCAGGACAGATGCGCCGATTTTATGTTGAGGAACACCATGAAAAAGATCGTTATTGCCGCTGCGTTAATTGTCAGTGGGCTGCTGGTGGGATGTAACCAGCTTACGCAGTACACCGTCAGTGAGCAGGAAATTAATCAGGCGCTGGAAAAACATAATAACTTTTCAAAAGATATCGGCGTGCCCGGCCTTGCGGATGCACATATCGTCCTGACGAATCTCGCCAGCCAGATTGGGCGCGAGGAGCCTAACAAAGTCACCCTGTCCGGCGATGCCAGCCTGGACATGACCTCGCTCTTCGGCAATCAGAAAGCGGATATCAAACTGAAGCTCAAGGCGCTGCCGGTCTTTAATAAAGAGAAAGGGGCAATTTTCCTGCAAGAGATGGAAATCGTCGATGCGGTCGTCACGCCGGATAAAATGAAACCGGTGCTGCAAACGCTGATGCCTTATCTCAACCAGTCGTTACAGAACTATTTCAACCAGCAGCCCGCCTACGTTCTGAGCGAAGACAAGAGTAAGGGCGAATCTCTGGCGAAAAAATATGCCAAAGGGATAGAGGTGAAACCGGGTGAAATCATCATTCCTTTCACCGACTAAATACTCCGGGCGCTCAGGCGCCCGTTTTTTTTAACGGAATAGTGTGCAAACGAAAACGTTTCCGCTTATGATTTGTGTCCGGCAAAAACAGCCATCTTATGACTGATCCCTTTCAAGCCGGAGCTTCCATGACTGTACAATCCCAGGTTCTCAAAATCCGCCGCCCAGACGACTGGCATATCCATCTTCGTGATGGCGACATGCTGAAAACCGTCGTGCCGTATACCAGCGAAATTTATGGCCGTGCGATTGTTATGCCTAACCTGGTTCCGCCAGTCACCACCGTCGAGGCCGCGATCGCCTATCGCCAGCGTATCCTTGACGCCGTTCCGGCCGGGCACGATTTTACTCCGTTGATGACCTGCTACCTGACGGACTCGCTGGATCCCAATGAGGTTGAGCGCGGATTTAACGAAGGTGTGTTCACCGCCGCGAAGCTCTACCCGGCAAACGCCACCACCAACTCCAGCCATGGGGTGACGAGCATCGACGCCATCATGCCCGTTCTGGAGCGAATGCAAAAACTGGGAATGCCACTGCTGGTGCACGGGGAAGTGACCCACGCTGACATTGATATTTTCGATCGCGAAGCGCGTTTTATCGAAACGGTCATGGAGCCGCTGCGCCAGCGTCTTCCTGGGCTGAAGGTAGTGTTTGAACACATTACGACCAAAGATGCCGCAGAGTATGTCCGGGATGGAAACGAATTGATTGCCGCCACCATCACCCCGCAGCACCTGATGTTTAACCGTAACCACATGCTGGTGGGTGGCGTTCGCCCACATCTGTATTGTCTGCCGATCCTCAAGCGCAATATCCACCAGCAGGCGCTACGTGAGCTGGTCGCCAGCGGCTTCCCGCGCGCGTTCCTCGGCACGGATTCCGCCCCGCATGCCCGTCATCGAAAAGAGGCGAGCTGCGGCTGTGCAGGCTGCTTTAACGCCCCGACCGCCCTGGCAAGTTACGCAACCGTCTTTGACGAGATGAATGCGTTAGGCCATTTCGAAGCCTTCTGCTCCCTTAACGGCCCGCGTTTCTACGGTCTGCCGGTTAATGACACGTTCATTGAGCTGGAGCGCAAAGAAAGCCAGGTTGAAGCGTCGATTGCGCTCACCGACGATACGCTGATCCCCTTCCTGGCAGGTGAAACCGTAAGCTGGACGGTAAAAAGCTAAAAAATTGTCATCCCCCTGTTGTCAAACCGCCAATATAACTGTATAAATAAACAGTATATTACACAGGGGGCATTTATGCGTATTGAAGTCACCATTGCCAAAACCACCGTCCTGCCTGCTGGCGCACTCGACGCTCTGGCGGGTGAGCTATCCCGACGTATTAACAGCACTTTTCCTGAAAACGATGGCGCCATAACGGTACGTTATGCGACAGCAAACCATCTTTCCGTCATTGGCGGCGCGAAAGAAGACAAAGACCGCATCAGCGAAATTTTGCAGGAAACATGGGAAAGCGCCGACGACTGGTTTATCACTGATTAAAATTTGCTCCCTCATTGTGTTTTTTTGCCGGGTCGCCCCGGCTTTTTTTCGTTTCGTCTCCTGAAAGTTCAAAATATTTCAGTATCTTCTTAGAAAATCGTGAACAAGATGACGTTTTATTGTTCGAACAATCCTAAAAAGCAGAAAAATGTGTTGCTACCCGTTTATTTTTTCCTGCGGAACCCTTATTAATTGATATACTGAAAAAGCTTTCAGAAAAACATGCATTGAACCTCAAAGTCGTTGTCTTCTAACACGCATTAAGGGGGTTATAATGGAAAAGAATAATGAAGTCATCCAGACCCATCCACTCGTTGGCTGGGATATCAGCACCGTAGACAGCTACGATGCGCTGATGCTGCGTTTGCACTACCAGACCCCGAATCAGCTAAACCGTGACGAAGCGGAAGTTGGACAGACGCTGTGGCTTACAACAGACGTCGCCCGTCAGTTTATTTCTATTTTGGAAGCAGGCATCGCAAAAATAGAATCTGGCGACTACCAGGAAAATGAGTATAAACGGCATTGACCTTATGCCCCTTTTCCCTCAACAGGCACCCTCGCGGTGCCTTATTTATTTCGCTCTTGTATAAGCCCACATAGTTAATTACTCTGCTAACAAAGCGTTAGTAAAGAGAAGCCTATGAAATACGATTTGATCATTATCGGAAGCGGCTCCGTTGGATCTGCAGCCGGTTATTACGCTACGCAGGCGGGTCTGAATGTGCTGATGATTGACGCCCACCTTCCCCCTCATTCTGAAGGAAGCCATCACGGCGATACCCGTCTTATCCGTCACGCTTACGGCGAAGGTGAGCGCTATGTACCGCTGGTGCTTCGGGCTCAGACGCTGTGGGATGAGCTGGCCGCAGTCACCGAAGAACGCATTTTTGAGCGCACCGGGGTTATTAATCTGGGGCCCGCCAACTCCACGTTTCTGGCGAATGTCGAGGAGAGCGCGAAAGCCTACCGTCTGGACGTTGAGCGTCTGGATGCGAACGACATAATGGCGCGCTGGCCGGAAATTTCTGTCCCTGAAGACTACATTGGATTGTTTGAAGCCAATTCCGGGGTACTGCACAGCGAAACGGCCATTAAGACCTGGATTGATCTCGCCGCCAAAGCGGGCTGCGCACAGTTGTTTAACTGTCCGGTCACGGGTATCACCCACCATGCCGGGGGTTCAACCGTCACCACGTCTGAAGGTGAATATACCGCCACGCGCCTGCTGGTGAGTGCAGGAACGTGGGTGACGAAACTGCTGCCGGATCTGCCCATCCAGCCGGTACGCAAAGTCTTCTCCTGGTTCCAGTCTGACGGGCGTTACAGCAGCCAGAACAAATTCCCGGCGTTCACGGGCGAGTTACCTAATGGCGACCAGTACTACGGTTTCCCCTCGGAAAAAGACGCGCTCAAGATTGGCAAACATAACGGCGGACAGGTCATTTCCTCTGCGGAAGAACGCAAGCCGTACGGAGCCTATCCGCAGGATGGTTCCGAAGCCTTCACGTTCCTGCGTAATATTCTGCCGGGCGTAGGCGGGTTGCTTTATGGCGCAGCGTGCACCTATGACAATACGCCAGATGAAGACTTCATCATCGACACCCTGCCTGGGCACGACAACACCCTGATCGTAACCGGGCTCAGCGGTCACGGGTTTAAATTTGCCTCTGTGTTAGGTGAAATCGCCGCCCAGTTTGCTCAGGGGATTGCGCCTTCGTTTGATCTCAAACCCTTCGCGCTCTCGCGCTTTAGCCGATAATACCGCTACAGGCTCCGAATAACCGGAGCCTGATTTGCGAGAGGATCATGATGCGCAGACTGGTGAATTACCTTATCAATAACATCCGCGAGCAATTCATGCTCTACATTGTCCTTTGGTCGCTGCTGGCGATTGTTGACGTCATCTTTATTGTATTCTTCTGAAAACCATCACTGACGTTTATTGACACTCCTTTAAACTTATTTAACTTATAGTTTTTATAAAAAGTCATCTCAAATTTATTGAACGAAGCGATTGAAATACATTGCGGAAACATATTCAAATTCGCTGAAATAAAATAACTAAATAACATTATTCCTTTTTTTCAGTTGCATTATTTAATTAATCCGGCCATTTTTATTGCTCAGTCATTTGAGAACGGAAATTCATATGCAATGGCGTAACTCCTCCAGCCGCTACGGAATAATATCCATGTGTTTACACTGGCTATTTGCACTTGCTGTCTATGCCATGTTTGGTCTCGGCCTCTGGATGGTGACATTAAGCTATTATGACGGTTGGTATCATCAGGCCCCCGAATTGCACAAAAGCATTGGGGTTCTGCTGATGATGGGTCTGGTTTTTCGCGTGATCTGGCGACATCTCTCTCCGCCCCCTCCTGCCCCCAAAAGCCATGGCCGTCTTACCCGCATAAGCGCTGTTGGCGCACATATCGCACTCTATGCCCTGCTGTTCGCCATTCTGATCAGCGGTTATCTCATTTCGACCGCAGACGGCAAACCGATCAGCGTGTTTGGGCTCTTTGACGTCCCTGCCACGCTGGCTGACGCCGGTTCACAGGCTGACACCGCAGGTGTGGTTCATCTGTGGCTGGCATGGAGCGTGGTGATCCTGTCTGTTCTGCATGGCCTTGCGGCCCTGAAACACCACTTTATCGATAAAGACGATACGCTGAAGCGCATGCTTGGCCGTTCGTCAGTTGACTCTGGAGCATAAAATGAAAAAACGCCTGTTGGGTATCGCATTAGGTTCGCTGTTATTTACCACCGGTTCGGCCATTGCCGCCGACTATAAAATTGATAAAGAAGGCCAGCATGCCTTCGTCAATTTCCGTATTCAGCATCTGGGTTACAGCTGGTTATATGGTACGTTCAATGATTTCGATGGCACATTTAGTTTCGACGAGAAAAACCCTGCTGCCGATAAAGTAAACGTCACCATTAATACTAACAGCGTCGACACTAATCACGCCGAGCGTGATAAACATCTGCGCAGCGCTGAATTCCTGAACGTAGGCAAATTCCCGCAAGCTACTTTCGCGTCGACAGAAGTGAAGAAAGACGGTGATAAGCTCGCTATTACCGGTAATCTGACGCTGAACGGCGTAACAAAACCGGTAACACTGGATGCGAAATTAATCGGCCAGGGAGACGATCCGTGGGGCGGAAAACGTGCTGGCTTTGAAGCCGCCGGCAAAATTCATCTGAAAGATTTTAATATCACCACAGATTTAGGACCGGCATCGCAGGATGTAGAGCTGATTATTTCGGTGGAAGGCGTTCAGCAGAAGTCATAAAACAGGCCCGGCAGGCTTTTACGCCGCCGGGCAATGTTTTACTCCGGGTCTGGAATACCCAGTTTGGTATTCAGTCGGCCCCGGGATTTATTAAAGATCTTATTCCCGTTCTCGCGCCCGGCACGGCGACGACGTTGCTCTTCTTCAGGCAAGATACTCTCTTCACTGCACAGCTCGCTACAGCAGCCATTAAACTTCTCGGCACATGCAGGACACTGAATAAACAGAAGATGACAACCGTCGTTTTTGCAGTTGGTATGCGTGTCGCACGGCGTACCGCACTGGTGGCAGTGAGCGATTACGTCCTCTGAAATTCGCTCGCCCATACGCTCATCAAACACAAAGTTTTTACCGATAAAACGCACCGGTAACCCCTGTTCGCGGGCGCGGCGGGCATATTCAATGATCCCACCCTCAATATGCCAGACTTTATTAAAACCGTTGTGTTTCATCCAGGCACTGGCTTTTTCGCAGCGGATCCCCCCTGTGCAATACATAACGATCTTTTTGTCTTTATGCTCCTGCATCATCTCAACCGCTTTCGGCAGCTGTTCACGGAAAGTGTCGGCAGGAATTTCCATCGCATTCTCGAAGTGGCCCACTTCATATTCGTAGTGGTTACGCATATCGATGAACACTGCATCCGGATCGTCGAGCATCGCGTTCACTTCAGCGGCCTTGAGGTACTCCCCCACATTCGCGGCATTGAAGCTCGGATCGTCGATGCCATCCGCCACAATACGCTCACGCACCTTCATGCGCAGCACCCAGAACGATTTGCCGTCATCATCCAGCGCAATGTTCAGGCGTAAGCCGTTAAGCGCCGGATCAAAACCATAAAGGAGATCGCGGAAGGCGCTGACTTTGCTTTCCGGCACGCTGATCTGCGCGTTAATACCCTCACGCGCCAGATAGACGCGACCAAACACGTTCAGGGCGGTGAAAGCCTGGTAAAGCGCATCGCGGGTCGCCTGTGGATCGTTGATGGTAAAATATTTATAGAAAGAGATCGTTGTGCGCGGTTCGGTTTCGGCCAACATACGCGCTTTCAACATCTCATTCGAAACGCGGTTGTGTAACACTGGCATGGTGTACAAGTCCTGCAATCGTTGAGAAATAAAAATCGGTCGGCATGATATAGCAAACAAAGACAATTTACATCCACACAATTTACGCTACATTTCAGTCAACCTGATTAATCAGACTTAACACTTGCATATTCTTTCATGTTTCGATGACAGACATTTTGGCTATGCCTCAAAAAATGAGACAATAGCCCTTCAGGACGTTAGAACACAGGACAGACATGACCCAGTTACCGAAATTTACTGCCGCGCTTTTACACCCACGCTATTGGTTAACATGGTCAGGCATTGGCTTGTTGTGGCTAATTGTACAGCTGCCTTATCCCGTAATTTTCCGCATGGGTAAAGGACTGGGCCGCATTGCTCAACAATTTATGAAGCGTCGCGCCAGGATCGCGTATCGAAATCTTGAGCTTTGCTTTCCTCAGATGAGCGAATCTGAGCGTCACGACATGGTGGTTAAAAACTTCGAATCTGTCGGCATGGGACTGATGGAGACCGGTATGGCCTGGTTCTGGTCGGATAAGCGCATGGCGCGCTGGACGGAAGTGGCCGGAACCGGCATGGATCCGGTGCATAATCTCCAGGCCAACCAGACTGGCGTCCTGCTGATTGGCGTTCATTTCCTGACGCTCGAAATTGGCGCGCGCATGTTCGGCATGCAGGCGCCGGGTATTGGCGTTTATCGTCCCAACGATAATCCGGTGATCGATTTGATACAGACCAACGGACGCATGCGCTCGAATAAAAGCATGATCGACCGCAAAGACCTTAAAGGGATGATCCGCGCCCTCAAATCAGGTGAAGTGGTCTGGTATGCCCCGGATCATGACTATGGCCCGCAATCCAGCGTGTTTGTCCCGTTCTTTGCGGTGGAAGATGCGGCGACAACCACCGGGACCTGGATGCTGGCGCGGATGTCCAAAGCGGCTATCGTGCCGTTTGTACCGCGCCGTAAACCAGACGGTTCAGGCTATCAGCTCATCATGCTGGAGCCGGAACTCACGCCGCCGCTGGATGATGCAGAAACCACCGCGCGCTGGATGAATGCTATTGTCGAGAAATGCATTATGCTCGCTCCCGAGCAGTACATGTGGCTGCATCGCCGCTTCAAAACCCGGCCTCAGGGCGTCCCTTCTCGTTATTAATCTGCATGCGGTCTTCCGGGCCGCAAGCTGTTTTAGCTTTAAAAGCTCCCCGTCATTGCGGCAATCATACCCCAGGCGCATAATTAGCAGGCTTATTACCTCACTGGTCACGGTGCCCTGCACCTCATTATGCGGATAGTTATGTCCTCCACAGATGCTCCCATAAACTGGAAACGCAACCTGACGGTTGCATGGCTGGGTTGTTTTCTTACTGGCGCCGCCTTTAGCCTGGTAATGCCCTTCCTGCCCCTCTACGTTGAACAGCTCGGCGTCACCGGCCATAGCGCACTGAATATGTGGTCCGGCCTGGTGTTCAGCATTACGTTCCTGTTCTCCGCCATTGCGTCGCCTTTCTGGGGTGGGCTTGCGGATCGCAAAGGCCGCAAAATTATGCTGCTGCGCTCCGCGCTCGGCATGGCGATCATAATGCTGTTGATGGGGGTGGCGCAAAATGTCTGGCAGTTCCTGATATTACGCGCGCTCCTGGGTCTGCTCGGGGGATTTATCCCCAATGCCAACGCCCTGATCGCAACCCAAATCCCACGCCATAAAAGCGGCTGGGCATTGGGTACGCTTTCCACTGGCGGCGTAAGCGGCGCACTGCTGGGTCCGCTGGCGGGCGGGCTGCTGGCCGACCATTACGGACTGCGGCCGGTATTCTTCATTACCGCCAGCGTGCTGTTCCTCTGCTTCCTCGTGACGCTTATCTGCATCCGTGAGAATTTCACGCCGGTAGCCAAAAAAGAGATGCTGCACGCCCGGGATGTGCTGGCCTCGCTGAAAAACCCAAAGCTGGTGCTGAGCCTGTTTGTGACCACCATGATTATTCAGGTGGCCACCGGTTCAATCGCGCCTATTCTGACGCTCTATGTCCGCGACCTGGCCGGCAACGTCAGCAATATCGCCTTTATCAGCGGCGTGATCGCCTCTGTTCCCGGCGTGGCCGCGTTGCTGAGCGCGCCGCGGCTCGGCAAGCTGGGCGATCGCATCGGCCCGGAGAAAATTCTGATCTGCGCCCTGATCCTCTCCGTCCTGCTGCTGATCCCCATGTCGATGGTGCAATCGCCGTGGCAGCTCGGCGTGTTGCGCTTTCTGCTGGGCGCAGCGGACGGCGCGTTGCTTCCGGCGGTGCAGACGCTGCTGGTCTATAACTCCACCAACCAGATTGCCGGGCGTATTTTCAGCTACAACCAGTCGTTTCGCGATCTGGGTAACGTCACCGGGCCGCTGGTCGGCGCGGGGGTTTCGGCCAGTTTCGGTTTCCGGGCGGTCTTTATCGTGACGGCAGGCGTCGTGCTGTTCAACGCTGTTTATTCCTGGCTCAGCTTATCCCGGGCGCTACGCCCGGCGCGCATAACACAACATCGTGACGGCTAATTTACGCATTCATACTTGCACAATCATATAATCAGCTATTCTTTCCCTGAATACCTTCACGAAAAACAGGGAGACACCAATGACCATGTACGCCACGCTGGAAGAAGCTATCGATGCCGCTCGCGAAGAATTCCTCGCCGATAATCCCGGCATTGAGGAAGAAGATGCTGACGTGCAACAACTCAATATCCAAAAATACGTCCTTCAGGACGGCGATATTATGTGGCAGGCCGAATTCTTTGCTGATGAAGGTGAGGACGGAGAATGTCTGCCGATATTGAGTGGTGAAGGTGCGCAGGCGGTATTCGACGGCGACTATGACGAAATTGAGTTACGTCAGGAGTGGCTGGAAGAAAATACGCTGCATGAATGGGATGAAGGTGAGTTTCAGCTCGAACCGCCGCTGGATACCGAAGAAGGTCAGGCCGCAGCGGACGAATGGGACGAGCGATAAGCTCTCGTTACTCGTAAGGGCCGTGGCTGGCATCGATGGGCAGCAGTAGCGTGTCGAAAATGAGTGAAAACGGCAGATCGAGCACGGTGAGATAGCGCCATGCGGAATCGCGGACATCCCACTGTACGCCGGGGTAGTACTGATTCCCGTGGCCCTGTCCGGGAATGGTGCGGCTGATGATGCTGCCGCAGCCGCTGAGCAGGCATGCCATCATGACAACAATGATTACTTTCATTTCTGACCTCTAAAAAAATACCGGCGATTAAGCCGGTATTTTATTTGGCGGGTGGCGCTTCGCTTACCCGCCCTACTTAACAACTTACTTCGCCTTCAGGGCCAGCGGATTCAGCTTCACGTCTTTGTAGTAGTTCACCCACGAAGAGTATCTCTCCGGAGAAGTCCACACGCGGTAGTGAAGCCGTGCCATCGTCACCGGATCGCTCAACAGCACCAGACGACGGTCGCGGTTAAGCTTTTCTGGCGTCTCGTTCAGCGCCTGCTCAACGTGGCGATCGCGGGCGATCTCCAGCACCTGGCTGGCGCGGTGACGCGCAGTCGCCATCGCGGTTGCCAGCGCGTTGAATGACGGGTTAAACACGGCGTGCATAAAGCCATCATCCAGCGTGCGTTTGCGGTTCTGCTCCAGATAGGTATCGGTATCCACCAGCACCTGCGGCGGAGAATACTCTTCCGGGATCAGGAACAGCTTCCAGCGTTTGGTACGCAGGCCCACCGTAGAACGGCTGGAAATCACCGACACAAACGGCGACAGGATCAGCGAGAAGACGATTGGCGCCAGCCAGAACAGGAAACGCAGATCCAGCCAGGCCATACCAACGGCCCACACCAGGCCCAGCAGCAGCTGAGAGCCGTGGCGCATAAAGGCTTCACTCCATGGCGTAGAGTCATCGTCACGCTGCGGTGAATTCCACACCACTTCCCATCCCAGGAACGCGCTCACCACGAATACCGTGTGGAACAGCATACGCACCGGTGCCAGCAGGACCGAGAACAGCACTTCCAGCAGCAGTGAAAGGGTTACGCGGCAGAAACCACCGTACTCCTTCGAACCTTTACACCAGATCAGAATGATACTGAGCAGCTTAGGCAGGAACAGCAGCACCATGGTCGACGCGAACAGCGCAATCGCCAGCTCCGGACGCCACTGCGGCCACACCGGGAACAGCTGGCGCGGTTGCAGGAAGTACTGCGGCTCCGTCAGGGCATGCACAACCTGCAACGCGGTCGAGAGTGCCAGGAACATAAACCACAGCGGCGCAGACAGATAGGACATGACGCCCGTCAGGAACACCGCACGGTGAACAGGGTGCATCCCCTTCACCAGGAACAGGCGGAAGTTCATCAGGTTACCGTGACACCAGCGGCGGTCACGCTTGAGCTCATCCAGCAGGTTCGGCGGCAGCTCTTCATACGAGCCCGGCAGATCGTAGGCAATCCAGACGCCCCACCCTGCGCGACGCATCAGCGCGGCTTCCACAAAGTCATGCGACAGAATGGACCCGGCAAACGATCCTTCACCCGGCAGCGGCGCCAGGGCGCAGTGCTCGATGAATGGCTTCACGCGGATAATGGCGTTGTGGCCCCAGTAGTGAGATTCACCCAGCTGCCAGAAGTGCAGACCGGCAGTAAATAGCGGCCCGTAGACGCGGGTCGCAAACTGCTGGCAGCGCGCATACAGCGTGTCCATACCGGACGCTTTTGGCGAGGACTGAATAATACCCGCGTTCGGATTGGCTTCCATCAGACGGACCAGCCCGCTCAGGCAGTCGCCGCTCATCACGGAGTCCGCATCCAGTACCACCATGTAGCTGTACTGGTTACCCCAGCGACGACAGAAGTCATCGATGTTCCCGCTCTTACGCTTAACACGACGACGACGACGACGGTAGAAGATCTGCCCTTCGCCCTGCACTTCAGCAATCAGCTCCATCCAGGCTTTTTGCTCTGCCACGCAGATATCCGGGTTGTAGCTGTCGCTCAGGATGTAGACGTCGAAATGCGCCGCGTTACCGGTCGCCTTTACGGACTCCCAGGTGGCACGCAGCCCGGCGAATACGCGGTCAACATCTTCGTTACAGATAGGCATGATCAGCGCGGTACGGTGCTCAGGATTGAGGGGTTCATCCCCAACCGTCGACGCGGAAATGCTGTATTTGTCACGTCCCATCAGCAGTTGCAGGAAGCCCATCAGCGCCGTCCAGAACCCGGCGGAGACCCAACAGAACAGCACGGCGAACAGCAGAAGGATGCCGCTCTGTAAAATATACGGCAGCAGCTGCATGAAGGAGACCCAGATATCCTGGCCAATCATGTCAGCAGGGTTAATCAATGCCCAGCCCTGGTACGGCAGAATAGTTTTCATGTACCAGGTGGCGACAACCGTCTGTGCCAGCGTCAGCAGCAGCAGAATGTAACGACGAATCGTTCCCACGGTACGCCATTTCTGCTCGGACGCCTGCTGTTCTTTGGTGAGACGTGACAGATAGCGTGGCGTCACGTCACGTCCACGCAGGCGATCCCAGAAGCGACCCACCGGGTTGGTGCGCCACGGATCGGGGAACATAGAGGAACGCGTGGCCTTCGGCATCGCCTGTAGCTGGTCACGCCCTTCGTCATCCTTGATTAACTGCCCTTCTGCCAGCGAGTCTGGCCATGCCTGCTCCAGACGTGCCTTCACTGACCCCAGCGGCGTATCATCATCACGGGAAAAGTGACGATGTTCACCATCCAGCGCGGTGTGAACCGCGCGGATGTCGCTCGCAGGGAGTGCCGCTTTTTCAATGTCCGTTAGCGGCATGGCATCAATATATTCAGATGTATTATTCATTGGCAGGTAGCTGATAGCTCCAGGTTTCACTCAGCGGCTTATCGTTACTGACCAGCGCGGCGCGCATTTCAGTGGTCTGTTTCGGATCTTTCACCTTCACGCGCAGGGTCAAACGCCACCCTTTGGTGACCGGATTGTAACGCACGGCGTTCTCAACGATTTCACCGTTATCGCCAATGCTGGCCTGTGCCGTCACGGCAGTATCCGGCGCCAGTTTTTTCATATCCTGCCCGGTGAAGTCCACGATAAATGCCAGCGTGCCATCCGGCTGACGAATCAGGTTGGACTGCTTCACGTCCCCCGTAGAACGACGCGTCTGCATCACATACGCGTTATCCGGTGCGTGCAGTTTGTCTTCGTCACGGCTGAAGGTGATCGCATACTTGAAGTTCATCTCTTTACCGGCTTCAGGCAGCTGATCCGGTGTCCAGTACGCCACGATGTTATCGTTGGTTTCATCATTGGTTGGAATTTCAACCAGCTCAACCTTGCCTTTACCCCAGTCGCCTTTCGGTGTAACCCAGGCGCTTGGGCGCAGATCGTAGCGGTCGTCCAGATCTTCAAAGCGGGAGAACTGACGGCCACGTTGCAGCAGACCAAAGCCCTGCGGGTTTTCCATCGCAAAGCTGCTGACGGCGAGGTGTTTCGGGTTGTTCAGCGGACGCCAGATCCACTCGCCGTTACCAGCATGTATGGAAAGGCCATTAGAATCATGCAGTTGAGGGCGGAAGTTAGTCGCCGGAGACGGCTGATTCGGCCCGAACAGGAACATGCTGGTCAGCGGCGCGACGCCCAGTTTGCCCACTTTATCGCGCAGGTAAACTTTAGACTGCACGTCAACCACCGTGTCACGCCCTGGCATGATCACGAAGCGATAAGCGCCTGTCGCACGAGGGGAGTCCAGCAGCGCATAAATTGTCAGACGTTTGTCGGTTGGTTTTGGACGTTCGATCCAGAACTCGCGAAAACGTGGAAATTCTTCACCTGATGGCAGCGCGGTATCAATTGCCAGACCGCGCGCAGAAAGCCCGTACACCTGCCCCGCGCCAATCACGCGGAAGTAGCTGGCGCCAAGCATGCTGACGATTTCGTCGTTTTTATCTTTGCTGTTAATCGGGTAAAGCACCTTGAAGCCTGCGAAGCCGAGGTCTTTCACCGTGTCTTTATCGTGTTGCACATCGCCAAAATTGAAATAATCCGGGCTGTACTTGATTTTACGTACCGCGGTCGCCGTCACTTCATTGATGGCAACCGGCGTGTCGAAGTACATACCCTGGTGGTAAAATTCAAGCTTGAACGGGGTTTTAATATTGTTCCAGTACGCTTTATCGTGATTGAACTGGATCTGCTGATAGTCCGCGTATTTCATGTCGCGGAAAACGGAGGGCAGGTTACTTTTTGGCGCTTCGTAGCTCTTGCCCGCCATCGATTTAGCCTGTTTTGCGACATCATCGATGTTAAAGGCCAGTGCAGATGAGGTATACAGTGACAACAGCACTGCTACACCCAACCAACGCATTTTCATCATTTGTGGTTTATGTTTCATAATAAGTAAGCACTTCCCCCTTTGTGTGCTTATATCGATCCGATCCATTTTAATGGAAACTCAGGCAATCCGACAACATTATCACTGCTTTGTTCAGCTCGCTGGCTCATGGATTAAGCAAATGAAAGAACCCGCTTTTCACTTTGCGTGCTTATCCTGGAGACAGGGTGTCGGTCTTGGTGTAGGGTTGGCTCCGAATGTAACCATTATGAGTCTTAGGGATAAGGCGAAAAGTCTGAGAATGCGCAAAGTTATATGAGCACAACCCCTGTACAACGTGAATATTTCCTCGACTCGATCCGCGCATGGCTCATGCTATTGGGGATCCCTTTTCATATTTCACTGATCTATTCCAGCCACACCTGGCATGTGAACAGCCAGATGCCCTCCTGGTGGCTGACGCTGTTCAATGATTTTATCCATGCCTTCCGCATGCAGGTGTTTTTCGTCATTTCAGGCTATTTCTCTTACATGCTCTTCTTGCGCTATCCCCTCAAGCGGTGGTGGAAAGTGCGCGTGGAGCGCGTGGGCATACCAATGTTGACGGCCATTCCGCTGCTGACGCTGCCGCAGTTCATCATGTTGCAGCATGTTAAAGGCAAGGCGGAAAACTGGCCTAATCTCTCGTTCTATGAGAAATACAACACCCTGGTCTGGGAGCTAATTTCCCACCTCTGGTTCCTGCTGGTACTGGTGGTGCTAACCACGGTGAGTTTGCTGATCTTCAGTCAACTGCGCCAGCGCGCGAGCGCCGCAACCTCGACCTTCTTCGCCAACATCACCCTGGGCAAGCTGTCGCTGCTGTTTCTTGCGCTGGGGGTCGCGTATGCCGCCGTCAGGCGTACCCTGCTCATTGTCTACCCTCCCATTCTGAGCGATGGGCTGTTTAATTTCGTGGTGATGCAGACCCTGTTCTACATTCCCTTCTTCCTGATTGGGGCGCTGGCATTTATTCATCCCCGGCTTAAAGCGCTGTTTACCACCCCCTCCCCCTGGTGTGCGGTGGGTGCTGCGCTGGCCTTTGCCGCCTATCTTCTCAATCAGCGCTTTGGCAGCGGGGACGCGTGGATGTATGAGACAGAGAGCGTGATAACGATGCTGATGGGCCTGTGGATGGTTAACGTGGTGTTCGCCCTTGGCCATCGTCTGCTGAATTTTAAATCCAGTCGCGTCACCTATTTCGTTAATGCTTCACTGTTTATCTACCTGGTCCACCATCCGCTGACGCTGTTTTTCGGGGCGTACATTACGCCGCATATCAAATCGAATGCGCTGGGCTTCTTCACCGGTCTGGTCTTTGTGGTTGGCATTGCCATCGTGTTGTATGAAATCCACCTGCGGATCCCGCTTTTGCGTTTCCTGTTCTCAGGCAAACCTCAGGTTAAAGCGGGATAAAAAAACGGCGCCTCCAGAGCGCCGTTTTTGCTTTTCAAACATCAAAATGCCTGGCTGCGCGCGGTCAAAAGCCGCTGATACAGGTCGGCGGTGTGCTCATCGAAACAGACAAAAATGACTTTTTCCGGCATGGGTTTGAGGGAAAGGTAGTGATAAACGGTATTCACGGCGATCGTAGCTGCCGCTTCCTTTGGATAACCGTACACCCCGGTGCTAATGGCGGGGAACGCCATGGTCTTATAGCCGTTATCTGCCGCAAGCCGCAGGCAGTTACGATAAGCCTGCTCCAGAATCTCAGCCTCATGGCGGTCGCCACCGTGCCAGACGGGTCCAACGGTATGGATCACCGCTTTGGCCGGGAGATCGCCCGCAAGCGTAATAACAGCATGCCCCGGCGGGCACTCTCCCTGCTGCTGGCGCACGGTTTTGCATGCTTCAAGGAGCTGAGGGCCCGCGGCCCGGTGAATGGCACCATCCACCCCGCCCCCACCCAAGAGGGAGGAATTGGCTGCGTTGACGATCACGTCAACGTGCACCGTCGTGATATCACCATGAATAACGTCGATTTGCGGTCTCATAAACACCCTCTGCAACCCGCCTTTTTCATCAGTGTATCGCAGAGGGAGAAGGAGAAAAACTGTCGCGAAAAAAACGGCGGTTAACGGTAATCCACCTGAACGACCGCAAGCGTTTTCTTTTCATTCAGGTATTTCATGGTAACAGCGGCCAGCGCTGAGTGAGGATGATGGCCCCGGAGCGCCTCGTCATAACTGATGGTATGCGTTTTCATACGGTTATTTTCCGGGCAGGAAATTGCAAACTGCTGATGCCGGGGCGTGACTTCGCACGGGTCAGCGACCACCGCGCCACGAAAATGAATCACCCCACCATTCTCTATAGTTGCTGAATAAGCCGGAGAAAAAAAAGAGGACAGGATCAGTCCCAGACCAGAAATAATACACGCTGCGGATTTGAACATTATTTGTACTCCTCAATGAAATTCGTCCTTGAGGGGTAAAAACGCTCCGTTATGACGTATCAATTTAAGCAACCCGTTTGCTGGGTTCTTGATATCAGCATAGCTTACCTGTGCAGCGCCGCCACTTTATTAAATCATTGATTTTATGAATGATTAAAGCGTACTTGCCGGTGCGTTCCACTGCTGTGATAAATGAAGCGATTTTCCATCGGAAACGGTGACGATTATTTTTACCGCATCCCCTGAGCGAATATTTAAACTGATTCGCGTTAAATCAATCGGCTGATTAGCGGGTATAAAAAGAGTATTTTTCTGCCGCGATGTACTTTGCCCCCCCTGCCCCTGTCGGACAGATAACACCTCAACCTGACATTCGCAGGCGTCTGCCAGCGTGACCTGAGGAATAATGGTTGTCACATTTGCCTGCTGTGAGGTACTGAACGTTATCTGGCTGGCAAGCGCGGCAAGGAGAATGAATGTGCTCATGAGATCCTCCCGAAAAAAAACAGGGCGGATGCCCTGTTTTTTGGTACAGAAATGAATCAGTACTGGTGTGCGGTCGCGTTGTTGCCGAAGCCAACCTGGTGCACAGTCACCGTTGAGCCGGACGCTGTCTGGTCTACCGCCGCGCCGTTGCCGCCGCCGAACTGTTTCACGTTGATAACAGAATCTTTGCTATTCCACTGGTCGATGGTGGCGCTGTTACCAAAGCCTTTTTGCAGCAGATCGATAGAACTGTCATCAGAGCCCTGGCCAACATCTGCGCCGTTACCGCCACCATGCTGGGTAATGGTCAATTCAGAATCTCGGGCGTCCGTCTGCAAAGCAAGCGCGGAGTTACCGCCGCCGTACTGGTAAATGCTCAGGGTTGAGTCAGGGCCGTTATTGCCGCCACCCCAGCCACCACCGTGACCGCCGCCAAATTGTGGTACCGCACCTGCGAAAGCACTGCCAGAAACTACGATTGCTGCAATAACTGCCACTTTGAAAAGTTTCATGGTAAACCCCCATCGGATTGATTAAGGCGTCACACATCGCTAGCGTTGAATAACGCGAATAGCCATCTGCGACTGTCTCTGTACTACAACTGCTGTTTTCTGCGTACCATACTGCGTTATATTCGCCCTGTTACCCGAGCCTTTCTGGATAATCATGGCGGTGTTGCCAAAAGCGCCCTGCTTAATACTCGCATCGTTGCCGTTGCCGGTCTGATCGATATAAGCAAGGTTATACGTCCCTGACTGATCAACATTCGCGCGGTTATTCCCGCCCTCCTGGGAAATAACGGACAGCAATTTAGAACCGCCCTGGCGTACATCAGCATTATTTCCTGAACCCTGTTGACCAATAATGGCTGCCTGATTGTATGAAGCTTTATTTAATTCATTTATCGCAAAATTATATTCAGAACTGGCTAAATCTGAATCACCTGCGATTACAAACCCAGGCGCACCCAGTAATGTAAACATCATAAACAACGTTTTGTTTTTCATGCTGTCACCTGGACCTGGCTATAAAAAAGGTATTCCTTACTCCGTTAACGCGATTCGTTTTGTTAACGCCGCGTTACGGAAAAGAGTATGTCTGCCGAAACATGTTTAATATCTCACCCGTGCGCCTTATTTTTATATTCCCCTTCACCTCAAAGTCGTAAATCTCGCCTGAAACGACGGGATACTCGCCTAAAGCAGAAACCAAAAATGTCTTCCTGCGCTTGTACAACAGCGAGACAGGCTGTCCAACCTGTACCGGCTTCTTCAGACAAAAACGACAATGCCCTTTGTCACGCGCGTGACACGAAGCAAGTTTTCTTAAGAAAAAATTCCGGCTTAGGGAAGTCTTATGTTTTTAGCAGAGTTCATACTTTTTACCGGCTGGCTTACAATAATAAAAAACCAGATAATACAACTCATTATAATATACCTTATGGTTTTTAAAATCTGTGCACGTTTATACACCTGTACAACTTTCCCCTTATCTTAAAATCTATTAGCCCTGCAAAATACACAAATGAATATCGAATTTTACATTCTGTTACACGATTAACACTTGCTTTAAAGTTTGCAATAGCTAGATTGAAAACAGCAGTACGTTATTTGTTTTTAATTTTACCGCCTCCTTTGGAGGAAGGTTTTTTAACTACACACAGCAGTGCCACACCTGCAGTACTTCTGGTGCCCTTTTCAATAATACGAGGGCAGCTGCCGGGTGTCATAAATAACGTGGGGTTTCATCATGTTTAATGAAGTCCATAGCTTACCCGGTCATACATTATTGTTGATCACAAAACCTTCCTTACAAGCGACAGCGTTATTGCAGCATTTAAAACAATGCCTGTCACTTAACGGGAAACTTCATAACATTCAACGTTCTTTTGATGATATCGCTCCTGGCAGCATCATTCTTCTCGATATGATGGAAGCGGATAAAAAACTGATCCATTACTGGCAAGATAATTTAAGCAGGAAAAACAATAATATCCGCGTGTTGTTATTGAATACGCCTGATGAGTATCCTTTCCGCGAAATTGAGAGCTGGCCGCATATTAACGGCGTGTTTTACGTTACAGAAGAAGAAAACTGTGTCGTGGAGGGTTTGCAGGGCATATTGCGGGGGGAGTGTTATTTCTCGCAAAAACTGGCCAGCTACCTCATTACCCACTCCGGAAATTATCGCTATAACAGTTCGGAATCGGCCCTTCTGACGCACCGTGAGAAAGAGATCCTGAACAAACTGCGTATTGGTGCTTCAAATATTGAAATCGCCCGTTCGTTATTTATCAGCGAAAATACGGTTAAGACGCATCTTTATAATCTTTTCAAAAAGATAGCTGTTAAAAATCGCACGCAGGCGGTGTCGTGGGCAAACGATAACCTCAGGCGTTAATAGCATGAAACGCACCCTAATTTGGATTGCCGCCGCAGGCATTATGCTTGCTGCCGGAAACCTTCAGGCTGTTGAGGTGGAAGTTCCTGGACTGTTGACCGACCACACCGTCACCTCTGTCGGACACGATTTTTATCGTGCCTTCAGCGATAAGTGGGAAAGCGATTATCCGGGTAATTTAACCATCAACGAACGGCCCAGTGCGCGGTGGGGAAGCTGGATCACAATAACCGCTAATCAGGACGTTATTTACCAGACTTTTTTATTCCCAACGAAAAGAGACTTCGATCAGAACGTCGCTTTCGCACTGGCACAAACAGAAGAAGCTATTAACCGCCTACAGTTAGATAAAGCCCTTTTGAGCACAGGCGATTTAGCAAAAGATGAGTTCTAGCAACGACACCTATTTCGGAGGCTGTAATGCGTCTCGCACACACAGTGATTTCGTTAATGCTCATTGCGCCGTTGAGTTGGGCCGGAAATATGACATTCCAGTTCCGCAACCCTAATTTTGGCGGCAACCCGAATAACGGAGCCTTTATGCTTAACCAGGCGCAGGCTCAAAACTCCTATAAAGACCCCAGCTATGACGATGATTTCGGTATCGAGACCCCGTCAGCTCTGGATAATTTTACTCAGGCCATCCAGTCGCAAATATTAGGTGGCTTATTAACCAACATTAATACCGGAAAACCCGGCCGGATGGTCACTAATGACTTTATCGTCGATATTGCCAATAAAGACGGGCAGCTTCAGTTAAATGTGACGGACCGAAAAACCGGTAAGACGTCGACAATCCAGGTTTCCGGTTTGCAGACCAGTTCAACTGATTTCTAAACAACCCCGAAATAAGGACAATTATTATGCAGCGCTTTTTTATTTTAGTTGCAGTGTGCTTATTAAGCGGTTGTTTAACTGCCCCGCCAAAAGAAGCCGCCAAACCCACCCTAATGCCCCGTGCCCAGAGCTATCGGGATCTGACGCATCTGCCCGGCCCTACCGGGAAGATATTCGTCTCGGTCTATAACATTCAGGATGAGACGGGCCAGTTCAAACCGTATCCGGCCAGTAACTTCTCCACGGCCGTACCGCAGAGCGCCACCGCGATGCTGGTTACCGCCCTGAAAGATTCGCGCTGGTTTATCCCGCTGGAACGCCAGGGGCTGCAAAACCTGCTTAACGAACGAAAAATCATTCGTGCTGCACAGGAGAATGGTACCGTTGGCGTCAATAACCGCATGCCGCTACAGTCTCTCACCGCAGCCAATATCATGGTTGAAGGCTCGATTATCGGCTACGAAAGTAACGTGAAATCGGGCGGCGCGGGTGCCCGTTACTTTGGTATCGGGGCCGACACGCAGTATCAGCTGGATCAGATTGCCGTCAACCTGCGCGTGGTTAACGTGAGCACGGGTGAAATTTTATCCTCCGTGACCACCAGCAAAACGATTCTCTCATATGAAGTGCAGGCGGGGGTATTCCGCTTTATCGACTACCAGCGTTTGCTGGAGGCTGAAATTGGCTATACCTCTAACGAGCCGGTCATGCTGTGTCTGATGTCGGCCATCGAAACCGGGGTGATTTTCCTGATTAATGACGGCATCGATCGCGGCTTGTGGGATCTTCAGAATAAAAGTGACGTGAGTAATGCGGTGCTGGTGAAATACCGTGAGATGTCGGTTCCGCCGGAGTCATGATTGGCGGCGTATAAAAAGGCGAGATTTTCGTCTCGCCTTTTTTTTATTTACCTACCACAGGAACGTTCTGGCTCTTCTCGCGTCGGGCTGCAAGCCAGAGACCGCTGTTCTTCATAGCGTAGCCAAACAGTAATCCCAGCATGAGCGAAGGGACCACCAGCTTCCAGTCCCCCTGGCCTGCAAAGGTCGCGCAGGCACCCATGAACGTGCCGGGCACAAAGGACAACAGCAGATGTTTTGCCTGAACGCACATCAGGAAAGCCACAATACCAGTCATGACGTACCCCAGGATTTCCACATGCGGCGCCAGCGCGCTGCCCTTCATAATGATCAGCGCCCAGACCACGCCACTCAGTAACGTGCTGCCTGAAATAAAGAGCCCTTTAAAACCACCCTGCGGACAGGCGAAATAGGCCGTGCAGCCAAGAAAACCGGCCCAGCTCAACAAACCGAGAGATACCGCCACCCAACCCCAGAGGCCGGAGAGGATGCCAGTCGTGATTGCAATACAAAGTAATATGTTCATGGTGCGCATCTTAGCAGATGCGCACCCTAGAAATGAGATCAGAAGCACGTTACGTGCAAGTTGAAATGTATCGTTGCAGGATTTTTGTGATTTAAATCACTCTTCACTCTCTTCTTCCAGCTCATCCCACATGGCAGCGATAGCGTCACGCGTCAGCGGAGCCAGCGTTCTCCAGAACGGAGAGGTGGCGTGGGCTTCAACTTTACCCAGGAAGGTTCCGACCCACGGCAGCAGATACGTTTCGAACAGGGTTTCAATCGCCTCATTCTCATCATCACCTGCTTTATCTTCAATCCATGAGGCCGCCAGCAACAGGGTACCGATATGATCGGCAGGCATATCCGTCAGCGGCATGCCGCGTTCTGAAAGAAACGCCCGAACTTCCGCTTCGGTCGCACCTTCCTGCCAGGCAGAACGATACGGCGACACGCGACACTCTTCTCCCACGAACAGCGCGTTGTAATCCGTTGAAATCTGCTGCATATCGCAACTTTTTTGCAAGCGTTCCAGCAACTCATCCTGTTCCAGCGGCCAGCTCTGCGCCAGTTTACCTTCACGAATCAGGGTAAACAGCGGAACCAGCAGCGGATCCTGCGGCTGGCGGTAATATAAGGTGCCCAGCACGCGGCAAAGGATGGAAAACTCATTCATGTTTTTATTCCGTTATTAATTAAAGATCGGCAAATTCATCAATCGGCGCCATGCCGCGCGACTCAAGGAAGTCGAGCATACGACGCGGCGTGACGTTCAGGATCTGTTCTTCCGGGAAATTCACGTCCCGCAATATTTTCATGCACTCGCTGAAATCACCCAGCGTGAAGGCCGTGTGTGAATCAGAGCCCAGCGCCACCATTCCGCCCGCGTCACGCACGGCCGCCGCAACGTCGCGGCAGTTGGCCTCACTGCCCTTACGCGAATGCACGAACGAGGAGTTGTTGATCTCCAGCGCCACGCGGTGCTTCGCTGCGGCCTGTGCCACGGCCTGAATATCGATCGGGTATTTCGGATTTCCCGGGTGGCTGATAATGTGCACATTGCCGCTGGCAATGGTGGCAATCATCGCCGCGGTGTTGGTCTCTTTATCCTGGGGCGCAAAGACCGGCTCGTGGAAGCCGGCGAGGATCAGATCTAACGAGGTCAGCATCGGGCCGGTGCAGTCAATTTCCCCGTCGGTATTTTTGATGTTCGCTTCGATGCCGCGCAGTATCCCGATACCGTCAACCAGACGTGGCCAGATACGCATATTCACAAAATGCCAGAAGTGCGGCGCATCCGCCATATCCGGACCGTGATCGGTTATCGCAAACAGTTTGATGCCTTTCAGCTTTGCCTGAGCGATATAATCATGGAGGTTACTGTAAGCGTGGGTACTGGCGACGGTGTGCATATGCAGGTCAACGGGATACATCTTTCTCTCCTCTGCGGTTTTTCCAAAGGATAGCAGTTATCAGCGGCGAATATTAGCAAAAACCCGGCGAACGCCGGGTTTCTCTCAGTAGCCTCGCTGTCTGTCTACCTGTCCGGTCACCGCATTGCCCTTCTCTATTTCGCTGATGGTATGCGAGATATACGCCACGGCCTCCGCCGGTCGCGTCACGGCCGCAATATGGGGCGTCATCGCCACGCGTGGATGTGCCCAAAGCGGGCTGTCTGTCGGCAGCGGTTCGCGGCTATACACATCCAGCATTGCGCCTTTCAGTTTACCGCTATCCAGCGCTTTCAGCAGATCGTCTTCCACAACGTGTACCCCGCGCGCCAGGTTCATTAAGTAGCTATCTTCTGCCAACTGGTTGAGGAGCGTGCCATTGATAATGCCGACCGTTTCCGCCGTATTCGGCAGCAGGTTAATGAGAACGCGTGTCCCTTTCAGGAACGCCGGGAGTTCGTCCAATCCGGCAAAGCTCTCGACGCCCGGATAATCCTTACGGCTCCGGCTCCAGCAGCGCAGTGGGAAGCCCCACGGAGCGAGCGCTTCGGCGACTTTCGAACCCAGCACACCCGCCCCGAGGATGCCGATGGTGAAATCTTCACGCTGATAATCCGGGAGCGGTTCCCAGTGGGAGTGCTGTTTAAACGCCTGATAATCGTCGAAGCGGCGGAACCAGTGCAGCACCTGGCTTACGGCGTATTCCTGCATCTGCTCCCCCATACCGGTATCTTCCAGACGAAACAGGGGAATATCTTCCGGCAGCATTTCAGGGTGAGCCTTCAGCTTACTGAGAATGGAATCCACCCCCGCACCAAGAGCAAACACCGCCTTCAAACGGCGTCCCTGTAGCATTTCGACCGGGGGATGCCAGACCAGCGCGTAGTCGGCATGTTCATTATCGCCCTGTTTCCATTCGCGAACGCGTGCGCCAGGCAGTGCCGCCGTGAGCGCCTTAATCCAGTAAGCCGTATCAAAAGTGGGGTGATAGAAGATAATATCCATAGTCATTGCCTTTTAGTGCGCTGTTTTATTTTCATTTTTAACTGGCTTGTCAGCATAACAAATTTATCGCTAAACCGCGTTGCTGATAAAAGAGGCGCTTTTCGCACATTTCGAAATCAGGTTGCCTGAAGTTTGTCTAAACACGCTAAATTACTGAAAAAGTGGGTTGACGGCAGTACGGCTTTTCCTTACATTAGCGCCCGTCCCGACAACAACGGGATGACAATATGGTGAGGTGTCCGAGTGGCTGAAGGAGCACGCCTGGAAAGTGTGTATACGGCAACGTATCGGGGGTTCGAATCCCCCCCTCACCGCCATATTTGAAGAAGAGCTCGCATGAAAATGCGGGCTTTTTTTTCGCATGTTGCATGACTGCGG
>OKJO01000005.1_pt1 | contig 178472 bp, 186 predicted proteins | sample 1611741 | NCBI WGS metagenome assembly OKJO01 (sample SAMN04436766, study PRJEB24849) | human gut metagenome | biome: human gut; feature: NICU; material: stool | host: Homo sapiens | place: USA: Saint Louis, MO | collected 2011-05-02 | reverse complement strand
CTTCACCTTCACTTCGGCATCAGGGAAAATCTGGTGCACCCGCTTCGTCAGCTCGGCCAGTATGATTCCTCTGGCACCTTCGAGCCCCTCAACATTGCGTTTGTCATAAACCAGTTCAACAAACATACCGATCCTCTTATAAGTGAAAACTGCCTGTGCTTGATCTGTTTTCGTGAAAATACTACTGTATATGCATACAGTCAATGAGCGAGTGAGGGTGCGTTTATGCCTCGTCAACCGAATATTCGTGCTGCTTTTATTGCGGCCATAGAGCTTAACCCAAAGGGCTACCGCTACCTGAGAACAGACCGCTTCATACAAAAGTTGCGTGGTTTTAACTGGCACTTTACCCGTGACGATGCAAACAAGTGGATAGAGCGCAACCAACCTGGTTTCGCTGATAAAACGACAGATGGTAGCGAAAACCGTTACTGGATCTTGCGTAACATGGGGAGGGTTCACTAATGGGATTTGCATCACCTGCGACTGATTACGTCGAGCGCCAGCTCACTCCCGAAATACTGTGTCACATGGGCGCTGATAGCAGGGTGCTCGAAACTGATATGGGGTTTGCGGTCATAGAGCCAGCAACGAAAAAGACGCCTGGAGATGTGTTGTTAATTTTGTGCGACGGCCACACACAATTTGCAAAACTCATGGGCAAGGCGCTCATTACGGATGATGGTGAAGCGATTGAGGGAGCAGCGCTTGAAGAAGTGGAAGTGCTGGGTAGGGTGACATTCTTCATCAATCGTGCATTAGATGATGATTGCCCTGCAATATAGATAAATTTCCCCATGCTTCACTGACGAATAACCAGCCATAAGCGGCTGGTTTTTTTTGTGTGGTTTTGGTCGGCACGATAGGATTTTTCCTCCATCGCATGATGGCCATCCTTAAAGCTCAAAGGAAGTTTATCATTATCACTTCTTCAAAATCGCATTCCCCAAAATAAAAGCTAAGCGAATGAAAAATATAGTGAAAATTAAGAATGAAAATGCAATAAAATCAGCCAGAAAAACATGGTTAACTGGCTGATTAATAACATTTAATTGGAGGTTGTAGAACTCTGTTTCTGGAACAGTTCCCGGAATACCGGATAGATGTCATCCTGGTCACGAATATGCTGCATCGCAAAGTTATCAAACATCGCTTGCAGATGCTCATACTCGCGCCACAGCGTCTGGTGGGCGCGACGGGTAATTTCAATGTAACTGTAGTAGCGCACCACCGGCAGGATCTTCTTCGCCAGAATTTCATGACACAGGGGCGAGTCATCCGCCCAGTTATCGCCATCCGATGCCTGGGCGGCGTAGATGTTCCACTGCGCCGGGTCGTAGCGCTCCTTCACCACCTCATCCATCAGCTTCAGGGCGCTCGACACGATGGTGCCACCGGTCTCCTGCGAATAGAAAAACTCATGCTCATCCACCTCCTTCGCCTGAGTGTGATGGCGGATGTAGACCACCTCCACGTTCTTATACGTTCTGCTCAGGAACAGATAGAGCAGAATATAAAAACGCTTAGCCATATCCTTGGTGGCCTGATCCATTGAACCTGACACGTCCATCAGGCAGAACATCACCGCCTGGCTGGAAGGCTCCGGACGTTTTTCGTAGTTCTTATAGCGCAGGTCGAACGTGTCGATAAACGGCACCCGGTCGATCTTCGCCCGCAGTTCGGCAATCTCTTTTCGCAGGCGCTCCTCTTCCAGTAGTTGCGCCGGTTCGGTGTTTTCCACCACTTTCAGGTTGGTTTCCAGCTCGCGCAGTTCGCGACGTTTGCCTGCCGTCATCGCCGTGCGTCGCGCCAGCGAGTTTTGCAGTGAACGCACCACGCTGATGTTGGCGGGCACCCCGTTTGCGGTATAACCCGCGCGATGGGTTTTGTATTCGTTGAGCTGACGGTGCTGATTCTTTCTCAGATTCGGCAGGGCCAGATCCTCAAACAGCAGGTCGAGATATTCGTCTTTTGAAATCTGAAAGACGAACTCATCCTGGCCTTCACCGTCCTGGCTGGCCTGTCCCTGACCGCTGCCAGAACCGCCGCCTCCGCCTTGTGGCCGCTCGATTCTGTCATTCTGGACGAAGTGGTCATTACCTGGGTGCACGCGATGGCGAAGACCGCCACGCCCCTGATGAAACATCGGTTCGCTGATGTCATCGTTGGGAATGGAGACGGATTCGCCGCTGTCGACGTCGGTCACCGAGCGTTTGTTGATGGCCTCGGAGATCGACTGTTTAATTTGCGCTTTATAACGGCGCAAGAAGCGCTGGCGATTCACCGTGCTCTTGTTTTTGCCGTTAAGACGCCGGTCAATAAACCAGGTCATATATCCCCCGTACTGCATTTGCCAACTTGCAGCGTCCGTAAGTGCCGGACATTTTGTTGGCCCGGTAAGCGCGTTACCGGGCACTTGTTTTAAGACGATTTACGCACGCGCAGATACCATTCACAAAGCAGGCGGACCTGTTTGCGCGTATAGCCTTTTTCCATCATACGGTCGACAAAATCGTCGTGCTTTTTCTGCTCGTCGGTTGAGGTTTTGGCGTTGAACGAGATAACCGGCAACAGCTCTTCCGTGTTAGAGAACATTTTCTTCTCTATAACTGTGCGCAGTTTTTCGTAGCTGGTCCAGTTTGGATTGCGGCCGTTGTTATGCGCTCTGGCGCGCAGCACGAAGTTCACAATCTCGTTTCGGAAGTCTTTCGGGTTGCTGATCCCGGCCGGTTTTTCAATTTTTTCCAGCTCTGCGTTCAGAGATTCACGGTCAAACAGCTGGCCGGTATCCGGGTCGCGGTACTCCTGATCCTGGATCCAGAAGTCAGCGTAGGTGACGTACCGATCGAAAATGTTCTGGCCGTATTCGGAATAGGATTCCAGGTAGGCGGTCTGGATCTCTTTGCCGATAAACTCGGCGTATTTCGGGATCAGGTAGCCTTTCAGGAACTCCAGGTAGCGTTCAGCCTGCTCCTGTGGGAACTGTTCACGTTCAATTTGCTGTTCCAGCACGTAGAACAGATGAACCGGGTTGGCGGCCACCTCTGCGTGGTCGAAGTTAAAGACGCGGGAGAGGATCTTAAACGCGAAACGTGTCGACAGGCCGTTCATCCCTTCGTCGACCCCGGCGTAATCGCGGTATTCCTGGTACGATTTGGCTTTCGGGTCGGTATCCTTCAGGCTTTCGCCGTCATACACGCGCATTTTGGAGTAAATGCTGGAGTTTTCCGGCTCTTTCAGGCGCGACAGGATCGAGAAGCGTGACAGCGTTTCCAGCGTTCCCGGTGCGCAAGGGGCATGGACCAGCTCACTGTGGTTGAGCAATTTTTCGTAAATCTTGATCTCCTCGGAGATCCGCAGGCAATAAGGCACTTTGACGATGTACACACGGTCAAGGAACGCCTCATTGTTTTTGTTGTTACGGAAGGTCACCCATTCAGATTCGTTCGAGTGGGCGAGGATAATCCCGTTAAACGGCAGGGCGGAAATACCTTCTGTCCCGTTGTAGTTCCCCTCCTGGGTGGCGGTCAGCAGCGGATGCAGCACTTTGATCGGTGCTTTAAACATCTCGACAAATTCCATAATCCCCTGGTTGGCGCGGCACAGCGCACCGGAATAGCCGTAGGCATCCGGGTCGTTTTGCGCGTGATGTTCCAGCTTACGGATATCGACTTTACCCACCAGCGCCGAGATGTCCTGGTTGTTCTCGTCACCGGGTTCAGTTTTAGCAATGGCGATCTGCTCGAGGATAGACGGCCACACTTTCACGACGCGGAATTTGGTGATGTCCCCACCAAACTCGTGCAGGCGTTTTGCCGCCCACGGCGACATGATCGTACCGAGATAGCGATGCGGAATGCCAAACTCTTTTTCCAGAATTTGCGCATCCTCTTGCGGATTAAACAGGCACAGCGGATGGTCATTAACCGGGCTGCGCTCGCCGTTGGCGCTCAGCACATAGATCGGCACGCGCTGCATCAGCGCTTTCAGCCGTTCAGCCAGGGAGGATTTACCCCCGCCGACGGGACCCAGCAGGTAAAGGATCTGTTTCTTCTCTTCCAGCCCCTGAGCGGCATGCTTCAGGTAGGAGACGATTTGCTCAATGGCATCTTCCATACCATAGAACTCTTCAAACGCCGGGTATCGGGCGACTACCCGATTCGAAAAAAGACGGGAAAGCCGTGGCTCCAGGGCAGTATCAACCATGTTTGGCTCACCGATAGCCATCAATAGCCGTTCTGCCGCATTGGCATAGGCACTGCGATCTTGCCGACAAATGGTAAGAAACTCCTGCAGTGTGAACTCTTCGTCCTTGGCAGCTTCGTAGCGCTGGCGATAGTGATCGAATATATTCATGGCATGCCGTCCTTTCGTTTTTTAGCACAGGATAAGAGCCGTTCGTATGAGTAGTGGAGGCTCCCGGAAGAGAATCTTTCGCACCTCACTGCCAGAGCAGCAACCTGTGTGCCAGGTCGAAGGCTATGAACCGCAGGGTGTTCAGCAAAACCTCTTCTTAAATTAAAGCGTAGATGGCAATTGCAAAACTTGCATACGGATAAAATCTACTTTCAATGACATATCAATAACTCATCCAAAAATTTCCACTGCGGTTATAAGCGAAAAGGGGGTTTTTCATTTATCGGTCACATAAATGAAAGCGGGATGTCATCTGAAAAATGAAAAATAACGGGTTAATCAAATGGATTCGCGCGCAAAAAATTTTGGGATGTACGGGAATGGCGGTTACACTTCACCCGCTGATTATTTGACTACAGGAAAGAATGGATTGTGACCAAACTCAAACTTCTGGCATTGGGCATCCTTGCCGCTACCGCAGCGAGCACCGTACAGGCTGAGAGCCAGTGGACTGTTGGCGCGGGTGCTGGCGTGATCAACAGCCCGTACAAGCAGTATGACCGCGACGTTTATCCTGTCCCCGTTGTCACCTATGAAGGCGATAACTTCTGGTTCCGTGGATTGGGCGGCGGCTACTATCTGTGGAACGATACGGCCGATAAGCTCTCCATCATGGCCTATTACGACCCAACGTACTTTAAACCAGGCGACAGCGACAGCAATGCGCTTCGTCAGCTGGACAAGCGCAGAAGCTCACTGATGGCCGGGCTTTCTTACGTCCATAATACCGAGTATGGCTTCCTGCGCACGGCGCTGGCGGGCGATACCCTGGACAACAGCAATGGCTTCATCTGGGATCTGGCGTGGCTTTATCGCTATACCAACGGCGCGGTGACCCTGACGCCGGGTATCGGTGTGCAGTACAGCAGCGAGAATTACAATGACTACTACTATGGCGTGTCTAAGGCTGAGTCTCGCCGCAGTGGTCTGAAGAGCTACAGCGCTGATGATGGCTGGGATCCGTACCTGGAACTCACCGCCTCGTATAACTTCCTCGGTGACTGGAACGTTTACGGTACTGGCCGTTATACCCGTCTGAGCGACGAAGTGAAGGACAGCCCGATGGTCGACAAGTCCTGGTCCGGCATCTTCTCCGTGGGTGTGACCTACAAGTTCTGACCAGAACGTGATGTATTAAAACGGGGCGCTTGCGCCCCGTTTGTTTTTTATGGTGCCTGATAAATATTAGCGCTTCACAATCTTGATCGTCTGGCCTAAGCGGGACGGTTTTTCTTCGCTGGTTTTCTGCGGGGCGGTCACGCACGCGGTTTCCACACACACGAAGGTCTTGTAACCGTCATCCGGGATATCTGCCATGCTGACGGAAAGGGCAGGGCCCGGGTTCCAGCCCACCACGTTGCTATGGTGGTGGTGAACCACGTCAATGCCGCGGTTCAACGCGCTGTCGTGGATGACGCTACAGGCTTCCGGGTGCAGATACACGCGGTCGGTACGGTCCGGGAAGCTCTGAACGCCGTCGTCCAGCCTGCCTTCTTTCGCGTTGTCCACTTTGTCGATAAAGGTATCGCCAAGTCCGCTCACCTTAACGGCCTGAATGTCGCCTACGTTGAAATAGGTGTGCAGGGCGGACGTTGTTTCGAATTCGCCGTGCGCTTCCAGTTCAATCTCGCAGGTTTTACCCAGCTTGAAGCGGGCATAGAGGGTGAATTCATGTGGCCACAGGGCGCGCGTTTCATCATTTGCCTGAAGTTCAAAGGTCAACACCGCGCCGTTATCATCTTCGTTGTGGGCTTTCAGCGTCCACTGCTGGTTACGGGCGAAACCGTGAGACGGCAATCCCTGCTGCGCTGACGGACCAAACCATGGCCAGCAGATCGGTACGCCGCCACGGATCGCCGCCCCTTTTTTGAACGAGGTGGCCTCGCTCAGCCACAGGCCTTCTTCTTCGCCTTCTGGTTTCCAGGAGAGCAGGTGGGCGCCATTGAGCGCTACGGAGGCTTTAACGCGCGGATGATCGACGACGATGATATCGGCGCCGTCAATCTGACGGCGGGAGAGCACAGGGGTAAGTTGTTCGACTACCGGAAGTGCAAAAATTTTATTAATCATTAAGCAATCCTCTGTCTAAAAACAATAAAAAAGGCGACCGAAGTCGCCTTTTAGGATCAAGCACTCATCTCAACTTATTTGGAGATGTGAGCGATCAGGTCCAGTACTTTGTTAGAGTAGCCAGTTTCGTTGTCGTACCAGGAAACCAGTTTCACGAAGTTGTCGTTCAGTGCGATACCTGCTTTAGCATCGAACACGGAAGTGCACACTTCGCCGTTGAAATCGGTAGATACAACGTCGTCTTCGGTGTAACCCAGAACGCCTTTCATTGGGCCTTCGGAAGCAGCTTTGATTGCTTTCTTAATTTCTTCGTAAGAAGCAGCTTTTTCCAGACGAACGGTCAGGTCAACAACGGATACGTTAGGAGTTGGAACGCGGAACGCCATACCAGTCAGTTTGCCATTCAGTTCTGGCAGTACTTTACCTACTGCTTTAGCAGCACCGGTAGAAGATGGGATGATGTTCTGAGCCGCGCCACGGCCGCCGCGCCAGTCTTTGTGAGACGGGCCATCAACGGTTTTCTGAGTAGCGGTGGTAGCGTGAACGGTAGTCATCAGACCTTCGATGATGCCGAAGTTGTCGTTGATAACTTTAGCCAGCGGTGCCAGGCAGTTGGTGGTGCAGGATGCGTTGGAAACGATGTCCTGGCCAGCGTAAGTTTCGAAGTTTGCACCGCGAACGAACATTGGGGTGTTGTCTTTGGAAGGACCAGTCAGAACAACTTTCTTCGCACCCGCAGTGATGTGTTTACGTGCAGTTTCGTCGGTCAGGAAGATACCGGTAGCTTCAGCTACAACGTCAACACCGATTTCGTTCCATTTCAGGTTAGCTGGGTCTTTCTCAGCAGTAACGCGGATGGTTTTGCCGTTAACAACCAGGTGGCCGTCTTTCACTTCAACGGTGCCGTCGAAACGACCGTGAGTTGAGTCGTACTTCAGCATGTACGCCATGTATTCAGCGTCCAGGAGATCGTTGATACCAACGATTTCGATGTCAGAACGTTTCTGAGCAGCACGGAAAACAATACGGCCGATACGGCCAAAACCGTTGATACCTACTTTGATAGTCATATATTCCACCAGCTATTTGTTAGTGAATAAAAGGTTGCCTGTAAAATTACAAAAACCTTACGCAGCGTCAAGCGGAATCGTGTCAATCATTGCGACAAATCAATCCTGTGACTAACGTTTGTGCGACTGACTCGCCTCACTTTCCCTTTGAGCTAGCAACCACATGGGGGCTGCGCCCGGAATTTTAAAGGCCTCGCAGGATTAAAATGTGAAATTGATCACAATTGCCTGACCGCCTTTTCGCGACACATAAGTTTAGATCAAAAGTGCACGCGCGGGTGTTAATGTTTTGTTAGAATCTGGGTTAAAAGATGTCTGTTTCAACAGCGAGATGTAAGCATATGTCGAACCAACATAACCCCGACGATTTGAAAAAAAACCTTACAGAGATGCAGTTTTACGTAACGCAAAATCACGGCACGGAACCGCCGTTTACCGGGCGTTTGCTGCACAATAAACGGGAAGGCGTCTACCACTGCCTGGTGTGTGATGCACCGCTGTTTAACTCCCAGACTAAGTACGATTCTGGCTGCGGCTGGCCAAGCTTTTACGAGCCTGTCAGCGATGATGCGATCCGCTATCTGACGGACTCCTCGCACGGCATGGTGCGCACCGAAATTCGTTGTGGGAATTGCGACGCCCATCTCGGGCATGTCTTCCCGGATGGCCCGCAGCCGACGGGGGAGCGTTTCTGCGTAAATTCGGCTTCGATGAGCTTTACCGATGACGAAAACGGCGACCAGACCAAGGGTTGAAAAAACGATTCAGCAAATTATTCCTTTGAAAGGGAGAGATCGTGAATATTGATGACATGATTGCAGGCATGACCCCGGAGGTTTATCAGCGCCTGGTGACGGCCGTTGAGCTGGGAAAATGGCCGGACGGTGTGGCGCTCACACCTGAGCAAAAAGAGAACAGCTTGCAGCTGGTGATGCTGTGGCAGGCGCGTCACAATACCAACGCCCAGCACATGACCATCGACACTAACGGTCAGATGGTGATGAAAAGTAAGCGCGAACTGAAAGAAGACTTCGGCATCACGCCGAAGCCGATTGCAACCTTCAAATAAATCTCCCATGTAGGCCGGGTAAGGCGAAGCCGCCACCCGGCACACTACACCTTAGTGCGGGATCCCAAGCGACTCCGCCAGCTGCTTCGCTAACTGGTTGTTGTCATCCGCGCCATACTCCCAGAACATCGCCCCGGCGAGACCTTTCTCCTTGATGTAATCTGCTTTAATCGCCACGGAACGCGGGTTCTCATAGGAGATCGCAAACAGCGCCTTCCCGTCGGCGGATTTTACCGACAGCCACGGCACCTTCGCCTGTTCGTCCCAGTGCTCGGTAAAGCGTTTCTGCGGATCGTTTAGCAGTTTGCGGACGATATCGTTGTATTTCACGTAGGTATCTTTGGTCAGGTCATAGCCAAGCGATTTGAACAGGCCCAGTTCCTGCGGCCCGAAGTAGGGCTGGGTGACAGGATTGTTTTGCGCGTCCGGTTTACTCCAGTCGATACCCGGTTCAACGGCGCGCTTCGGTACACGACCGTAAAAACCGATTCCGAGGTTCATTTGCTGCGGCTTAAGGCCGGCGGCCAGATAGTTATTCACCACAAAATCAACGCTGTATTTGTCTGCGGCAGCCACCGTTGGCCAGGCGCTGGAGTCATACAGATTCGCGTTAAAATACTGCGTCCCGTACGCCATGTCGTAGGTCATCAGGTTGATGTAATCGAGCAGGGGGGCAATGGCCTTCACATCCACCCAGCTTTTCGGACTTTCTGCATTTGCGCCCACCGCAATCGTGACCAGTTTTTTCTTACCAACCGCGTCACGCATCTCTTTTAACAGCGCGGTGAAATTATCCCTGTCGGCTGGGGTGCTCTCGACCAGTCCCCACGCGCCGTTGACCGGGAACTCCCAGTCGAGATCGATCCCGTCCAGGCCGTATTGACTGACGATCTGCTGTGCGGAGCGAATAAACACCGCGCGGCTCTCTTTGGTAGCCGCTGCGCCAGAAAAACCACGTGCGCCCCAGCCGCCAACGGAAAGCAGCACTTTTAAATTCGGGTTTTGTTTACGAAGCTGAGGAAGTAACGCCAGGTCGGATGCCACCTTGGGTGATAACCAGATTTGATGCAGTTTTGCCGGATCTTTCAGTGCAGGGTTGGTTTCGTCTTTCTCGTTGTTATAGACCAGACCAAACGAGTAGTTGAGGTGTGTGATCTGACGGACATCGAGTTTATTGATATCGCCACCCGGTCCGGCGGTAACATCGCCACCGCCATTGAAGTAGCCCACGGACATCATGGGCGCGGCGGAAGCCAGTGACGCGCAAAGCAAGGGTAATGCTGCCAGCAAGGGCAAACGTTTCATATAAGTTCCTCTTTGACTGAATAAAAATAACCACGCCACAGAAAAGGCGTGGCGAAAAAACAGCCTGAAGAGAATACCATCGCCGCTTCGCTTGTGATGCGAGGGAGTTCACTTTATGGGAGATCGGGGAGGGGTTTTGCCGGGTGGCGCTGATGCTTACCCGGCCTACAAAACCAGAGAAAGTAGGCCGGGTAAGGCGAAGCCGCCCCCCGGCTAAAAAAAGCTTACGCCTGCGTCTCCATCCAGTCAGCCAGCGTATACAGTGTTGCGCCTTCTGCGGCCATATCCATAAACGCCTGGGCGCTGTCATGCGGCTGAATATTCACCCCGCGACAGCCGTCGGTAATGACATTCACGGTATAGCCCAACTGGAGCGCATCCAGCACGGTGAACTTCACGCAGTAATCCGTCGCCAGGCCCAGCACAATCAGCTCGGTGATCTCATGATGGCGTAACCATGCGTCAAGCGCCGTCTTCTGGCGGTGACCGTTATCGAAGAATGCGCTGTAGCTGTCGATGGTTGGATTTTCACCTTTGTGGAACACCGCGTCGATGGCTTTCTGGTTCAGCAGCGGATGCAGCTCAGCGCCTTCCGTCTGCTGCACGCAGTGATCGGGCCAGAAGGTTTGCGCCAGTCCGTCCAGTTCGCCCTGGCTGTAAGGCTCAACGTTGTGCTGGCTGGCAAAGCTGCCGTGGTTTGCCGGATGCCAGTCCTGACTCGCCACCACCGCTTCATCACGAGCCTTACACCACTCAATCAGCGAATTCGCGACGTCTACGGTGCTGTCGCCTTCCGCGACGGCCAGCGCACCGCCCGCACAGAAATCATTTTGCAAATCGACCAGTAACAGGGCGCGTTGCTTCATGGGAACTCCTTATTCGTCCGGCGTCAGTTCACCGCGCAGGTTTTGCATCATGGCGCGGCGAATGGAATCAATATCCAGATCCTGACTCAGTAAATAGTGAAGTTTAGTCAGCGTTGCCTCAACGGTCATATCGAAACCACTGATCACGCCAGCGTGCGCCAGGGCGTTGCCGGTGGCGTAGCCGCCCATATTGACCTTACCGGACATACACTGAGTGAGGTTCACCACCACAATCCCGCGATCGCTCGCCTCCTGAAGCTCTTTCAGGAACTCACCGTTCTGCGGGGCGTTACCCACACCATAGGAGCGCAGGATCAGCGCCTTCACCGGCTGGCGCAGGAAGTTGCGCACCACGTCGGCGGAAATACCCGGATAAATCGTCACCACGCCAATCGGCTGCGGGGTGATCGGGTGAACGATCAGCTCGCCTGCAGTATTTGGCGCGGGCGGCGTGCCCAGACGACGGATATGGATCCCCGCTTCCAGCAGCGGTTGCAGGTTAGGTGAGGCAAACGCGTCAAAGCCGTCAGCGTGCGCTTTAGTGGTACGGTTCCCGCGGTACAGTCGGTTGTTGAAGAACAGCGTTACCTCGTTGATCGGGTAATTAGCGGCCACGTACAGGGAGTTAAGCAGGTTGATCTGCCCGTCTGAACGCAGTTCCGCCAGCGGGATCTGCGAACCGGTCACGATGACGGGCTTGCCCAGGTTCTCCAGCATGAAGGAGAGCGCCGAGGCGGTGAACGCCATGGTGTCGGTGCCGTGCAGTATCACGAAGCCGTCGTACTGGTCGTAATGGGCTTTAATATCGTCCGCAATATGCTGCCAGTCTTCCGGCGTCATGTCGGAGGAGTCCATCAGCGGCTCATATTCGTGGATGGTAAAGTCCGGCATTTCCGGACGGTGGAATTCAGGCATCAGCGCCAGCTGGCGCTGCAAGTGGCCAGAAACCGGGATATAGCCATTTTCTGAGCGCTGCATACCGATGGTTCCGCCGGTATAGGCGACATATATTGATTTCTTCTGCATGGTAATGAGTTCTTGTTCTTCAAAAGAAAAAATCCCCTCTTCACGGGAAGAGGGGACGGTTTTTAACGCACGTTCGCACAGGTCAGGCAAAACGCGTAACGGCTTTGCGGATCGTTGAAAGTCGCGAGCTTATCGCTCTCCGCTTTCATGGCTTTAGCCGCCGTCGCCACCGGCGCCGGCAGATACGCCTGAAGCGCTTCCGGCAGCATGGCGCGGACGGAGCCGGACATGCTGTCCATGACCATATCGAAGAACGTCGGTTCGTCCTGATAATAGTCAACGTGCCACTGCTTGAGCTTCGCCAGTTCCGCCGCTTTCTTCACGGCATCGTCGAAGTCACCCAGGCTGTCTACCAGACCGTTGCTCTTCGCATCCTGGCCGGTCCAGACGTGGCCCTGCGCGATCTGGTCAATCTGGTCTGGCGTCTTTTTACGGGAATCCGCCACCAGCGTGATGAAGCGCTTATAGCCACTCTCAATGCTGAGCTGCATCATCTCGGACACCTCAGGCGGCAGAGATTTAGTCACGGACACATCCGCCAGCGGCGAGGTGGAAACGCCGTCGGTATGAACGCCGAGATAATCCAGGCTGTTCTCTACGGTGTTGATCACGCCGAAGATGCCAATCGAGCCGGTCAGCGTGCTTGGGTTAGCCACAATGTAGTTGGCTGGCGTCGAGATCCAGTACCCCCCTGAAGCCGCCATGCCCCCCATCGAGACCACGACCGGCTTGCCCGCGGCACGCGCGGCGGCCAGCTCAGCACGGATCACCTCGGAGGCGCTGACGCTGCCGCCAGGGCTGTTCACCCGCAGGACAATCGCCTTCACTTTCGGATCCAGACGCGCATCGCGGATCTGCGACGCGGTGGTGTCCCCGCCGACGTTCCCCGGCGTTTCTTCACCGTCCATAATGGCCCCGTTAGCAAACACCACGGCGATGCTGTCACCGCTGTCATCCGGCTTTTTCGCGGCGTAGTCATACATGCTGATGGCGCTGTAGTTCTTGTCCTCTTTACTCCAGCCGAACTGTTTGGTCAGCGCTTTTTCGATTTCAGCGCTGGAACCCAGCCGATCGACCAGTTTGTTATCAAGCGCGTATTTCGCTGTATCGCCGTCCACTTTGCGCAGGCCCTCCAGCACACCGCGCGCGCCCGGGAAGACCTGCTCAGCGGTCATTTGACGGTTAGCGGCAATGGTGCCGAGATAGTTCTGCCACAGCTCGCCAATCCAGCGGCTGTCCGCTTCACGGGCGGCAGGGGACATATCATCACGGATAAACGGCTCCACGGCAGATTTATAGGTCCCGACGCGGAAGACGTGGGTAGTGACCTTCAGCTTGTCGAGCAGCGATTTGTAGTACAGACCATTTGTGGCGAAGCCATGCAGATCGACCGTGCCCTGCGGAGAGAGCCAGATTTTGTTAGCAAAGCTCGCCAGATAATATTGCCCCTGGGTGTAGCTGTCGCCGACGGCAATGACCGGTTTACCGCTGTCGCGGAATTCCCGCAGCGCTTTCCCGATGTACTGCATCGAAGGCTGATCGGCTCCGGCAAAATCTTTCAGATCCAGCACGATACCGGTAATGTTGCGATCGTCTTTGGCCTGACGGATCGTGTCGACGATATCAAACAGGGAGTTTTCCTGCAGGCGGTCTGAAGTCGCGCCGAACAGCTGGCGGCCAATCACGCCCAGACGGTTGCTGGTCGATGGCTTATCAACAATCACACCGGTGATATCGAGGAGCAGTGCGCCGCGCGTCGAATTCTGCGCCTGGCTGGCGCTGCTGAGATGCATCCAGATACCTGCGCATACCAGGACCAGGAAGATGAAGAAGATATTCATCACCAGGTTGCGGACGAAGTTGAGCAGTCGCCACGTCCATTTAAAGAAACCGGCAAAGATTCGCCAAAGGGTTCGCATGTATTCTCCCTAACCAGAAAAGGACTGTTTCCGTCGCCACAGGACGGTAATGTGCGGTTATCGTAATGACCCAACCGCCACTTGTCAGCAGGAATCGCCTGCCACGCTGTAACAAATTCTGCTGTCGTGTTAATTTTGTGAGTAAATTTCACGAAAGGAGTTAACCAATGGACGCACTTGAACTGCTTGTTAACCGTCGTAGCGCTTCCCGCCTGGCCGACCCGGCCCCCGTCGGCGAACAGCTGGAAAACATTCTGCGTGCCGGAATGCGTGCGCCGGACCATGGCACATTGCAGCCGTGGCACTTCTTTATTATTGAAGGCGAAGGGCGCGACCGCTTCAGCCAGCTGCTGGAGCAGGGGGCGGTTGCCGCAGGCCAGGATGAGAAGGGGATTGATAAAGCCCGCAACGCGCCGTTCCGTGCGCCGATGATCATCGCGGTAGTCGCTAAATGCCAGGCCGACCATAAAGTGCCGGTCTGGGAGCAGGAGATGTCTGCCGGTTGCGCGGTAATGGCAATGCAGATGGCCGCCGTCGCGCAGGGCTTTAACGGCATCTGGCGTACCGGGCCGCTGACCGGGAGCGCCGCCGTGCGGGAAGGCTTCTCCTGCGGTGAACACGATAAAATTGTCGGCTTCCTCTATCTCGGCACCCCGCAGCTTAAAGCCTCCAGCACCATTAGCGTGCCGGACACCACGCCTTTCGTCAGCCGTTTTTAATTACACGCGCTAAACTGTCTGGATTCTGAGCATCCGCCGCAGAATTCAGACAGTCATACTTACCTCTTTATGGAATGAGCGCTACCATAGCGCGATTGAGATGACAGGAGACGTCCATGAGCGAGCAAACTATTCGTTTAACGCAATACAGCCACGGAGCCGGTTGCGGTTGTAAAATTTCCCCGAAAGTGCTGGAGACCATCCTGCACAGTGAACAGGCGAAGTTTGTCGACCCGAACCTGCTTGTCGGTAACGAAACGCGTGACGATGCAGCGGTTTATGACTTAGGTAACGGCACCAGCATTATCAGCACCACTGACTTCTTTATGCCGATTGTCGACAACCCGTTCGACTTCGGACGCATTGCGGCCACCAACGCCATCAGCGATATCTTCGCGATGGGCGGTAAGCCGATTATGGCGATCGCCATTCTGGGCTGGCCGATTAACACCCTCCCGCCGGAGATTGCCCGCGATGTCATCGAAGGCGGACGCTTTGCCTGCCAGCAGGCGGGTATTGCCCTGGCCGGTGGTCACTCTATCGATGCGCCGGAGCCGATCTTCGGCCTGGCCGTCACCGGCGTGGTGCCGACCGAACGCGTGAAGCGCAACAGCACCGCGCAGGCGGGCTGCAAGCTGTTCCTCACCAAGCCGCTGGGCATTGGCGTACTGACAACCGCCGAGAAAAAATCCCTGCTGAAGCCCGAGCATATTGGTCTGGCAACGGAAGTGATGTGCCAGATGAACCTTGCCGGTGCGGCATTCGCCAGTATCGACGGCGTGAAGGCCATGACCGACGTGACCGGCTTTGGTCTGCTGGGACACCTCTCTGAAGTCTGTCAGGGCGCGGGCGTGCAGGCGCAGGTCTGGTATCAGGATGTGCCGAAGCTGCCGGGCGTGGAAGAGTACATTGCTCAGGGCGCCGTTCCGGGCGGGACGCAGCGCAACTTCGCCAGCTACGGCCATTTAATGGGCGAAATGCCGGAAGCGTGGCGCAATCTGCTGTGCGATCCGCAAACCTCCGGCGGCCTGCTGCTGGCGGTGACGCCGGAAGCAGAAGCTGACGTTCAGGCAACGGCGGCCGAGTTTGGCATCACCCTGACGGCCATTGGCGAGCTGGTGACCGCCCGCGGTGGCCGCCCGATGATTGAGATCCGTTAATTCGATGCGGTTGTTTATTGCCGAAAAGCCGAGTCTGGCGCGAGCCATCGCCGACGTGCTGCCCAAGCCGCATCGCAAAGGTGATGGCTTTATCGAATGCGGTAACGGGCAGGTGGTCACCTGGTGTATCGGTCACCTGCTTGAACAGGCGCAGCCGGATGTCTACGACAACCGCTACGCCCGCTGGAACCTCAACGATCTGCCGATCGTGCCGGAAAAGTGGCGTCTGCAACCGCGTCCTTCCGTCACCAAACAGCTCAACGTCATTAAGCGTTTCCTGCATGAGGCGACGGAAGTGGTCCACGCGGGTGACCCGGACAGGGAAGGGCAACTGCTTGTCGACGAAGTGCTCGACTACCTGGAGTTGGCACCGGAAAAGCGCCAGCAGGTGCAGCGCTGTTTAATTAACGACCTCAACCCGCAGGCGGTGGAGCGCGCGATTTCGCGCCTGCGCGCCAACAGCGAATTTATTCCCCTGTGTGTCTCCGCGCTGGCGCGTGCGCGTGCCGACTGGCTGTACGGGATCAACATGACCCGCGCCTACACCATCCTGGGACGCAATGCGGGCTATCAGGGCGTACTCTCTGTTGGGCGTGTTCAAACCCCGGTGCTGGGGCTGGTGGTGCGTCGCGACGAAGAGATCGAAAATTTCGTCGCCAAAGACTTCTTCGAAGTCAAAGCGCATATCGTCACGCCGAAAGACGAACGCTTTACCGCCGTCTGGCAGCCGAGCGATGCCTGTGAGTCATATCAGGACGAAGAGGGACGGCTGCTGCATCGTCCGCTGGCGGAGCACGTGGTTAACCGCATTACCGGCCAGCCCGCGATCGTTACCAGCTATAACGACAAACGGGAATCAGAGCCCGCACCGCTGCCGTTCTCCCTTTCGGCGTTGCAGATCGAGGCCGCGAAAAAGTTTGGCCTGAGCGCGCAGAACGTGCTCGATATCTGCCAGAAGCTCTATGAAACCCACAAGCTGATCACCTATCCGCGTTCGGACAGCCGCTATCTGCCGGAGGAACACTTCGCCGGACGCCACTCGGTGATGAATGCCATTGGTGTCCATGCGCCGGATCTGTTGCCGCAGCCGGCGGTAAACCCGGATACCCATAACCGCTGCTGGGACGATAAAAAAGTCGATGCCCACCACGCGATAATCCCGACGGCGCGCACCAGCAACGTCAACCTGAACGACAACGAAGCAAAGGTCTATAACCTGATCGCGCGTCAGTATCTGATGCAGTTCTGCCCGGACGCGGTTTTCCGCAAGTGCGTTATTGAGCTGGAAATTGCCAAAGGCAAATTTATCGCCAAAGCGCGTTTCCTCGCGGAAGCGGGCTGGCGCACGCTGCTCGGCAACAAAGAGCGTGACGAAGAGAACGACGGCACGCCGCTGCCGGTCGTAGCCAAAGGCGATGAACTGCTGTGCGAAAAAGGCGAAGTGGTTGAACGTCAGACCCAGCCGCCGCGCCACTTCACCGATGCGACGCTGCTTTCGGCCATGACCGGGATCGCCCGTTTTGTGCAGGATAAAGATCTGAAGAAGATCCTCCGCGCCACCGACGGTCTGGGTACGGAAGCAACCCGCGCGGGGATTATCGAGTTGCTGTTTAAGCGTGGTTTTCTCGAGAAAAAAGGGCGCTATATTCATTCGACAGAGCCGGGCCGGGCACTGATTCACTCCTTGCCAGAGCTGGCCGCCAGACCGGACATGACCGCGCACTGGGAGTCGGTGCTGACGCAGATCAGCGAAAAGCAGTGCCGTTACCAGGACTTTATGCAGCCGTTGGTGGGGACGCTTTATCAGCTGATTGATCAGGCGCGCAGTACGCCAGTGAAGCGATTCCGGGGGATGGTTGCCCCGGGTGGCGGGGCGAAGAAACCGTTCAAAAAGAAAAAAAGCGCAGCCAAAAATACCACCGCTTAAACCGTAGGCCGGGTAAGGCGAAGCCGCCACCCAGCAAAAAGCAGCTCTGCGGCCTGAAAAAAGCCCGGTGGCGATAACGCTTACCGGGCCTGCAAGGGCGAGAATGCAGCGAAACTAAATCACACCCTGCCCGATCATCGCATCGGCCACCTTCACGAACCCGGCGATGTTGGCGCCGCGCACGTAGTTGGTCTGTGAAGCCTCACCGCCGTACTCCACGCAGGCATGGTGAATATCAAGCATAATGTGGTGCAGACGGGCATCCACTTTCTCCGCCTTCCAGCCCATTCTCGCGGCGTTTTGTGCCATTTCCAGACCGGATGTTGCCACCCCGCCCGCGTTCGCCGCCTTGCCTGGCGCAAAGAGTACGCCCGCGTCCAGGAACAGATCGGTCGCTTCAATGGTGGTGGGCATATTTGCCCCTTCCGCTACCGCCTTCACGCCATTGCTAATCAGCGTCCGGGCGGCATCCACGTCCAGCTCGTTTTGCGTCGCGCACGGCAGGGCGATATCCACCGGCACACCCCACGGCTGTTTACCTTCCAGATAGGTCAGGCTAAACTCTCGGGCATAATCCGCCACGCGGCCGTCACGGCTGGCTTTGATTTCGCACAGACGCGCCAGTTTTTCTGCCGTGAAGCCAGCTTCATCCACCACGGTGCCGCTGGAGTCGGAGGCGGTCACTACGCGCGCGCCAAACGCCATCGCTTTCTCGATAGCGTACTGCGCCACGTTGCCGGAGCCGGAGACCGCCACGCGCATCCCCTCGAAGCTCAGCCCGTGACGCTTAAGCATCGCTTCAGTGAAATAGACCAGACCGTAACCCGTCGCTTCCGGACGAATCAGGCTGCCGCCAAACGACAGACCTTTGCCGGTAAAGACGCAGGCGCTGTTGTTGGAGAGCTTTTTCATCATCCCGGCCATAAAGCCCACTTCACGACCACCCACGCCGATATCCCCGGCAGGAACGTCGGTGTCCGGCCCAAGGTGGCGATAGAGCTCAGTGACCAGCGCCTGGCAGAAGCGCATCACTTCGCCTTCGCTCTTGCCTTTCGGATCGAAATCACTCCCGCCTTTACCGCCGCCCATCGGCAGGGTAGTGAGCGCATTTTTAAAGGTCTGCTCGAAGCCGAGGAATTTCAGAATCGACAGGTTCACCGAGGGATGGAAGCGCATCCCGCCCTTAAACGGCCCAATGGCGGAGTTAAACTGCACGCGCCACGCGCGGTTGACCTGTACCTGATTGCGATCGTCCACCCACGCCACGCGGAACTGGATGACGCGCTCTGGCTCCACCAGACGTTCAAGCAGCGCCATCTGGCGGTAGCGCGGATTTTCCTCAAGGAAGGGCCACAGGGTGGTCATGACTTCACGAACGGCCTGGGCAAACTCGCTTTGGTGCGGGTCGCGCTGCTGAACATGGGCAAGAAAGCTTTCCAGAGAGCGTGTCTGATCCATAGATATAAGAACCTCTTATAATAATTTGTGCGTGTGGCGGAGATGTTTTGTGTCGTTTTTTTGACTATACCACCCGCACCGCTTTGAGAGGCAAGCAGAAATTTAGGCCGAAAGGGAAATTAATGACAAGCCGCGCGTCATAACCAAAAGCGATGACGAGATAAATTAAAGATCCCGTCAGGATCTACCGTTATAGATATAAACGATGCAAAGGAAATTAAGTCTATGAACCGTTTCGCAATGGCCGCGTTATGTTTGATGGTGTCCGCCGGGGCACAGGCTGATCGCATTCGCCCGGATGTCGAAGTTAACGTGCCGCCAGAGGTTTTTAGCGCTGGCGGACAGCGTGCGCAGCCGTGTAATCAGTGCTGTATCTATCAGGATCAAAACTATTCCGAAGGCGCAGTGGTCAGGGCGGATGGCGTGCTGTTGCAGTGCCAGCGTGATGAGCGCACCCTCAGTACAAACCCGCTGGTCTGGCGTCGCGTAAAAGAATAAACGCTTCCAGAAGCGGTATATCCGCCGGGGCTAAATCATACGTGAACGCGTCTTCTGGCGTGCACCACACCAGCGCCGAGTGGTAGTGCGCCTTCAGCTCGCCGCTAAATTCCGGCACGTGCCAGGCGTGGAGGTGGATCAGCCGCTGCGACACTTCCCGCTGGTGGCTTGCCACATACCGCGCGGGCACGGCTTCAATGCCGAGCTCTTCGCGTAGTTCGCGGATCAGCGCTTCCTGCTGGGTCTCAGCGGCTTCAACCTTTCCGCCCGCAAATTCCCACATTCCTGGCTGATCGGCATGTTCGGGACGCTGCGCCAGCAAGATCTTGCCCTCTTTTTCGAGGATGGCCGCAACAACATCGAGTGTTTTCAGCATGTTCGTCAATAATTAATAGCGAAAAACGACATATTATCGTGCCCTGCCAAAGAGTCCAGTCATCAGGAGAATCAGGTGAAAGAGACAGCCGCCTGGGTTGCGCCCATGGAAACCCTTCCCGTCAGCCTCAAGCCCATTGCTGCCATGCAGAAAAAACACTTCGGCGCGGTGCTGAACCCCACGCGCTGGTGGGGGCGTATGCCGCGTCTTTTCTGGCTGGTAGCGCTATTTGTCGGCTATCTGGAGCGGCGCAAGGCGCGTTTGACGCCGGTTCTGCGTTCGTTACTAATGACGCGGGTCTCGCAGATCTGCCACTGCGCATTTTGTATTGATGCCAACAGCCTGCGTCTGGCCGAGCGGAGCGGGGCGCTGGATAAAGTGCAGGCCGTCAAAGACTGGCAAAATTCCACCCTGTTCAGCGAAGAGGAGCGCGCGGCGCTGGCCTATGCGGAAGCGGTCACCGCCACGCCGCCTCAGGTGGATGAAAATATCAAAAACCAGCTGAAGCGCCACTTTAGCGAAGAGACTATCACCGAAATGACGGCTCTGATTGCCTTTCAGAACCTTTCCGCCCGCTTTAACGCCGCGCTGGATATCCCGGCTCAGGGCCTGTGTGCCACGTTTAAAGGTAAACCGCATGCTGGATAAACATCTGCATCCACGGCTGAAGCCCGGGTTAAATCAGCTGGCCGCCGCGCTGGATAAACCGTTTATTACGCCTGATGGGTTAACGCTCGCCGGGTTTGCGATTGGCGTACTGGCGTTACCGTTTCTGGCGCTGGGCTGGTATCTGCCAGCGCTGGTCGCCATTGTGCTGAACCGGCTGCTGGATGGTCTGGACGGTGCGCTGGCGCGTCGCCGTGGCCTGACGGACGCGGGAGGATTTCTTGATATCGCCCTCGACTTCCTGTTTTACGCGCTGGTACCGTTTGGCTTCGCGCTGGCCGCTCCGGCTGACAATGCGATCGCCGCCGCCTGGCTGCTGTTCGCGTTTATGGGGACGGGCAGCAGTTTCCTGGCCTTTGCCGCGCTGGCGGGGAAGCATAATATCGTCAACCCCGGCTACGCGCACAAGTCGCTTTATTACATTGGAGGATTAACGGAAGGAACGGAGACCATCGCGCTGTTTGTGCTGTGCTGCCTGTTTCCGGCACACTTCACGCTGTTCGCCTGGGCGTTTGGCGCGTTGTGCTGGCTGACCACCACAACGCGCATCTGGAGCGGTTACGTGACGCTGAAGTCACTCCCCCGCTAGCGTGTACTCTCCGGGCCGCGCGCGCCGGTGGAGACCGGGTTCTGCGGATGGCTGCTCCATTCGTACCAGCCGCCGTCGTAGACGGCAACGTTTTGCCAGCCCATGGCGCGGGCGTACATGAAGGCTTCAGACGCGCGCCAGCCGGTACCACAGTAGAACGCAACGTGCTGCTCCGGCAGGATATTCCACGTCTTCCACATGGCGGCAATATCATCGGCGCTGCGCATGGTGCCATCCGGATTGTGGAAATCTTCCATGTGGGTCGCGTCGCTACCCGCATGGCCCCAGCGCGCACCGGCAATGTCACCTTTTGGCTTGATATAACTGTAGCCGCTGGTTTCACCGATAAACTCTGGCCAGGAACGAATGCTCACCAGTGAGGCGTCCTGACGGTGCAGCATTCCCCGGGCCTGTTCCATATCCACCATCAGCCGGGGCTGGCCTGGGATCGGCGCGCCAAAATCAGGGGCTGGCTTCACGTTCTCAGGCGTTCCGCGCTCAACGGGCAGGCTGGCGTCTGACCATGCCTTCCAGCCGCCGTCCAGAATTCGCACATCCTTCACGCCCGCGTAGAGCATGATCTGCGCCACGCGCGCGGCGGCATATACGTCGCGACCGTACAGAATGACGGTGGTATCGTGACGGATCCCGTGCTTCGCCAACATCGCTTTCAACTTTTCGTCAGCGACCTTATTCCACAGCGGTTCGCTTTCCACTTCATTGGTGTCGATGTAGCCCGCGCCGGGAATGTGGCTCAGGAGATAAAGCTTCGGCGCACCCCAGCCAGCCTCGATCACCTTCCACTCTCCGGCTGGTGCGGCGGTAACGGGTTTGCCCTGCTGCAACAGGTGGATCCACTGCGGATAAACCAGCTGTTCAAAATGTGCCAGACGTTGCAAACGGTCGGATTGTTGCAGGGCATCGCTCAGGATGGAAACGTGGGTAAAACCCGCTTTTTCCAGCCGCGTTTTGACGGTCTGGTTGTCATCATCGTTGCCATAGAGCGCAACCGGCATGTCGGGCGTAATCCGATGCTGTTTTGCCCAGCCGCTGAGCTGTTCATCGCTCATTGCCCCAAGCCAGCCTGCAGAGAGATTAAGCGCGGCGGGTTCATGCCCGGACGTTCCGCGCAGCGCCTGCGGCCAGCCGTTATAGAACGCACTGATGCGCGTATCAATTACCGCGCCGTTTTGCGCCTGGAGCTGGTCCAGCGTGAGGGAGTGGGGCATATCAGCCGCCATGGAGGAGAGTGAGGCGAGGCCGCAGATCAGAGCCAGCGCGGTCAGTTGAGAAACACGTTTCATCGAAAAACCTGACGTCATTAAAAGAGGGTGGCATTGTCGTCTCTCCTGAAGCCAAAAACATTGCGTTAGCACATTATTGCCAGCGAGAAATCTCAATCACCTCTCCGCCTGGCGGGATATCTTCCTCATCATGCGTGACCAGCACCATCGGGATCTTGCGCTGGCGAGTGGTTTCGAATACCCACGCCCGGAATGAGGCGCGGAGCGTTTTATCCAGTCGGCTGAACGGTTCGTCGAGCAGCAATGCCTGCGGCTGGGCGAGAAGGGCGCGCAGCAGGCTGACCCGGGCGCGCTCGCCGCCGGAAAGGGTCGCCGGATCGCTGACATAGTGGTTTGCCAGCCCGGCAGATTCAAGAGCCTGCTCTACCGCGTCGCGCCGCGCGCGTCCGGCAATGTGCGCCGGCAACGCCAGCATCAGGTTTTGCCCCACGCTGAAGGCGTCAAACAGCAGGGCGTCCTGAAACAGAATGCCGATCCCGCGCGTTTCCACGGGGAGCAGATCGCAGCGTCGATCGTTCAGCCACAGCTCGCCGTGCGCCTTAAAATCAGTGGATAGCGCCCCCACCATCCAGGCAAACAGAGTCGATTTCCCGCTCCCGGAGGGTCCCATCAGCGTGAGAATCTCCCCTGCCGGGACGCGGAAGTTAACCTCACGTAACAGAGGCGCAATGGTGAGATTTTTCACGTTCAGCATTAACGTAATCCTTGTCTGTGACGGCCCACGAACCGGGCGAGCAGCGCGGCAAGGGCAAATACGCTGCTGGTCAACAGCAACAGACCCAGCGCCCGGCTGGCGAGGATCGGAACGCTGCCGCCGCTGCTGAGGGCGACCGCCTCCGTCGTCAGAGTAGTAAAACGACCCGCTCCCAGCCAGAGGGTGGGCATGTACTGGGCCATGCTCACGGAAAAGCCGGTCGCAAAGGCCAGCAGGGCCGGACGAACCATCAGGGGACATTTCACTAACCAGAAAATTTTCGCCTGTCGCCAGCCCAGCGTTCTGGCGGTGAGGATAAGCCGGGGATCGAGCCTGCGCCAGGCCGGTTGCAGCACCAGGAGCATCCACGGGAGAACCCAGAGCATATGGCTCCAGAGCACCGCAGCGTACTGGCCGTCGATGCCCAGCCACAGCGCCACGGCATACTGCCCGGACACGAGGGGCAGCGCCGGGAGGGCAAGCGGCAGCCAGATCCACACCGCGCCACGCTGGGGTCCCCACTCAAGCCAGAGCATGAGGATGGCCAGCGCTGTCAGGCTGGACAGCAGTCCCAGTGAAAGGCTGTCGCTGACGGGGCCGATGTCGTCCCGGCGTGCCAGCATCAGCAGAACCAGCGCACAGAGCACGCCGCACAACGGCAGTAACCCGCCCAGCGTCCGTGCGGGCAACGCGGTATGCGAAGCGCGACGTACCCCCGAGACGTCAGGCTGGGCGCGCCGCCAAGCCGTCCAGAGGCCGTATCCCACCGCGGCAAGTGCGGCCAGCAGCAGGAGCAACACCAGACACAGCAACGTTCCTTTTGTCTGCTGCTGCGCATCGCCCTGGGTGAGCCACTGCCAGGCCAGCACCGCCAGCGTAGGTGGGTTGCCCGGCCCGAGCACGATCGCCACATCCACCACGGAAAGCGACCAGGCGAGCACCGCCAGCATCACGGCGCCCAGCGCGGGGGCGATAGCCGGGAGGACGAGCCAGTTAAGCGCCTGCATTCGTCCGTAGCCGAAGGTATGGAGGACAATTTTCTGCTGTGCGAGGCGCTTTTCAGGCAGCGCGGCGTAGATTGCCCACAGAACGAACGCGCTCTCTTTGACCGCAAGCGTCAGGCCAAGCCCGATACCGTAGCGGTCAAGCTGCGGCGAACAGACTGTACAGATCCGGTAAAACTGACCGCCTTCCGCAAACAACAGCAGCGCGCTGGTGGCGAAGGCGACGTGCGGCACGGCCAACAGCCACGGCAGACGGGTGCTCAGGCGCTGCCAGCCATCACCCGGCCAAAGAAGCGCAAGCAGGCTCAGGGCGATAAACAGTGAACCCAGCGTCGCGATGAGGGTTGACACCAGCGTAGCGGCCAGCGCCTGCGGCAGCTGCGGGTCGGCAAACAGCGCCGCCCAGTTATTGAGAGAAAACGCCGGGGCCAGCAGCATGCCGCTGGCGGGAAGCAGTGGCAGATAGATGACCGCCATTGCCGCCCATACCAGCCCGCTTAGCGGGTTCCGTAGCGGCGAAGCCATTCCTGCTCCAGGGCGTTAACCCAGGCGGCGTGCGGTTCGGGAAGCACATCAGGCGTGCCTGAAGGGGTAAAGGCATGAAGCTGTTTTGCCGCTTTCGCAGGTAGTTTGGCACCATCCAGCACGCTCGGGTCACCCCAGACGGCAGGATCGGCTTTGCGGATCTGCGCCTGCGGTGACAGCAGGAAATTTGCCACCACTTTCGCCCCTGCGCTCGCACTGGCATTTGCCGGGATAGCGACAAAATGGACGTTGCCGATCATGCCTTTGAGAAAGCCGAAACTGTAGCTGTCGGCAGGCAGTTCACCGCTCGCCACCTTTTGCATCGCATGAGCGGGGTTAAAGGTGAGCGACAGGTTCAGGCTGCCGCTGGCCAGCAGCGTATCCATGCGCGCAGGCGATGGCGGAAAATCGTTCCCTTCGCGCCACAGCAGGGGATGCAGCGTATCAAGATAGTCCCACAGCGGCGCGGTGATCTCTGCAAAGGTGCCGTCCGGCGCGTTTTTTAACGCCTCCGGATGGGCGGTCAATGCCAGCAGAAGCTGTTCAAGAAACGCCGTGCCGGTAAAATCCGGCGGTCGCGGATAGCTCACCTTGCCAGGGTGCTGCTGAGCGTAAGCCAGCAGCGCGTGGGGATCTGCCGGAGGCGTCGGCATACTCGCTTTACGGGCGATGAAGGTTAACTGCGCGCCGCCCCATGGGGATTCCGCCCCATCGGTCGGGATGGCAAAATCTTCCGTGACCGGTTTACGGGTATCGACGTAACGCCAGTTGGGCAGGGTTTGCGCCCAGCCGGTGAGCAGCAGGTTTGCCTCCTTCAGCGTGCGGAAGTTTTCCCCGTTTACCCAGAGTAGATCCACCGACCCGTTACTGCTGCGTCCTGCGGCCTGTTCCGTCTGGATCCGCTTCACCGCATCGGCGGCATCGGCCAGATGAACGATCTTCAGGCTAATGGCGTAGTGCGTTTTCATCTCGCCGCTCACCCAGTCGAGGTAGCGGTTAACGGCCTCGTCACCGCCCCAGGCGTTAAACCAGACGGTCTGCCCGGTGGCCTGTTGCTGAATGGATTGCCAGCTTTCTGCGGCGAAGGCAGAGGTTGCCAGCAGCAGACTCGTCAGAAACGCGCAAAAACGCACCCGGCGCATAATGCCTCACTTTTTAATCGAAGGGATGTAACGGGAAAACAGCCAGCGAGTGACCAGCGGTAATAACCCTAATAGTGTAAAGGCGAACAGCAGTCCCGGCGACAGAATATCGCGCAGCGTGGTGAGTTTTCCCAGCTCGCGTCCGGCGTTCAGATAAATGACGGTGGCAGGTAGCATCGCAAGCTGGCTGACCCACCAGTAGTGACGCACCTGGATACGGGTTAGCCCCATCAGCAAATTGACCAGAAAGAACGGAAACAACGGCATCAGGCGCAGGGCAAAAAGGTAGCGCGCGCCATCGCGAACCATCCCCGCATCGATCGTGTTCATCTGTGCGGCAAAGCGCCGTTGCACCCAGTCACGCAGCAGATAACGGCTGACGAGCATGGCAAGCGTGGCGCCGAGCGTCGAGGCCAATGACACCAACAGCGTCGCCTCCCACAGGTTGAAAATCGCCCCGCCGAGCAGCGTCAGAAGCACAGCCCCGGGTATCGACAGCGCAGAGACCAGAACGTAAACCGCAAAATAGATCAGCGCGCTCTGAAGGGGCGCCTGCTCCACACGATCGAGCAACGTTTGCTGGTGTATTTTTAGCGTGTCGAGGGAGAGCATGCCCGGAGGAAGCAAAACAACGATCAAAACAAATGCGCCCAGAAGGGCGCACAGGAGACTGATTTTTTTTATATTCACTAAGGATTACAGCTTGAACGTTGCCCATACCGGCGCATGGTCGGACGGTTTTTCCATGCTGCGAATATCATAGTCGATACCGGTTTCGATGCAGCGTTCGGCCAGGGGGGCGCTCGCCAGCAGCAGATCAATACGCAGGCCCCGGTTGTCATCGAAGCCTTTAGAGCGGTAGTCAAACCACGAGAAGCGATCCTGCGTCTCCGGGTTAGCGGTGCGGAAGGTATCCACCAGCCCCCAGTCAAGCAAGCGCTGCATCCACTCGCGCTCTTCCGGCAGGAAGGAACATTTCCCGGTGCGCAGCCAGCGCTTGCGGCTGTCTTCGCCAATGCCAATGTCCAGATCAGTCGGGCTGATATTCACATCCCCCATGATCAGCACCGGATTATCTTTGTTGAGTTCGGTCGTAAGGTAGTTTTGCAGATCCTGATAAAATTTGGCTTTGGCCGGGAATTTGGTCGGGTGGTCGCGGCTTTCACCCTGCGGGAAGTAACCATTAATCACAGTGATATTACCCAGCGGGGAAGGCAGCTCAGCCATGATGAGACGACGCTGTGCTTCTTCATCGTCACCCGGGAAGCCACGACGCACCGACACCGGCGTATCTTTGGTCAGCAGCGCAACGCCGTAGTGGCCTTTCTGACCGTGGTAAAAAACGTTATAGCCCAGCTTCGCTACCTCTTCGAGCGGGAACATATCGTCGTGAACTTTTGTCTCCTGCAAGCCGATCACATCTGGCTGATGTTGCTCAACAATCGCTTCGAGCTGGTGAGGGCGGGCACGCAGGCCGTTGATATTAAAAGAGACAAATTTCATAGTCGCTGCCAATGCAAGGTGAATAGTGCAAGGATGGTAGCAGAATTTACGTCGTCTGTTATCCGCTTCGCCCAATTACTGCGACAGATAATGCCGACGGTGCAATATTTGCACCATTTCGACGCGTTTTGCCCTCGAACAGGGCGTAAAGGACCGATAAATTTCGCGAGCGATCACAATTCCAGAATTATATTTGGCATGTGCATACTCTTTCTTGTTTTCGTGCGGCAAAGCGCCGCTTGCTGTAAAAATATTCACTATTTATGCATTAATAGTGAATAACTCCATATTGTAACTCATTGATATTCTGTTACCCAAATCCGTTTATGCATTTTTATCGCTGGCTGGCACGAACGCTGCAATCTACATTCACAGTGCAAACACTCAATTATTTAACATTTAAACAACCTTTTATTTACCGGATGAGGTCGCTATGTCTCTGTCAGTTACGCGTGAAAATTTTGATGAATGGATGATGCCGGTATACGCTCCGGCGGCTTTTATTCCGGTACGTGGGGAAGGCTCTCGCCTGTGGGATCAGCAGGGCAAAGAGTATATCGACTTTGCGGGTGGGATTGCGGTGAATGCGCTGGGGCATGCAAACCCGGCGCTGCGGCAGGCGCTGAATGATCAGGCGGCGAAATTCTGGCATACCGGCAACGGTTATACCAACGAACCGGCGTTGCGTCTGGCGAAGAAGCTGATCGACGCCACTTTCGCAGAAAAAGTCTTTTTCTGTAACTCCGGCGCGGAAGCGAACGAAGCGGCGCTGAAGCTGGCGCGCAAATATGCGCACGATAAATTCGGCGCGCATAAGAGCGGCATCGTAGCCTTTAAAAATGCTTTCCATGGCCGCACGCTATTTACCGTCAGTGCGGGCGGTCAGCCCTCATATTCTCAGGATTTTGCGCCGCTGCCGCCGGATATCCGTCATGCGGCGTATAACGATTTACACTCTGCCAGCGAGCTGATTGACGACACCACCTGTGCGGTGATTGTCGAGCCCATGCAGGGGGAAGGCGGCGTCATGCCCGCCCAGAAAGCGTTCCTGCAAGGGCTGCGCGAGCTGTGCGATCGGCATAACGCGGTCCTGATTTTTGACGAAGTCCAGACCGGCGTGGGCCGCACGGGTGAGTTGTACGCCTACATGCACTATGGCGTGACCCCGGATGTGCTCTCAACAGCCAAAGCGCTCGGCGGCGGTTTCCCGGTGGGGGCGATGCTGACCACCGAAAAATTCGCCAGCGTGATGACCGTGGGCACTCATGGCACCACATACGGCGGCAACCCGCTGGCAACCGCTGTCGCCGGACAGGTGCTGGATATCATCAACACTCCTGAGGTGCTTAGCGGCGTGAAGCAGCGTCACCAGTGGTTTGTTGAGCGTCTTACCGCCATCAATAACCAGACCGGCATGTTCAAAGAGATCCGCGGTCTGGGGCTGTTGATAGGTTGTGAGCTTGCCCCTGAGTTTGCTGGCAAAGCGAAGCTGATTTCACAGGAAGCGGCAAAGCAGGGCGTGATGGTGTTGATTGCCGGCGCTAACGTGGTGCGGTTTGCCCCTGCGCTGATCGTCAGTGAGGAAGAGGTCAGAACCGGGTTAGATCGTTTTGCGCTGGCCTGCGAACAGGTGAAGTCCGGGGTGTCATCATGATGGTCATCCGTCCCGTTGCGCACGGCGATCTCGCCGGGCTTATGCAGCTTGCCGGTAAGACAGGGGGCGGGCTGACCTCGCTGCCTGCCGATGAAAAAACGCTGTCGGCGCGCATTGAGCGCGCCCTGCAAACCTGGCAGGGGACGTTGCCAAAAAGCGAACAGGGCTATGTGTTCGTGCTGGAAGAGACCGACACGGGAACCGTGGCGGGGATTTGCGCCATCGAGGTGGCCGTCGGGCTCAACGATCCGTGGTACAACTACCGCGTCGGCACGATGGTCCACGCCTCGAAAGAGCTGAACGTCTACAACGCGCTGCCGACGCTTTTTCTCTGTAATGACCATACCGGCGCCAGCGAACTCTGCACCCTGTTTCTCGATCCGGACTGGCGCAAAGAGGGTAACGGTTATCTGCTCTCCAAATCGCGCTTCATGTTTATGGCCGCCTTTCGCGACCGCTTCAACGAAAAAGTGGTCGCGGAGATGCGCGGCGTAATTGATGAGACGGGCTACTCGCCGTTCTGGGAGAGCCTGGGCGAACGCTTCTTCTCCATGGAATTCAGCCGGGCGGATTACCTGTGCGGTACCGGTCAGAAGGCGTTTATCGCCGAGTTAATGCCGAAGCATCCTATTTATACCCATTTCTTAACGCCGGAAGCGCAGGCGGTGATCGGCGAAGTTCACCCGCAAACCGCTCCGGCCCGTGCAGTGCTGGAGAAAGAGGGATTTCGCTACCGTAATTACGTCGACATCTTTGACGGCGGCCCAACGCTGGAATGCGATATTGACCGCGTACGCGCCATCCGAAAAAGCCGCCTGGTTGAGGTTTCAGAAGGCCAGCCCGCGCCGGGCGAGTGGCCAGCCTGCCTGGTCTCGAACGAGAATTACGCCAACTTCCGCGCCATGCTGGTGCAAACCAACCCAACATGCGAGCGTCTGGTACTGACGGCTGCGCAACTGGATGCCCTGAAATGTAACGCTGGCGACACGGTTCGCCTGGTGCGGCTCTGCCCTGAGGAGAAAACAGCATGACTCTATGGATTAACGGTGACTGGGTAACGGGCGAAGGTGATGCGCGGACAAAAACTAACCCGGTCGGCCAGGAGGTGCTCTGGTCGGGGAGCGACGCCAGCGCCGGGCAGGTTGAGCAGGCCTGCCAGGCTGCACGCCGCGCGTTTCCGGCATGGGCGAAACGGCCATTCTCCGAGCGCCAGGCGCTGGTTGAGAAATTTGCTGCGCTGCTGGAGGCCAATAAAGCAGAGCTGACCCGCATCATTGCCTGCGAAACCAGCAAGCCGCGCTGGGAGGCAACAACCGAAGTGACGGCGATGATCAATAAAATCGGTATATCGGTGAAGGCGTACCACGCCCGCACCGGTGAGCAGCATACCGGGATGCCGGACGGCGCCGCCACGTTGCGCCACCGTCCGCACGGGGTGTTGGCGGTGTTTGGCCCGTACAACTTCCCCGGGCATCTGCCGAACGGGCATATTGTGCCTGCGCTGCTGGCGGGAAATACCGTCATCTTCAAGCCGAGTGAGTTAACCCCCTTAACCGGAGAAGCGGTGGTAAAACTCTGGGAGCAGGCGGGGCTGCCGCCGGGCGTGCTGAATCTGGTGCAGGGCGGGCGTGAAACCGGTCAGGCGCTGAGTGCGCTGAGCGACATTGACGGTCTGCTGTTTACCGGCAGTGCCGGAACGGGTTATCAGCTGCATCGTCAGCTGGCGGGGCAGCCGGAAAAAATTCTGGCGCTGGAGATGGGTGGCAACAACCCGCTGATTGTGGAAGATCCGGATGATATCGATGCTGCGGTCCACCTGACCATTCAGTCGGCATTCATTACCGCCGGACAGCGCTGCACCTGCGCCCGCCGCCTGCTGGTTAAACGCGGCGCGCAGGGGGATGCGTTTCTTAAGCGTCTGGTGGAGGTGAGCGGGCGTCTGGTTCCCGCGAAATGGGATACCGAGCCGCAGCCGTTTATCGGCGGGCTGATCTCCGGGCAGGCGGCGCTGAACGTGCTGAAAGCGTGGCAGGAGCACGTGGCGCGCGAGGCGAAAACCCTGCTGGAGCCGAAGCTGGTTCAGCCGGGCACATCGCTGCTGACGCCGGGGATTATTGAGATGAGTGCGACGAGCAACGTGCCGGATGAAGAGGTCTTTGGCCCGCTGCTGTGCGTCTGGCGCTATGACGATTTTGCATCGGCGATCGAGATGGCCAACAACACCCGCTACGGCCTGTCGAGCGGCCTGATATCCCCGCATCGCGAGAAATTCGACCAGCTGCTGCTGGAAGCGCGCGCCGGGATCGTGAACTGGAACAAACCGCTGACCGGCGCGGCGAGCACCGCGCCGTTTGGTGGCGTAGGGGCATCGGGCAACCATCGCGCCAGCGCCTGGTATGCCGCCGATTACTGCGCGTGGCCAATGGCAAGCCTGGAAACCCCGGCGCTGACGCTGCCGGAGACGCTGAATCCGGGGCTGGATTTTACAGAGGGTGACGCCCATGAAAGCGCGTGAGGTTAACTTTGACGGACTGGTGGGGCTGACGCACCACTATGCCGGGCTGTCGTTCGGCAATGAAGCTTCGACGAAGCACCGTTTCCAGGTCTCGAACCCGAAGCTGGCGGCCAAGCAGGGGCTATTGAAAATGAAGGCGCTGTCCGATGCCGGTTTCCCGCAGGCGGTGATCCCGCCGCAGGAGCGGCCGAACGTGGCCGTGCTGCGCCAGCTGGGCTTCAGCGGTACGGATGAACAGGTGGTTGAAAAAGCCGGTACGCAGTCCCCACAGCTGCTTTCCGCGGCCAGTTCAGCCTCTTCAATGTGGGTAGCGAATGCCGCCACCGTCGCGCCGTCGGCGGATACGCTGGACGGCAAAGTGCATCTGACCGTCGCTAACCTGAACAACAAATTCCACCGCGCCAGCGAAGCGGAGACCACCGGGCGCGTGCTGCGCGCCATTTTTAATCATGATGCGCATTTTGAGGTGCATTCGGCGCTGCCGCAGGTCGCGATGTTTGGCGACGAAGGGGCGGCAAACCACAACCGTCTGGGTGGCGATTACGGCGATCCAGGCTTGCAGCTGTTTATCTATGGACGGGAAGAGGGCGGCCACGCCGCGCCGGTTCGTTATCCGGCGAGACAAACCTTAGCCGCAAGCCAGGCGGTTGCACGGCTGAACCAGGTTAATCCTACTCAGGTGATTTTTGCCCAGCAAAATCCGCAGGTGATCGACCAGGGCGTGTTTCATAACGACGTGATTGCCGTTTCCAACCGTCAGGTGCTGTTCTGCCACGAGCAGGCGTTTGCCCATCAGGAAAAGTTGCTGGCCACGCTGCGCGAACGCGTGCCGGGATTTATGCCGATTCAGGTGCCCACGCAGGCGGTAAGCGTGCAGGATGCGGTCGAAACGTATCTGTTCAACAGCCAGCTGCTGAGCCGGGATGACGGCAGCATGATGCTGGTGCTGCCGCAGGAGTCCCGCAACCATCAGGGCGTCTGGCGCTATCTCAGCGAACTGGTGCAGGCGGATAACCCGATTGATGAACTGCGCGTGTTTGATCTGCGGGAAAGTATGGCCAACGGCGGGGGACCGGCGTGCCTGCGACTGCGCGTGGTGTTAACGCCGGAGGAAATGCAGGCCGTGAATCCGGCGGTGATGATGAACGACACGCTGTTCAATACCCTCAATGACTGGGTGGACCGCTACTATCGTGACCGTCTGGTTCAGGCCGATCTGGTTGATCCGCAGCTGCTGCGCGAAGGCCGCGAGGCGCTGGATGCATTATCAACCATCCTGCAACTGGGATCGGTTTATCCGTTCCAGCGCTAAGGAGACGATATGGAAAACTTTCTGGCGCTGACGCTGGCTGAAGAGACACCGGAGCGGCACGAGGGGGAAGGCCCCTCGTTCCACTGGCGATGGCTGGGGCCGGGCGTGCTTGAACTGATGCCGACGGGGCAATATAACCTGTCGCTGCTGCTTTCTACCGGCATTCACGGGAATGAAACCGCGCCCGTGGAGATTGTCGATCTGTTGCTGCGCGCGCTGTATCGCGCAGAGATCACGCTGCACTGCCGTCTGCTGGTGGTACTGGGAAATCCGCCTGCGCTGGCGCAAAACAAACGGTATCTCGTGAGCGACATCAACCGAATGTTTGGTGGCCGCTGGGCGCAATTTCCACAGAGTGATGAAACGACACGTGCGCAATGGCTGGAGAAGGTGGTCACGGCGTTTTTTGCCGGGGCGGGGGAGACGCGCTGGCACCTCGATCTGCATACCGCCATCCGCGCCTCGTACCACGTACGTTTTGGCGTGTTACCGCAGCGCCATCAGCCGTGGGATGAGGCGTTTCTGACCTGGCTTGGCGACGCGGGACTGGAAGCGCTGGTTTTCCACCAGACGCCGGGCGGCACGTTTACCCACTTCACCTGCGAGAATTTCGGCGCGCTGTCCTGCACGCTGGAGCTGGGAAAAGCGCTGCCGTTCGGGCAAAACGACCTGACGCGTTTTGCCCCTACGCATCAGGCGCTTCGGGCGTTGCTCGCAGGGGTCGCGCCGGAACCCACCCGGGAACTAGTCGTGCGCTATCGGGTCGTACAGCAGATCACGCGTCAAAGTGAAGCTTTCCAGCTTCATATGGCGCCCCATACGCTGAACTTCACGCCGTTTCGCCAGGGCGTCCTGCTGGCGGAAGATGGTGAGACGCGCTATGCGGTACAGAACCCCACGGAATATGTTTTATTTCCTAACCCGTCAGTCGCGTTTGGTTTACGAGCCGGGTTGATGCTGGAAAAAATGCCCTGATCGTCTCCCCTCGCGCAGACCGGAGGGGAAACGAAGAATTAATTTCTTAACGTTAAAAGCGCTCTGGTAGTGTTTGCGGAATATTCCTGGAGAATTGCTTTATTATTAAACGGTACTTCGCTATACTCCTCCTTAATCTCTTTAAAATCATGCTGTTGAATATTTTTGTTTCATCTCTCCACGCTTTTTCCTTAATTTCTCCATAATTGGCGAAAACGTGTTTTTTATACTTTCATTGTTTTACCGTTGCTCTGACTAATTGACGATAAACCCCGTAAAGTTAATCTCGTCAACACGGCATAGCGCCGAAGAATAACTGAAAGTAAGGAAAGACATTATGCGTAAATTAACTGCACTGTTTGTTGCCTCTACCCTGGCTCTGGGCGCTACCAGCATGGCGTTCGCCGCCGATACCGCGACCACTACCGCCGCGCCGGCAGAAGGCAAAATGATGATGCATCATAAAGGCAAGCCGGGTATGCATCATGAGATGATGATGTTTAAAGATCTGAACCTGACCGATGCGCAGAAGCAGCAGATCCGCGACATCAGGAAAAGTCAGCGTGACCAGATGAAACGTCCTCCGCTGGAAGAGCGCCGCGCGATGCATGACATCATTGCTAGCGACAGCTTCGACAAAGCAAAAGCAGAAGCGCAGATCGACAAAATGGCCGAGCAGCATAAAGCGCGCATGCTGGCCCACATGGAAACCCAGAACAAGATTTACAACATTCTGACGCCGGAACAGAAAAAGCAATTTAATGCCAATTTTGAGAAGCGTCTGACAGAACGTGCAGCGCCGGAAGGTAAAATGCCTGCACCAGCCGAATAATCGGTTCACTCTCTTAAGACCGCCGGGCTCCTGTCTACACAAGCGAAAACGCTGTGGACAGGACCGGCGGTTTTTCTTTTGCCCCATGCCTAAGGTCTGGCCTTACCGTTGCCGATAATACGTCTGTGAAAATGCCCTGGCGCACGGTGCGTCCTTCAGGAGTGGTCATGGAATTCTTTGATATCCGTAAAATACCCGTCAGTCTCTGGCGTAACGGCGCGGGCGAGACGCGTGAGATTTGCTGTTTCCCTCCCGCGACGCGGGATTTTTCCTGGCGGGCCAGCATCGCCTCCATCGCCAGTAACGGCGAATTCTCCGCGTTTCCGGGCGTTGACCGGGTGATTACGCTGCTGGAAGGCGGCGAGGTGACGCTGGATGCGGGGAGGGCGTTTTGCCATACCCTGAAACACCATCAGCCTTACGGCTTTGCGGGCGATTTGACGGTGAAAGCCGTGCTCACGGAGGGGCAGATGTCGATGGATTTCAATGTCATGACCCGACGGGAGCACTGCCAGGCAAAGGTGCGAGTTGCTACCCGAACGTTCACTACCTTCGCATCACGCGGTGGCGTGGCGTTCGTATTAAGCGGCGCCTGGCAACTGGGCGATAAGTTACTAACCGCCGATCAGGGCGCCAGCTGGCAAGAGGGCAGCCATACCCTCCGTCTACTGGAAACGAAGGGGTCGCTGCTGTTCAGTGAAATTACCTGGCTGCCGGGTCATTGAGCATGACTATCTCATATTTACCGGTTAACAGCGGCTTACAGAGAATTTTGTAGCCATCCTGATCGAACCCGGCAGGTGTGCGCAGCAGGGCGGCAGCGTCATCCAGACTTTCAACCGCGCCAAGCCAGAGCCAGTTGCGGATGACGTGATAGTGCGTCATCGCATCGCGGGTCTCTTTCAACGCCACCGCGCCTTCCCACGGCCAGCAGTTGACGCTGATTGAGGCCAGGCCAGCCATAAACCGGGCATGATGTTCTTCAACGCTCTCTTTTCCACAGCACGCCCCGGCGCAGCGTTTCAACGCGGAGCGGAAACAGGCGCGACCGCGGGTAGTCGCTTCCAGTCCTAACAGGCCGTAACAAAGCTGTAATTCATCAGCAAGGGATTGCAGAGTTTGCAGTGCGGCACGTTTGTTGGCAAACAGACCGTAAAGATTCGGTTCATGCGAAAAATCCACTTCCCGGGCATAAACGACCTGCGGTTTTCCCGCGTTAACCTGCAAGGAACACAGCTGGCGGTTGCGGCGCAGGCGTTTGTTAAACAGCGGCTGCTGTTCCTTGATGAGCCGGGCTTCGAGCAGAAGCGCGCCCAGTTCACCTGCCGTCTCGATCCAGGTGATCCGCCGGGACTGTCTGAGCATCGACGCTTCGTCCGGCGTACGCAGGTGCGACATCACCCGACTGCGGATATTTACGCTTTTGCCGATATAGAGCGGCATGGTGTCGCTGTCGCCGTGGAAGAAATAGACGCCAGGCTGTTTAGGCAGCGCCTCAAGCCAGGGGCGAAGATGCTCGGGATATTCGTAGATAGCCGCCGCTTCAAACTCAAGACGCGGGGCGGATTGACGCCTGCTCACATACTGCTCCATATACTGTTCAGGCATACAGTGTAGCAGGTGTTTGGTGGTTAAAAAAGAGCCGGGTGGCGGTTACGCCTTACCCGGCCTGCAAAACTGAGTTACCGTTTTGCTTTTACTTTTTCCAGAAATCATCAAACACCGTAATGGGTGGACGGCGTTTGTGCTCGGTTTTCAGATACCAGCCTTCAATAATTTTTGCGGTACCTTCGTCGAGCGTTTTGCCTTCCAGATAATCATCGATGTTGTCATAGGTCACACCCAGCGCGGCTTCATCCGGCAGGGAAGGGCGATCGTCTTCCAGGTCTGCCGTTGGCGCCTTCTTATACAGGTGCTCCGGGCAGCCCAACGCCGCCAGCAGTTGCTTACCCTGACGCTTGTTCAGGCGGAAGAGGGGGTTGATGTCCGTGCCGCCATCGCCGTATTTGGTAAAGAAACCGGTGATGGCTTCCGCGGCGTGGTCGGTGCCGACGACGACCCCTTTGGTCATCCCTGCGATACTGTACTGCGCTTTCATGCGCTCACGGGCTTTCTCGTTGCCACGAACAAAATCGCTCAGTTCAATACCGGCTTCACGCAAGGCCTGCTCGCTTGCCAGTACCGAACCTTTGATGTTTACGGTAAGAACACGGTCCGGCTGAATAAAGGCGATCGCATCCTGACAGTCCTGCTCGTCGGCCTGCACGCCATACGGCAGACGTACGGCAATAAATTGCAGTGCGGTGTCACCGGTCTCGTCACGCAGCTCGGTGATGGCCATCTGGCTAAGTTTACCGGCCAGAGTGGAGTCCTGACCGCCGCTGATACCCAGTACCAGCGTCTTCAGGAAAGGGTGTGCGGACAGGTAAGCTTTCAAAAAATCAACGCTACGACGGATCTCTTCATTGGCATTAATCGCAGGTTTCGCGCCCAGCGCCTGAATAATTTCTTGTTGCAGAGCCATTACGCCCTCCCTATGCAGAACCAAACAGAAAGTGTGATCTGTTAAAACTAACCCTTTGTCGGGGAAACGACAAGGATCACAGTTTTGAGTGTACTGTTTTACAGCGATTTAGCAGCTTATCGTTGTTTTATTAGAATTTTCCGAAATTCGTCTGGCGTAACTCGTAAAGTTGAACAATAGTAATTTTTATCCCATGCTTAGTTAACACGCTGATAAACAAGAGGACGGAATATGAACAAGAACGTAGCAGGAATTTTAAGCGCAGCGGCGGTACTGACTATGCTGGCTGGGTGTACAGCTTACGATCGCACCACAGATCAGTTCACACAGCCAGTGGTAAAAGACGTCAAAAAAGGCATGACGCGCTCCCAGGTTGCAGCCATTGCCGGTAAACCTTCTTCAGAAGTCACTATGATCCACGCGCGTGGCACCTGCCAGACCTATATTCTGGGTCAACGTAATGGTAAGGCAGAAACCTACTTTGTCGCCCTGGATGATACCGGTCACGTGATCAATTCGGGTTACCAAACCTGCGCTGAATATGACACCGATCCACAGGCACCTAAGGCGCAGTAACCGCGCTTGCCTGAAAGTGTTAACAAACCGGCCTGATGGCCGGTTTTTTTATGCATACGTAAATCTTATTTCTTAGCGCGAAATATTTGCCTGAAATGTGAAGGTAGTCAACAAGCCAGGTCAATGAGAGACAATTTGAGTCTATCCAGAATTATCCCCTCCCTGTACCATTGCGTATACTCACTTCAACGACAAACAATGTTCAGCACACTGCCCGTCAGCCAGGATAGCGAGTCGAGTGATAGCGCGACGGCGGTCAGACCAATAAGAGGGAAATTATCATGGAAAAGAAACATATCTACTTGTTCTGCTCTGCGGGCATGTCCACTTCGCTGCTGGTTTCAAAAATGCGCGCGCAGGCCGAAAAATATGAAGTCCCTGTGGTGATTGAGGCGTTTCCGGAAACGCTGGCGGGCGAAAAGGGCCAGACAGCAGATGTAATTTTACTCGGGCCGCAAATCGCTTATATGCTGCCAGAAATTCAACGTTTGCTCCCTAATAAGCCGGTCGAAGTGATCGATTCCGTTTTATACGGCAAGATTGATGGTTTAGGTGTATTAAAAGCTGCTGTTGCGGCGATTAAAAAAGCTGCTAATTAATTTTTTATTTTTCCCGTCAAAGAGTTATTTCACACACAGTACGCCGTAACGGTCGTTGCGGCATTTAAGGGTATTTTCCTATGAGTAAAGTCATCGCTTCACTTGAAAAGGTACTCCTTCCTTTTGCTGTTAAAATAGGAAAGCAGCCTCACGTTAATGCCATTAAGAACGGCTTTATTAAATTAATGCCGTTGACATTAGCCGGGGCAATGTTCGTTTTAATTAACAACGTTTTTCTCAGCTTTGGAGAAGGTTCCTTTTTTTATTCATTAGGAATTAGGTTAGATGCTTCCACTATTGAAACCCTTAATGGTTTAAAAGCCATTGGCGGCAACGTATACAACGGTACGTTGGGTATTATGTCGCTAATGGCGCCTTTCTTTATTGGAATGGCCCTGGCGGAAGAGCGTAAGGTGGATCCGCTGGCGGCGGGCTTACTGTCCATTGCCGCGTTTATGACCGTCACGCCGTACAGCGTGGGCGACGCTTACGCCGTGGGCGCCAACTGGCTGGGTGGAGCAAACATCATTTCCGGTATTATTATCGGACTGGTGGTGGCCGAAATGTTCACCTTTATTATTCGCCGCAACTGGGTTATCCGCTTGCCGGATAGCGTTCCGGCCTCCGTTTCTCGTTCATTTTCCGCGTTGATACCGGGCTTCATTATTCTCTCCATCATGGGGATTATTGCCTGGGCGCTCTCTCACTGGGGGACTAACTTCCACCAGATCATTATGGACTCTATCTCAACGCCGCTGGCGTCGATGGGTAGCGTGGTCGGTTGGGCGTATGTCATCTTTACCTCCCTGCTGTGGTTCTTCGGCGTGCATGGTTCACTGGCACTGGCGGCGCTGGACAGCGGTATTATGACCCCGTGGGCACTGGAAAACGTCGCACTTTACCAGCAGTACGGCTCCGTCGATGCGGCGCTGGCGGCCGGTAAAACCTTCCATGTGTGGGCGAAGCCGATGCTTGACTCCTATATCTTCTTGGGCGGTACCGGGGCGACGCTGGGTCTGATCATCGCGGTCTTTATTGTCTCTCGCCGCGCCGACCATCGTCAGGTTGCGAAGCTGGCCCTGCCGTCAGGCATCTTCCAGATTAACGAGCCGATCCTGTTTGGTCTGCCAATTATCATGAACCCGGTGATGTTCATTCCATTCATCCTGGTTCAGCCGCTGCTGGCCGCGATTACGCTGACGGCATACTACCTGGGCATTATCCCGCCGGTGACCAACATTGCGCCGTGGACGATGCCAGCTGGTCTGGGCGCGTTCTTCAACACCAACGGTAGCGTGGCCGCCTTCCTGCTGGCGATATTCAACCTCGGGATTGCAACCCTGCTCTACATGCCGTTCGTGGCGATTGCGAACAAGGCTGCAACGGTTATCGATGAAGAAGAGAGCGAGGAGGATATCGCCCTCGCACTGAAATTCTAAAATTGCACGGCGCGGGGCAACCCGCGCCAGCGTAAAGGAGCTTAAAGATGTTAGATTTAGAGAGTATCGTTGCCGAAGAAACCGCAGTGAACGATTTGGAAGAGGTGGTGATGGGGCTCATCATCAATTCCGGGCAGGCGCGAAGCCTGGCGTATGCGGCGCTTAAGCAGGCTAAGCAGGGCGATTTTGTTGCCGCGAAAACCATGATGGAGCAGTCCCGTACGGCGTTAAACGAAGCGCATCTGGTGCAGACGAAACTCATCGAAAGCGACCAGGGCGAAGGAAAGATTAAAGTGAGTCTGGTGCTGGTACATGCGCAGGATCACCTGATGACCTCCATGCTGGCGCGCGAGATGGTAGCGGAGCTCATCGAGCTTCACGAGAAGATGCAGTAAGTCTGAACAGGTACCAGGAGGTCAGCACGATGGAAATCAAAACCGCACATGAGCAGCAGCTGTTTAATGGCAAGAATTTTCACGTGGTGATTTACAACAAAACGGAGAGCGCCAGCGGTCTGCACCAGCATGACTACTACGAGTTCACGATTGTTCTGACCGGCCGCTACTATCAGGAGATCAACGGTAAGCGCGTCCTGCTTGAGCGTGGCGATTTCGTCTTCCTGCCGATGGGGTCCTATCACCAGAGCTTTTATGAGTTTGGTGCGACGCGCATTCTTAACGTAGGGGTGAGCAGGCGTTTCTTCGAGAAGCACTATCTGCCGCTGGTTCCGTTCTGCTTTGTGGCGTCACAGGTCTATCGCGTTAAAAATGAGTTTATGACCTGGATTGAAACGGTTATCGCCTCGCTGAATTTCCGCGACAATGAATTTGATGAATTTATTGAAACCGTGACGTTCTACGTCATGAACCGTCTTCGCCATCACCGTGAAGAACAGCAGGTGGTGGATGATATTCCTCAGTGGCTGCGCAGTACCGTGGAGCTGATGCACGATAAAGGACAGTTCAGCGATAACGCCCTGGAAAACATGGTGGCGCTGTCGGGTAAATCGCAGGAATATTTAACGCGCGCCACGCAGCGCTATTACCGTAAAACGCCTGTTCAAATTATTAATGAAATCCGCATCAATTTTGCCAAAAAACAGCTGGAAATTACTAACTACTCTGTCACCGATATCGCTTACGAATCGGGTTACAGCAGCCCCAGCCTGTTTATTAAAACCTTTAAGAAAATGACTTCATTCACACCGAACAGTTACCGCAAAAATTTAACGGTAATTAATTAACTTTCGGCGGTTATCCGCCAGGAATATTGACGTAATGGCTTGCCCAAATAGCGGGAAGAGTACGCTATACCTTGCAGGCGATTACCCTGATAAGCTAAGGGAGAGTTTATGCAAAAGAAATTAAAAGTCGTAACCATTGGTGGCGGCAGCAGCTATACCCCGGAATTACTTGAAGGTTTCCTGAAACGTTATCATGAATTACCGGTCAGCGAATTATGGCTGGTGGATGTTGAAGAAGGTCAGGAGAAGCTAAATATTATTTTTGAACTGTGCAAACGCATGGTTGAAAAAGCAGGCGTGCCTTTAACCGTGCATAAAACGCTGGATCGCCGCCTGGCGCTGAAAGATGCTGACTTCGTGACCACCCAGCTGCGCGTCGGCCAGCTGAAGGCGCGTGAGCTGGACGAGCGTATTCCGCTGAGCCACGGTTATCTGGGCCAGGAAACCAACGGGGCAGGTGGCCTGTTTAAAGGTCTGCGTACGATTCCGGTCATTTTTGACATCATTAAAGACGTGGAAGAGATCTGCCCGAACGCGTGGGTGATTAATTTTACCAACCCGGCCGGGATGGTCACCGAGGCAGTCTATCGTCACACCGGTTTCAAACGCTTTATCGGCGTCTGCAATATTCCGATCGGCATGAAGATGTTCATCCGCGATGTGCTGGCGCTAACCGATAACGATGAATTGTCCATTGACCTGTTCGGCCTGAACCACATGGTCTTTATCAAAGATGTGATTGTGAACGGGCAATCGCGCTTTGCGGAACTGCTTGATGGCGTTGCCTCTGGTCGCCTGACCGCGGCCTCGGTGAAAAACATCTTCGATCTGCCGTTCAGCGAAGGGCTGATCCGCTCCCTGAATCTGCTGCCGTGCTCGTATCTGCTTTACTACTTCAAGCAGAAAGAGATGCTGGCGATTGAAATGGGCGAATACTACAAAGGTGGCGCACGCGCTCAGGTTGTACAGAAAGTAGAGAAGCAGCTTTTTGATTTGTATAAAGATCCGAACCTGAACGTCAAACCGAAAGAGCTTGAGCAGCGCGGTGGGGCATACTATTCAGATGCTGCGTGTGAAGTAATCAACGCCATTTACAATGACAAGCAGGCCGAGCACTATGTGAACGTTCCGCATCATGGGCACATCGACAATATCCCGGCAGACTGGGCCGTGGAGATGACCTGCATCCTTGGGCGCGAGGGTGCAAAACCGCATCCCCGCATTACCCACTTCGACGATAAGGTGATGGGCCTGATTCATACCATCAAAGGCTTTGAAGTGGCGGCGAGCAATGCGGCCCTGAGCGGCGAGCTGAATGACGTGCTGCTGGCGCTGAACCTGAGCCCGCTGGTGCATTCTGACCGTGACGCTGAAAAACTCGCGAGTGAGATGATCCTGGCGCATGAGAAATGGCTGCCAAACTTTGCTGCAACGGTTGAGAAACTGAAACTCACACACCGTTAAGAGGAGGCGCGATGGAAAACCTGCTGATCGTCAATGCCGATGATTTCGGCCTGTCAAAAGGGCAGAACTACGGCATTATCGAAGCCTGTCGCCGGGGCGTCGTGACCTCTACAACAGCGCTCATCAACGGTGAGGCGGTGGAACATGCGGCGCAGTTATGCCGTGAGCTGCCCGAACTGGGCGTGGGCATGCACTTTGTGCTGACGCTTGGGTTGCCCCTTTCACCGATGCCGGGGCTGACGCGCGACGGGCAACTGGGTAAATGGATTTGGGAAATGGCGGAGCAGGACGCTTTGTCGCTTGATGAGATTGCCCGCGAGCTGGACTGCCAGTTTAACCGCTTTGTGGATGTGTTTGGCCGCGAGCCCACCCATATCGACAGTCATCATCATGTGCATATGATCCCGGCGATTTTCCCGCTTGTGGCAGAATTTGCCCAACGTAAAGGCGTGGCGATGCGCGTGGATCGGGAGGTGCGCGGACTGCCGGACGTTGCGGTGACGTCAACGGAGGGGTTCAGCAGCGCATTTTATGGCGACGATATCGACGAAGCGCTGTTCCTGAAGGTGCTGGATGCCTCCGCCGCAAAAGGGGAGCGCTCGCTTGAGGTAATGGCGCATCCGGCGTTTGTCGATAACATCGTACGTAAGAGCGCCTACTGCTGGCCGCGTCTGGCGGAACTGGACGTGCTAACGTCGGCGTCGTTGAAGTATGCGATTGCCGAGCGTGGGTATCGTCTGGGGACGTTCAGGGATTTGTGAGCAAAATAAAGCCCGGGGACGGCTTCGCCTTACCGGGCCTACAACATCAGTCGAAATATAGGCCGGGTAAGCGTAGCGCCACCCGGTTTTTTTTACGCCGGTATCTGGTCAATCTTGCTGCTGCGCGACCACACGCGGTGCGCGGCGAGCAGGTCAAACAGCCGGGTCATAAACGCATCGTCAATGTTATCACCTTCGACAATGCCTTCTTCCCCTTGATCCGGTACCTTCAGCAGCGATTTAAACTTCCGCGCATCGCCTGCGAGGGCGATTGGCTTCAGGTGCTTATAGGCTTCCAGCAGATAATAGGCGGCATCACCGTTACCGAGCAAACTCTCAACGTCGCCGCACGGCATAATCACCGCATCAACCGTCAGGGACGGTGCCCCGGCAAAGGTCGCGGCAATCGGCAGGACGGAGCCATCATCGGCCGTCACTTCACCCATGCGTGAGTAAAGCAGTTTGGCGTGTACGCCCTGAGTCTTGAGCGCCCTCATGATCCCCAGCACGTCGCTGGCGCGCGGTTTATCGTTCAGCAGGATAGCCACTACGCGGCCTTTGATCGTCCCGCCAGGTACCGCGTACAGGCTCAGGGACGGATCCTTCTTCAGCCCGTTCACGTCTTTAGGCGGTGCAGCATGGCATTGCTCGTCAGTCAGCGTAATGCCGAGATTATTCGCCACGCCCTGAGCAAGCTGGATATCAATATGCGCCAGATGGTCGACCACGCGCCCGCGAATGTAGGTACGCACCACTTTGCTCAGCTCGAAGCTGAAGCCGCCGATAATGTGCTGCTGTTCGATCGGGGTCTGGCTGTTCCAGAACAGGCGAGGCTGAGCGTAATATTCGCCGAATGACGGGCTGCGCTCGCGAATTTTTGTTCCGTCCACGCGCTCCTGATACGACTCGAATCCGCCACGTTTAGGCCCCGGCGGGGTTTCACGCGGCCAGTTATCGTTAATGGAGTTCGGCTCGTAGTTCGCCGGGTTGGTATCGATATCCTGGCGATGCATCCCGTCACGCTGGAAGTTATGGTACGGACAGGTCGGACGGTTGATTGGGAGCTCATGGAAGTTAGGTCCACCAAGACGGCTGATCTGCGTATCGGTGTAAGAGAACAGACGACCCTGCAGCAGCGGATCGTTGGTGAAGTCCAGCCCCGGCACAATATGGCCCGGGTGGAACGCTGCCTGCTCATTTTCCGCGAAGAAGTTATCCGGGTTGCGGTTAAGCACCATTTTACCCACCAGCTGAACCGGCACCAACTCTTCAGGAATAAGCTTGGTCGGGTCGAGCAGGTCGAAGTCGAATTTGAACTCGTCTTCTTCCGGGATCAGCTGTAACCCCAGCTCGTATTCCGGGAAATCACCGGCTTCAATGGATTCCCACAGTTCGCGACGGTGGAAGTCCGGATCGCGTCCAGTCAGCTTCTGCGCTTCATCCCACACCAGGGACGCTTTCCCCGCGACCGGTTTCCAGTGGAAACGCACAAACGTCGCTTTACCTTCAGCGTTAATCAGACGGAAGGTATGAATACCAAAGCCTTCCATGGTGCGATAGCTGCGCGGGATCCCCCGGTCAGACATCGCCCACATCACGTTGTGAAGGGTTTCCGGTTGCAGGGAGACGTAGTCCCAGAATGTGTCATGCGCACTTTGTCCCTGCGGTATGGCCCAGTGTGGTTCTGGTTTTACCGCATGGACAAAGTCAGGGAACTTATGCGCGTCCTGTATGAAGAAAACCGGGGTGTTATTCCCGACGAGGTCGAAAATGCCCTCTTCGGTATAGAATTTGGTGGCGAAGCCGCGGATATCACGCACCGTGTCGGCCGAACCCGCGCCGCCCTGTACGGTAGAGAAACGCACAAACACCGGTGTGATTTTGTTCGGATCGGAAAGGAAATCTGCTTTGGTGATCTCCTTCAGGCTCTTGTACGGCTGGAAATAGCCGTGCGCCGCGGAGCCGCGAGCGTGGACGATACGCTCAGGGATACGCTCATGGTCGAAATGGGTGATTTTTTCGCGCAGGATGAAATCTTCCAGCAGCGTCGGGCCGCGCGTTCCGGCGCGCAGGGAGTTCTGATCATCGGCAATGCGAACGCCCTGGTTCGTGGTCAGCGCATGGCCTTCACCGCCCTTGCGGTGAGGATCGAGCGATTTCAGCTTTTCGTTTTCCGTTTCCGGGGCTTTCATGCTGCCCGGGGCGGTAGGCTGTTCACCCGGTGCGGAAGGATCCGGTGATGGTTTGTGTGAGCCGTCGGCTGGGGCAAGTGAGTCCATTCCCGGTTGAGATTCTTCAGTCCCATGAATGGGTGACTGATGTGGTTTATCATTGTTCGACATTGCACGCTTCTCCTTTGTTCATTCCTAAAAACCCTATTAAGGATAGAACAATGTTAAGAATTAGCAGGCGAACTAAGCGTTTTCAGATATTGATTAGCGAAAGGAGCCATCTGCGATACGTCAGGCGCGACGGGCGGGGGGAGAATCGGCTATGATAGAAATTTCCTGCTTTAAGAATTTGCTTTAGTGAACCCGTCGCTTATGAAACCTCTTCGTCAACAAAACCGCCAGGTTATTAGCTATGTACCCCGCGTTGAGCCCGCGCCGCCAGACCATGCCCTGAAGGTGGATGGTTTTCGCGATGTCTGGATGCTGCGGGGTAAATACGTTGCCTTCGTGCTGATTGGCGAGCACTTCCGTCGCTCCCCTGCGTTTACGGTGCCGGAATCGGCGCAGCGATGGGCAATGCAGACCCGCCAGGATGAAGAGGTTGAAGAATAACAGCCATAAAAAAACCGCCCGATGGCGGTTTTTTTATTTCAGCAGTGATTAACGATGTGCCAGTTCGGCATCATCTTCACTGTCGAGAATCGTTTTGTCGGTCTGCTTCAGCCACTGGCTGGTCAGGGTACCGGCGGTCATTGAACCACTCACGTTCAACGCGGTACGACCCATATCGATCAGTGGTTCAACAGAGATCAGCAGGGCAACCAGCGTTACCGGCAGCCCCAGCGCAGGCAGAACGATCAGCGCAGCGAAGGTCGCGCCGCCGCCCACGCCCGCAACACCGGCGGAGCTAATGGTCACGATACCGACCAGCGTCGCAATCCAGACCGGATCCAGCGGGTTAATACCTACGGTTGGGGCAACCACCACGGCCAGCATCGCCGGGTAGAGACCCGCACAGCCGTTCTGCCCGATGGTGGCGCCAAAGGAGGCCGAGAAGCTGGCGATTGACTCGGGTACGCCCAGACGACGTGTCTGTGCTTCCACGTTCAGCGGAATCGATGCCGCGCTGGAACGGCTGGTGAAGGCGAAGGTCAGCACCGGCCAGACTTTGCGGAAATATTTCAGCGGGCCAACGCCGTTCACCGCCAGCAGGATGCCGTGCACAACAAACATGATGCCCAGACCGAGGTACGAGGCAATCACAAAGCTGCCAAGCTTGATGATGTCTTGCAGGTTAGAACCTGCCACGACTTTGGTCATCAGCGCCAGGACACCGTACGGCGTCAGCTGCATGACCAGACGCACCAGCTTCATTACCCAGCTTTGCAGGGTATCGATGGCAGTCAGAACCCGCTCGCCTTTCGGCGCATCGTCCTTCAGCAGCTTCAGCGCAGCCACGCCCAGGAACGCAGCGAAGATCACTACGCTGATAATGGAGGTTGGGCTTGCACCGGTCAGGTCAGCAAACGGGTTTTTCGGAATGAAGGAGAGCACCATCTGCGGAACGGTCAGATCGGCCACTTTACCCACGTAGTTGGTCTCAATCGCCGTCAGACGCGCGGTTTCAGCGCTACCCTGCACCAGACCTTCAGCAGTCAGGCCAAACAGATTGGTAACCAGCACACCCACCAGCGCCGCAATCAGCGTGGTGAAGAGCAGGGTGCCAATGGTCAGGAAACTGATTTTACCCAGTTGAGAAGCATTATGCAGGCGGGCTACGGCGCTCAGAATTGAGGCGAATACCAGCGGCATAACGATCATTTGCAGCAGCTGTACATAGCCGTTACCGACAATGTTGAACCACTGAATGGAATCTTTCAGTACCGGGCTGTCGGAGCCGTAAATAGCGTGTAAGGCCAGGCCAAACACCACGCCCATGACCAGACCAACCAGTACCTTTTTCGCCAGGCTCCACTGTTTGTGGCGAGCCTGGGCGAGAAGCAATAGCAATACGACGAACACAACAATGTTCGCGATGAGTGGAAAATTCATCCCCGTTCTCCTGATTTATTATACGGTCGGTTTTTACCGAACCTGTTGGCGCAAGGTTATCAGAAGTGTGATGTGGCGCTTATACCCATATGGAATGGTTTATGACAAAAGTGATTGTATTGCCGGTTTAATGCTCAATCTGGTGATTAATAAAACGATTGAACTGAAATTGCAGCGAGTTGATCATCTGCGATGACCAGCGCACTGCACCATTTTCGGGCAATGTCTGCGGCATCCAGACGGCATAGGCAAACAGCGCCATGCACAGAACGCGCTCCAGCTGGTTGCCTTTTTGCGGCACGAGGATTGGCAGGCGGAAACGCCAGCGGCAGGGCCAGAGCAGCGGAACGCCCGCTGGCGTCAGCATATCGGCGAGGATATGGCTTAAGTAGCCGAGCACCATGCCCTGAATGGCATCCGCCGGGACTATCCAACTCTCGGGAACCTTCAAATAGAAGAGTGTAAGCAGGCCAAATACGGCCAGCAGGCTGTGGGTAAACCCGCGATGACCAAAGGCTCTGGCGATGGGTTTTGAAATCCACTTCAGCCGCTGACCAAGGAATGATTTTGGATGATCGATGTCCGGCAGCAGGCAGGTCAGCACGGCAGAAGGGACAATATGCCACCAGTCCCCCTGGGCCAGCACAGGGGTCAGTTCAGCGTTTTTAGCAAACACTGCACAGGCAAGTGAAAAAAGCAGGTGGCCTTCCGCCGTCATGATAAAACCCGGTAAACTGTCAATTCATACAGTATAGGGTTTTTATACAGTGTGTGAAAGAGGTGACGGTGTAACTCTTTGTCACAAACCGGCGGTTAGCGCGCCAGCCAGCCACCGTCTACGGCAAGGGTATGGCCGTTAACGTAATCCGACGCCGCCGAGGCCAGAAACACCACCGGACCCTGTAAATCCTCCGGAAGTCCCCAGCGGCCCGCCGGAATACGGTCGAGGATCGCCTGGCTGCGCTGCTCATCATCGCGAAGTTGTTGGGTGTTATTTGTCGCCATATAACCCGGCGCGATAGCGTTCACGTTAATACCTAGCGGCGCCCATTCGTTTGCCAGCAGGCGGGTGAGCCCGAGGACGCCGCTTTTCGAAGCCGTATAGGACGGCACCCGAATGCCGCCCTGGAAGGAGAGCATGGAGGCAATGTTAATGATCTTGCCGCCCTGACCCTGCACGATAAACTGTTTCGCTACTGCCTGAGAGAGGAAAAATACCGATTTCAGATTGAGATCGATAACCTCGTCCCAGTCCTTCTCGCTAAATTCCAGCGCATCGCACCGACGAATGGTGCCGGCATTGTTAACCAGAATATCGATGCGGCCCATCTCTGTGACGGCGGTATCCACGACGCTCTGAATACTCTCATGCTTGCCGAGATCGGCGCGAATTGCGATAAAGCGCCGTCCCAGCGCCGTGACGCGCGCTTCCGTTTCGTCAGGAACCTTGCGGTTTACCCCCACGATATCGCATCCTGCCTGGGCGAGGGCAATGGCCATGCCTTGCCCCAGACCGGTATCGCACCCGGTCACCATCGCCACTTTTCCTGCCAGAGTAAAAGCATCCAGTATCATACGCGCCTCAGAAGTCAGGTTATTGTCATTCTGCACGTAAGGATAGGAGTCTGGAATGAGAAAAGCAAATAAAGTAAAACGTTGTTTTGATTTTGTGATACAGGCAGCCGAAGCTGCCTGAAAGAGCGTTACTCTCCGCGCAGATGGCGGGCAGTCAATTCTTCAAGAGACGTCAGCCTGACATCCGCGAGGGCAAAGCGGGGATCGTGTCGGCCTTCTTCAGCCGGCACAACGATGGAGCGCATACGTGCGGCTTTGGACGCCACCATGCCGTTAACCGAATCTTCCAGCGCCACACAGGTAAGCGGATCCAGCCCCAGTTTCGCGGCGCAGTCCATATACACCTGCGGATGTGGCTTGCTGTAAGGAAGCTTTTCGGCCGAGGCCAGCGCGTCGAAGCTGTCGCGCAGCCCGAACATCGTCAGCACTTTTTCCAGCATATGCAGAGGTGAGGCAGAGGCAAGCCCCACTTTCAGCCCTTGCGCCTTGCACAGGGCGATAGCGTCGCGTACGCCCGGTAACAGAGGCTTATTCTCTTCTACAAGGGAGATAGCACGGTTGATAATGCGCGCCGTAACTTCGTCGCGATCCGGGCCAACCCATGGCTGGTGGGCATACCAAAGGTCAACCACCATATCGATGCGCAGCCCCAGGGTATCGAAAAGCTCATTACGACGACTGATATCGACGCCGAGGCTGGCCATCACGTCCAGTTCAGCCCGATCCCACAGGGGTTCGGAATCAATCAACAATCCATCCATGTCAAAAATAGCGGCAAGTATCTGGCGCGGTGTCGACATTACAACATCTCCTTATCTTGGGGGTAAGACGAACGGTGCTAAGCACAAGCAATTTAGCATATTGCATTCAAAGATCGGGCGAAAATGACCGACAGCAGGTAGACTTAGGCACAAATAACGCGTCTTTATGAAGAGGAACTAATGACGTATCAACAAGCTGGACGCATCGCAGTCTTAAAACGTATTGCTGGTTGGGTTATTTTCATTCCCGCCCTGATTTCAACGCTGATCTCCGTACTTAAATTTATGTACGATCACAGCGAAAAACAGCCGGGCATTAATGCCGTCATGCTCGATTTTGCCCACGTCATGATTGAGATGATGCGGTTTAACACCCCATTCCTGAACGTCTTCTGGTTCAACTCGCCCACCCCGGATTTTCACCACCAGCTGAATGTCGGGTTCTGGATAATCTATGCCTTGATCTTTATCGCGATGGCGTTGCAGGCCTCCGGCGCACGCATGAGCCGCCAGACCCGCTTTTTACGCGAAGGGGTAGAAGATCAGCTGATACTTGAGAAGGCGAAAGGCCCTGACGGGATGAGCCGCGAGCAGATCGAATCGCGCATTGTCGTTCCGCGTCATACCATTTTTGTGCAGTTTTTCCCGCTCTATATCCTGCCGGTTATTATCATTGTGGCCGGGTATTTCTTCTTTACGCTGCTCGGCTTCCTGTAATGTCAAAGGGGGCGAATTGCCGCCCCCTCCCGCTATGCCGCCAGGATACGGTCCAGCGCCCGCTGGGCATTAACCAGATGACTCCCGCCAAACAAAATCGCCCGGTTTAGCAAGGTGTACAGCTGATAAACCGGCTGACGTTCAAGGAAACCCGCAGGTAACGGCGAGACAGACTGATAGCCATCATAAATTTGCGGCGGCTGTTCAGGGTGCAACGGCAGCATCGCCAGGTCACATTCTCTGTCGCCCCAGTAGCAGGCCGGGTCAAATATATAGGGACCATCAGGCCCAAGCGCGCAGTTGTTCGACCATAAATCACCGTGCAGAAGGGAAGCCTGAGGCTGATGCGAAGCCAGACGCTGCTGAATGTGTTCAACAATCGCGTCGATGTTGCCGAACGCTAGTCCCTTTTCAGCGGCCAGCTCCAGCTGCCAGCCTATGCGCTGCTCGGCGAAAAAAGTCGACCAGCGGCGTTGCCACGCGTTTGGCTGTGGGGTGGTAGAGAGGTCGTTATCGAAATCGAGCCCAAACTGAGGTTGATCGCTCCACTGGTGCAAACGGGCGATCTGTTGGCCGAGAATAAAGGCATTGTGCGCATCCAGAGGGCGCGCCGGAAGATAGTTCATCACCAGAAAGCTGTAGTCACGATCGCTGCCAACGGCTAAAACCTGTGGAACGTTGACTGTTTTACTGCGCGATAACAACTCAAGCTGATCGGCTTCGGCCGTAAAAATGGGGAGCAATTCGCGCTCATCACATTTCACGAAGAGATCGCGCCCGGCGTAACGTAAATGCCATGCGGCATGGATCTCTCCGCCTGGCAGTTCGTTACGCAGTTCAATTTCACCTTCACCCAGCTGCTCACTTAAAAGATGACTGATAGCCTGCCACATGATGTCTCTCCCATGTTGTCTGCCAGATCATAAAGTTAGCGCAAAACGGCTATAAAAAAACAGGAACTAACGCACAACTGAGCGGTTTAATTTTGTACAGGGCACTTATTGTTCTTTTTTATGCCAGTTTTCCCAGCTATCCACATCAATTTCCGTGGCTTTGTCAGTCACGCTTTCCACCAGGCCACTGGCCAGCGCCTTCACCTCCTCCTGACTCAGCGGGCTTATCAGGCCAAAGGCCAGCGAGCCGAGATCGTGAATATTGCCCTCATCGTCCGTCAGCGTGAGCAGAAAATTCGCCCGCGTGAAAGCGTTGTTGAGTTCATTCAGTTCGGTCAGCGATGCTTCATGAATATTGACGGTTACGACGTAGCGGGTGATATCACCACTGCTCATAATTCACCTCGTTGTTATCCTGAAAGTTTTCTTAGCATAGTCGATAAGCCATATTTGGCGACTTCCCCCTCCACGGGAAGGGGAAGCACGTTCAGCTTCTCGCCAGGTAATCGACAATTTTCTGGGTATCCGCAAGCGAACACAGACGGGTTCCCTGATTGATGGTGGCAGCGCTCCCTGCCGCGACGCCATAGCGTGCCATCTCCAGAAGCGAAGCGCCCTGCGCCAGCTTCAGCACCATCGCGCCAACCATACTGTCACCGGCACCCACGGTACTCTGACTTTTCATCGGCGGTGGAACAACCTGCACGCAGCCCGTCTTGTCGACGGCCAGCGCACCCTGAGGACCGAGAGAGACTACAACGCGATGCGCTTTGCCCGTGCGTACCAGCTCTTCTGCGGCAGTACGCACGTCATCAGGCTGGTTGAGCTCGCGATTGACAAGCGCACTGAGCTCTTTCTGGTTAGGTTTGACAAGTTCAAGTTGTCCGGGCTCTAACGCCGCCTTCAGGGCATCGCCTGAGCTATCGACAATGCAGCGGATGCCGCGCTGGAGCACCGCCTGAACCAGTGCCGTCAGCTTTTCTGTTTTGACGCCCGGCGGCAGGCTACCGCTGATCACCAGCAATGAGCCGCTTTCAATGGTCAGCACTTTCTCTTCCAGTTGACGAAACTCATCATCGCTCAACTTCGCCCCTGGCATCACAAAACGATATTGCTCGCCGCTGGATTCAACATGGACATGCAGGTTTTGCCGGGTCCAGTCTCTGGCGTCAACGGTATCTACGGCAACCTGTTCATCTGCCAGCAACGCAACCAGATGCTCACCCGTGGCGCCGCCAGCGGGGAAGATGGCGGTTGCTTTTCCGCCGAGATGGGTAATTGCGCGCGCCACGTTAATGCCGCCGCCGCCCGGCTCAAACACCGGCGCGCTACAGCGCAGCTTACCTTCCGGATAGATTTGCGGCGTCATGGTCGCAGAGTCGAGGGAAGGGGAGAGCGTCAGCGTGTAAATCGAAGCCATCATGACCTCCTTTTATCATGGGTTATTTTAAGCCTGGCACCGTTTGGCAGGAAGGCAACGTAAATAACAGTATGATTTTAAAAATGAATGCTGACAAAAAACCTTGGCCGGGTATATACATTAAATCGCGTTTTGGGATCGTTCTTATTCAAAAAATGAAAGAAGAAATTATTGCTATGTTATTTGCGGCTTTTTATAATTTGTTACCTTTCTATGGTCGCCTTGTCATTGATCCGCAAGAAAGTTTCCGAGACCGTGACGGTCTCTTTTTATGTTGTACGGACTCCTAAAATAAATGAAGCTTTTGAAGACAGTACCCGCAGCACTGATGCTGGCGGGTGGCGTATTTGCGTCACTGAATGCAACCGCCGATGATACCGTTTTTACTGTCATGGACGATCCCTCCACTGCCAAAAAACCCTTTGAAGGTAACGTGAATGCCGGGTATCTGGCGCAATCCGGTAACACGAAAAGCTCCTCCATGACCGCAGACAGCACCCTGACCTGGTACGGCAACACCACGGCCTGGTCGCTGTGGGGCAATGCCAGCAACACGTCTGCTAACGATGAACGCTCCTCTGAGAAATACGCGGTAGGTGGGCGTAGCCGTTACAACATGACAGATTATGACTACCTGTTTGGGCAGGCGAGTTGGCTTACTGACCGCTACAACGGCTATCGCCAGCGCGATGTCATGACTGCGGGTTATGGTCGTCAGTTCCTGAATGGACCAGTGCACAGCCTCCGTTTTGAATTCGGTCCGGGTGTCCGTTACGACGAGTACACCAACGGCGAAGATGAAACCCAGCCGCTGGGTTATGCATCGGGCACCTACGCATGGCAAATGACTGACAACGCGAAATTCACCCAGGGTGTGTCGGTGTTTGGTGCTGAAGATACAACGCTGAACTCTGAAAGTGCGTTGAACGTGGCTATCAACGAACACTTTGGACTCAAGGTGGCGTACAACGTAACCTGGAACTCATCACCGCCTGATTCCGCGCCGGAACATACCGATCGCCGAACCACGATTTCTTTAGGTTATAAAATGTAATTTCTTCGGGCCGGGACTATTCTCGGCCTGTTTTTTATTTTTTGAAACTGTGCTTATTTATATTAAACGGCGTTTTGAAATAATAGGCATGCTTTCGTCTTCATAATTTCTCCATAATTAGGCGGCCAGGCCTTATTCAGTTTATTTGACACGATTTGATAAATAATTTGACTAGGCAAAAGTGTGATCCAGATCTACACTTACGGCACAGGCAAAAAACTCGCCTCAGGCATTTCTGCATTAATTAAGTATGAGAACAGAATTATGAAAAAAATCAAAACCGCTACAGCAGCGATGGTGCTTTCCGCACTTTCATTTGGCGTATTTGCTGCTGATAATATGACGCAACCTGCCAGTGACGTTAACAGCCCAGTCGGGATCGCTAAAGCCTCTGATGTTGAAGCAGGCTCCAACATTGCCCCTGGCTCCCAGTCTACCGGCCAGTCAATGAATGATGCATTTGATGTACACAAGCTGGTGGCGGGTGAGTGGTCCTGATATTTCAATTGCCACATGTGATGGAATATATACGCTGTCCCAGCCTGGCGAAAACCGGATTATGACGTACCGGTTTTGGACCATAAATTATCGTAAAGATAGTTAAGATTTATTCAGTAAATTCACGGCACGTTTTCGCTGACATAATATTAGCCCCAGATCATCGCGGCCCAACGCAGCAGCAACATCGCGCCGCAAATAGCGATTAACACCACGACCATTTTCCAGTGCTTAACGGCAAATCTTTTTGTTGGCATAACCCAATCCTTGTCAGTTGATACCCTTAGTCTACCAAAGTCTGCGCCAGAAAGCGCTTTACCCGGGACAACAGGTTATGCCAGAACAGCGGTTCGGCTTAAAACCAGTGGAATCTGTCGGCCAGTATCAATACCAGACCAGCAGCGGAAAGTAGATTCAATATCACAACGGTTCTGCTCGATACATTCATGTGATACCCCTTCGATGTTTAAGGACCAGATCAAGAATAGCTCAGCACTTTCGGATTGCGAGCCCCCGTCAACAAAAGTTCATGAACGCAGACATAAGGATGAGCGGTTCAAATCGGTCGCGGGAAGGTGCATTCGCCCTGTTAATAGTGTTACCATTACGCTGCTTGCCGTAAATCCGCATTTATCTGAATCGGCAGGTGCATGATGACGAACCAATTTGACGATTGTTGGTCAGATGGTTTCGTAATCTACTGTTTAATCACGATTATTTTCTTTGTATATGCTCTTATGTGTGGGGCATCACTGCAAATAAGGATATAAAATGCCTGTAATTACTCTTCCTGATGGCAGCCAACGCCATTTCGACCACGCTGTAAGCCCAATGGATGTTGCCCTGGATATCGGTCCTGGACTCGCAAAAGCAACCATTGCAGGCCGCGTAAACGGTGAGCTGGTAGACGCGTCCGATCTGATTGAAAGCGATGCAACGCTTGCGATCATCACCGCGAAAGACGAAGAAGGTCTGGAGATCATTCGTCACTCCTGTGCGCACCTGTTAGGTCATGCTATTAAGCAGCTGTGGCCCAACACCAAAATGGCGATCGGCCCGGTTATCGACAACGGCTTCTACTACGACGTTGACCTTGACCACACCCTGACACAGGAAGATATCGACGCGCTCGAAAAACGTATGCATGAGCTCGCCGAAACGAACTATGACGTCATCAAGAAGAAAGTCAGCTGGCATGAAGCGCGTGAAACCTTCGTGAAGCGCGGCGAGAGCTATAAAGTCTCGATTCTTGATGAAAACATCGCTCATGATGACAAGCCTGGCTTGTACCATCACGAAGAATATGTCGACATGTGCCGTGGACCGCACGTGCCGAATATGCGCTTCTGTCATCACTTCAAACTGATGAAAATCGCAGGCGCCTACTGGCGTGGCGACAGCAACAATAAAATGTTGCAGCGTATCTATGGTACCGCATGGGCCGATAAGAAAGCCCTGAACGCGTACCTGCAACGCCTGGAAGAGGCGGCTAAGCGTGACCACCGTAAAATCGGTAAGCAGCTTGACCTGTATCATATGCAGGAAGAAGCGCCGGGGATGGTGTTCTGGCATAACGACGGCTGGACAATCTTCCGTGAACTGGAAACGTTCGTGCGCTCCAAGCTGAAAGAGTACCAGTATCAGGAAGTGAAAGGCCCGTTCATGATGGACCGTGTGCTGTGGGAAAAAACCGGCCACTGGGACAACTACAAAGATGCGATGTTCACCACTTCGTCTGAGAACCGTGAATACTGCATCAAGCCAATGAACTGTCCGGGCCACGTTCAGATCTTCAACCAGGGTCTGAAATCCTACCGCGATCTACCGCTGCGTATGGCGGAGTTCGGTAGCTGCCACCGTAACGAGCCATCAGGTGCGCTGCACGGTCTGATGCGTGTTCGTGGCTTTACTCAGGATGATGCGCATATCTTCTGTACTGAAGATCAGGTACGTGATGAAGTTAACGCCTGTATTCGTATGGTCTACGATATGTACAGCACCTTTGGCTTCGAGAAGATCGTGGTCAAACTCTCAACGCGTCCGGAAAAACGTATCGGTAGCGATGAGACATGGGATCGCGCAGAGGCGGATCTCGCCGTGGCGCTGGAAGAGAACGGTATTCCGTTCGAATACCAGCTGGGCGAGGGCGCATTCTACGGTCCAAAAATTGAATTTACCCTGTATGACTGCCTCGATCGCGCATGGCAGTGCGGAACGGTACAGCTGGACTTCTCCCTGCCGCAGCGTTTAAGCGCCTCTTATGTTGGCGAAGACAACGAGCGTCAGGTGCCGGTTATGATTCACCGTGCGATTCTCGGTTCACTGGAGCGCTTCATCGGCATCCTGACTGAAGAGTTCGCGGGCTTCTTCCCAACCTGGCTTGCGCCAGTGCAGGTAGTTGTGATGAACATTACCGATTCTCAGGCGGATTACGTTAAAGAATTGACGCAGAAACTACAAAATGCGGGCATTCGCGTAAAAGCAGACTTGAGAAATGAGAAGATTGGCTTTAAAATCCGCGAGCACACTTTACGTCGTGTCCCGTATATGTTGGTCTGTGGTGATAAAGAGGTGGAAGCAGGCAAAGTTGCCGTTCGCACCCGCCGTGGTAAAGACCTGGGGAGCCTGGACGTAAGTGAAGTGATTGAGAAGCTGCAACAAGAGATTCGCAGCCGCAGTCTTCAACAACTGGAGGAATAAGGTATTAAAGGCGGAAAACGAGTTCAAACGGCACGTCCGAATCGTATCAATGGCGAGATTCGCGCCCAGGAAGTTCGCTTAACAGATCTTGAAGGTGAACCACTGGGGATTGTGAGTCTGAGAGAAGCGATCGAAAAAGCTGAAGAAGCTGGAGTAGATTTAGTTGAAATCAGCCCTAACGCCGAACCGCCAGTTTGTCGTATTATGGACTACGGCAAGTTCCTTTATGAAAAGAGTAAATCTTCTAAGGAACAGAAGAAGAAGCAAAAAGTTATCCAGGTTAAGGAAATCAAATTCCGTCCTGGTACCGACGATGGCGATTATCAGGTAAAACTCCGCAGCCTGATTCGCTTTCTGGAAGATGGCGATAAGGCCAAGATCACGCTGCGTTTCCGCGGTCGTGAGATGGCCCACCAACAGATTGGTATGGAAGTGCTTAACCGCGTCCGTGAAGATCTGAGTGAACTGGCAGTAGTCGAATCCTTCCCAACGAAGATCGAAGGCCGCCAGATGATCATGGTGCTCGCTCCTAAGAAGAAACAGTAAGGCCTTCAAGCAGCAAAATCTGTGGAGCCTTCGGGCCCCATAGGTTTTGTTCGCCTATGTTTCGTTTATTTAACAATGCGAAGTGGAAGTTATTAAAATGCCAAAAATTAAGACCGTACGCGGTGCTGCTAAGCGCTTCAAAAAAACCGGTAAAGGTGGTTTTAAGCACAAGCACGCTAACCTGCGTCACATTCTGACTAAGAAAGCTACCAAGCGTAAACGTCACCTGCGTCCAAAAGCCATGGTTTCTAAAGGCGATCTGGGCCTGGTCATCGCGTGCCTGCCGTACGCATAAGTCGTTAACGTTTAACTTTTTTAACTTAGAATAGATACAGGAGAGCACACATGGCTCGCGTAAAACGTGGTGTAATTGCACGTGCACGTCACAAGAAAATTTTGAAACAAGCTAAAGGCTACTACGGTGCGCGTTCACGCGTATACCGCGTTGCCTTCCAGGCTGTTATCAAAGCAGGTCAGTACGCTTACCGTGACCGTCGTCAGCGTAAGCGTCAGTTCCGTCAACTGTGGATTGCGCGTATCAACGCAGCAGCACGTCAGAACGGTATTTCTTACAGCAAATTCATCAACGGCCTGAAAAAAGCCTCTGTTGAAATCGACCGTAAGATCCTGGCTGACATCGCAGTATTCGACAAAGTAGCGTTCACCGCTCTGGTCGAAAAAGCGAAAGCAGCACTGGCATAAGCCAGTTGAAAGAGGGGGCTTTGCTCCCTCTTTTCATATCGCCTTATCAGAAGATTGACATTTACCCGTCCAGGCTTTTCAATAAGGTCTTAACGGTTTTTACCCTACAAGGTAACGCAAGCATGAATGCTGCTATTTTCCGCTTCTTCTTTTACTTTAGCACCTGACTTCAGGAGGCTAGCGCGTGAAAGATGAAACGAAAAACAGCGCCAGATAAGCCTCCCGATGGAGGCTTTTTTTGTGCCTGAATTTGAGAGATTACGTCCAACAATTCGGTGTCTGCACCGACATAATGAGGAAAACCATGTCACATCTCGCAGAGCTGGTTGCCAGTGCAACGGCCGCCATTAACCAGGCCTCAGATGTTGCCGCGTTAGACAATGTCCGCGTCGAATATCTGGGCAAGAAAGGGCATCTGACCCTTCAGATGACTACCCTGCGTGAACTGCCAGCAGAGGAGCGCCCGGCAGCAGGTGCAGTGATTAACGAAGCCAAAGAGCAGGTACAACAGGCGCTGAACGCACGTAAAGCCGAGCTGGAAAGCGCAGTACTGAATGCGCGTCTGGCGGCAGAAACGATTGACGTTTCTCTGCCGGGTCGCCGTATCGAAAACGGCGGTCTGCATCCGGTTACCCGTACTATCGATCGTATTGAAAGTTTCTTCGGTGAGCTCGGCTTTACCGTGGCGACTGGCCCGGAAATTGAAGATGACTACCACAACTTCGATGCCCTTAACATTCCTGGCCATCATCCGGCACGCGCTGACCACGACACTTTCTGGTTTGACGCCACCCGTCTGCTGCGTACTCAGACTTCTGGCGTTCAGATCCGTACCATGAAGGAGCAGGCTCCACCGATCCGCATCATCGCGCCGGGTCGCGTATACCGTAACGACTACGATCAGACCCACACCCCAATGTTCCACCAGATGGAAGGTCTGATTGTTGATAAAAACATCAGCTTCACCAACCTGAAAGGCACACTGCACGATTTCCTGAACAACTTCTTTGAGGAAGATTTGCAGGTTCGTTTCCGTCCGTCCTACTTCCCGTTCACTGAACCTTCTGCGGAAGTTGACGTGATGGGTAAAAACGGTAAATGGCTGGAAGTGCTGGGCTGCGGCATGGTACATCCAAACGTACTGCGCAACGTAGGTATCGATCCGGAAGTATACTCCGGCTTTGCGTTCGGTATGGGCATGGAGCGTCTTACCATGCTGCGCTACGGCGTAACCGACTTACGTGCGTTCTTCGAAAACGATCTGCGTTTCCTCAAACAGTTTAAATAAGGGCAGGAAAGAACAATGAAATTCAGTGAACTGTGGTTACGCGAATGGGTTAATACCACGCTGGACAGCGACGCGCTTTCTAACCAGATCACCATGGCGGGTCTGGAAGTTGATGGCGTGGATCCTGTTTCTGGCGCCTTTACCGGCGTCGTGGTAGGTGAAGTGGTTGAGTGTGGTCAGCACCCTAACGCCGACAAACTGCGCGTAACAAAAGTCAATGTGGGCGGTGACCGTCTGCTGGATATCGTCTGCGGTGCGCCAAACTGCCGACAGGGCCTGAGGGTAGCCGTGGCGACCGTCGGCGCGGTACTGCCGGGCGATTTCAAAATCAAAGCGGCTAAGCTGCGCGGTGAGCCGTCTGAAGGCATGCTGTGCTCCTTCTCCGAGCTGGGCATTTCCGACGATCACTCCGGGATTATCGAGCTGCCGCAGGATGCACCAGTGGGTACCGATATCCGCGAATACCTGAAGCTTGATGACAACACCATCGAAATCAGCGTGACGCCAAACCGTGCCGACTGCTTAGGTATCATCGGTGTAGCCCGCGACGTGGCCGTGCTGAACCAGACCGAACTGAACGAGCCGGAGATCGCTCCGGTTGAGGCAACCATCAGTGATGTGCTGCCGATTCAGGTTGACGCGCCTGAGGCCTGCCCGCGCTACCTCGGTCGTGTGGTGAAAGGTATTAACGTTAAAGCGCCAACCCCGCTGTGGATGAAAGAGAAACTGCGTCGCTGTGGTATCCGTTCTATCGACGCTGTGGTTGACGTGACCAACTATGTTCTGCTGGAGCTGGGCCAGCCAATGCACGCCTTCGATAAAGATCGTATCGAAGGGGGTATTATTGTGCGCATGGCGAAAGAGGGCGAAACCCTGGTTCTGCTGGACGGCAGCGAAGCGAAACTGAACGCCGACACTCTGGTAATTGCCGATCACAACAAAGCGCTGGCGATGGGCGGGATCTTCGGCGGCGAGCACTCTGGCGTCAACGACGAAACGCAAAACGTCCTGCTGGAATGCGCGTTCTTCAGCCCGCTCTCCATCACCGGCCGCGCACGCCGTCACGGTCTGCACACTGACGCTTCTCACCGCTATGAGCGTGGCGTGGATCCTGCGCTGCAATACAAAGCGATGGAGCGTGCGACTCGCCTGCTGATCGATATCTGCGGCGGTGAAGCGGGTCCGGTAATTGATGTGACCAACGAAGCGACACTGCCGAAGCGTGCGACCATTACCCTGCGCCGCAGCAAGCTGGATCGCCTGATTGGTCACCACGTTGCCGATGCGCAGGTGACCGACATTCTGACGCGTCTGGGCTGCGAAGTCACTGAAGGTCAGGACGAGTGGAAAGCCGTTGCACCATCCTGGCGTTTCGACATGGAGATCGAAGAAGATCTGGTGGAAGAAGTGGCCCGCGTTTACGGCTACAACAATATCCCTGACGAGCCGGTGCAGGCGGGTCTGGTGATGGGCAGCCATCGCGAAGCCGATCTGTCACTGAAGCGTGTGAAAACCATGCTGAACGACAAAGGCTACCAGGAAGTGATCACCTACAGCTTCGTTGATCCTAAGCTGCAACAGCTGATCCACCCGGGTCAGGAAGCGCTGATCCTGCCAAGCCCGATCTCCAGCGAGATGTCAGCGATGCGTCTGTCCCTGTGGACGGGACTGCTGGGTACTATCGTTTATAACCAGAACCGTCAGCAGAACCGCGTGCGTATTTTCGAAAGCGGTTTGCGCTTTGTACCGGATACTCAGGCCAATTTAGGCATCCGTCAGGATCTCATGCTGGCCGGCGCCATCAGCGGTAACCGCTATGAAGAGCACTGGGACCTGGCAAAAGGGACGGTTGATTTCTACGATATGAAGGGCGATCTGGAAGCGATTCTCGATCTGACCGGTAAATTATCCGAAATTGAATTCCGCGCAGAAGCGATTCCAGCCCTGCATCCGGGCCAGAGTGCGGCGATCTATTTAGACGGCAAACGTGTTGGTTTTATTGGGGTTGTTCACCCAGAGCTGGAACGTAAGCTGGATCTGAATGGCCGTACCATCGTATTCGAGCTGGAGTGGAGCCCGGTTGCAGACCGCGTCATTCCTCAGGCAAAGGACGTCTCACGCTTCCCGGCAAACCGCCGTGATATCGCGGTTGTGGTCGCTGAAAATGTGCCCGCAGCAGATATTTTGGCCGAATGTAAGAAAGTTGGCGTAAATCAGGTAGTTGGCGTAAACTTATTTGACGTGTACCGCGGCAAGGGCGTAGCAGAAGGTTTCAAGAGCCTCGCTATTAGCCTTATCCTTCAGGATACCAGCCGTACACTCGAAGAAGAGGAGATTGCCGCTACCGTCGCCAAATGTGTAGAGGCATTAAAAGAGCGATTCCAGGCATCATTGAGGGATTGAACCTATGGCGCTTACAAAAGCTGAAATGTCAGAATATCTGTTTGATAAGCTTGGGCTTAGCAAACGGGATGCCAAAGAGCTGGTAGAGCTGTTTTTCGAAGAGATCCGTCGTGCTCTGGAAAATGGTGAGCAGGTTAAACTCTCCGGCTTTGGCAATTTTGATTTGCGAGACAAAAACCAACGTCCGGGCCGTAACCCGAAGACGGGGGAAGATATTCCCATTACAGCCCGCCGCGTGGTGACCTTCAGACCCGGACAGAAGTTAAAAAGCCGTGTCGAAAACGCAACGCCCAAAGCAGAGTAATATGAACTAACTAAAAAGGCCGCTCACGCGGCCTTTTTTCTTTGCGCTATTTGCTAAACCCGCCGTAAAATCAATGATATCTCAACCGGATAACCTATCGTCTATGCTTGATCTTGCCCGTCTTCAGCACCGCTCCGATCTCCGCCGCCTGTGTCTGCTCGGGGTGCTGATGATTGTCGCCACCACCGTCAGCCTGTGTGCGGGCGATCGGTGGCTGGGACCGGAAAGCTGGTTTACGCCTGAGGGACAGCTCTTTGTCTGGCAGATCCGCCTGCCACGGACGCTGGCTGTGCTTTTAGTCGGCGCTGCGCTGGCGCTGTGCGGCACGATCATGCAGGCATTATTTGAAAACCCTCTGGCGGAACCCGGACTTCTCGGGGTGTCGAATGGCGCAGGCGTCGGGCTTATCGCCGCCGTGATGCTGGGGGGAGGCGAGCTCTCCGCCTGGGGGATTAGCCTCAGCGCCATCCTTGGCGCGCTGTTGATAACCCTCATCCTTCTGCGCTTTGCTCGTCGCCATTTATCCACCAGCCGGCTGCTGCTTGCCGGGGTAGCGTTGGGGATCATCTGTAGCGCGCTGATGACATGGGCCGTCTACTTCTCCACCTCTTTCGATCTGCGCCAGTTAATGTACTGGATGATGGGGGGATTTGGTGGCGTTGACTGGCGTCAGGGGTGGCTGATGGTGCTCCTGATCCCGGTCATCCTGTGGACGGCGTTCCAGGCGCAGCCGCTTAATATTCTCGCGCTGGGCGAAACGTCTGCTCGCCAGCTCGGGATGCCGATTGGCTTCTGGCGCAACGTGCTGGTAATCGCCATCGGCTGGATGGTGGGCGTAAGCGTGGCGCTGGCGGGGGCGATTGGCTTTATTGGGCTGGTGATCCCGCATATGCTGCGCCTGTGCGGTATTACGGACCACCGAACTCTGCTTCCGGCCTCGGCGGTTGCCGGGGCGGCAACGCTGCTGATTGCCGATATCATCGCCCGGCTTGCGCTGACGGCCGCTGAGTTGCCGATAGGCGTGGTGACCGCAACGCTGGGCGCACCGGTCTTTATCTGGCTACTATTAAAAGCTGGACGTTAAAACACAACCTGTAAGTCAACCTGAGGGAATGCTATGCAGTCTGATATTCTGAATACCGAAGTGACTACCATTGACGGCGAGAAAACCACGCTGGAAGGCTACAAGGGCAAGGTACTGCTCATCGTGAACGTGGCATCGAAATGTGGCCTTACGCCGCAGTATGAACAGCTGGAAAACATTCATAAAGCCTGGGAAAAAGACGGCTTTACCGTACTCGGCTTCCCGTGCAACCAGTTCCTGGGCCAGGAGCCGGGCAGCGAAGAGGAGATTAAGACCTTTTGCAGCACAACCTATGGTGTGACGTTCCCGATGTTCAGCAAAATTGATGTGAACGGGGAAAATCGTCATCCGCTGTATGCCAAACTGGTGGCTGCGGCGCCGACCGCCGTTGCGCCTGAAGAGAGTGGTTTCTATGAGCGTATGGCGAGCAAAGGTCGCGCGCCGCTCTATCCGGACGATATTCTGTGGAACTTCGAAAAATTCCTGATTGGCCGTGACGGTCAGGTCGTGCAGCGTTTCTCGCCTGACATGACGCCTGAAGATCCTATCGTGATGGAATCAATCAAACTGGCGCTGGCGAAATAATGACGCTGCTGATGCAGCTCACAGGCGTTGCCGGGAAGGGACGTCTTGAGCCTGTTACCGCCGCAGTCAACGCAGGTGAAATCCTTCACCTGGTTGGGCCTAACGGCGCCGGAAAAAGCACGCTGCTGGCGCGCATGGCGGGGCTGACCCGCGGGGAAGGGGAGATTACCTTTCTCGGGCAATCGCTCGTCAACTGGCTACCCTCTACACTCGCCTCCCGTCGAAGCTATCTGGTTCAGCAGCAGATTCCGCCCTTTGCAATGCCCGTCTGGCACTACCTGACGCTGCACCTGCCTGATAAAAATCAGGTAGCATTGCTCCATGACGTTGCTGCGGCGCTCGGGTTAGACGATAAGCTCACCCGACAGGCCAGCCAGCTTTCCGGTGGCGAATGGCAGCGCGTGCGTCTGGCCGCCGTCATCCTTCAGGTTCATCCGGTGGGAAATCCTCACGGGCGGTTGCTGCTGCTGGACGAGCCGATGAGCGGACTGGACGTTGCCCAGCAGGCAGCGCTGGATACTCTGCTCAGCGCGCTGTGTCGCAAGGGCATCGCCATTGTGATGAGCAGCCATGATTTAAACCATACGTTGCGCCACGCGCATCGGGTGTGGTTGCTGGCGCGTGGCAAACTGATTGCCAGCGGAACGCGCGACAGCGTGCTGACGGCCCCCAATCTTGCGAGTGCTTACCACATGTCGTTCCGGAGGCTGGATATTGAAGGCCACAAGATGCTCATTTCCACGGCGCAGGAATAACCTTTCTTGCACAGCCGCATAGATGCACGCTAAATTACCGAAAGAACAAAAAAAGCAGAGGATTCGTCTGAAATGCGATTCTGGTTTCTCCTTGTTGCGGCGCTATTTCTTGCAGGATGCAGCAGCCATCGTGCACCTCCGCCTAACCCACGGCTTTCCGATTCCATTACGGTCATTGCCAGCCTGAACGATCAGCTCAGCAACTGGCGCGGCACCCCTTATCGCTACGGCGGGATGAGCCGGGGCGGGGTGGATTGCTCGGGATTTGTGCTGATGACTTTCCGCGATAAATTTGACCTACAGCTTCCGCGTGAAACGCGTATGCAGGCGAAAATCGGCACTGAAATTGATAAAGACGAGCTCCTGCCCGGCGATCTGGTCTTTTTTAAAACAGGTTCCGGTGAAAGCGGCCTTCATGTCGGCATTTATGACACCGATAATCAGTTCATTCATGCCTCGACCAGCCGCGGCGTGATGCGCTCCTCTCTCGATAATGTTTACTGGCGTAAAAATTTCTGGCAGGCCAGGCGTATTTAACCGCTGCATAAAGATGCAGTGCGGAAGGCCTGGCGGTGAAAATAGCCGTCAGGCTTTTCTTGCGGGTGGATTAAAGTAAAATTTTTGCCCACTTATTTTTGTCAGCATGTGCCTGTTTTATCTAAAACTGGCTATTATTCAATAACCAGGATAAGATTATTTTAGATTCAGGGAAAAATCTGAAAATTAATACGGAAAGAATGAAATTAATCTTATTAAAATCAAGACAGTGGAATTGTGCCTGCAATTGCTCCAGGATGTTCTCTCTCATCTTTAATGCAGGACAAGGGCGATGATTATTACGCTAGATAATGCTTACCAGTCTGAACTTTTACTCCTTCCGGCGCGTGATAGTGCAGGTTTGCTTAAAGGTTTAGAGATTTTGGTTAACTTTACTGGCGTGGGTACGGACGTACGAATCCCGACTGAACTGGTTATCCCTCATCTTTCTCAGGAAGATGAATTAGTGCTGTTTCAGGAAAAACTGCAATTACTCGATACCTGTAAGCTATTTTTTATTCAGCATCAGTTAATTGCATGGATCAATATTACACCTGCAATTGTTGAGTTTTTATTAACTAATGAGAACGCTGTTTCAATCCTTGATCGTTATCCGTTTCTTGAGTTTACTGTTAATGAGAACTATCCAGGTTTAAATAACGGGAAAGACGATCTGACGCTTGCAAGAATGGCGATCCATTTCCCCTTAGTGCTGGCTAACTTTGGTGCAGGGGCTGCATCCCTTAAACCGGTTTATGATGGTCTGTTCAAACGGGTGATTCTGGATAAAAACTTTATTCATCAGCGCGTCTCGGCGCTCTCTTTCGAGCCATTTATGCGCGCCATCCTCTGGCAGATCGCGCCGCATTGTCAGTCGGTCATGGTCTCGGGAATTGACGATCACGGCATCTTACAACGCGTGCTGCCCTTCAATTTTGGCGCAATGCAGGGAACCCTGTGGCCTGCCGTCCCGGCAGAACGCGTAACGACCCTCGTTCAGCAATAACCCCTTTCTTCGCCCGTGTTTACGTCAAGGGAAACCCTCTACACTTAAAGCAGGAGGACTTATGACCCTGTCTTTTACTGCTCACTGGCACGATGAATTACCCGGCTTTTACACCGCGCTTAAGCCCACGCCTTTACAGAACGCGCGTCTTATCTGGCATAACGATGCATTAGCGGATTCGCTTGGCATCCCTTCGACACTTTTTCAGCCAGAAAAGGGCGCCGGTGTCTGGGGCGGCGAAACGCTGCTTCCGGGCATGAAGCCTCTGGCTCAGGTCTACAGCGGACATCAGTTTGGCGTCTGGGCGGGACAGCTCGGCGATGGTCGCGGCATCCTGCTGGGTGAACAGGTTCTGCCGAATGGCGAAACGCTCGACTGGCACCTGAAAGGGGCAGGGTTAACACCGTACTCACGCATGGGGGATGGCCGCGCGGTGCTGCGTTCAACCATTCGTGAAAGTCTGGCTTCCGAGGCGATGCATGCCCTGGGGATCCCCACCTCACGCGCGCTGTCCATTGTCACCAGCGACACGCCGGTGGCCCGCGAGACGATAGAGCAGGGGGCGATGCTTATCCGCGTGGCGGAAAGCCATCTGCGTTTCGGTCATTTTGAACACTTCTACTATCGCCGCGAGCCGGATAAAGTCCGCCAGCTTGCCGATTACGCCCTTCGACGTCACTGGCCGCACCTGCAAAACGAACCGGACCGCTATGTTCTCTGGTTCCGTGATATTGTCGCGCGCACCGCCTCAATGATTGCCCGCTGGCAGGCCGTTGGCTTTGCCCACGGGGTGATGAATACCGACAACATGTCCCTGTTAGGGCTGACGTTTGACTACGGTCCGTACGGCTTCCTTGATGACTATCAACCGGGTTACATCTGTAACCATTCGGACTATCAGGGGCGTTACCGTTTCGACAACCAGCCTGCGGTGGGGCTGTGGAACCTTCAGCGGCTTGCGCAAAGCCTGTCGCCGTTTATCGACGTCGATGCCCTGAACGATGCGCTCGATACCTATCAGGAGGTTTTGCTGCGGGAATATGGTGTGTTAATGCGCAACAAGCTGGGGCTGATGACGCAGGAAAAAGGCGATAACGCGCTGCTGAATGGGCTGTTTGCCATCATGGCGCGTGAAGGCAGCGACTATACCCGAACCTTCCGTATGCTAAGCCAGACTGCGCAACAGAGCGCCGCTTCACCGCTGCGTGACGAGTTCATCGATCGACAGGCGTTTGATGACTGGTTTGCCACTTACCGGGCGCGTTTACAGCAGGAACAGATTGATGACGATACCCGCCAGGCGCGGATGAAGGCGGTTAACCCGGCGATGGTGTTGCGCAACTGGCTGGCGCAGCGGGCTATTGAGCAGGCAGAGCAGGGGGATTATGCCGAGCTGCATCGGCTGCATATCGCCCTGCGCACGCCGTTTGCTGACCGGGAGGATGACTATGTCAGCCGCCCGCCGGACTGGGGCAAGCGACTGGAAGTGAGCTGCTCAAGCTAAGGGGCGAGAAAAACCTGCGGCGCGGCGTGCGCCGGATGTCTGCCGACGTGCACCTGCGCACCGTACCAGCGCGCCAGCGCGTCGGCCTGCAATACCGTCTCCGGTATGCCCTGAGAAACAATCCTGCCGTTGTGTAACAGCAGGATCCGGTCCGACCATAACGCGGCGAGATTAAGATCGTGCAGCACCACGCAGGCGTGAAGATGACCCAGACGGGTCAGCGATTTCAACAGGCGCAGCAGATGCTGCTGGTGGTAGAGATCCAGCGCTGAAGTGGGTTCGTCGAGAAACAGCCAGCCGCGCGGCGTTCCCTCACGCCACAGCTGCGCCAGCGCGCGGGCGAGCTGAACGCGCTGCTTCTCGCCGCCCGAGAGGGAATGATAACGTCTGCCAGCCAGCGGCAGGCAACCGGTCAGCTGCATCACCTCACGCACAATCGACGGTTCAGGTTGACGCGACCAGGGCGCACGCCCCATTCCAACGATCTCCTCCACCAGCCAGTCAAATCCAGGCTGAGTATGCTGACGCATCACTGCCCGATAGCGGGACAGCGTCTCCGGGTGCCATTCATCCAGCGCTTTCCCCGCCAGCGAACAGCCGCCGCTGTCGGGTTTCAGGTAGCCGGTCAGCAGCCGCAGCAGCGTGGATTTCCCCGCGCCGTTAGGACCGATCAATGTAACCAGCTCTCCCTTCGACAGTGACAGCGAAACGTTATCTGTCAGCGTGCGGCCAGACCGGGTAAAAGTCAGATTTTCAGCCGTATAACGTTCAGCCATGCTGTTCTCCACGACGAAAAATGAGCCATAAGAACCAGGGGGCGCCAAGGATGCTGGTGAGCAACCCGACCGGCATTTCTGCCGGGGCGACCAGAGTGCGGGCTACCGTATCCGCCACCAGCAGCAGAAAAGCGCCCGCGAGAACCGTGCCGGGGAGGGTTGCCCGGTGATCGGCGCCCAGCCACATGCGCATCAGGTGCGGCACCACGAGTCCGACAAAGCCAATCACGCCGCTGACGGCGACAGCCGCAGCGACCAGCAGAGCGCTGCATAACAGTAATATTCGCTGTACAAGGGCAACGTCCACGCCGAGATAATGCGCTTCCTCTTCACCCAGTTGCAGTAAATTTAACGCGCTGGCACAACGCCAGATCGCCAGAGCGGCAGGCACCATCAGCGAGATCACGGCGAGCAGCGTTGACCACTGCGCCTGACCGAGACTTCCCATTCCCCAGAGTGAAAGCTGACGCAACTGGGCGTCATTGCTGACCCACGAAAGCACACCCACTGCCGCACCGCACAGGGCATTGATGGCGATACCCACCAGCAACAGACGTGACAGAGAGGTGTCACGCTGCTTGCTGAGCAGGAAGATCACGCCTGTGGCTGCCAGCGCCCCAAAAAATGCCGCCAGCATCGGGGCATAAAGCATCACCAGCGCGGGCAGCGAGAGCGGGAGCACCACCCACAGGGCGACGGCCAGCGCCGCACCGCTGCTGATCCCGAGCAGGCCCGGGTCGGCCAGCGGATTGCGGAACAGCCCCTGCATGACGCAGCCGGCGAGCGCCAGCGACCCGCCAATCACCAGCGCCAGCAGCACGCGGGGCAGACGGATGGTGAGCCAGATCTGGCGTAGCGTCTCATCGCTGCCGCTCCACAGCACGTTCACCGGCAGGCGTAACGCCCCAAAACCGGTAGCCATGAACGTCATGACGGTAAGCAACCCCGCCAGAAGCCATAACGATAACGTGATGCGCCGGGACATCAGGGCAGTTGCTCCGCTCTGGCACGCAGCTGTTGTATGGCTTTCGGCGTGCGGACGCTGAAGCCCAGCAGGGCCATGTCATCAATAGCCAGCACCTGCTTGCTTCGTCCCGCTGGCGTTTGCGCCAGACCGGGCAGTTTCCACAGATTTTGTTCGCCGCCCAGCGCGTTAAGGCCGTCCTGCGAAATCACCACCAGATCCGGCTGGCTGGCCATTACCCCCTCCTGGGAGAGCGGCTGATAGCGGGTAAAGCCCTGCATGGCGTTCTGCAACCCGGCGGCGCGTATTGCCGCATCCGCGCCGGTCTGTTGCCCGGCCGCCATTGCGGTCATTCCGCCGTGGCTGAGGATAAACAGCACCCGCTTGTTGAGCGGTGTTGAGGGCAGAGCCGCCAGCGCCTGACGCAGCGAGTTGCGCAGGGTTTCCCCTTGCACCTCATGATGCGTCGCCTGAGCTATCACCCGCACTTTTTCGTCAATCGTGCGCAGGTCAGGCGTGCCGGGAACGGTAACCACCCGGACGTGGCTCTGTTCAACCTGTTTCAGCGCCAGAGAGGGTTGCGCCCGGTCGCTTGCCAGCACCAGCGTCGGGCGTACGGACAGAATTCCCTCCGCATTCAGCTGGCGGAGATACCCCACGTCAGGCAGCGCGTTTGTCGCCTGCGGCCACTGGCTGGTACTGTCGCGCGCAACCAGAGAAGACTCCGCGCCGAGAGCGTAGACGATCTCCGTCACGTCGCTGCCGAGGGCGACAATTCTCTCCGGCGCGGCGACGGCGACCAGCGGCAGGGCGCAGAGCAGGGCAAACCAGTTTTTCATGCGGCCAGCCCTTCTGGCGTCAGAGCGTCAATCTGGCGGCGCCACTGGCTCTGCTCCGGCTCGCCTTCGGTACGCTGCCCGTAGAGCTGGGCGATCTGAGTTCCATCCGCAGCAAACAGCTCCAGGCTGGTAACGTGTCCGTCTGCCGTGGGCTTACGCGTAACCCACGTCTCCGCGATAGTCTCCTCCAGCAGATGCAGGGTAAAGGTTGGGTTGAAGATGTTCAGCCAGCCCTTCATGGGCGTCAGTTTTTCCACCACACCGGTGAAGATCTGCACGCAACCGCGGTTGCCGACGAAGATCATGATTTCGTTTCCGTCCTGTTGCGCCCTCTCCAGCAGTTGTGCCAGCGCGCTGTTATCCACCTTACAGGCCAGATCGTCACTCACCAGACGAAACGCCTGCTGGCGGCTCAGGTTATGGCGCTTCAATAAGCTAAAGAATTGATGCACGTCGGTCATGGCGCGCCACTCTTTCTCCACCGAGCCTGCATCTGCACCGTCGGAATGCGCGGGGGCTTCGACAGCCTTCAGCGCCAGAGCGGGGTTATCGGCAATGATAAAACGGGTCAGCACGTCGCCCCAGGCGGCAAAGTCGGTGTGATCCGTGGTGTAGACCTTCAGTAAAGCGTCGCCCTGATGATCGAAGAACTGAATGCTCTGACGTTCGCCGCGCGGGGTCGCCTCGCTAATGTGAAACGCGCTCGCCCACTGGTTGAGGAACAAACGCAGATCCAGCGCGCGCGGATTCAGCACCAGCCCGGCATGACCGCCGAGGTGCTGGTGAGTAAACGCTCCAACCTGTTCGTGAACGGCGTATTCGTTACGGCAGATGCATTTGGTTTCCCCCACGGACTCCAGCGCTGCCAGAATCTCGCGGATTTCACCGCGCAGCCGCCAGGCGTCGTGTCCAACGCGCGCAAATGCCAGCTCTGCTTCGCTGATGTGCATTAATCCGGCGATATCACGGGCGTACTTACCCGGATGTTCTTCTTTAAGCTCAAGCCAGCGTGTGTAGTGACCCATAATCTTATCCTTCTGAATCGTTGCCCCGAAGGGAATTACCATTGATAACTGACGAAGATCTTGCCGTTGCGGCCATCCTGCGGGATGCCCTGCGGTGACCAGTAGGCTTTGTCGAAGGCGTTCCCCAGCACGAGGGTGGTGGTGACGCCTTTGAACTGCTGCTGGCCTTTATAGCTGACGTAGAAATCATTTACTGCGTAGCCAGGCTGCTCGCTGTAGCTGCTGCTGATGTGCGTTGAACGTTCGACGAAGGTGCCGATCCAGCCCACGGAGAAGCCGCTTTGCGTCACCGGGATATCCAGCTTGCTGGTGACGGTGTCCGGGTTGATGCTGGAGATATATTCACCCGTGTCGGTATCTTTCCCGCGCGTGCGGTTGTAGGCCACGTCGAGGTTGAATAGGCTGGTCGAGTAGGTCGCCATCATGTCCCAGCCCCAGATTTTGGCATTTGGTACGTTATAGGACATGGTAGTGGCCGCCGCAAAATCGACGGTGGTAGAGATGTAATCTTTTGCTTTGGTGTCGAAGTAGCTGGCTTTGAACTCCAGCGCGTCGTTGGCGAGTAGCAGATCGTCAAAACGCAGCCCAAAACCGAACTCCTGGGTTTCGTTGGTCTCCGGACGCAGGTTCGGGTTCGGCACCCAGTAGTTAGTGTAGAAGCTGCCGATAGAGAAGTGCTTTGAGTCGTTATACATCTCGCCCATCGTTGGCGCGCGGAAGGCCTGGGCGTAAGAGCCGAAGAGCATCAGCCAGTCGGTTGGACTCACGGTTAACCCGGCGCGTGATGACCATTTATCCGCATCCACGTCGTCGTAACCGTCGCTGCTGCCGCGGTAGTTGTCGTAACGCGTCCCGCCGAGAAGCGTTACCGGCAGGTCGCGCAGGGTGATCTCATCCTGCAACCAGCCGGAGCTGAAGTCGATTTTAGCGTCCGGGAAGCCGGTGGTCGCGCCGCCAGGGTGTTGCTCCTGACGGTAGTATTCCCCGCCGTAGGTCAGCATGTGCGAGGCGAAGGAGTCGCTGAACAGGCGGGTGCGGTTTTCCACTTTGCCGCCTTTGGTGGTCTGCTTACGGAACTCGCCGCTGGCGTCGATGTTCTGGGCGTTGATCCGCGCTTCGGACCAGTAAATTTTCGCATCGGCGTTCAGCCAGTCGTTTCCGGCTGGCGCAATGCGGTAGCCAAGCTGGGCATCGCGCTGAATGGTGGAACGATCGGTCATCGGGTTACTGCTGCTGGCATCCGTGGTCTGCGGATTTTTCGGCTCCTGCGCGTCGTTGTTGTAGTAGCGCAGGGAACCGCTCAGCGTCTGAGCCGGATCAATTTTCCAGCTGCCTTTCGCCAGCATATTGTTGATCGATTCGTCGTTTGGCGCCCTCGCGCCGTCACTCTGGCGAATGTCGCCGCGATCGCGACTGGACCAGGAGACCACACCGTCCAGGGTATCGGTGCGGCCATAGGCGCTGGCGCCCATCCCGATGCTGTGATCGCCCGTTGCACCGGTAGCAAATACGCGATAGCCGCTATTTTTACCTGCGTCCAGCAGATCGCTGGCGTCGACGGTGTCATATGAAATTACGCCGCCCAGCGCGCCGCTGCCGTACAGCAAGGCGGAAGGGCCACGTACCACTTCGATACGTTTGATCAGCGCCGGATCGAGGAACGTGCTATTCAGGTGTCCGGTATCGGTGCCCTGACGTACGCCATCCACCAGCACCAGCACGCCACGTCGGTCGTAACCGCGCAGGTTAACGTCCTGACCGTTGGTGCGCCCGGTGCCGTCCAGCGTCAGGCCGGGCACCTTGCGCAGCAGGTCGGCGGCGGAGCTGGCGGTCTGGTTTTCCGGCGCGGTGGCGTCAATCACGCTTACCATCATGGGGGCTTCGAAGGCGCTGCGGGCGTTGCCGGTGGCGGTAACGGTGATATCGTCTGTGGCGGCAAACGCAACGCCCGGCAGGGTGCTGACAATTGCCAGCGCCAGAAGAGACGGGCGTAAAGACACGGATTGCAGGTGTGGCATAGCAACTCTCCATAAGAATTGAAAAGCGCTGGCTGCCTGGGGATCACCTGGGTGGCTGGCGAATGTGTTGTCTGGATTATTTAGTCAGGATCAGTTTTCCGGCATTGGTCTGGCGCAGCAGGTAGTGCTGGCCGTCATGCTCGATAATGACCCGTCCCTCCTCACCCAACAGGCTTTTGCTGTCGATTCGGCGATCGGTGGGAGCAGGGGACGGCGCTGTGTGTGTTTTTACTGGCGTTGCCGCGCTGTTATCGGTCGGTGACATAATGTTTATAAATAACAATCAATGTAACAATGATAATCATTATCAATAAACTGCAAATTCACGGCAAGCGTTTTTATGAAAATTGTGTGAGGGGATCAAATTTGGGGGAGAGGTGCGGTCTGATGCCCTCACCCCGACCCTCTCCCACGGGGAGAGGGAGAAGGGCACGTACCGTAGGCCGGGTAAGCGCAGCGTCACCCGGCAGGATTTTAAAAGCGCGTGTCCACGGCTGAAGCCAGCTTCTCCAGCAGCAGCTCGCTGTCTTCCCAGCTCAGGCACGGGTCGGTGATCGACTGGCCGTACACCATTTGCTGTCCGGCGACGATCTTCTGCGTGCCTTCTTTGATAAAGCTCTCCGCCATAATTCCTGCAATGGCGGTCGAGCCGCTGCGGATCTGCTGGCAAACTTCCTCGCAGACGTCCAGCTGGCGGCGGTGCTGTTTCTGACAGTTGCCGTGGCTGAAATCCACCACCAGATGCTCCGGCAGGTCAAATTCCGCCAGCGTTTCGCAGGCGGCGGCAATATCTTCTGCATGGTAATTCGGTTTTTTACCGCCACGCATAATGATATGTCCGAACGGGTTGCCGCTGGTCTGGTAGATGGTCATCTGGCCGTTTTTATCCGGGGAGAGGAACATATGGCTGGCGCGTGACGCGCGGATGGCATCAACGGCGATGCGGGTATTGCCGTCCGTTCCGTTTTTGAAGCCCACCGGGCAGGAGAGCGCCGACGCCATTTCACGGTGGATCTGGCTTTCGGTGGTACGCGCGCCAATCGCGCCCCAGCTAATGAGGTCGGCAATAAACTGTCCGGTCACCATATCCAGAAATTCGGTAGCGGTCGGCACGCCCAGCTCGTTAACCTGTAACAGCAGCTTGCGCGCCAGCGCAATGCCGTGATTCACCCGGTAACTACCGTTCAGATCGGGATCGGATATCAATCCTTTCCAGCCCACGACAGTACGCGGTTTTTCAAAGTAGGTACGCATCACGATCTCCAGGCGATCCTGATACGTGCCGCGCAGCGTCTGAAGGCGTTGTGCATAATCCATCGCCGCGTCCAGGTCGTGGATGGAGCAGGGGCCAATTACTACCAGAAGACGTTTGTCTTCACCATTGAGAATTTTTTCGATGCGGCGACGGGAGGCCGTCACATGGTCCGCCACCTCGGCGGAAACGGGGTGCAGCCGGGCCAGCTCAGCCGGGGTGACCAGGCTATCAATGCGCGCGGTGCGCAGTTCGTCGGTTTTGTTCATGGAATGTCTCAGAAATTTTTTGCTTCATCGGCAGACTACCGGGAAGTGATGGGCATCACCTTAAACCAATCCCTGCTGATTTCAAGTTCGGGGCACGTCGCCCCGAGGATGGCATGATAATAACTGAAACAGGATTAATGTACTAGCATATTAGTACATGCGGCGATTCAGTCCCATGATATCGAGGATCTTGGTGGCAATTTCTTCTACTGAATAGTTGGTACTGTTCAGCCAGGGGATCTGATTTTTCCGGTACAGCGCTTCGACTTCGGAGACTTCCATTCGGCACTGGCGCATTGAGGCGTAGCGGCTGTTCTCGCGACGTTCTTCGCGGATCGCCGCCAGTCGTTCCGGGTTGATGGTCAGCCCAAATAGCTTATGCTGAAGCGGCTTGAGCGCGGCAGGCAGCACCAGGTTGTCCATATCATCGGCAATAAAGGGGTAGTTGGCGGCGCGAATGCCAAACTGCATTGCCAGGTAAAGGCTGGTGGGGGTTTTACCGCAGCGCGACACGCCTAGCAAAATGACCTGCGCCTGGTCCAGATTGCGCAGCGAGATCCCGTCGTCGTGCGCCAGAGTGTAGTCAATGGCGGCAATACGCGCATCGTATTTGGTCAGGTTGCCGGGGTTCAGCCCGTGGGTACGGTGAGCGATCGGCGTCGGGTCGAGCTTCAGCTCGCTTTGCAAGGGTGCAACCAGTGCCTGCACGATATCCTGACAGAAGCCCTCGCTTTGCAGAATGATGTTGCGGATCTCAGGGATCACAATGGAATAGAACACCAGCGGACGAACACCGGTCTGCTGGTAAATGGCGTCGATCTGGTCCTTGACCGCTTTGGCCCGGCTCTCGTTTTCCACGAACGGCAGCGTGATGCTGTTTATCGACACGGGAAACTGCGACATCACCGCGTGTCCCAGCACCTCGGCGGTAATCGCCGTCCCATCAGAAATATAAAAAACGTGACGATCGACAGCATTATCCATTTTATCCACCCAGAATAGCGTACGTAATTGCCTGAAAGCATAAATTAAAAAAGTTAATTGCACAGCAAAGAACTTATCTGAATTTAAAATGAAATGGTGTTTTTGATTTTCCTGAAAAGTGGATTTCATTTTCTGATTAGCGGCGTTATTTCTATGGTTTTTGCCGGAATCTATAGGAATCATCGGGTTAGCGAGTGCGGGGAAACTGTCCGAAAAGTTGAAAATTTAAATTGCTTACACGATTCACCGTTTTTTTAGCGGAAATAAATATGCCAGTATAAATACGTAGTCAGGTGTTTCTTACTCCGATCAAATATCACAAAAGGATTGTTTCGATGTCCAACAATGGCTCGTCACCGCTGGTGCTTTGGTATAACCAACTCGGCATGAATGATGTAGACAGAGTTGGGGGCAAAAATGCCTCCCTGGGTGAAATGATTACAAATCTGTCCGGTATGGGTGTCTCCGTACCAAACGGGTTTGCCACAACCGCCGATGCGTTTAACCTGTTTTTAGACCAGAGCGGTGTAAACCAGCGCATTTACGACCTGCTGGATAAAACGGATATTGATGATGTCACCGAGCTTGCCAAAGCCGGCGCGCAAATCCGCCAGTGGATTATCGACACACCTTTCCAGCCGGAACTGGAAAAAGCCATCCATGACGCCTACAACCAGCTCTCCGCTGACGACGCGCAGGCCTCCTTTGCCGTGCGCTCTTCCGCTACCGCGGAAGATATGCCGGATGCCTCTTTCGCCGGACAGCAGGAAACCTTCCTCAACGTCCAGGGTTACGAGGCGGTACTGGTGGCGGTGAAGCATGTGTTTGCTTCCCTGTTCAACGACCGCGCCATCTCCTATCGCGTGCATCAGGGCTATGACCACCGCGGCGTCGCGCTCTCCGCAGGCGTACAGCGCATGGTGCGCTCCGACGTAGGCTCTTCCGGCGTGATGTTCTCTATCGACACGGAATCCGGCTTCGACCAGGTGGTGTTTATCACCTCCGCGTGGGGTCTGGGCGAGATGGTGGTGCAGGGGGCGGTGAACCCTGACGAATTCTACGTGCACAAGCCTACGCTGGCGGCTAACCGTCCGGCAGTGGTACGCCGCACCATGGGCTCGAAAAAAATCCGCATGATCTATGCCCCGACGCAAGAGCATGGCAAGCAGGTCACCATTGAAGATGTGCCGCAGGAGCAGCGGGATCGCTTCTCGCTCACCGACGCCGAAGTGGAAGAGCTGGCGAAGCAGGCGGTGCAGATTGAAAAACACTATGGCCGTCCGATGGACATCGAGTGGGCCAAAGACGGCCACACCGGCAAGCTGTTTATCGTGCAGGCGCGTCCGGAAACCGTCCGTTCGCGCGGTCAGGTCATGGAGCGCTACACCCTGCACGCGCAGGGCAAAATTGTCGCGGAAGGCCGCGCAATCGGCCACCGCATCGGTGCCGGTCCGGTGAAAGTGATCCACGACATCAGCGAGATGAATCGCATTCAGCCTGGCGACGTGCTGGTGACCGACATGACCGACCCGGACTGGGAGCCGATCATGAAGAAAGCGGCTGCTATCGTCACCAACCGCGGTGGCCGTACCTGCCACGCGGCTATTATCGCCCGTGAGCTGGGGATCCCGGCGGTGGTCGGCTGCGGTGACGCGACCGAACGCATGAAGGACGACCAGAACGTGACGGTCTCCTGTGCCGAAGGCGATACCGGTTACGTGTATGCCGATATCCTCGACTTCAGCGTGAAGAGCTCCAGCGTGGATACCATGCCGGACCTGCCGCTGAAAATCATGATGAACGTCGGTAACCCGGATCGCGCGTTTGACTTCGCCTGCCTGCCGAACGAAGGCGTGGGCCTGGCGCGTCTGGAATTCATCATCAACCGCATGATCGGCGTTCACCCGCGCGCGCTGCTGGAGTTTGACGACCAGGACGCGAAGCTGCAAAACGAAATCCGCGAGATGATGAAGGGTTACGACTCGCCGAGAGAGTTCTATGTCGGCCGCCTGACGGAAGGCATCGCCACGCTCGGCGCGGCCTTCTACCCGAAACGCGTGATCGTGCGTCTGTCGGACTTTAAGTCCAACGAATATGCCAACCTGGTGGGCGGCGAACGCTACGAGCCGGAAGAAGAGAACCCGATGCTGGGCTTCCGCGGCGCCGGACGCTACGTGTCGGAAAGCTTCCGCGACTGCTTCGCGCTGGAGTGCGAAGCGGTAAAACGCGTGCGCAACGACATGGGGCTGACCAACGTGGAAATCATGATCCCGTTCGTCCGTACCGTGGATCAAGCGAAAGCGGTGGTGGATGAGCTGGCGCGTCAGGGGCTGAAGCGCGGCGAGAATGGGCTGAAGATCATCATGATGTGTGAAATTCCGTCCAACGCCCTGCTGGCCGAGCAGTTCCTGGAGCACTTCGACGGCTTCTCCATTGGTTCGAATGATATGACGCAGCTGGCGCTCGGCCTGGACCGCGACTCCGGCGTCGTCTCTGAGCTGTTTGATGAGCGTAACGAGGCGGTGAAAGCGCTGCTCTCCATGGCCATCCGTGCGGCGAAGAAACAGGGTAAATATGTCGGGATCTGCGGGCAGGGTCCTTCTGACCATGAAGACTTTGCGGCCTGGCTGATGGATGAGGGGATTGATAGCCTCTCCCTGAACCCGGACACCGTAGTGCAAACCTGGCTGAGCCTGGCAGAGCTGAACAAGTAAAACCTGCATAACCTGAAAAAGGCGAGGATATCTGTCCTCGCCTTTTTTATTTTCCTGCGAATATGCTCACCATCACAAATAAAGCAAAAAACCAAATATCATAATTTATCTGTTAATTTAGACAATTGTTAGTGGGCAGGGCGTTGCTAATACTTGAGCCTTACCGCGTACATCCGTCGGGATGATGCGCGACTGGTTGAAATACGTTTTAACCTGATAAAAAGGCAAATAACAATGACAATCTCCTCTGTATTACGTACCAAAGATAAAATAGGTTATGGCCTCGGTGATATGGCCAGCGCGCTGGTCTGGCAAACGGCAACGTTATTTCTCGCGTATTTCTATACGGACGTATTCGGTTTGCCGGCGGCCATTATGGGCACCATGTTTTTAGTGGTGCGCGTGATCGATGCGTTTGTCGATCCGTGCATTGGCGCGCTGGTGGACCGCACTCAGACCCGCCACGGTCGTTTTCGTCCCTGGCTGCTCTGGTTTGCCATTCCGTTTGGCGTGAGCTGCCTGATTACCTTCTACGTACCGGATGCCGGGCAGACGGCGAAAATTGTCTATGCCTGCGTAACCTATGCCATCCTGAGCCTGATCTACTCCGCGATTAACGTTCCATACTGCGCCATGCCCGGCGCGCTGACGCTCGACCCGCGCGAGCGCCACTCGCTGCAATCCTGGCGCTTTGGCCTGTCGTTTATCGGCGGGTTGATTGTAACGGTCATCGCGCTGCCGCTGGTCTCATTATTAGGTCAGGGGAATGTGCAAAAAGGTTATTTCTATGCCATGAGCCTGATGGGGCTGCTGGGTATTGTTTTATTCTTCTGCTGCTTCTTTATGACCCGGGAGCGTTACTCGCCACGCAATGACACCTCCGGCTCGATGCTGACGGATTTAAAACTGCTGGCCGCCAACAGCCAGTGGCGAATTGTTTTTCTGTTTAATATTTTACTGTTAACCGCCGTCGTGACGCGTGGCTCTGCGACCATGTATTACGTTAACTATGTTCTGTTACGTCCTGAACTGGTCTTTGCCTTTATTGTTTCCGGCATGGTGGCATCCTTAAGCGGCGCATTATTATCTGAACGCCTGCTGGGGAAATTTGATCGCGTACGTGCCTATCAGTGGACCATTATTTCTTTCGTTATTTTTGGCACGTTGATTTTCTTCATTCCTCCTTCGCAGGTGTGGCTGATATTCGGTCTGAATATTGTGTTTAGTTTTATTCAGAACCTGACCACGCCGCTGCAATGGACCATGTTCTCCGATGTGGTGGACTACGAAGAACACCGCAGCGGCCGCCGTCTGGACGGGCTGGTCTTTTCTACCGCCCTGTTTGCCATCAAGTTTGGGTTGGCGCTGGGTGGGGCGGTAGTCGGTTGGGTGCTGGGCATGGTGGATTACGCGCCCGGACAGGCAAACCAGGCGCCTCACGTCCTCGCAACCATCAATGCCCTGTTCACCCTGATCCCCTGCGCGCTGTTCCTCTGCATGGTGGCGCTCCTTGCTATCTACAAACTCAACAGCCGACTGGTGGATTCCATTGCCCGTGAGCTGGCCAGCAAGCGAGACATTCGAAACGATGCGGGGCAGCTCAGCCCGGTAACCCAATCCGCACTACAGGAGTAAACCATGACTGTGATCTACAAGGACGCGGGACGTCCCGTACACGAGCGTGTCGCTGATTTACTGGCGCGTATGACGCCGGAAGAGAAATTTGCCCAGATGCACGCGTACTGGCTGATCCTCGATGAACACGGCAGCCACCGCGAGCGCAGCGATTTGAGCGATGAGTTCGCCGGCGTGAGCGAACAGGCGTCCCTCAGCGAAAGGCTGAAGCTGGGCGTCGGGCAGATCACCCGTCCGCTCGGCACGCACATTGTTGATGCAAAAACCGGCGTGCGTGCCGCTAACCGCCTGCAACGTATGATGATGGAGGAGACCCGGCTCGGCATTCCGGCGCTGTTTCATGAGGAGTGTCTGGTTGGGCTGCTGTGCAAAGATGCAACCCTGTTCCCGTCGTCGCTGAACTACGGTTCCACCTGGGACCCGGCGCTGGTGCAGCGCGCGGCGGAGCAGATTGGCAACGAGGCCCGGTCTGTCGGGTGCCAGCAGGGGCTGGCCCCGGTGCTGGATGTCTCGCGCGATGTGCGCTGGGGACGGACGGAAGAGACCTTTGGGGAAGATCCGTGGCTGGTAGGGGTGATGGCGACGGCGTACGTGAAGGGGTTGCAGGGCGATAAGCGCGATCTGCTGGCGACCCTGAAACATTACGTGGGGCACTCCTTCAGCGAAGGGGCGCGCAACCATGCGCCGGTCCATCTGGGTTTCAGCGAGCTAAACGATACCTTCCTGCTGCCGTTTGAGATGGCGGTGAAGCTGGCCAACGCCGGTTCGGTGATGCCAGCCTATCATGACATCGATAATCAGCCAGGGCACAGCGACCATTTCCTGCTCACCACCGTGCTGCGTGAACAGTGGGGCTTCGACGGCATTATTGTCGCGGATTACGGCGGCGTCAGCCTGCTGCACCAGCACCACGGGATTTCTCACGATCCAGCAGAATCGGCGGCGCTGGCGTTTAACGCCGGGCTGGACGTGGAATTGCCGAAGGATGACTGCGCGCGTCATCTGGCGGAAGCGGTAGAGCGTGGGCTTATCTCAATGGCGAAAGTGGATGAGATTGTGGCGCGCGTGCTAAGTGAAAAATTCCGTCTCGGGCTGTTTGAAAAACCGTACGCCGACGAAGAAGGTATCGATTTGCAGAATGAGGCGACCCGGCAGGTGGCGCGCGAGGTGGCAACAAAATCGATCACGCTGCTGGAAAATAACGGCATTTTGCCCCTCGGCGGAAAACCCCGTGTAGCGGTAGTGGGGCCGACGGCGGACGATCCGCTGGCGTTGCTGAGCGGCTACAGCTTCCCGGTTCACCTGATCATCAGCGATATGGTTGAAGAGACCTCGCAGGTGACAACCCCGCGCGCGGCGCTGGAACAGTACCTTGGTGCATCGCAGATACGTTACGCCAAAGGGTGCCACATTATCGAAAAACGGATGGCGGGTGCGCCGGTGTTCCCGGGCGACAGCGGCGGTAAACCGATGCAGCAATCGCCGGTTTCACAACGCACGGATTTGATCCCCGAAGCCGTGAGCGCGGCAAAAGAGAGTGACGTGGTGGTGGCCTGCGTGGGCGACCTCGCCGGGCTATTCCAGAGCGGCACCGTGGGGGAAGGATCGGATACCGATTCGCTGAATCTGCCGGGCGTGCAGCAACAGCTGCTGGAGGAGCTGGTGGCAACCGGCAAGCCGGTAATTGTCGTCATGACGGGCGGGCGTCCTTATAACCTTCAGGGGCTGGAAGAGAAGGTGGCCGCGCTGATGATGGCCTGGGCGCCGGGGCAGGAAGGGGGCTGGGCGATTGCCGATATCTTAACCGGCCGCGCGGAGCCGCAGGGCAGGCTGGTAGTCAGCGTGCCGAAAAACGCCGGGGCGATGCCGTACTACTATAACCACAAGCTGAAAAGCGGCGGCACGCCGTTTGCGTTCCATTTCGGCGCACTTTACCCATTCGGTTACGGTCTTGGCTGGACGCAGTTTCGCTGGAGTGCGGCGCGTCTCGCTGAAAGCCACGTCCCGGTCGACGGAGAGGTGGTGTTAAGCGTCGATGTCAGTAACATCGGGGAGCGCAGCGGCAGCGAAGTAATACAGGTATACGTGCGTGACAAAGTCGCGACGCAGGTTCGTCCGCTTCAGGAGCTGAAAGCGTTTCAACGCGTTACGCTTTCACCGGGAGAAACCGCCACCCTGACCTTTACCTTGCCGGTGGAGATGTTTAATTTCACCCGCCGGGACGGGAAGCGGATTGTCGAGTCAGGGGAATTTGAGCTACAGGTTGGCGCGTCCTCGGCGGATATTCGCGAGGTGGTGAACGTGCAGGTGACCGGGGAGACGCGGGTGCTGGAGGGGGAATGGCAGATGTTGAGTAGGAGTGAAATTTGTAAAAATTAATATTCAGGACTCGCCTGGCCACAAAGGCGAGTCCTCTTTCAAGCAATTAAAAGAAGAAAATGAACTTACAAAGCACTAATAACTTAAAAAAATAGTTCGCATAAGAATAGTCTTAGCCGCCTTGCTCTGAGCCTGGAACTGATATAGCTACTCCTCACCGTCTGCTGATTGCAGGACTGCGCCAGATAGCCTGATAGGTTTGATGAGCTATAAAAGATGAAATTTAAATGAAGATACGGACTCTGTCTGATTTAAGTTCCCTGTGCAACGGCTACATGACAACGCAATGCAGGGAAAACGAAGACCTACAGTGCATAGCGTCAGAACTCAGGATTCAATAAGTAACTGGAGAGGTTAAGTGGTTGTAGATATTTCGGTGTTATTCATTATTCTTTTAATGATTGTGTGCGCCCTGATTTATCGCCTTTCTGTCATGGAAGATAAGTTGTTAGCAATGGAGTTAAGACACGCTACGGAAGTCAACGCAGCGCGTAGAGAAGGGTATATAAACTGCATGAATCTTCATGCTCAGGTTGAAAAAAGTATAAAAGATAAAGCTAAATGATGGCGTTTTTAGGAACGCCAGTTTGGCTGTTATATCATTTACTGTGCTTGCCTTGACGTTTATCTTTTTTCTTATGGCGGGAAAATAATCCACATAACTATTATTGACAGAAGAAAAAGGTGCAGGCGCTGCTCCTGCAGTGGTCAGCCGCCTTAAACGTGGTGATGCTCATTACAACGTGAACGTGGTCGCGCTGATGAACGGGCAGAGGCTACTAATAATTCAGAGCAAAAGGAACAGCTGGCGGTACGAGAAAGATATTCAGAAGATAGTGAAATGGCATATGCTTATGACGAATGGAACTAAACAGTAAAACTCTTTCATCGCTATTCATTCGTCTGTAATGAACGGTTTTTTCGTTTAAAACACGCCTAAATCCTGTGCGCTCAGCATAAGTTAAATAAAAAAAAGCCCATCGTGGGAGATGGGCAAAGACTACACACAGCAATTCGTTGTTTCACTCAGGGGATTTCCATGCTTATAAATCAAGGTGTTGATTTATAACCGTGTCTTAATAGTAGGCATGCCAACTTTATGAGTCGATCGGATTCGTCTCAATAGTTAAAGGGAGGTAAAGATTTCTTGAAGAGAATGACGGTTTTAGGCATGAAAAGGCGGGTCTGACCAGTGCGCAGAGAATAAATAGTTTAGCAACGTTTAAGTATTCCTGCGAAGAGTGTAGGCCGGGTAAGCGTTAGCGCCACCCGGCAAAGGTTATTACTGCGCGTTCTTATCTTCCAGCTCTTCAAGTTCGCTTAAGATGAGGTCCGGATCGGTTCCGGGTGGCGGCACTTCATGCACCCAGGCAGAGAAGAGACGCCAGGTTACCGCAAGTAGCACCGGACCGATAAACAGGCCAATCATGCCGAAGGCAATCAACCCCCCGATCACCCCGGACAGGATCAGAATCAGCGGCAGATCAGCGCCCATGCGGATGAGGAGAGGACGAATCACGTTATCCATGGTGCCCACCACGCAACTCCAGACCAGCAGCACCGTGCCCCAGGTTGTGTCCCCCGTCCAGTAAAGCCAGATAATGCAGGGAACCAGCACCAGCAGCGGACCAAGCTGTGCCAGACAGGTCATCAGCATGACAACGGTGAAAATGGTGGCATAAGGTACGCCGGAAACCGCCAGCCCGATACCGCCAAGCACCGCCTGCACCAGCGCTGTGACCACCACGCCGAGCGCCACCGCGCGAACGGCCTGGGCTGCCAGCAGCACGGCCGCATCGCCGCGTTTACCTGCCAGTCGGGTGGCGAAATGGCGTACCCCCAGCGCAACCTGCTCGCCGCGCCAGTACAGCAGGGCGCTGAAGACCAGCATCAACGTACAGTGCATCATGAAGCGACCAATATGCGCAGCCTGCCCGACAAACCAGGTGGTGGTTGTGCCGATGTACGGGCGCACTTTGGCCATCAGGGCGCTACCGCCCATCTCCAGCAGGCTGTGCCAGCCGCTGTATAGTTTTGCGCCCACAACAGGAATGCTGTTCAGCCACGCGAGATCCGGCAGCGTCATGTCACCGCTGGTGACCGCGCGAATAACCGGGCCGCTGCTGTCAACCAGGCTGTTAACCAGCAGCGCAATGGGAATAATAAACAGCAGGAACAGCAGCAGCGTCATCACCAGCACGGCAAGGCCGCGGCGACCAAACAGCAGTTTCTGCAAACGTAAGAGTAAAGGCCAGGTTGCGACCACGACGGTCGCGGCCCAGGCAAATCCGAGCACGAAAGGACGAACAATCCACAGACACGCAATAATCATAATGGCTAAGAACAGCACCGACAGCAGTATCTGTGCGACATCCCTGGGCTGACGAAGATTGACCATAAACGAAACTTTCCTTAAATGAACACCAGCAAGGCTGATGGGAATATAAACCGCATCTCTCTAATCATTAGTGATTTCAGCGATTTTTGACAGGCGGATTTTGCCCGTAATTCTACGAAGCACATAAGAAAAAAATGTGATAAAACTTTCCAGACACAACGCAAACGATTTCACACTATTCTCATTAGGGTCGACAGCAATGATCCCACAGATTTCTCAGGCACCGGGCGTCGTTCAACTGGTGCTTAATTTTTTGCAGGCACTGGAGCAACAGGGTTTTACAGGTGATACCGCCACCGATTATGCCGACAGGCTGACGATGGCAACCGATAACAGTATTTACCAGCTTCTTCCCGATGCCGTCGTTTTCCCGCGCTCTACCGCCGATGTGGCCCTCATCGCCCGTCTGGCGTCGCAGGAGCGTTTCAGCTCCCTGGTCTTTACCCCGCGCGGCGGCGGGACGGGCACCAATGGGCAGGCGCTGAACCAGGGCATCATCGTTGATATGTCCCGCTATATGAATCGCATCATTGAGATCAACCCGGAAGAGGGGTGGGTGCGTGTGGAAGCGGGGGTAATCAAAGATCAGCTGAATCAGTTTTTAAAACCGTATGGCTATTTTTTTGCGCCCGAGCTTTCCACCAGTAACCGCGCAACCCTTGGCGGGATGATCAACACCGATGCCTCAGGGCAGGGCTCGCTGGTCTACGGCAAAACCTCCGATCACGTCATGGGTGTGCGGGCGGTGCTGCTGGGGGGCGATATTCTCGATACCCAGCCGTTGCCGGTCGAACTGGCTGAAACGCTGGCAAAAGAGAGCACCACCAGCGGACGGATTTATCGCACCGTGCTGGAGCGCTGCCGCGAAAATCGCGAACTGATCCTCGACAAATTCCCGAAGCTCAATCGCTTCCTGACGGGCTACGATCTGCGCCATGTCTTTAATGACGATCTGAGCCAGTTCGATCTTACCCGCGTACTGACCGGGTCAGAAGGTACGCTGGCCTTTATCACCGAAGCGCGTCTGGATATCACCCCGCTGCCGAAGGTGCGCCGTCTGGTGAACGTCAAATACAACTCCTTTGACTCCGCGCTGCGTAATGCCCCGTTTATGGTGGAGGCGCGGGCGCTGTCGGTGGAAACCGTTGATTCAAAAGTACTGAACCTGGCCCGGGAAGATATTGTCTGGCATTCGGTGAGCGAACTGATTACCGACGTGCCGGATAAAGAGATGCTCGGTCTGAACATCGTCGAGTTCGCCGGGGATGACGCAGAGCTGATTGAGAGCCAGGTGAGCACGCTCTGCCAGCGTCTGGATGAGCTGATTGCACAGGGGGAAGGCGGCGTCATTGGCTGGCAGCTGTGTAACGACCTCTCCGGCATCGAGCGAATCTACGCGATGCGTAAAAAGGCGGTGGGGCTGCTCGGTAACGCGAAAGGGGCGGCGAAGCCGATTCCGTTTGCGGAAGATACCTGCGTGCCGCCGGAGCATCTGGCGGATTATATTGTGGAGTTTCGTGCGCTGCTCGACAGCCATGGTCTGAGCTATGGCATGTTCGGGCACGTTGACGCGGGTGTGCTACACGTGCGCCCGGCGCTGGACATGTGCGATCCGCAGCAGGAGATCCTGATGAAGGAGATCTCCGACGAGGTCGTGGCCCTTACGGCCAAATATGGCGGTTTGTTATGGGGAGAGCATGGCAAAGGATTCCGCGCCGAGTACAGCCCGGCGTTTTTTGGCGAACAACTCTACGCCGAGCTGCGTAAGGTGAAAGCCGCTTTTGATCCTGATAACCGTCTTAACCCGGGTAAAATCTGCCCGCCAGAGGGCGTTGATGCGCCGATGTTGCAGGTAGACGCCGTCAAGCGCGGCACCTATGACCGACAAATTCCGATTGCGGTTCGCGCTTCCTGGCGCGGCGCGATGGAGTGCAACGGCAACGGGCTGTGCTTCAACTTCGATGTGAAAAGCCCGATGTGTCCGTCGATGAAAATCACCAGCAACCGCATCCACTCCCCAAAAGGACGTGCGACGCTGGTGCGCGAATGGCTGCGCCTGCTGGCCGATCGCGGCATTGACCCGCTCAAGCTGGAACAGGAGCTGCCGGAAAAACGCGCCAGCCTGCGCGGGCTCATCGAACGGACCCGCAACAGCTGGCATGCGAATAAAGGCGAATACGATTTCTCGCATGAGGTGAAAGAGGCGATGTCCGGATGCCTGGCGTGCAAGGCGTGTTCAACCCAGTGCCCGATTAAAATTGATGTGCCGGAATTCCGTTCCCGCTTCCTCCAGCTGTACCACACGCGTTATCTGCGCCCGATGCGCGATCATCTGGTGGCAACGGTGGAGAGTTACGCGCCGCTAATGGCTCGTGCGCCAAAAACCTTTAACTTCTTTATCAATCAGCCGCTGGTGCGCAAACTGTCTGAAAAACATATCGGCATGGTGGATCTGCCGCTGCTGTCGGTGCCATCGCTCCAGCGTCGGCTGGTGGGGCACCGCTCGGCGAACATGACCCTGGAACAACTGGAAGCATTAAGCCCTGAGCAGAAAGCGAAGGTGGTGCTGGTGGTGCAGGATCCGTTTACCAGCTATTACGATGCGCAGGTGGTGGCTGATTTTGTCCGTCTGGCAGAGAAAATTGGCTACCAGCCGGTGGTACTGCCGTTCTCGCCGAACGGCAAGGCGCAGCACATTAAAGGTTTCCTGACCCGCTTCGCGAAAACCGCGCAGAAAACTTCAGATTTCCTGAATCGCGTGGCGCAGCTCGATATGCCAATGGTGGGCGTCGATCCGGCGCTGGTGCTCTGTTACCGGGATGAATATAAGCAGACGCTCGGCGATAAGCGCGGTGATTTTCAGGTCTTACTGGTGCATGAGTGGCTGCCTTCGGTGCTGAAGCAAACGGCCCCTCAGGAGGTCAGCGGAGAATCCTGGTACCTGTTTGGGCACTGCACTGAAGTGACCGCGCTGCCGACGGCGCCTGCCCAGTGGGCTTCTATCTTCGCCCGCTTTGGCGCGAAGCTGGAAAGCGTCAGCGTGGGCTGCTGCGGTATGGCCGGAACCTACGGTCATGAAGTCAAAAACCACGCTAACTCGCTCGGCATTTACGAGCTGTCGTGGCACCAGGCAATGCAGCGCCTGCCGCGTAACCGCTGTCTGGCGACGGGCTACTCCTGCCGCAGCCAGGTGAAACGGGTGGAAGGTAACGGCGTTCGCCATCCCTTGCAGGCTTTACTGGAGATTATCGGATGATCTGGAAACGTGCGGTCACTCTGCAGGCCTTAAATGCCATGGGTGCAGAAAACATGGTCGGTTTACTGGATATCCAGTTTACGCGCATTGGCGATAACGAACTTGAAGCGACGATGCCAGTAGACAGCCGTACTCATCAACCGTTTGGCCTGCTGCACGGCGGCGCGTCCGTCGTGCTGGCCGAAACGCTGGGGTCGGTCGCAGGTTACCTGTGTACGGAAGGGGAGCAGAAGGTGGTCGGGCTGGAGGTCAATGCCAACCACATCCGCTCCGTTCGCAGCGGGCGCGTGCGCGGTGTTTGCCGCGCACTGCACGCCGGAAGTCGTCATCAGGTATGGCAGATTGATATTCTGGACGAGCAGGATCGCCTGTGTTGTTCATCCAGACTGACGACGGCCGTTGTGTAAAGTTTCCGAATGTCTTGCTTTTGGTCAAAAATTAGCCGCCTGATTGTGATATACTGGTCACGTTTTGAACATAAGCGAGGACATCATGGATACTGAAATAACCCCAACACAGCTGGCAATTGAATATTTACGTCGCGATAAAAGCAATCTGTCTCCGGCGCAGTACCTGAAAAAGCTGAAACAACTTGAGCTGGAATTTACGGATTTGCTGGCGCTCTCTTCAAACGAGCTGAAAGAAGAGATCTACTTTGCCTGGCGGTTGGGCGTTCACGTCCATTGAGCAGTGAAGAAAAGGCCGCCCGCGCGGCCTTTTTTGTGTCTGAAAATCAGTATTTGGCAGGCAGCTTGTTAATTTTAATGAGCCGGCCTTCTTCCATTTCGATGAACCCGCCCGTTTTCAGGTCAGCCAGTATCCGCATTACGCCGCTGCGGGAAAGCCGGGTTTTATCCCGGATGTACCTTTCCGCCGTCACGCTGCGTCGGTAGTTGTCATCTTCCTGCATCAGCATCATGAGCTGCTGACGAATCATCTCGTAAGCCGTTGGCGCACCTTTCGGCATGACGTTGTGATAAAGGCGGTTATAGACAAACATCAGATGATTAGAAAGCAGCCCCCATAACGCCTTCTCTTTGATAACTTCTGCCACCCGATCGGTTGCTAGCACGCCGATCAGGCATGGCGTCACCGTTTTGAGATAATCGTTAAAATATATGTCCGTCAGGTTAGCGAGGCCAAACAGGGCGGGACTGCGCGCGGTGGTAAGCATCATGTCGTCGCTTCTTCTGTATATCGCGATTGTGCCCTCGAGAATTAAATAACACATACTCTGCCCGTTAACCTGGAGATCAAGTTGCTCACCGGGATCGGTTTTATACGTGGCGCAGTGCGGCTGTAAGTGGGAAATCAGTTCCTGGGCATAGGGAGAGCCGCGATGCGATGGTTTGTCAGAAGACATAGCGTTAACCTGGAAAGAGACTGTACTTTCTATAGTGTCGCTCTTATTTTCCACCTTCTCCAGAGATAAAAACAGCCTCAGTACTTGCGGGGTAAGTGATGGATCTCGATTAGCACGCCGCGCTCCATAGTGATGTATTTCCCCGTCCGCAACTCCGCCAGGATCCGCATAATGCCGCTGCGTGAAAGATAGGTGCGGCTTTTGATATAGGCTGCGGCGGTAATGCTTTGTCTTATGGCTTCCGGCTCCTGCATCAGTTCTACCAGCTGAAAGCGGATAATGTCGTAAGCCGACATCTGCGATATCTGGGCACAATGTTCGTAAACGCGCGATGCGGTATAGATCAGCAGGTTCGAGAAGGACTCCCATAAATTCTGTTGTGCGACTACGTGATTAAAACGCTCCAGCGTAACGCTAGCCACCTCTGAAGTTTCCAGCGCTCTGACGTAGAGGTGCTCAGAAGAAAACTGGCTGCTCACGCCGAGTATAAAAGGTGCGGATTCGGAATTTAAGACGATACCGTCACCTCGGCGATGCAATGCCACGCTGCCATGTAACAGTAAAAAGCACTGGCGGATATCACCGGAATAATAATGGATGACTTCACCTTTAGACATGATGCATCTTTCGGTATGCGGCAAAACATTATCGATTATTTTTTCAATGTGCTTAAGAGGCTTAGCGCCAAGCACAGTTGTTATTTCATTGCCTGAAACGGGCGCAATACGGGTGTTCATAAGAGGCCTCATACACTGATGCGATCATTTTTTGATCGACATAAAGAATTATCTTAAAAAACAGTTAGTCAGGGAATATTTTCGTCGAGTCTAATTATAGACTTGCCTATTAATGAGAGTTAATTGGTTGAATTTGAAACATTTTTGACTTAGGTCTAAAAGTAGACCGGGGACTTTATTGTTAAGATATTTCCAAAATAATTTGTTTTGTTTTTGTTAAAAGAGAGTCTACAGCTAGACCCTAAAATCGATTGTGCGTAGAAAAGGAGTTGTATAAATTTTGATTCGTCGAAAGGGGTTTTATTTCTGCAACTGAATATCGGTAATAAATAAAGTAATACAGGAAAGAGAATTATGAATAAAAAATTGATGATGGCAATGTTAGCGGCAGGTTCTGTACTCACCATGACCAATGCATTTGCAGCAGCAGGTACCGTTAATTTTAACGGAAATATTCTGGATTCTGCCTGCGACGTAGATGTGGCATCTCAGAACCAGGTGGTGGTATTGGGCGATTATTATAAAACGGAATTCCCGACGGCGGGAGCCAGAACGGCTGCGACGCAGTTTAATATTATTTTGAAAAACTGTCCTGTGACGGTCACTAATGCAAAAGTCCGTTTTGACGGTACGCCGGATTTAACCAACGCCAGCCTGCTGGCGATTGATACGTCCGTGGCGGGGGCGGCCACAGGGGTAGCGATTAACCTGATGACTGCAGATAAAGCCGATCTGCCGCTGTACGGCAGCAACAGCTATACCTACGCGCTCAGCAGTACGGCTGATAATACGCTGAACTTCTACGCGCAGTATATCTCCACCGCAGCGTCCGTGACCGCGGGCCCGGCTAACTCGGTCGCGAACTTCTCAGTGGTTTACAACTAAGTCATTGGCAGTAATTAGCAGGGGGCATCCCGGCCCCTTGTTTTATGAGGTATTGAAATGCGTTTTATAACGACAACTGGCCTGGCGATGGCGCTGTTATCGCTGACGTTAACATCCGCCAGTGCTGGAGTAGTTATTGGCGGCACCCGCATTATTTTCGATGGGGCAAAAAAAGAAGCGTCAATAAGTATCACCAATCCTGATGACGTTCCTTATTTAATCCAGTCGTGGATTGATGTTCAGGATGGGCAATCCGGTAAAGCGCCTTTTATTATTACGCCTCCGCTGTATCGGCTGGATGGCGGGCAAAAAAACCTTGAGCGTATTGTCATGACAGGCTCGCTGCCTCAGGGGCAGGAGAGTTTATTCTGGCTGAACATTAAAGCTATTCCATCAGCCTCAAAGCAGATGAACTCGCTGCAAATTGCCGTCAAAACGCGGATTAAACTTATTTATCGGCCAGAGAGCCTTCGTGCGTCTACCCCTGAGGAACAAACCAACAAATTAACCTGGCATCGTGCGGGAAATGCTCTGCAGGTAAATAACCCTACGCCGTACGTTATCAATTTCAATGAAATAACGGTCGGGGGTAAAAAACTTGACGATGTCACGTACGTAATGCCTTCAGGCTCAGTTCGTTTCCCGTTACCGAATGGGACCAATGGCAATACGCTGACGTTTAAAGTCATTAACGATTATGGCAATCCTGGCGAATTACACCGGGCCAGTTTGTGATCCCTTTGCATTAATCGGGTGCTCGTCATGACAACGGCATTTAATACAGTGCAGCCTGCGCGCCTGGCAATATTCATTGCCCTCGCGCTTGCGGGTTTCTCTCCCACGCTGTATGCCAGTGAGACGTTTAATACGGAACTGGTAGAACTGGATAATCCCGGAATGGGAAAAGCGGATTTATCTGCCTTTGAATCCGGCTCGCAGGCACCCGGGACGTACCACGTGGATATTATTCTTGACGAGCGGCTGCTGGAAACGCGGGATATTCGTTTCATGGCAGTGAAGGATGCTAACGGCAGTGAAACGTTGCAGCCGTGCCTGAGTATCAGGCAGTTAAAAGCGTGGGGCGTGAAAACGGCGCTTTTCCCGCAGCTCGACGCCGGGCAAGGAGAATGCGCCGATCTCAAGGCGATTCCACAGGCCAGCGCGGACTTCCAGTTTGGCGCCCAGCGTCTGGCAATCAGCATCCCACAGGCGGCCATAGATCTGCCAGCGAGAGGTTACGTTCCGCCGGAGATGTGGGATGAAGGCATTACCGCGGCCATGCTCAACTACAGCCTGAGCGGCGCGAACAGCCGGGCAAGAAGCGGGGCAGGCATCCGCAGCGACAGTCAGTATGCAAACCTGCGACCGGGGATCAACGTCGGTCCCTGGCGGTTACGCAACTACACCACCTGGTCCCGCGATGCGTCCGGCCAGGATAAGTGGGACAATGTCTATACCTTGATGCAGCGCGCGATTATTCCCCTGCAAGCCCAGCTTACGCTCGGAGACAGTTCCGCCCCTGCCGATGTCTTTGACAGCATGCCTTTTCGCGGCGTCCAGCTGGCGTCCGACGACGACATGCTACCGGATTCCCTGAAAGGCTATGCGCCGGTGGTGCGCGGTATTGCGCGAACTAACGCGCAGGTCGTGGTGCGTCAGAATGGCTATCAAATCTACCAAAGCTATGTGGCGCCGGGCGCGTTTGAGATCGCGGATATGTATCCCACCGGCGGCGCGGGCGATCTTGATGTCACGATCGTCGAAGCTGATGGCAGTGAGCAACATTTCACCCTGCCGTACGCTTCGCTGCCGGTCCTGCAACGGGAGGGGCGCCTGAAATATGCCCTTACCGCCGGGCAGTATCGATCGTATAACCGTAGCGTGGAGAAAACCCCCTTCGGGCAACTGACCGGAATCTACGGCCTCCCTTACGGCCTCACGCTCTATGGCGGCGTTCAGGGGGCAGATAAGTACCAGTCGGCGGCTCTGGGGGTGGGCAAGAACATGGGCGATTTCGGGGCGATATCCGCAGACCTCACCCAGGGCTGGTCAACGCCGGAGCATGCCGCGAAAACAAGCGGTCAGTCGTGGCGGGCCCGATACAGCAAGAATTTTATTAATACCGGGACGAACTTTTCGATTGCCGGGTATCGCTACTCGACCCGCGGCTATTACGGGATGCAGGAGGTCCTCGATTCGTACGGCGACAGCAGCGCGCTTCAGGACAGGCGACGTAACCGTGCCGAGCTGACAATGAGCCAGACGCTGGGGGACAACCTGGGCGCGCTTACCCTCAGTGCGGCGCAGGAAGATTACTGGAATGACGGTAAGTCGATGGCTTCGTGGAGCGTCGGCTATAGCAACTACTGGCACAACATCAGCTATGGCCTGACATGGACCTACAGCAAAAATGTCCGCTCAGCGTCAGAAACCCGCGACAACCAAAAAAACGCTGATCACGACCAGCTTCTGGCGTTCAACATCAGCATTCCGCTGGATAAATTTTTGCCGCAGACATGGGCGAACTATGGCATGAACGCCAGCAGGAATAACGGGACGACACACAGCATCGGTCTGAACGGGGTGGCACTCGAAAACCGAGCCCTGAACTGGAACGCGCAGCAGGGATACGGCACAGAGGGCGTGGGCTATACCGGCAGCGTTAACGCGGACTACAGAGGCACCTATGGCGAAGCCACGGCGGGGTATGGTTATGACAAAAACAGTGAACGCCTGAATTACGGGCTACAAGGCGGCATTCTCGCCCATGCTGATGGCATCACGCTTTCTCAGCCGCTGGGGGAGACCAACGCCTTAATTAAAGCCCCTGGCGCCCACGGCGTGGACATCCGCAATCAGCCCGGTGTACGGACAGATGTTCGCGGTTATACGGTCGTGAGCAACCTTTCGGTCTACCGAAAAAACGATCTCACTCTCGATCCGGAAAATATGCCGGAGGATGTCGAACTGGAGATCAACACCCGCACGGTGACGCCGACGCGGGGAGCGGTGGTGAGAGCCCATTATTTGCCGAAGTCAGGTCGCCGGGTGCTGATGACCTTGACCGACAACGAACGCGCCGTTCCGTTTGGGGCGGTGGTCACCCTTGTCGGTGATGAGAGCAGCAGTTTTATTGTGGGCGATCGCGGTCAGGTTTATTTAACCGGTATGCGCGAGGAGGGGACGTTAGTCGCGACATGGGGGAGTCAGTCCAGCCAGCAATGCCGCGCTGATTTCAGCCTGCCGACACACTCAACATTCGGTGGGATCGCTGACATGCGCGCCTCCTGCCGTCAGGAACGTTAACATGAAATGGCTTATCGTGATTTTGCTTCTCTGTTTGCTCGCGGCGGGAAACCTCGCCCGTGCCGGTACGTGCACCACCATCACGCCGCAGCTGTCAACCCTGTCCGTGGGGACGATTAACGTGCAGCGTGATGCGCCTGTCGGCACGGTGGTCTTTTCCGGCGCGGCGACAGCCACCGGTTCCTATCTTACTGGATGTGCTAATCCGCTGATGCTGGGATTCAGCATGCGCTACAACAGCGCCACGTTGAGCAGCTACGGCAATCATGTTTACAACACTAACGTCAGCGGGATAGGCATACGCTTTTCCTCCAACGCCTATTTTGAAAACCCGAGCAATACGTTCTCGTACAATGCGCAGACCTCCTATGTCGACTGGTATGGCGGGAGGATTGAGCTGGTGGTGACTGGCCCGGTCTCATCGGGGGCGTTAACCCCGGGGGCGATCGGCGTCGTGACGCTTCAGGGGAGCGACGGCATCTATCGTGACGACCTGACCACGCAGCTCACCGCCGGAACCATTAATGCCATGGCGTGCACGGTGAATACGTCACAGCTGACGTTTCCGATCGGGGATATCCCCGCCTCAGCGTTCGGCACCGTGGTGGGCACCACGCCAGCGGGAGCACAAAACACGCAAAACCTGGGCTTAACCTGCGCCGCCGGAACCAATATTACGGTCTCGCTCAGTGGAATACAGAATCCGGACAGCGCCAATACCAGCGTGATGGCCTTAACCGGGCAGGGAAATGCCGGCACCGCAAAAGGGGTTGGGGTGCAGCTTATCTATAACGGTGTGCCGCTGGTGATGAACAGCCGACTATTCTTGCGGCAGTCTGCCGGCGGGCAAGAGACATTGCCGTTAACGGCCCGATATTACCAGACGTTGAACCGCGTGGAGTCAGGTTCAGCAAATGCCTCCGCCACCCTTAATTTGACCTATCAGTAGCAGGTACGAAGATGAAAATAATATACGGGACACTGCTGTTACTGGCTTTATTCAGCGGGAAGGCTTTCACCGCTGATAGCGTCAACATCGGTGTGACGGGAAATATCGTTGCGTCGCCGTGCATATTTAATGGCGGGAGTAACAGCCTCGATGTCAATCTGGGCAATATTCAGGCAACCAATATGGCGACGCCGGGCTCAACATCGGATCCGGTGCCATTTAGTCTGCTGTTCACCCAGTGCCCAACGGGAACGCAAAGTGTGACCGTCTCTTTTACCGGCAGCCCCGATCCCGCGGCGGGCGCGGACTATTTTATGAACAGCGGTTCGGCCACGCACGTGGCGATAGCCATGCGCGATGCCCAAACGGGTACGCTTAAAGGAACAGGCTCTGGCATGACTCAAACTATTGGTGCCGACAGAACCGCGACAATGGCTATGCAGGCCTCGGTTAAATCCGTGTCGGGTGGCGTCACGCCGGGAAGCATCAGTGCAGTTGTGGTGATGACGATGCAGTACAACTGAGCGCCGGTGATATGCCTTTTTTAAAGACGTTGGTATGAGCTATGTTAAATATTCTGATTCAGGAAACCGATCTATTTTTTCAGGCTGGGCTACATGAATTTTTCGAGGATTTTTTTAAACATAACTTTCATCGTGCCATCACATTTAACCTGGCGCTGACCCATGAAAACGTCAGTCAGGCCGATATTATTGTCCTGTCATTATGCCAGGGTGAAACACTGACCTGTTTTCCCGAGTTACTCGCCCGGCAAAAAGGGATTGTGCTAGGGTTTGTCGACGATGAACTGCGCTTTTCGGCGTTGCCCTCCTGCTTTCAGGACATTATTTTTCTCCCTCGCCGTGCATCGCTTGATCGTATCAGTGGCGTACTGTTTATCGCGTGGTTCAGGACGCAATTACCGGGTTACACATGGACTAAACATAACTGCTTCGACTGCCAGCATAAAGGGTTATCCCGGCAACAAATTCGTATTCTGGTCAATTTTTACCGAGGGCTGTCGGTAGTGCAGACCGCTCAGGCGCTGGAGATGAGTCAGAAAACGGTCTTTACCCATAAATATATGCTGATGCAAAAATTTAATCTGCGAAGCGATTACGAGCTGATCGTACTGTTGAGAAGGTTGATGGAGAAAAAGAGCCGTCCGAACCTGCTTCGCGATTACCTGGAAAATAATTATGCAGAACAGATAGCGTAAAACGTCAGCGGATAGCTGGCCGGGCAGTAATAGCCACCACCCGGCAATGTATTTAAACGTTAACCGCAGCGATCAACCGCGTCTTCATGGTCTGGTATGCAGAAGCCGCAAAATCCTCCGCCCAGCGCTGGTCCTCGATCGCCTCCATCTGCACGGCGCAATATTTCGTTTCAGGCGTTCTGGAGATCGGGTCTAGATTATCCTGCGTCAGCTCATTACAGGCGCCAATCCACCACTGGTAGGTCATATAGATTGCTCCCGCATTGATGCGCTCGCTGATGCTGGCGCGCGTGATCACTTTACCCCGGCGTGAACGTACCCAGACCAATTGGCCGTCGGCGATCCCACGCTCATCCGCGTCGGCCGGGTTCATTTGCACCCGGCCCGGCTCGTCGGCCAGGCTTTGCAGCGCCGCGCAGTTCCCGGTCATTGAGCGACAGGAGTAGTGACCGACTTCGCGCACCGTGCAAAGTACCAGCGGGTAATCCGTATCCGGTGTCTCGGCCGGAGCGCGCCAGGGGGCAGCAAACAGCTGGCCTTTGCCAGTGGGGGTGTCGAACTGATTATCCCTGTACAGATAGGGTGTGCCGGGATGATCAAGGGTTGGGCAGGGCCACTGGACATGGCCCATCTCGCCCATTTTTTCGTAAGTCACGCCGTAGAAGAGGGGGCACAGCTCGCGCATTTCGTCCCAGATCTGCTGGTTATTCTCGTAATGCATGGGATAGCCCATCTCCGTGGCCAGCAGGCTGATGATCTCCCAGTCGCGCTTGACGTTGCCGCTGGCCTCAATGGCCTTGCCAAAACGCTGGAAGCCGCGATCGGCACAGGTGAACACGCCAGCATGTTCTCCCCATGACGTGGCAGGGAGCAGTACGTCAGCCACCTCTGCCGTTTTGGTCATAAAGATGTCCTGAACCACCACAAAATCGAGGGACTCAAAGCCGCGGCGGACCAGGCCCAGATCGGCTTCTGTCTGAAGCGGATCTTCCCCCATGATGTAATAGGCTTTGATCTTACCTTCCAGCGCGAGATGCGGCACTTCGGTGATACGCGTCCCGACGCGATCGTCCATCCGGCTGACATTGATTTTCCACGCATCGGCAAATTTCAGTCTGACTGCCGGGTCAGTGACATCCTGGTAGCCGGGGAACATATTGGGCAAAACGCCCATATCGCAGGCACCCTGAACGTTATTTTGCCCGCGAACCGGACCTACGCCGACGGCAGGGCGGCCCAGGTTGCCGGTGAGCAGCGCCAGGCTGGAGAGACCTTTCACCACATCAACCGCCTGACCAAACTGCGTAACGCCCATTCCCCACATTACCGTTGCTGAAGGCGCCGCCGCGAACATGCGCATTGCCTGACGAACATCCCGCGCGGGAATGCCCGTCAGATGTTCAACCTGCTCGGGTGCGTAATCTTTTACCGTCAGTCGGTAAGCCTCAAGCCCTTCTGTGAAGCGGGCAACGTAGTTTTTGTCGTACAGTTCCTCTTCAAGCAGGACATAGCCAAAGGCATTGACCAGCGCCATGTTACTGCCGTTTTTCAACTGAAGATGAAGATCGGCAATGCGTGCCGTTTCAATATGACGCGGATCGCAGACGATGATTTTTGCGCCATTTTCACGTGCTTTAAGCACGCGTCGGGCGACGATGGGGTGAGAGTCGGCGCAGTTATAGCCGAACACCAGCAGGCATTTTGAGTTTTCAATATCGTTAATGGAATTGCTCATGGCACCGTTGCCGAGGGTCTCCTGTAAACCGGCAACGGACGGACCGTGACAGACGCGGGCGCAGCAGTCGACGTTGTTAGTGTTCAGCACCGCACGGGCAAATTTTTGCATCACATAGTTGGTCTCATTGCCCGTTCCCCGCGAGGACCCCGTGGTCATAATGGATCGAGGGCCGTACTGATCTTTGATGCTTTTAAGCCTGTGAGCAGTATAGCGAATGGCCTCTTCCCAGGTAACAGGGGTAAAGGACTCGCCTTTGCTGTAGCGGATCATGGGCTGCGTCAGACGGGGGGTAAGCAGCCGTGTGTCGTTAAGAAAGTCCCAGCCGTAGAATCCTTTCAGGCAAAGCGTGCCCTGATTGGTTACGCCATCAGCGGCTTCGGCACGGATAATCCGGTTATTTTTAACGACGAGGTTTAGTTTGCAGCCTGCACCGCAGTAAGGGCAGACGCTGGCGATTTTTTTCATCAATAACAGACCTGTTAAGAAATGAAGCAATGTTTACTGGAAAGCCCAGTCCCTTAGCGGACTAAGCAGGATCCATGCCACATTCAGCGTGCTTGATTAACAGGGCGTCAGGGAAGAGAGGGTGTGTCATCGTCAGTCTGTTCGTCAGAATTGACGATGACACGCTATCCGTAGGGATGGGAAGGGAGAGGCGTTAAAGATCGTCCATGGTATAACCGACAACAATTTCCAGCGTCTTGCGGATCACATCTGCCTTAACGACATCGTCGGTGGTTTCCAGCGTCTGGATCAGCCAGAGAATGATCGCTTTGTTGGTCAGATGACCTTCAGAAGCGAGAACACAACGAACCGCAGTCGAAAAAATGGCAGACTCTTCAGCAAAGCGATCGCCTGCGTGACGGAAATACTCCGACAACGCGCTATCTAAAAAGGCGGAGTGGTATTCGGGTTGAAGCTGAATATTTTGTCTCATTTGTTCTCACCGTTGCTGTAAAGTTGTAGTCAATGCATCTTTTTGGGATCGGACGGTTTTCCATTTCCAAATAACGGCACTACATTGTCTCGATTATTTTTGAGAGATCCCTCTCTCTGTATTCGTCCTTGTGCGGTTCTGCGACCTTTAAAAGCGACCGTGCCTGAGCTGATTTCAGCTATCACCCTCGCTAATGTCTCCCGCCGCTGGGGATCCGTCTCACAGGCTTGCATGTTACGCAGACGCTGAACCAATCCCTCGGTCGTCACGGGACCGCGCTCCTTCAAAAGTGAAAGAGCGGCTTCTCCAATAAGCTTGTCGATCAGTCTGTCCGCATCACTGCTGTTCATGACATTAACGTTCGAAGAGCAGGCCAAGAAGCATGTGATAATGATGTTCCTCTTCCGGGCCATTGGCCTTTTCAAGGCGACTCAACAGTTTTGTGCAGAGCGATTTGCGATTCAGATTTCGCCCGTCGCTAAGGATTTCAACAACAACCTGACCCAATGTTTCCTGTTGGGTTGGAAGCGCGGCTTTTTCGAAATACTGCGCAATCGCTGTTGCCGAGTCTGCGAGGTGTCCGTTCTGCTGCATGTTTCGCTCCTGTAAATTTTCGTAATCAGTAACGTTACATTTAAGGTATACATAATTTTCAAATCTGTACATTTAAAATGTACAATTTTTTAAATATTTTATAATATATTTTATAAAATCATTATTTATCAGATGCTTATTCTTATACGATTTACTGCGGTATTCACAAGATATATTGTACAATTCGAAGCGGCGTCGCAGAGTTGTACAAGCCCGTAAATGACGCAAAAAAGCCGTGTAAATCGTTGAGATGTAAATTATTTGTTGGGCAATTAATGTGCTATAACAGAGTTTTCCCCACGTGTTTTCGTGGTCACCCCCTCAATCTTCAGGATTAGCATGCTCACAACCATCATTTACCGCAGTCATATCTGCGAGGACGTTCCAGTGAAAGCGCTGGAAGACATGGTCGCTGCTGCAAATTGTAGAAATCGCCAGTTCGATGTGACGGGGATTTTGCTGTTTAACGGCACACACTTTTTTCAGTTACTTGAAGGGCCCGCTGATAACGTTAAGGAGATCTATGAGCTCATTTGCCGTGACCCACGGCATCACAACGTGGTCGAATTGTTTAGCGATCACGGGCCTTCAAGACGTTTTGGCAATGTGGGTATGGAGCTCTTCGACCTTCGTCAGTACGACACCAACGAAGTGCTGCAACAGGTTCTTGATAAAGGCACAAGCCGCTATCAGCTAACCTATAACGATCGCGCCCTGCAATTTTTCCGCACCTTCGTTGAGGCCACTGAAAAAGCCAACTACTTTGAGCTGCCTCCGGCTGACGCCTGGGAGTTTGTCACCGAAAATACGCCGTTATCCTCCCAGCCGACAGTAGTGGCAAAGGGCGCGGACTGTAGTTTCGCGTTTCAACCTATCGTCGATCCGTTTATGCAGCAGGTAGTTTCCTGGGAAGCCCTGATCCGCACGCCGTCCGGTGAGTCCCCGGAAAGCTATTTTGCCAACCTGTCGCGTGAGGCGCTGTACGAATCGGATCTGAAGAGTAAACAGGTGGCTTTGTCGATGGCCAGCGCGCTGGGCCTACAGACTCAAACGTTGTCCATTAATCTGCTGCCGATGACGCTGGTCAATGTTCCTGGCGCCGTCGATTTTTTACTGACGGCAATTGAGGCGAACGGTTTTGTGCCGGAGCAAATTGTGGTCGAGTTCACCGAGAGCGAGGCGATCTCGCGCTTCGAAGAGTTCACCAGCGCGGTCAGACAGCTTAAAAGCGCCGGGATCAGCGTGGCCATCGATCACTTTGGCGCGGGATTCGCCGGTCTGCAACTGCTGGCTCAGTTCCAGCCGGACAGAATCAAGATCAACCGTGATTTGATTGCTAACGTGCACAAGAGCGGCCCGCGTCAGGCAATCATTCAGTCAATCATTAAATGCTGCGCCTCCCTGGAAATTCTGTTCTGTGCGGTAGGCGTAGAGCTGGCTGAAGAGTGGATGTGGCTGGAATCTGCCGGGATTTCTCAGTTCCAGGGTCACCTTTTCGCCAGCCCGCGTCTGGGGGGCATTCCGGCGATTGCCTGGCCCGAGAAAAAGTACGATTTATAAAAACCTGTACGTAACTCTTAATAGTGACCTGTACGTACGGCTAAATTTATACAACAATACATTAACGAGTGAGGGGTTCTTTGAGCCATTCACTTGTCTCAGAACGAGGAGTTAGTTATACAAATGATTTGTACAATCTGATAAGGTTGGTTTGGTTAGGTATGGAAGTATTGTGCGTGAGGGAGTTAATGGCCTATTACAGTATCGGCGAAGTGGCCGAACGATGCGGTATCAACCCCGTTACGCTGCGTGCCTGGCAGCGCCGTTATGGATTGTTGAAGCCGCAGCGAAGTGAAGGGGGTCATCGTCAGTTTGACGATGAAGATATCCTGCGTATCGAAGAGATCAAACGCCTGATGAAAACGGGTGTTTCGGTCGGTAAAGTAAAAGCGCTTCTTGAAAATACAGAAGTGATGACGCATGGGAACTGGGCATCGTTTCAGGAAGAGATGTTAACCGTTCTGCGCTATGCCAATCCGGCAAAACTGCGCGCCAAAATCAGTGAGTTCCGCCGTGACCATGCGATGGATGTTCTGATAGATAACATCATCACCCCTGTGCGGCAGCGAATGAACCAGGACCAGAATACGGTGCGTCACATGGCGAGCCTGCTGGACGGTGTCCTGATTGAGTTTGCCGTTGCAAGCCTGGGTGAGTCGCGAAAAAAAGCAGGTAAAGATGCGCTGCTGATTGGGTGGGAGTGCGACGACCGTACGCATTTGTGGCTGGAAGCGGCCCGTCTTGCCTACAAGGGCTGGCATATCGACGTGCTGGCTGAACCGATTGATTCTCCACGTCCGGAACTTTTCCCTGGACAAAAAATTTTCGTCTGGACCGGTAAAGCACCTACGCCTCGTCAACAGGAGCAGCTCGACCACTGGCGTGAACAGGGTTTCGCCGTCTCGTTCCATCACTGATGTTAAGGGGGCCAACGGTAAACCGCCAGCGCGGGTTTTTAGCCTTCTGGCGATACGACAGGGGTATCCGCGAAGATGCATAGCATCAGTACCCCTGTCATATCGTCGGTTTATTCCATCATCAGGTTGTCTGAAATATTCATACTGGCCACGGATTCAACTTTCCACACGCCATCTTCCTTGACCATGCAGTCAATTACGGTGTGATCCCGCTTTTTGCCGAATGAGATATAAACCTGCATACAGGCGGCATCGTAATCCAGCGCCCGCGCACTGACGATGCCCCAGTCATCTTCATATCCCTGAGCCTTGATGAACATATCGACGTCAGGCATGTCATATTCATCTGGATCCAGCTTATCCATGTCTTTGAGTTTGCTGATGGTTTCACGGGTTACATATGGCCTCAGCGCTTCATAGTTTTTCAGGGGCTCTTTCCCGATAATAATTTGCGAGATGTACCACTTATTAAACTGAAGGGCAGCGGATACCTCAGGGGGTAACTTCTGTGCAGCTGATGCGAGAGTGGGCAGAAGCAGGATCGCCAGAATTATTTTTTTCATGTCAGTCATGCCTGTAAATTGCATATGCTGGCTTTACTTCCCGGTATTCTTTTCCCGGATACATTGTTCGCTGAACAAAATCAGAGTACCAGACGCCGTTCCCACCATAGATGCAAGCGTGGCCATAGGGGTGGTGCGCTGTGGGCTGGATCACCGCCACATCGCCCTCAACAGGCTCACCGTAAACTTGGTGGAAGCCCGCCAGAATTAAATTGCTTTTCATATCCTTAGCATAATGTGTGTTCTGTAGATTAGCACCGCCGGCGCGAATGGATTTTGAAACAAATTCTGCACATCTTTTCTGGCTATACTGACCTGCATGCTGGCGAGCATGAACTGCGGCTTTATGGGCACTCCACATAATTTAATCCCTTACTGAATAAATGGTTAACAAGGGAAACATTACGCCGAAAAGGGACGAGTTTATGTAATTAATCATGATCGGAATTTAACCACTATCAGACTGATAAATAATGGTTAACTTATCCATCAAACGTCTTTATGCGCGCCCAGGTAAGGCAAAAAAGAATTAAAAAGAACCTGGCTTAAGGGGGAGGCATACGTAAAAAATGTATATGATGCCTGGGCGTACTTTAGCTATCTCAAAAATAGGTATTTTCAATACAATTTTTATTATTGCCCGCCACCTTACCGCCTTTCTTATGAAATGCATTATTTATCAATGCATTGAACAAAACTAACCCACCCATCCGCATCCCGTCACAGGGTCTATGCTTAATGAAAGTAGCCAAAAAGGGCGGTTTAGCCCAAAGCCCCTGCTCGCAGGGGGTTGAAGTGATAATCGTTATCACTAACATGGTGTTATGCCCTGGTGGCTTATCAGATGAGGTGGACCTATGGAACTGCATTCAGAAACCTTCAATCCGGCCGATTTTGCCTGGCGTGGCTTAACGCTGACGCCCGCGGCGGCGGCGCATATTCATGAGCTGGTGGCAAAAAATCCCGACATCCTCGGCGTACGCTTAGGCGTTAAGCAGACGGGCTGCGCGGGATTTGGCTACGTGCTGGATACCGTAACCGAACCCAAAAAGGACGATCTGGTCTTTGAAACCGACGGTGCAAAGTTATACGTCGCGCTACAGGCTATGCCGTTTATCGATGGAACCGAAGTCGACTACGTTCGGGAAGGTTTAAACCAGTTATTCAAATTTCATAACCCGAAAGCCCAGAACGAATGCGGCTGCGGCGAAAGCTTTGGGGTATAGGCGGTACTATGTCTCGTAATACTGAAGCAACGAGTGATGTAAACACCTGGAGCGGCGGACACCTCAACTATAAAGAGGGTTTCTTCACGCAGCTGCAAACCGATGAGCTGGCGAAAGGCATCAACGAAGAGGTCGTGCGCGCCATTTCGGCGAAACGTAACGAGCCGGAGTGGATGCTGGAGTTTCGCCTGAGCGCATTCCGCGCGTGGCTGGAGATGGAAGAACCCCACTGGCTGAAAGCGCATTACGATAAGCTGAACTATCAGGATTACAGCTATTACTCCGCGCCCTCATGCGGCAGCTGCGATGATACCTGTGCCTCGCAGCCCGGCGCGGTACAGCAAACCGGTGCCGAGAACAGCTTCCTGAGTAAAGAGGTGGAAGAGGCCTTCAATCAGCTCGGCGTGCCCGTGCGCGAAGGTAAAGAGGTGGCGGTGGACGCCATTTTTGACTCCGTCTCGGTGGCAACCACCTACCGTGAAAAGCTGGCGGAGCAGGGGATAATTTTCTGCTCCTTTGGGGAAGCCATTCACGATCACCCGGAGCTGGTGAAAAAGTACATTGGCACCGTGGTACCCAGTAACGATAACTTCTTCGCGGCACTGAATGCGGCGGTGGCGTCAGACGGCACCTTTATCTACGTGCCTAAAGGTGTGCGCTGCCCGATGGAGCTCTCGACCTATTTCCGCATCAACGCGGAAAAAACCGGCCAGTTTGAACGCACCATCCTGGTGGCCGATGAAGGCAGCTACGTCAGCTATATCGAAGGCTGTTCGGCGCCGGTGCGCGACAGCTACCAGCTGCACGCGGCGGTGGTAGAGGTGATCATCCATAAAGACGCGGAAGTGAAATACTCTACGGTACAGAACTGGTTCCCGGGCGATGGCAACACCGGTGGTATTCTGAACTTCGTCACCAAGCGTGCGCTGTGCGAAGGTGAAAACAGTAAGATGTCCTGGACGCAGTCAGAAACCGGCTCCGCCATTACCTGGAAATACCCGAGCTGTATTCTGCGCGGCGACAACTCCATCGGTGAGTTTTACTCCGTGGCACTGACCAGCGGTCATCAGCAGGCCGATACCGGCACCAAGATGATCCACATCGGTAAAAACACCAAATCGACCATCATCTCCAAAGGGATCTCTGCCGGTCACAGCCAGAACAGCTATCGCGGGCTGGTGAAAATCATGCCGACAGCCACCAACGCACGTAACTTTACCCAGTGCGACTCCATGCTGATTGGTGCGGACTGCGGGGCGCATACCTTCCCCTATGTCGAATGCCGCAATAACAGCGCCCAGCTCGAGCATGAGGCGACTACGTCACGTATCGGTGAAGATCAGCTGTTCTACTGCCTGCAACGCGGGATCAGTGAAGAAGATGCGATTTCAATGATTGTTAACGGCTTCTGTAAGGACGTGTTCTCTGAACTGCCGCTGGAATTTGCCGTTGAAGCCCAGAAACTCCTCGCCATTAGTCTTGAACACAGCGTCGGTTAAGGAAAGCACATGTTAAGCATTAAAGATTTACAGGTTAGCGTGGAAGAGAAAGAGATCCTTCGTGGGCTCAATTTTGACGTCAAACCGGGTGAAGTTCACGCCATCATGGGGCCAAACGGCTCCGGGAAAAGTACGCTTTCAGCGACGCTGGCAGGACGCGAAGATTATGAGGTCACCAGCGGCTCCGTTGAGTTTAACGGCAAGGATCTGCTGGAGATGTCGCCTGAAGAGCGTGCCGGTGAGGGCATCTTTATGGCCTTCCAGTATCCGGTGGAAATCCCGGGCGTCAGCAACCAGTTCTTCCTGCAAACCGCGCTGAACGCGGTGCGCAAGTATCGCGGGCTTGAGGCGCTGGATCGCTTTGACTTCCAGGATCTGATGGAAGAGAAAATCAAGCTGCTGAAAATGCCCGAAGATCTGCTCACCCGCTCGGTGAACGTGGGTTTCTCCGGCGGTGAGAAAAAACGTAACGATATTCTGCAAATGGCGGTTCTTGAGCCGGAGCTGTGCATTCTCGATGAAACCGATTCAGGCCTGGATATTGATGCCCTGAAGATCGTTGCCGACGGCGTAAACTCTCTGCGTGACGGTAACCGCTCATTTATTATCGTGACTCACTACCAGCGTATTCTGGACTACATCAAACCGGACTATGTCCACGTGCTTTATCAGGGGCGCATTGTGAAATCCGGTGACTTTACGCTGGTTAAACAACTGGAGGAGCAGGGTTATGGCTGGCTTACCGAACAGCAGTAATGCACTCCAGCAGTGGCACCGGCTGTTTGAAGCGCAGGGTGGAGCGCGCTCTGAACAGGCTCAGCACCATCTCCAGCAGATGCTGCGTCTCGGTTTACCGACGCGTAAGCATGAGAACTGGAAATATACCCCGCTGGACGGCCTGCTGAACGGCGAGTTTGTCACCCGTCTGGCGCAGGTTAGCCCCGGTCAGCGCGATGTGCTGGCGCTGAGCGTGGATGCCGTGCGTCTGGTGTTTGTAGACGGGCAGTTTCGTGAGGAACTCAGCGACAGCGTACAGGAGAGCGGGTTCGATATCGCCATTAACGATGAGCGTCAGTCGCTGAACGCGCCCGTTCAGCCTGAAGTCTTCCTGCATCTGACAGAGAGCCTGTCTCAGTCTTTAACCCATATTCACGTTAAGCGTAACCAGCGCCCGGCGAAACCGCTGCTGCTGATGCATATCACCCAGGGTGTTGAGGGCGGCGAGATCAACACCGCCCACTATCGCCACCATCTCGAGCTGGCAGAAGGGGCAGAAGCGACGGTAATTGAGCATTACGTTAGTCTGAACGACACCCGCCATTTTACCGGCTCGCGTCTGACGATGAACGTGGCGGCCAACGCCCAGCTGCACCATATCAAGCTGGCGTTTGAGAATCCGCTCAGTCACCACTTCGCCCACAACGATATTCTGCTGGGCCAGGATGCCGCGGCGTACAGCCACAGCTTCCTGCTTGGCGGCGCGGTGCTGCGCCACAATACCAGCACCCAGCTGAACGGTGAGAACACTACGCTGCGTATTAACAGCCTGGCAATGCCGGTGAAGTCAGAAGTATGCGACACGCGCACCTGGCTTGAGCATAACAAAGGCTACTGCAACAGCCGTCAGCTGCACAAAACCATCGTCAGCGACAAAGGACGTGCGGTGTTTAACGGCCTGATCAATGTGGCGCAGCACGCCATCAAAACTGACGGGCAGATGACCAACAACAACCTTTTGCTGGGACGTCTGGCAGAGGTGGACACCAAACCACAGCTGGAAATTTATGCGGACGACGTGAAATGCAGCCACGGCGCAACGGTCGGGCGTATTGACGATGAGCAGATGTTCTACCTGCGCTCTCGCGGAATAGACCAGCAGGCCGCGCAAAAGATGATTATTTACGCCTTTGCGGCTGAGCTGACGGAAGCGCTGCCCGATGGCGGACTTAAACAGCAGGTGCTGGCCCGTATCGGTCAGCGGCTGCCTGGAGGCGAAGCATGACATTTCCCGTAGAGAAAATCCGGGCAGATTTTCCGGTACTGACCCGTGAAGTGAACGGTCTGCCGCTGGCCTATCTCGACAGTGCGGCCAGCGCGCAAAAACCGAATCAGGTGGTGGATGCGGAAGCCGAGTTTTACCGCCACGGTTATGCGGCGGTCCATCGCGGGATCCACACTCTGAGCGCCGAGGCGACCCAGCGCATGGAAAACGTGCGCACGCAGGTTGCGGCGTTTCTCAACGCGCGTTCGCCGGAAGAGCTGGTGTTCGTGCGTGGCACCACCGAAGGGATCAACCTGGTGGCTAACAGCTGGGGCAATGCGCAGGTGCACGCGGGGGATAACATCATCATCACCCAGATGGAGCACCACGCTAACATCGTGCCCTGGCAGATGCTCTGTGAGCGTATGGGGGCGCAACTGCGGGTGATCCCGCTAAACGAAGACGGTACGCTTCAGCTTGAACAGCTGGACGCCCTGCTTGACGACAGAACGCGGCTGGTAGCGGTGACCCACGTTTCAAACGTGCTGGGGACGGAAAATCCGGTGGCGCTGATCGTCGACAAAGCCCATCAGGCCGGTGCGAAAGTGTTGATTGATGGTGCCCAGGCGGTGATGCACCATGCGGTTGACGTTCAGGCCCTGGACTGCGATTTCTACGTCTTCTCCGGGCACAAGCTGTATGGTCCGACGGGCATCGGCGTGCTGTATGTGAAGGAGGATATTCTCCAGGCCATGCCGCCGTGGGAAGGGGGCGGGTCAATGATTGCCACCGTCAGCCTGACGGAAGGCACAACCTACGCCCGGGCGCCCTGGCGCTTCGAGGCGGGTACGCCAAACACGGGCGGGATAATCGGGCTGGGCGCGGCCATTAGCTACGTCTCTGAAACGGGGCTGGCGGCGATTCAGGAGTACGAACAGCTGCTGATGCAATATGCCTTGCAGGAGCTTGCCGGCGTCCCGGATCTGACCTTATATGGCCCTGCTGACCGTCTGGGTGTGATAGCCTTCAACCTCGGCAAGCATCACGCTTATGATGTGGGCAGTTTCCTGGATAATTACGGCGTCGCCGTACGTACCGGGCATCACTGCGCGATGCCACTGATGGCGTATTATCAGGTACCGGCCATGTGCCGCGCATCGCTGGTGATGTACAACACAACGGAAGAGGTCGACAGACTGGTGGCGGGACTAAAACGTATTCATCAGCTGCTTGGCTAACGGAGAGGCGAGAGATGGCAGATTTGCCGGACAGAGATAAATTGCTGCGTAACTTTGGGCGTTGCGCAAACTGGGAAGAGAAATACCTTTATATTATCGAGCTAGGTCAGCGCCTGCCGCCGCTCAGCGAAGAGGCGCATAACCGGGACAACATCATTCAGGGCTGCCAGAGCCAGGTCTGGATCCAGATGCAGCAGACGGATGATGGCGTAATCGATTTACAGGGTGACAGCGATGCCGCCATTGTGAAGGGGCTTATTGCCGTCGTATTTATTCTTTATCACCAGATGTCGGCGCAGGATATTGTCGCCTTTGACGTTCGCTCGTGGTTTGAAAAAATGGCCTTAACCCAACACCTCACCCCGTCCCGCTCCCAGGGACTGGAAGCGATGAACCGCGCCATACGCGCCAAAGCCACAATCCTTAGCTAAACTGACAGAACAGCATTCATTCTGTTTCGCGGGGTGGTTTCCACCTCGCTGGTTTTTCAGCTTTCTGACGTTTGGTCAGTGAATAAGGAATCTCAGCATGAAGCGCGCGTCTCTAATAACTCTATTACTCCTTGGTTCGCTCAGTGCTGTTAATTCAGCCAGGGCGGTTGATTATCCTTTACCGCCCGCAGGCAGCCGCCTGATTGGGCAAAATCAGACATACACCATTCAGGAAGGCGACAATAAGCTCCAGGCTATCGCTCGTCGGTTTAATACCGCCGCACAGCTTATCCTTGAAACCAATAATACCATTGCACCGGTAAACCCTGCGCCAGGAACGGTCATTACCATTCCTTCCCAGATGCTGCTCCCGGACACCGAGCGTGAGGGCATTGTGGTGAATCTGGCGGAGCTGCGTCTTTACTTCTATCCGCCTGGCGAAAATATCGTGCAGGTCTATCCGCTGGGTATTGGTCAGCTTGGGCTGGAAACACCGGTCAGCACCACCCGTGTGAGTCAGAAAATCCCTAACCCTACCTGGACCCCCACAGCGGGCATCAGAGCGCGCTCACTGGCACAGGGCATTAAACTGCCGCCTGTGGTACCCGCAGGGCCAAATAACCCGCTGGGGCGCTTTGCGCTGCGTCTGGGCATCGGGAATGGGGAATATCTTATTCATGGCACCAGCGCGCCGGACAGCGTAGGGCTACGGGTCAGCTCGGGCTGTATGCGAATGAACGCGCCGGATATCAAAGCGTTGTTTGAACAAGTGCGCGTCGGCACGCGGGTGCAGATTATCAATGAGCCGGTTAAGTTCTCCGTCGAGCCGGACGGCAAACGTTATATCGAGGTGCACAGGCCGCTGGCGCAGGCTGAGGGCGAAAACCCACAGACGGTGCCGTTCACGCACTCGGCGGCGTTTACCGCCTTCGCAGCGGAATCAGGTAGCGATAAAACGCTAATCGACAAAGCTCTGGCGCGCAGAGCCGGGATCCCGGTTGCCGTTTCAGCAGGCAATGGTTCGTCAGCCGGCAATTCTGTCCTGTCGGTTCAGAACAGTCGTGTCTCAGCGGCGGTGACGGAAGGCGAGGGAGAGAAAGCGCTTCAGTAGAGGTTTGACGAAGGCAAAAAAAATGGCGCACAATGTGCGCCATTTTATTAACAGGTACTATTACTTACGGTATTTAGTAGCCTGGTTGTCCAGACGCTGGTTAGCGCGAGCTGCGTCGTCTTTAGCAGCCTGAACGTCGGAACGCATTGCGTTCACGTCGTTGCTCAGCTGGTCAACTTTAGCGTTCAGAGTCTGAACGTCAGAAGACAGCTGATCGATTTTAGCGTTGCTGGAGCAACCTGCCAGCAGAGTAGAACCCAGGATTACCGCGCCCAGTACCAGTTTAGTACGATTCATTATTAATACCCTCTAGATTGAGTTAATCTCCATGTAGCGTTACAAGTATTACACAAACTTTTTTGGGTTGAGAATATTTTTTTGATGGGATTACGCCTATTTTTGATCGTTCGCTCAAAGAAGCAACGAAATCGGCAATTTTGACGAAAAAGCTATGTTAAAAAAGGCATTTTTCATCGGATTCATCTTAGATAAATCGCGATTAAATAGAAAAACCCGATTTGCTTTTTGAATAGTTCTGGTTAATGGCGGGAATAAAAAAAGCGCCCCGAAGGACGCTTTTTAACAAAACAATAATTTGTTCGTGAAATATTACAGTACGTGGACAGATGCAGTGTTGGTTGTACCGCTTGGTACCAGTGCACCAGAAACCATAACCACCACGTCGCCTTTCTGAGCCAGGCCACAATCAACCAGTTCCAGAGCCACTTCTTTACCCAGACGATAGAAATCATCGGTAGAGGCAATCTCTTTCACCAGGTGTGGGATCACGCCTTTGCTCAGCACCAGCTGACGCGCAGTGGTTTCGTTGGTGGTCAGCGCCAGAATGGTCGCATCCGGGAAGTATTTACGCACGGCACGCGCAGATTTACCGCCCTGGGTCGCCACGACAATCAGTGGGGCTTCCAGTTTCTCGGCGGTTTCTACCGCACCACGGCACACGGCTTCGGTGATGCGCAGTTTACGGCTGTCGTTGTTGTAATCCAGACGGCTTTTCATCACGCGGTCGGTACGCTCACAGATGGTCGCCATGATGCCGACCGCTTCCAGAGGGTATTTCCCTTTTGCAGATTCGCCAGACAGCATAACGGCATCGGTACCGTCGAGGATGGCGTTCGCCACGTCGCCGGCTTCAGCGCGGGTAGGGCGTGGGTTTTTGATCATGGAGTCCAGCATCTGCGTTGCGGTGATAACCACTTTACGCGCGCGAACGCATTTCTCGATCATCATCTTCTGCGCGAAGATCACTTCTTCAACCGGGATTTCTACGCCCAGGTCGCCACGCGCTACCATGATACCGTCAGACGCTTCAAGGATTTCGTCGAAGTTGTTCAGGCCTTCCTGGTTTTCGATCTTGGAGATGATCTGAATGTTCTCACCGCCGTGCGCTTTCAGGTGCTCACGGATCTCAACCACGTCAGAACGTTTACGGATGAAGGACGCCGCAACGAAGTCCACACCTTGTTCGCAGCCGAAGATCAGGTCTTGTTTGTCTTTTTCAGCCAGCGCTGGCAGAGCAATGGACACACCCGGCAGGTTAACGCCTTTGTTTTCGCCCAGATCGCCGTTGTTCAGCACTTTACAGATAACCTTGTTACCTTCAATCGCGGTCACTTCCATGCCGATCAGGCCGTCATCTACCAGCACGGTGTTGCCAACGGACAGATCGCTGGTGAAGCCTTCGTAGGTCACGGCAACGATTTCGTTATTACCTACAACGGATTTGTCGGTGGTGAAGGTGAAGGTCTGGCCCGCTTTCAGGGAAACGTCGTTACCGCCTTCCAGTTTGATGGTGCGGATTTCAGGACCTTTGGTGTCGAGCAGGATTGCCGCTTTTTTCCCGGTCTTGCTCATCACGTTGCGCAAGTTCTGAATACGCTGACCGTGTTCAGCATAGTCGCCGTGGGAGAAGTTCAGACGCATCACGTTCATGCCGGCATCCAGCATTTTGCTCAGCATCTCTTCGGATTCGGTTTTCGGGCCGATAGTACAAACAATTTTCGTCTTTTTCATGACAGTCTTAGTCTTTAAGTTGGGAAGGATATGGAAATCTCGCTCCGGGGGCGCACCGCCGCGGAGTCAAACCTGTGTTGCGAAAGAGTATATGACACGCACTAAGAATAGGTGACATCAAATGAGCGTGCAGAAGAAAGTGTGCCTGAGTGCCAGCCCAACGAATGAGAGGAGAAGTTGTACGTTGTTTTTTGTATTCCAAGCGCTGAAACCATTCACCAGGGATTTGGCGCGCATTATACGCTGATTCACAGTAAAAAGGAAAATGGAAACAGTGTTTCAAAAATATTCTGTGCAGATTCACATAAGTTTGTTATCAAGGCGTTAAGGCCTAATGTCATCTTATGACGGCAGGCGCAACGCCCGCCGTTTTTTGCTCACTTTTCCAGCGCATGTTGAAGGTCGGCGATCAGATCCTTCGCATCCTCAATCCCCACCGACAGGCGTATCAGCTGCGGCACAATGCCGTTTGCAAGACGCTGCGCCAGTGGAATGGAGGCGTGGGTCATGCTGTAGGGCTGGCTCACCAGACTCTCCACCCCGCCCAGGCTTTCCGCCAGGGTAAAGAGCGTAAGATGACGAATCACCTCTGTCGCGCGTTGCGCATCGCCTTTAATCACAACGGAGATCATGCCGCCCGGCAGCGCCATTTGTCTGCGGGCAAGCGCATACTGGGGGTGTGACTCCAGCCCGGGATAGAGCACGCTCTCTATCTGCGGATGCTGCTCCAGCCATTGCGCAATCGCCAGCGCGTTGGCACTGTGCTTCTCAACGCGCAGGGAGAGGGTGCGAATCCCCCGTAGCGTCAGGAAGCTGCTGAACGGATCCAGAACGCCGCCAACCGCGTTTTGCAGATAGCCCAGACGCTCCGCGAGATCCTTATTTGCCCCGACAACAGCCAGCCCGGCAACCACGTCTGAATGACCGTTGAGATATTTGGTGGCGGAGTGAACCACAATGTCGAACCCCGCCTCCAGCGGCCGGTGAATGACCGGGGAGGCGAAGGTATTATCCGCCACGCTGATCGCATTATGGCGCCGGGCAATGTCTGCGATGGCCTCCAGGTCGGCCAGTTTCAGCAGCGGGTTCGTCGGCGTTTCCACCCAGATCATGCGGGTGTCCGGGCGAATGGCGGCCTCAAGTCCGGCTACATCGTCCGGCTTAACCCAGCTCACCTGTAACCCGGTGCTGCGCTTGCGCACGTTTTCGATCAGGCGATACGTACCGCCATACACGTCGTCAATGGCAACGATATGGCTGTCTTTATCCAGCAGTTCGAGCACGGTGGAAATGGCCGCCAGCCCTGACGCGAAGGCGTACCCGCGCGTGCCGCCTTCCAGTTCGGCGATGGCGGTCTCCAGCGCATGGCGGGTTGGGTTGCCGCTCCGGGAGTATTCGTAGCCGGTATGTTCACCCGGTGCCGGTTGCGCAAACGTCGACGTGGCGTAAATTGGCGGCATCACGGCGCCGTGCGTGTCGTGATACTCACCGCTGTGAACGCTGAGGGTGGCCAGGTTTTTCATCTTTTGCTCCTTTTATTTCGTCAGGCGGTTACGCCAGGTGGTGAGTACGTCACTGCGTGTGATCAGACCCAGAAAGCGGTCTTCGTCATAAATAATCGCCACCAGGCCACGGTCAAAGATGGTGTACAGGGCGCTCTCCGGGGCCTGCTTATCCAGATATTCGACCTGACGCGTCATGGCCGCCGTCACGGGGAGAGAGAAGCGATCGGCATCTCCCTCAATGTGTCGCAGCAGGTCCCACTCGTCGATGATGCCGACGACCTTGTTGTTATCGAGCACCGGCAGCTGGGAGATGTCGTACAGGCGCATGCGGGCCAGCACGGTGGAAAGCGTGTCGTCCGGGGCGGCAGTCACCGTCGCGCCTTCATCGTGGCGCAGGGCAATATAGTCCGAGAGATCGCCTGCCTGCGGACGCGAAATCAACCCCTGCTGGCGCATCCAGTCGTCGTTGAACATCTTCGAGAGGTATTTATTGCCGCTGTCGCAGGCGAAGGTGACCACACGTTTTGGCGTAGTCTGCGCCTGGCAATATTTCAGCGCCGCCGCCAGCAGCGTGCCGGTGGAGGAGCCTGCCAGGATCCCTTCCGTTTTTAGCAGATCGCGGGCGGTGGTGAACGCCTCGCGATCGGTAATGCGCCAGGCGCGTTTAACCCCTTCGATGTGCGCCAGCGGAGGAATAAAGTCTTCGCCAATCCCCTCAACCAGCCACGATCCGGCATCGTGATAGCGTCCGGTCTCAACCTGGTCCGCCAGTACCGACCCGGCCGGATCGGCAAGCACAAATTTCGTCTGCGGCGAATGTTCTGCAAACCACGCCTGTAAGCCACCCAGCGTACCGCCGGACCCCACGCCGACGACGATGGTATCGATATGGCCGTCAAGCTGTTCAAACAGTTCCGGTGCGGTAGTGGTCCGGTGCGCCAGCGGATTGGCCGCGTTATTGAACTGATCGATATAAAACGCGCCTGGCAGTTCGTTCGCCAACCGCCGGGCATAATCCTGGTAGTAGGCCGGATGCCCTTTATTCACATCTGAACGGGTCAGCACGACCTGCGCCCCTAACGCGCGCAGGTGGAAAATCTTCTCGCGGCTCATTTTGTCCGGCACCACCAGGATCAGCGAGTATCCCTTTTGCGCCGCAATCAACGCCAGCCCCAGGCCGGTGTTCCCCGCCGTGGCTTCAATAATGGTGCCGCCGGGCCGTAGCTGCCCCATACGCTCGGCCTCGTTAATCATCGACAGCGCGACGCGGTCTTTAATCGAGCCGCCTGGATTCTGATTTTCCAGCTTCAGAAACAGCGAGCAGGGGCCGGTATCCAGCTTGTGCAGCTGGATGAGTGGCGTATGGCCAATTAGTTCGGTGACGGAGTGGTAAAGCGTCATGGTCATGTCCTGTGAAGAGGTGATGACCAGATAATAGGACCATGAAATTTTCTCAATAAAGAACGTTTCACTGTGTTTTAGAACATAAAGGAATAATCCTTATGTTTTTGGGTGGAAAGACAGCAAGACGTAAAGTTGTCCGGATGTGAGGATGGCTATATCAGTACATAGTGCTGCAAAATTAACCAATTTCGTCGGATGAATGAGACCTGATATGCAAAGGGCAGATAATTATTGCAGATATTCATCTAAATGCTTTTCACCCGCCAGTTCGCTGCTTATTCCGCCGCGTTATAAGAAATTCTTTTTTGGTCATTTAAAAGCTGATAACGGCTGTTTACTATCTTTTGGACATCCATACTGCTAAACCGCTATATGCGTAACGGATAACGAATAAGAATGATCGTACTCAGTAATATTTCGAAGGTTTTTGACAACGGGAAGCTGGCGCTGACAGCCGTTGATAACGTCAATTTGACGATAGAGCAGGGACAGATTTACGGGATCATTGGTTACAGCGGGGCCGGGAAAAGTACGCTTATCCGTCTGCTGAACGGTCTGGAAAAGCCCAGCGCCGGCAGCGTCACTATTAACGGTCAGGATATCTCCGCCGCGAAGGGAGAAGCGCTGCGTCAGGCACGCCTGAAAATCAGCATGGTGTTCCAGCACTTTAATCTGCTCTGGTCGCGCACGGTGAAGGAAAACATCGCCTTTTCAATGCAAATTGCCGGTGTGCCAAAAGCGCAAATTCAGGCTCGCGTTGCCGAGCTGGTGGAGCTGGTCGGCCTGAAGGGGCGCGAGAATGCCTACCCGTCGCAGCTGAGCGGCGGGCAAAAACAGCGTGTGGGCATTGCCCGCGCGCTGGCCAATCATCCGGACGTACTGCTGTGTGACGAAGCCACCTCGGCGCTGGATCCGCAGACCACCGATCAGATCCTCGATCTGCTCCTGGACATTAACCGTCGTTTTAACCTGACCATCGTACTCATTACGCATGAGATGCACGTGGTGCGCAAAATCTGCGACCGCGTGGCGGTAATGGAGAACGGCAAGGTGGTGGAAGAGGGGGAGGTGCTGAGCGTGTTTACGCATCCTCAGCAGCCGATCACCCGGCAGTTTGTCCGCCAGGTGAGCCAGTACGCGGAGGAAGAGACCTTCAATACCGAACTGGCAAATGAGCTGGAGGGCGCGGTCATCAAGCTCACCTTCACCGGGCACAGCACGCACAGGCCGATCGTCGGTGAACTGACCCTGCGCTACGGCCTGCCGTTTAACATCCTGCACGGCAAAATGACGCAAACCGCTCACGGTGTTTTCGGGCAGCTCTGGGTGCACGTGGTGGCATCGGATGAACAACTGAACAATATCCTCGCCGACCTGAAGCAAAGCGATATTGAAGGCGAGGTAATCAAGCATGGCTGAAGAACTCTTTCCGCACCTGAAGTGGGATCAGCTTTGGGCTGCAACCCAGGAGACGCTCTACATGACCGCGCTTTCCGGCGTGGCGACGTTTGTTCTGGGGATCGCGCTCGGTCTGGCGCTGTTTTTAACCGCCCGCGGCGGGTTATTCCACAACCGCACGGTCTACAGCGTGATGTCGATTGTGGTGAACGTGTTCCGCTCGATTCCGTTCATCATTCTCATTGTTCTGCTGATCCCGTTCACCAAGACCGTTGTGGGGACCATTCTCGGCGCTAACGCTGCGCTGCCCGCCCTGATTGTGGGCGCCGCGCCGTTCTACGCCCGTCTGGTCGAGATTGCCCTGCGGGAAGTGGATAAAGGGGTAATTGAAGCCACGCGTTCGATGGGCGCGCGGCTGAGCACGTTAGTGTTTCGGGTTTTACTGCCGGAATCTTCACCCGCACTGGTTTCAGGTATGACGGTGACGCTGATTGCGCTGGTGAGCTACAGCGCAATGGCGGGGGTGATAGGTGCCGGCGGTTTGGGAAATCTGGCTTATCTGGAAGGATTCCAGCGCAACCATGGTGACGTCACGCTGGTGGCAACGGTGACCATTCTGATCATCGTGTTCATTATCCAGTTCTGCGGCGATGCCATTACTTCACTGTTAGATAAACGCTAATAAATACACACAGGAACCACATCATGAAAAAGACACTGACACTGATCGCCGCAGCCACCCTGAGCGCCCTGAGCTTTGCCTCCTGGGCGGACACGCTCACCGTGGGGGCGTCCAACACCCCGCACGCGGAAATTCTGGAGCAGGCTAAGCCGATTCTGGCGAAGCAGGGTATTGAACTGGAGATTAAACCGTTCCAGGACTACATTCTGCCAAACACGGCGCTGGCAGGGCATGACATTGATGCCAACTATTTCCAGCACATCCCTTACCTGAACAGCGTGCTTAAAGATCATGCGGGCGATAAGGATTATGATTTTGTCAGTGCAGGCGCAATCCACATTGAGCCGATCGGTATCTATTCAAAAAAATACAAATCGCTGAAGGATCTGCCGGAAGGCGGCAAAATCATCATGCGTGATGCGGTTTCCGAGGAAGGGCGTATTCTCTCCATCTTCGAAAAAGAGGGCGTGATCAAGCTGAAGCCAGGCATCGATAAAGTGACCGCGCGCATCAGCGATATTGTGGAGAACCCGAAAAAGCTGCAATTCACCCCTAACGTCGAGGCATCTCTGCTGCCGCAGATGTACAACAACGACGAAGGTGCTGCGGTGGTGATCAACGCCAACTACGCAATTGATGCCGGTCTGGATCCGGTCCACGATCCAATTGCGGTTGAAAGCGGTGAGAATAACCCGTACGCCAACATCATTACCGTTCATCGCGGTGATGAGAAGAAGAAGGATATCGTCGCGCTGGTGAACGTGCTGCACTCCAAAGAGATTCAGGACTGGATCCGCACCAAATACAAAGGCGCGGTCATCCCGGTAAACAACTAATCGCCTGATTTTCCAGACGAAGCCCGGCGAACAACACGCCGGGCTTCTTTTTTGTATCCAGCCGACGAATGATTTAAGCTGACGGTTTAGGGCAACGGAGTGATGGCAATGGGCAATGTGACCAAAGACGAAGCGCTGTACCAGGAGATGTGTCGGGTGGTAGGCAAGGTCGTTCTGGAGATGCGTGACTTAGGGCAGGAGCCCAAGCATATCGTGATTGCCGGGGTACTGCGTACCGCGCTGGCGAACCAGCGCGTTAAGCGCAGTGAGTTGACCACCAAAGCGATGGAAACGGTGGTTAAAGCGCTGGCCGGTTAGGACGAAGCGTCTCGCGAGTTTTTCAGATCCCGCATATCAACAGTCATTATTGTTATTTCCTCTTCATGATGAAGGCGTGTTTAACTGAGTCCAGGTTAAGCGAGAAGGGTAATGACGATGAAAAAATGGATAAGCACGTTACGGCGGTTTTTTGCGCCCCGACCAGCGAATGCGGAGAACAGCGCGCAACGTGTTCTTGAGTCAATACTGCCTGTCGCCAGCCTCTATGGCGTGGACGTAGCCAACATCGACCCGGAGTGGTTCTATGTTAAAACGTCACGCTGAACTTCGCCGGACGCGCGAAATGTACTGGAATGAGCTGTGCGTGATGCGTGTAAAGTGAGAATGAAGGGAAAAATGCCCTGGCTAATCCTCGGTAAACGATAGCCGTTTTGTTACCACTATCTCCTTTCTCAGATGGAGATGATAATGAAACGGACAGTATTAACCCCCGCGCTTTCTGCCACCGTGCTATTGCTTGCCATGCAGGCGGCACACGCTGGTCCACAGGCGCATGTTGTATGCAGTTATTCCCATACCCTCGGCGATGATGCCATTATGATGTACGGCATGCCCAACGAGGCCATGCTGCACGATTTTTTTGGTAACGTGCAAACGGATGCTTACTCCAGCCGTGAATCGCTGCGTACCCAGGAAAAGACCACCTGCGATAACAAAGCAGACAGCTCGGCCTACTGGGCTCCGTCGCTAAAATTACCGGACGGAACGGTGGTCAAACCCGCCTATCAAAAAACCTATTATCAGGCATCGAACGTTGACGCCTGGCCGCTGCACCCGTTCCCGGCGGGGCTGTCGCTGCTGGCGGGCGATCATCACGGCACCGCGCCAAATCCACATATCACCTTTTTATGCGCCAACGGCAAGGGCTACACCACCAGAACGGGTGAAGTCTGCGGCTTACGCAAGGCGAAGGATGCCGTGCAGTTTAATATCGGCATTCAGTTCCCGAACTGCTGGGACGGGGTCAACCTGAAGCCCGCCCACGGCCTGGCTAACGCCACCTACGATACGAATGGACAGTGTCCGTCCGCCTTCCCGGTGAAGATCCCGACGGTGAACATGAATATTGCGTACGTGCTTCCGACAATTAGCTCTCTGGATACCAGCAAAGTCCAGCTTTCCCTCGACCCCACCATGCATGGCAGTGAACGTGAAGAGCGATGGGGGAGCCTGTATACGGCGCATGCTGACTTCATGAACGGCTGGACGGAAGATGCCGCGCGCTTTATGACCGATCTGTGCATGAACCGCGGAATGGATTGCGGCACCACCGTGCCGTATGGTTATTCAAAAGCGAAGGCCAACGTCTGGCTCAGCAGCATGGAACCCGCACTTTCACAACCCGATCCCCAGGTCTTACTGGTGCAGGATAACTGGAAGAACGGTGGACGCACGAAAAACAGCGAAACATTGTCGCTGGTGAAGTTCAACATCCCTCCGCTGCCTGCCGGACAGGATCCTGCCCAGTTTAAATACCGCGTGAGAATTTATGGCGGGAAAGTGGAAACCAACGGCGCGGATCAAATCTTCTTCTATCCGGCGAGCAACGACTGGGATCCGGCCACTGTGAGCTGGCATTCACGGCCGTCCTGCAACTATCGCTCGGATGCGGTGCTTTACCTGAACCACTCCCGCGAATACCGGATGGTGGACGTGGATAAAGCGGTGCGCAAGGCGCTGGCAGAAGGGAAAACCGAAATTTCGTGGTATATCGGCGGCGATCGTCAGGGAAACCACTATCAGTTTGAGACGGGGTCATCTCAACAAAGCCTGATCCTGATGCTGACCGGGTTTAGCAAAACGCCGGAGATCTGATAACGCCCGCGTTTTTTTGTTCTCAACAGCGTTAACTGGTAATGTCGACAGCCTGAATGACTGCGCCCGTTAACGCTATGAGCTTAAATAAGATGATAAAGCGCAGCATCGCTGCATGGGTGGCGGTCTGCCTGATAAGCGGTATGCTGCTTTATGCGGAACAGATACGTCGCCAGTACTGGGAGCGCGATCGCGAGTTTACGGCACGCTATTCGGCGATCGGCGCGGTGCTGACGCAAAACGAATCGGTGCTTCCGCTTCTGAGCGGCGATGAAGATATTACCGCGTTACGCAAAAAGTTTCCTTCTGTCCTGGCCCTGGAAAAAACCGCGGGGCGTGCGCTGGACGCCCCGCGTGTGGAGCCGTTTCGCGGGGTGCAGTACTGGTTATACAATCCCTGGCGGCAGATACGCGTGCTGGTCGACCTAAGCGCGCTGATTCCCGCGCGCCATAGCTTTGCGCAGCTGCATCTTAACGTCACGAACGGCGATGGTCCGCCATCCTCCGGCGCTTTCTGGCGCTGGCAGCGCGCTTTCCCGCAGCATACCCAGCCCTTCGTTCTTACAGCCGAGGCAGAGCCTGACTGGTTCAGCGTTTCCCTGCTGCCTTACCTGCTGCTCTTTCTGACGTGGGGGGTAGCGATTGCGGGCGTGGGAAGCGTGCTCTGGCAGCGCAAACAGCGGCAGCAGGCCGAGCAGCGCGCCCGCTATTATCAGCATGCCAGGCTTAACACGCTGGGGGAGATCACCGCGGGCATTGTCCATGAAATTAACCAGCCTCTTACCGCCGTGCAAACCTGGATCCAGGGGGCGCAGCGACAGCTCGAGGCTAATCCGCAGGCCGTGCCGCAGGCGCTTGCGGCCGCGCTGCTGCAAACGCAACGCATCAGCGCCCTGCTGACGCGCTTTCGCGAGCATGTGGTACAGGAGAAGGTGACTCTGCGCGAAACCGATCTGGTGCAGTGCTGGCAGCAGGTTGAGAGCCTGCTGGAGCACGAGCGCAAATCGAACCGTATCGCGGTCATCCACGCGTTTGCAGCGGACGCCACGACCGTGCTGGCAGACAGGCTCTGGCTGGAGCAGATACTGCACAACCTGCTCAGCAATGCGATTCAGGCTCAGCAGGAGAGCACGCACGGCTGGGTGCGAATCGACAGCCAGAAAAACGAGAAGGGCATTCTGGTCACGCTTACTGACGGCGGACCGGGATTTAGCCCGGAGGCCCTGCAAAACGCTTTTATGCCCTTCTTTAGTGGACGCCCCGGCGGAACGGGGCTGGGGATGACGTTAACCGAAACGCTAATAACCCGCATGACCGGCTCGATTGCCCTGGGCAACGCCCCGCAGGGTGGGGCGCAGATCCGGTTGCAGCTCGCAGAAGGTAAGGAGACAAAGCATGGATAAGGTGGTCTGGCTCATTGATGACGATGAGTCCATCAGGGAATCATTGACGTTTTTACTCTCCGGAATGGGCTGGCAGGTTAAGGCATTCGAGAGCGTCGATGCCTTTACGCTGGCGCACGGCGGCGAAACGGCGCTTGTCGGCTGTCTGCTTCTGGATATGCGCATGCCGGGCAAGAGCGGGCTTGCCTGGCTGGAGGAGGGTGAATGGCCCTGGCCGCTGCTGCCAGTCGTTATCATGACCGGGCACGGAACGGTCGACGCCTGCCGTCGCGCGTTTCGCAACGGCGTGTTTGAGTTCTTCACCAAACCCCTGGATGCCGACAGGCTTATCGAAACGGTTGGCATGGCTTTCGAAGAGAGCCTGCGGCGATCTGCCGCCTGGCAGGATATCTCGCGGATTAAAGCGCGATTCGAACAGCTAACCGCGCGGGAGCACGAGGTGTTGACCGTGCTGATGGAAGGATGCAGCAATAAAGAGGCGGCTGCGCGTCTTAACCTCTCCCCGAGGACCGTGGAAGCGCACCGCGCGGCGGCGTTTGCCAAGCTTGGCGTCAGCAGCCTGGTTCAGGCGAGCCGGGATTATGACAAATTGCAATCCGTATAACTACCAGGTGGAGTGCGTAATCAACCGAATTACGTGTAAACGCGCGCTTCAGTAATCTCGGGTTGTCTCCCAACACTCGAGGAAGTGCAATGAAAAAAGTATTGATGGTGGCGGCACTGGTTGCAGGTAGCGTAAGCCTGGCTGCACGGGCGGATGCGCTGAATCAGAAAAGCCTCTCTCTGGCACAGGCTAACGCGCTGGCAACGTCTGCTGTTAAGGCCTGTATGGCAAAGAACTATCAGGTTACGGTGACCGTGGTTGACCGCGCAGGGGTTGTTAAGGCGGTGCAGCGCACGGATAACGCTGGTCCACATACGGTAAAAGCCAGCGAAATGAAGGCATATACCGCGCTGAGTACGAAAAACGCGTCAGGCAAGGTAATGGAAGCTGCACAGACTAACGCGGGCGCGCAGAATATGCGTGATGTTCCCGGCTTCCTGCTGCTGGCGGGTGGTTTACCGGTAAAAGAGGGCGATGAGGTGATTGGGGCGATTGGCATCGGCGGTGCGCCGGGCGGTCATCTTGATGAAGCCTGTGCCCAGGCGGCCATTAACGGGGCCGGACAGTAATTCATAAAAAAAGCACCGGCATGGCCGGTGCTCTGTATTCAGATCTTGCAGGCATCGCCGCAGTCGTCATCGGCGACAATCGCCTGGGCTTTTTTATCCGCATCGTCGAGACGTTCCGCGTTGCGCTCTTCTGCTTCATCCAGCCCGTTAAAGACTAAGTTATCGAGATCAATTTCCATGTGCCACCTGCGTTATTCAGTTTTTGATACTGGCACAGTATAAGTCAAAAAAAGCGGGCCAGGCACCCCTCAGCACATATGGATAATCCCTGCCATACTCAGTGCTTTATTGCTGAGGAAAGCCGATGATTACACTCTGTAAAACCTGCGGTACCGCTTACGATGAACAGCCCAAAAACTGCCCGATTTGCGACGATGAGCGCCAGTATGTCCCGGTGACGGGCCAGGCATGGACGGACTTCGACAGCCTTACGACCACGCACACCAACAAATGGCAACAGCTGGAGCCGCAGCTGTTCAGCATCAAAACCGTTCCCGCTTTTGCCATCAACCAGCGGGCGCTTCTGCTGAGTACGCCGCAGGGCAATGTTCTGTGGGACTGCATCGCCAATCTTGACCTGGCGACCAGAGCGTTAGTTGACGCGCTCGGGGGCATCAGCGCGATCGCGATTTCGCACCCGCATTACTACACCACCATGCAGGAGTGGGCCGCCGCGTTTAACGCGCCGATCTATCTGCACGCCAGCGATCGGCAGTGGGTGATGCGTGACAGTCCGGCGATACGCTTCTGGGAGGAGGACGCCCTGGAGATTATGCCGTCGGTGACGCTGCTGCGTCTGGGCGGGCATTTTGCAGGCGGCACGGTGCTGCACTGGCAGTCAGGCGACGGCGTGCTGCTGGCCGGTGATATTTTGCAGGTTACGCCTGGTAAGGACGCCGTGTCGTTTATGTGGAGTTATCCGAATATGCTGCCGCTGCCTGCCCGCACAGTTGAGGCGGTGATCGGTCGACTGACCGGGAAAACGTACCAGCGACTGTACGGGGCCTTTGAAGGGCAAAACATCCCGGCGAACGCAGATGAGATTGTGCAGCGGTCGGGCCAGAAATATATTGCTTGTCTCCGCTAAGGCACGGTGGTTAAATTTTACGAGTGTGATCGCGATCATACCTAAACTAAAACAGATAAAAGAGAAATGGCTATGCAACATATCATTGAAGGTTTTCTCAGCTTTCAAAAAGAGATTTTCCCGCAACGTAAAGAGCTTTTTCGTAGTTTAGCGTCCAGTCAGAATCCCAAAGCGCTGTTTATCTCCTGCTCCGACAGCCGTCTGGTTCCGGAACTGGTCACGCAGCAGGAGCCAGGACAGCTCTTTGTCATTCGAAACGCGGGCAACATTGTGCCACCGTTCGGGCCGGAGCCTGGCGGTGTCTCTGCAACCATCGAATACGCGGTAGTGGCCCTTGGCGTGACCGATATTGTTATTTGCGGCCACTCCAACTGCGGCGCGATGAAGGCGATTGCTGACAACGCCGATCTGGAGCCGATGCCAGCCGTTTCCCACTGGCTGCGCTATTCTGATGCGGCAAAAGCGGTGGTTGAGAAGAAAACCTGGGATCAGCCAATCGATAAAGTGAATGCGATGGTGCAGGAGAACGTCTTTGCTCAGCTGAGCAACATCAAGACCCATCCGTCGGTGGCGGTAGGCCTGCGCAACAACGCCATTCGCCTGCACGGCTGGGTGTATGATATTGAAAGCGGCAAAATCCTTGCCCTGGACAAGAACACTAAATCCTTCGTGTCGTTGTCGGAAAACCCGGAAGTCTTCTTCGAGTAATCCGACACCGCAGGGCAGGGAAGCCCTGTTAAAACTCCATGAAAGGTAATTTTCGTCGCACGCCCGACGCAGGATTCCCCGCCGCTTTCGCCATCGCTTTACCAATTTCAGCGCACTCAGACAAACCCTGAACAAACGGATGATCGTGCATCAGCCAGGGGATCGCCCCAAAAGCGATACGTCCGCGCAGAGACGCAGGTGACAGCAACGTGTAGTCTTCCCCCACGTCCGGTATTTCATCCCCCGTTTCCTCAAGCTGTTTGCGCAGCGTCGGGAAGGGAATATCCTTATTTCTGAGCGGTTTCTGCCCGCGGGCATCGATAAAGACGTCGAAGCGATAACGCTTTTCTTTCGTGGTGATGACGGTCTGATCGCTGCCGATATCCAGGTCGTAATCATCACCGAGTGCGACTACGCTAATGTTCCCTGCCTCGCGCAGTGCCAGTAACCGGCGGATAGACTGCGGTGGAATGGCGGCATAGTTATCAATAAACACACGCTCCAGCCCGGATTTAAACCGTTCTCTGTCACGTTCATTGAGTGAAGGGACAATGGCCTGAACTACTTCATGCAGACGAAGCACGGTATAGCGCCAGGCAACGGTGCGTTTCTCGCACTTATTGCGCTCCACTTCTTTCAGATTCGCTTCGGCCCAGGTGAAAGGACCATGCTTTTTACGATCCTCAAACCAGACATCACGAAGCGTGTCAGCATTCAGCGTGCCGATCGCTATCGCCTGGCACCAGCGCGGATCGGCCAGCTCAAGCTCTTTCACCATCAGCGCAAAGATGCGGTCAAGCAGCCCGTCAGGGCCTTTGGCAATTTCGCTTTCTGCCACAGACTCCGTTAACACCGACAGCGGTTCATAAGGGATAGGGCAGTAAAAGTCGGCCTCCGGAAGAACGCCCGAGCGGGACATCAGCGTGATGTTTAGCCCCTCACTACCTTTATTGACAACGAACTGCTCCCCGCTAAACCGACCATGCTGCATTACTACCGCCATAGCAGCGTCCAGTCCGCTGAGGGAGGTACCCATAATCCCCACCTCACAGGCTCGGATATCCGCGTCCATCAGCCCCGACCATGGGCTTGGGAAATAGTCGCGGGTGGATTCATCTTCATCAGGCCAGACGTGACCGGTGGCGACCACTGCAAGATCAAACCGCCTTGAGAAAGGGGCATCGTTCACTGATAGGACCACACCGTCTGCATCAGCCTTAATATCAGTGACTTCTGCGTTGGGGTGAACCTCGATATGAAACCCAGCCTTTTTCGCCTCGGCAACGACGGCGAGAAAACGGTCGTGGAAATATTCACCCAGCAGAATACGGGGCAAAAACTGCCGGTCGTGCAGTTTGTCTTTGTCGACGCTATAGCGGGCAAGATGGGCTGCATTTTGCTGTTTAAGCCAGTCGAGATAGGTGATAAAAATGGGCGGGATTTCGATACTGGCGATATTCGCCAGCATCAGTCGGGAGTTATCTTCATCGCTGTAAGGCATACCGACGCCGGGCTGATCTGCTTTCTCAAACACGGTGATCGAAAGGGGCGCTGCGTTGGTAAGAAGTGAGTAGAAGGTGTAAATCCCTGTTGGGCCTGAGCCGATAATGGCGATTTTTTTCATCGAAAGCGTTCCTGCGTTTCTGAACCATAGAATAAGCGTAGCAGGAGAAAGGTTAAGTCATTCAATAAAGGGAAAAATTAAGACGTTCAGAAGAGGATTTTTGCACCATTTCAGGACTGAAATGGTGCGTCCGAGTGGACTCGAACCACCGACCCCCACCATGTCAAGGTGGTGCTCTAACCAACTGAGCTACGGACGCAGAATGGTGCGTTCAATTGGACTCGAACCAACGACCCCCACCATGTCAAGGTGGTGCTCTAACCAACTGAGCTATGAACGCATTGTGTTGTCGGTGACAACGGGGACGAATATTAGCGGCACAGCCCCAAGGTGGCAAGAGGGAAAATGCATTTTTCTCTCTGATTTCACGCGATTGCTTCATTACCGCGCAAAGTGAAGAGAAAATAGCCGCCAGCCGGCGGCTACAGGGTCATTAACGCGCAGCGCGTTGCAAAATTACCGCAGACGACTGACGTTGCAGGAAGCGCATGCGCAGCATCATCATAATGGCTGCAGACGTTAAGCCGATGATAAAGCCCATCCAGAATCCGGCTGGCCCCATGCGATCCACCACCAGATCCGTGAGCGCCAGAATATACCCACTCGGCAGGCCCAGAACCCAGTAAGCGATAAAGGTGATAAAGAAGATGGAACGCGTATCTTTATACCCACGCAGCACGCCGCTGCCAATTACCTGGATGGAGTCAGAGATCTGGTAAATGGCCGCAAGCAGCATCAAATGCGAGGCCAGGGTCACTACTTCCGGGTTGTCGTTATAGAGCAGGGCAATTTGCTCACGCAACAGCACGGTAAAGAGCGCGGTACAGACTGCCATGCAGACGCCGACGCCCAGCCCGGTGCGGGCTGCCGTTTGCGCATCCAGCGTCGAGCCTTGCCCCAGACGGAACCCCACGCGAATCGTCACCGCAGCAGCAAGGGACATCGGCAGGACGAACATCAAAGAGCTGAAGTTCAGGGCGATCTGGTGGCCTGCCACGTCAATAATCCCTAACGGCGAGACCAGCAGGGCGACAACGGCAAACAGCGTCACTTCAAAGAACAGCGCCAGCGCAATGGGCAGACCCAGTTGGGTAAGGCGGCTCATCATCGACCAGTCAGGCGTGCTAAAGGCGGTGTCGTTACGAATGTCGCGCATGGATCGCGCATGTTTAACGTAGGTGAGCATACAGCCGAACATCACCCAGTACACCGCAGCCGTCGCCACGCCACAACCCACGCCGCCGAGTTCCGGCATGCCAAAATGACCGTAGATGAAGATGTAGTTCACGGGAATGTTCACCAGCAAGCCGATAAAGCCCATCACCATGCCCGGCTTGGTTTTTGCCAGCCCTTCACACTGGTTACGAGCCACCTGGAAGAAGAGATAACCGGGCGCGCCCCAGAGCAGGGCGCGCAGATAACCGACTGCTTTATCTGCCAGCGCCGGGTCGATATTATGCATGGCGCGAATAATATACCCGGCGTTCCACAGGACGATCATAATCAGGACGGAGACACCCCCGGCCAGCCAGAAGCCCTGGCGCACCTGATGGGCTACGCGGTCGCGTCGACCGGAGCCGTTAAGCTGCGCGATAACGGGCGTCAGCGCCAGCAGCAGGCCGTGACCAAACAGAATGGCCGGGAGCCAGATTGAGGTTCCGATCGCCACGGCGGCCATATCGGTGGCGCTGTAACCACCGGCCATTACCGTATCCACAAATCCCATTGCGGTTTGGGCTACCTGCGCGACGATCACCGGTATGGCCAGTGCCAATAACTGACGCGCTTCGATCATATACTTCTGCACGTGAACACCTTTGTATTGTAGTTATTTGAGAGACTAAAAAGGCCGCCGTTACTGGCAGCAAGAAGAAAAAACAGAGGGATGCCAGCTATTGTAGCGGGGTTTAACTAATTATCTAGTGAAAAAATCGCCAGAAATTGCGCATCACTGGCAACCTGTTTTTTCAACTGTTATTGTGGTGGGATTATACGGTGTCATCGCCGTTCGGAATGAACAGGAGCTGTAAGCATGTTTACTGGTATTGTGCAGGGCACTGCCAAAGTGGTGTCCATTGATGAAAAACCGAATTTCCGCACTCACGTAGTTGAGCTGCCTGAATATATGCTCGACGGCATTGAAACCGGGGCGTCGATAGCGCATAACGGCTGCTGCCTGACGGTGACCGAAATTAACGGTAACCAGATAAGCTTTGATTTAATGAAAGAGACGCTGCGCATCACTAACCTGGGTGAGCTGGTGGTGGGGGATACCGTCAACGTTGAACGCGCGGCGAAATTCAGCGATGAGATTGGCGGGCATCTGATGTCGGGCCATATTATGACCACCGCAGAAGTGGCGAAAATCGTGACCTCGGAAAATAACCGTCAAATCTGGTTTAAGGTGCAGGATCCGTCATTAATGAAATACATCCTTTATAAAGGATTTATTGGCATCGATGGGATTAGTCTGACCGTCGGTGAAGTGACGCCGACGCGTTTTTGCGTGCATTTAATTCCTGAAACGCTGCAACGTACTACGCTTGGCGCAAAGAAACTGGGGCAGCGCGTAAATATCGAAATTGATCCGCAGACCCAGGCGGTCGTGGATACCGTTGAGCGCGTGCTGGCGGCGAAAGAGGCGGCGATAATAAAGGCCGTGGAAGAAGAATAAAAAATAACCCCGGTTACCCGGGGTTATTTTTCAGCGGGCCACGCGCAGGCCGTGCTCAATCCCACGACTAAACACCACCTGCCACAGCTGTATATCCCGCGCGCGGAACGCACCCGCGCAGGCATTCAGATAATAGCTAAACATCCGTTTGAATCGTTCCGAATAGTTGTCGGCGATTTCAGGCCATGCAGCCTGGAAACGTTCATGCCAGGCCATCAGCGTGGTGTCGTAATCTGCGCCGAAGTTATGCCAGTCTTCCACAATAAAATGCGGTTCGCTGGCGTTCGCTATCTGGCGAACAGAGGGTAAACAACCATTCGGGAAGATATATTTGTTGATCCAGGGATCCACATTGTTATCGGTGCGTTTAGAGCCGATGGTGTGTAGCAGGAAAATTCCGTCAGGCTTCAGGTTATGGTCGGCGACGTCGAAATAAGTCTTGTAGTTCTTTGGCCCCACGTGCTCGAACATACCCACGGAAACAATCCGATCGAACTGCTCATTCAGGTCGCGGTAATCCTGAAGCCGAATATCGACATCCAGACCCAGACACCGTTCCTGTGCCATCTTCTGCTGTTCAGCTGAAATCGTGACGCCGACTACGCTGACACCGTAATGTTTCGCCATAAACCAGGCAAGGCCGCCCCAACCACAGCCGATGTCCAGCACGCGCATGCCGGGCTGCAACTGCAACTTATCGCAAATCAGCTGTAGCTTATCCTGCTGCGCCTCTTCCAGGGTTGTCGCTTTTTTCCAGTATCCGCAGGAGTACTGCATTAACGGGTCGAGCATACGGCTGAACAGATCGTTGCCCAGGTCATAATGCTCTTTACCGACGATCCACGCGCGCTTTTTACTTTGCAGATTGAACAGGCGGGCGGAAGCGATACGTAACGTATCTTTGAAATGACGAGGGAGCTGATTTTCAAGACCGGCGCGTAAAACGCTGGAGAAGAACATATCCAGCCGCTCACACTCCCACCAGCCGTCCATATAGCTTTCACCCAGCCCTAACGATCCCTCCTGTAACACGCGTTTGAAAAAATCGGGATGTTTAATCTGGGGATCGGAGGGGGATGAGCCATTAATCGTAATGCCCGCACGTCCCAACAGTTCACTGACGATCCGGGACCAGTTATCGTCCGGAACGCTGACTTCTTCTATACACGATGAACTCATAGCTTCTCCATCACCTTGCTGTGATCAGAACCTTAAAACAGCGTAGACGCTTTTTTGGTTTGTGAGAAATCTCACGGTAAATGCCCGCGAGGCTAATATCCGACGTAGAACAGAGGAAGGGAGATAACCCTTGCCGAAATGCCTTCCATGGTAAAACGGGAGCGCTCCGGCTCCCGTTAACACTTAATATTTATCGTATTTAATCGAACCAAATTCAGTATAGGCCGCAAAATTTGGTGATTCAACAGAAAATTGTTAGCAACCTAATCACTGGTTTTTAACATAGTTTCCCGCGTAATCAGGCGTGCGACGTTTCTGTCTGCGCGTTTTCACTCTGCTCGCGATGGGCGGAGGACTGCATGCGATAACCCAATCCTGCCAGCACAACGGTGACCAGCATCACGCTGGTGGTGGTGAGCAGCGGGGTTGCAATCAACGCAGAGACCACGAGACTTGCCAGGAAGCACAGGCCAAGTTGCAGGGTATTTTGCAGCGCGGCAGCGCGGCCTGTCGCCTGCGGGAATGGACGCAGCGCCTGGGCTACAACGATAGGGTAGATGGCCCCGTTAGCGATCGCCATGACGCAGAACGGAATCAAAATTTCTGCAAGCCCGGCGCCGGGAATAAAGCCGACAGCCCAGGTCGCAATCACGCTAAGCGCATACAGCACCAGCAGCCAGGGCAGCATCTGCTGGCCTTCCCATTTTTGCAGCGCGGCGCGACAGCCATAGCCACCCACCAGGAAGGCGATGGTCTGTGGTATATAGCTCAGGCCGATAGCCGCCGGGCTGTAGCCCATGTCATGCAAAATGAACGGCGAACCGGTCAGCCAGGCAAAGAAGCTGGCAGAGCAGGCGGCATAAATCAGCACGTTACCGCGATAGGCTTTCGACCGCAGTAAAGAGGTAAAGGTGATGGGCTTCGCGTCCGGATGCGTCTCTTTTTTATGCGCAGGTTTAAGCCCGAACGCGGGCAGCATCAGGACCAGCGTGATCGCAAAGAGCGTGGCGAAAATGGCCTGCCAGTCGAAATGCGCCAGGATCCAGCTGCCCAGTAACGGGGCGAGTGCCGGAGACAGGCCGACCAGCGGCATGATGGTGGCGAAAATGCGGTTAGTGCGTGAGGCGGAGTAGTAATCGGTCACCAGCGCCTGCCAGGTGACCGCTGCGGCACAGACGCCGACCGCCTGAATAAAGCGCAACACCAGTAACCAGGCGGCATCGCGGACCCACAGCATGCCCAGACAGCCTACGGCAAAAATCGCCAGTCCCAGCAACAGAACGGGCTTACGGCCAAAACGATCAGAGAGCGGTCCCCAGAGTAGTTGCGCAAAAGCAAAACCTGCAAGGAATAAACTCAAACTGGCGCTGATGGCGGCGGCAGGAGTTTGCAAATCTTCCTGCATCGCGGCGAAGGCGGGCAGATACATATCGGTCGCCAAAAAGCCCAGCACGCTTAAGCCGCCGAGCCAGACTAAAAATCCTTTCCTGGGTTGCACTGTTTTTTCTCCTGAGGAGGCAGGTGTACGTTGGCGCAGAGTGTAGGGAGTGCAAAGCGGCTTGTGAAACGCTAATATTTGGTGGGTGCATTCAAAAAATTTGCAGGCTAAAGATGTGGTCAGATTATTCCCTTGAAGTGGTTGATGCCGTGGCGCGTAACGGCAGCTTTACTGGTGCCGCCCAGGAGTTGCACCGCGTTCCCTCGGCTATCAGCTATACGGTGCGCCAGCTGGAAGCGTGGCTGGCAGTCCCGCTGTTCGAGCGGCGTCATCGCGACGTGGAGCTCACGCCTGCCGGCGCGTGGTTTTTGAAGGAAGGTCGGTCTGTTATCAAAAAAATGCAGATCACCCGTGAGCAGTGCCAGCAGATCGCCAACGGCTGGCGCGGGCATCTCGCTATCGCGGTGGATAACATTGTTAAGCCGGAACGGACCCGGCAGATGATCGTCGATTTCTATCGTCATTTTTCCGACGTCGAACTGCGTGTGTCGCAGGAAGTGTTCAACGGCGTATGGGATGCGCTGGCGGACGGCAGGGCGGAGATGGCGATTGGTGCAACCCAGGCGATCCCGGTTGGCGGGCGCTACGCGTTCCGCGACATGGGCATGCTGAGCTGGACCTGCGTGGTCGCGCGCGATCACCCGCTGGCGGCGCTGGACGGGCCGCTGAGTGATGACACCTTACGCAACTGGCCCTCGCTGGTGCTGGAAGATACCTCCCGCTCGCTGCCCAAGCGCATTACCTGGCTGCTGGATAATCAGCGCCGCGTGGTTGCGCCGGACTGGGAGTCGTCAGCCACCTGTCTGAGCGCGGGGCTGTGCGTTGGCATGGTGCCGGTGCATTTTGCGCGCCCGCGCATCGACGCGGGAGAGTGGGTGGCTCTGACGCTGGAAAATCCTTTCCCGGATGCTGCATGCTGTCTGACGTGGCAGCAAAACGACGTCTCGCCCGCCATGGCCTGGCTGCTGGATTATCTGGGAGACAGCGAAACGCTGAACCGGGAGTGGTTGCGGGGACCAGCGTAGCTGGCCCCGTAAAGAGATTAACGTCGGTAGTCGCGGAACGGACCGTCGGCAACGGAACGGCGTTCAATCAGGCGCGGGTGGACCTCAATGGACTGGGACTGTTCTCGCTTGTTGACGATCCTGTCCATCAGCATATTGAAGGCCGTTTCACCCAGCGAATCTTTCGGCTGGTGAATGGTGGTCAGCGCCGGGGTAAAGAAACGGGCGTTGCGAACGTTATCATAGCCGATCACCGAGATGTCCTGCGGAACGCGCAGGCCGAGTTCATCCGCCGCGCAGAGCGCGCCCATTGCCATGATATCGCCGCCGCAGAACACAGCGGTAGGGCGATGCGGCTGGGAGACGATCTGCTGCATGGCGCGATAGCCCGACTCCGGCTCGAAATCGCCCTGGACAATCCAGTTTTCTGGCACGGTAATCAGCGCCTCTTCCATCGCTTTCATGAAACCGGCCAGACGGCCAGCACCGGTGTTACGCTCCAGCGGGCCCGGGATCACGCCAATTTCACGATGCCCGCGTTCTACCAGATAACGCCCGGCCATGTAGCCACCTTCAAAGGCGTTATCAATAACAGAGTCGGTGAAGTCTGCGCGCGCCTCGCCCCAGTCCATCACTACCATCGGAATGTGGCGATACTCTTCCAGCATGGAAAGCACCGACTCAGGGTATTCAGAACACATGACCAGCAGGCCGTCGACGCGCTTTTGCGCCATCATCGACAGGTAAGCGCGCTGTTTTTCAATGTTGTTCCACGCGTTGCCCAGAATCAGGGTATAGCCTTTCTGAAAGCAGTTTTTTTCAACGGCTTCGATGATTTCAGCAAAGTAAGCCGCTTCACTGCTGGTGGCCAGCAGGCCAATCGATTTGGTGTGATTAACCTTCAGGCTACGGGCGACCGCACTTGGCGAGTAGTGCAGTTCTTTGATTGCTGCCCAAACGGCATTACGCGTCTCTTCTGCGACGAAACGCGTTTTGTTAATAACATGTGATACGGTTGTAGTGGAAACGTTTGCGCGTTTTGCTACGTCTTTAATTGTTGCCATTAAATGTCACTCCAGACCATATCCTAAGCTCCTGAAAAAAATGAAGGTAAACGTTTGCCTTCTCTCACCCTTATTACGCAAACATGAGTTGCGACACGCCGGGAAAACGACACAGGACGTCAGGAGGGGGTCAGTGGCCGGTACGCTAATAAATTTAGCGTGGAATTTTGTCCTATCTTGATGAAAAGGGGAAGAGGTAAAGTGGATATCCGTTTAAATCCTGGAAGATTTTTGACCTGAACTGTGTAAAAATGAGCAAGCTCACTTTTCGTAGGGTGAATAAAAGGAGAAAAATTGATGAGTACCGATCTGAAGTTTTCGCTGTTTACCACCATTGTTGTTCTTGCCCTGATTGTTGCGGGTGGTTTAACCGCTGCGCTGCACTGATTCAGGAGGGGGGAGAACCTTCTCCCTCCCTTGCCGCTATTGTTACCTCTCCGGCAAAAATCTTTTGCCAAAATGTTAACTTCTCATTTTTTGTGATTGATGTCATGCTTTTGCCTTCTTAGTCTGTGCCGGGTAACGGCACGGTATCCGGAGTCTTTTCATGAAAATCAATTTTCCCCTGCTGGCCCTGGCGATTGGCGCCTTTGGGATTGGCACCACTGAATTCTCCCCGATGGGGTTATTGCCTGTTATCGCCCGGGGTGTGGACGTCTCTATCCCTGCGGCCGGTATGTTGATTAGCGCCTATGCGATCGGCGTGATGGTGGGCGCACCGCTGATGACGCTGCTGCTTTCGCACCGCGCGCGACGCAATGCGCTGATTTTCCTGATGGCAATTTTTACTCTCGGAAATGTGCTTTCCGCGATTTCGCCGGATTATACCACGCTGATGCTTTCCCGTATTCTGACCAGCCTGAACCACGGCGCTTTCTTCGGGCTGGGCTCGGTTGTTGCCGCAAGCGTAGTGCCAAAACATAAGCAGGCCAGCGCGGTAGCCACTATGTTTATGGGCCTCACTATCGCTAATATCGGCGGCGTTCCCGCTGCCACCTGGCTCGGAGAAGCCATCGGCTGGCGTATGTCTTTCCTCGCAACCGCCGGACTGGGCGTGGTCGCGATGGTCGCGCTGTTCTTCTCGCTGCCGAAAGGAAGTGCGGGAGAACGTCCGGAAGTACGTAAAGAGCTGGCGGTACTGATGCGTCCTCAGGTGTTGTCCGCGCTGCTCACCACGGTGCTGGGGGCAGGGGCGATGTTTACGCTCTACACCTATATCTCCCCGGTGCTGCACGACATAACCCACGCAACGCCACTCTTTGTTACCGCGATGCTGGTGCTAATTGGTGTCGGGTTCTCGATTGGCAACTATCTCGGCGGGAAATTTGCCGACCGCTCCGTCAGCGGGACGCTGAAAGGTTTTTTAACGCTGCTGATTGTCATCATGGTGGCGATCCCGTGGCTGGCGCGTAACGAAGTGGGCGCCGCGGTTGCCATGGTGGTGTGGGGCGCCGCAACCTTTGCCGTGGTGCCGCCGTTGCAGATGCGCGTGATGCGTGTTGCGCATGAGGCGCCGGGGCTCTCATCATCCGTGAATATCGGTGCGTTTAACCTGGGAAATGCGCTGGGAGCCGCAGCGGGTGGGGCGGTGATCTCCAGTGGTTTGGGTTACAGCTTTGTGCCGGTGATGGGGGCGATCATTGCCGCACTCGGCTTGCTGCTGGTGTTGATGTCCGGGCGTAAACAGCCAGAAGCGGTGTGTACGGCGGAATAAATAAAAACGCAGAAGGGTTGCCCCTTCTGCGTGTCCCTTATGCGGCGAAGTTCTTCGCAACAAATTCCCAGTTAACCAGTGCCCAGAAATGTTCCAGGTAGTTCGGGCGCGCATTACGGTAATCAATGTAATAGGCGTGTTCCCATACGTCCACGGTCATCAGCGGCGTTGCGCTGGTGGTCAGAGGGGTACCCGCATTAGAAGTGGAAACGATAGCCAGTTTGCCATCAGCCTCTTTTACCAGCCAGGTCCAGCCGGAGCCAAAGTTTTTAACGGCGGCGTCAGTAAACTTCGCTTTGAAATCCGCGAAGCTGCCGAACGCGGCGTTAATCGCTGCGGCCAGCTCACCGGTAGGTTCCCCACCTGCATTCGGTGCCAGGCAGTGCCAGTAGAAGGTGTGGTTCCACACCTGAGCGGCGTTGTTGAATACGCCACCGTCTGAACTGCGCACAATCTCTTCCAGCGTTTTGCCTTCAAAATCGGTGCCCTTGATCAGGTTATTCAGGTTGGTGACATAGGTCTGGTGATGCTTGCCGTAATGGTACTCCAGGGTTTCCGCAGAAATGTGCGGAGCCAGGGCGTCTTTTGCATACGGTAGTGCAGGTAATTCGAACGACATTGCTACTCTCCTTATAGTTTTATACGTTGCCAATAACCCTACAGACAACAAGGACAGAATAGCAAATTGAAAGGGTATGCAAAAGAGGAACTTACCCCGCCGCGGAGGCGGCAGGGCAGGGTCTAGCGAATGGTTTTTGGCGTCATCACTCGGCGCGCACCCACATAGTGGCGCACCCAGTAATCTTCGCTGAGGGAGGTGATCTGAATGTCCTGACCGCTGCGCGGTGACTGGATAAATTTACCGTTACCCACATACACCCCAACGTGATCGGCCGTGCCGCGTCCTTGGGTGCGGAAGAACACCAGGTCGCCATTTTGCAGTTCGCCACGGTTTACAGGCGCGGCGTCGCGCAGATGGTACATCTCATTGGCGGTGCGTGGAATGCGAAACTTCACCAGATCTTTATAGGCATAATAAACCAGCCCACTACAGTCAAAACCGGTGCGCGGAGAGGTGCCACCCCAGCGATATGGTTTACCTATTTGCCCCATCAGTTTATTCATCGCCGTTTTTTGCGCTTTCTGCATACGCGCTTTATGCACGTCAGCCAGCTTCGTCACTTTGGCGCATTTCGTTTTATGGCCTTTGCGCACGGTGCATTTATCATTCACCAGGCTGGCGGTCGTGCGAGTGGTTTTGTGCGTGCCGGAACGGAGAGTTTTGGTTTTACTGGAGGCGGTCTTTTTGGTGTGAGCGGTGGTTTTCTTCTTTACTGTTTTGCTGGTGGTTTTTTTCTTACGTTCTGTGGTTTTTGCCAGATGCGTTTTTTGTACAGCAGAATGCCGCGCCTGTTCGGAGGCGTTCGCCGCTGGCGTAAATGAGAGTGTGGTAAACAGTAAAGCACAGAGCGTCATCGAGATTTTAGTTATCCGCGCCACTGGGCAGTCCCCTGATAAGTGCGAGCCAAAATACATACCCGCATGAGATTTACAAAACCAGTCGATTCTAATCCATAAAATCGGAATAAGTTAATAGCATTTTTCATTCAAAAAATGTGTTTCGTTAGCAAGTGCAAAAAAATTCACCATACTGTCGCACTCTTGTTCGCTCCTTAAGCAAAACCGCACGGCGCGCAGCCTTAAACGTCATTATCAATGCAACTTTACGCGATAGCGGATAAAATAATGAGACGTGACAAAAATGTTATTTTCCGATGTCGGCCTGACCCGCTACAATGTCAGACTGATGCCGTAACAGAAGTTAAAGGAAGCAAGACATGAGCACCACTATTGAAAAAATTCAGCGCCAGATCGCTGAAAACCCGATTCTCCTGTACATGAAAGGTTCTCCGAAGCTGCCAAGCTGCGGCTTCTCCGCGCAAGCGGTTCAGGCGCTGTCCGCCTGTGGTGAGCGTTTTGCTTACGTTGATATCCTGCAAAACCCGGACATCCGCGCTGAGCTGCCAAAATACGCAAACTGGCCGACCTTCCCACAGCTGTGGGTTGACGGTGAACTGGTTGGCGGCTGTGATATTCTGATTGAAATGTATCAGCGCGGCGAACTGCAACAGCTGATCAAAGAGACTGCGGCGAAGTATAAAACCGAAGAGCCGGACGCAGAATAAGTTTTCTGCGGATATAAAAAAGCGACCACATTATGTTGGTCGCTTTTTTTTGTCCTGTGGGGCTGTTGATTACCCAGTCTACGATTGAAGATCGGCCTCGTCGCCCATCGGCAGCGGCCAGCCACCCAGACGTTTCCAGCGGTTGACGATCTCACAGAACAGCTCCGCCGTACGCTCGGTATCGTATAACGCGGAATGCGCCTGAGTGCCGTCAAACGCAATACCCGCCGTGATGCAGGCTTTAGAGAGCACGGTTTGCCCCAGCGCCAGGCCGCTCAGCGCGGCGGTGTCGAAGGTCACAAACGGATGGAATGGATTACGCTTTAGCGAGGCGCGCTCGGCGGCAGCCATGGTGAAGCTGTGATCGAACGTAGCGTTGTGGGCCACCATGATGGCGCGGCTACAGTCATTCTCTTTCATGCCTTTGCGCACCATTTTGAAAATGGCGTGCAGCGCCTCGTATTCGCTTACCGCCCCGCGCAGCGGGTTTGTCGGATCGATACCGTTAAAGGCCAGCGCCTCTGGCTGTAAGTTTGCCCCTTCAAAGGGTTCAACGTGGAAATGCAGCGTGGTGTCCGGTACAAGCCAGCCCTGTTCATCCATCTTCAGCGTGATGGCGGCAATCTCAAGCAGCGCATCGGTTTTAGCGTTAAATCCGGCTGTTTCTACATCAATGACAACGGGATAAAAACCACGAAAACGGTCGCACAGACCGGTAAATTGAGCGTTATCGGACATCAGGGTCTCTTACAAGGGGGAAAAAGCAGTGCGCATTATGGCAAATTTTGAGAGGGGATGCAGCAAAACAACGGGCGCATAGTGCGCCCTGCGGGATCAATTGCCCAGACCGCGACCAGCGTCTTTAGCTTCGATCAGTTCGATTTTATACCCGTCCGGATCTTCAACAAACGCAATCACGGTGGTGCCACCTTTAACCGGACCGGCTTCACGGGTGACGTTACCGCCATTGCTGCGGATACGTTCGCAGGCTTCAGCCGCATTATCCACTTCCAGCGCGATGTGGCCGTAAGCCGTACCCAGCTCGTAGCTGTCCACGCCCCAGTTGTAGGTCAGCTCGATGACCGCTTCTTCAGATTCCGGGCCGTAACCGACAAACGCCAGAGAGTATTTATATTCCGGATTTTCGCTGGTGCGCAGCAGCTTCATGCCCAGAACGTTAGTGTAGAAATCGATGGAACGTTGCAGGTCGCCAACGCGCAGCATGGTGTGAAGTAGGCGCATAATTTCCTCATTAAACAGTGGAATGGATTATCTTTTTGAACAGAAACGATGTTTTAGTATAGCGGCGAAAGGTCGCCGCTATCAATGTACAAAGCGGGATTACAGTGAAGGGTAGTCGGTATAACCTTCCGCGCCGCCGCCATAGAAGCTTTCAGGGCGCTGCGGGTTCAGTTCGGCTTTCTTCTGCAAACGGGCAACCAGATCCGGGTTAGCAATGTAATCACGGCCAAAGGCCACGGCGTCGATCAGACCTTTACCGATCAGATCCTCGGCTTTCTCTGCCGTATAAGCGCCCGCCCCGATAATCACGCCGTGGAAGCGCTCGCGAACTTTCTGGCGGAAGGCTTCGCTGTAGGGCTTGCCGCCTGCCCAGTCCGGCTCGGACATGTGCAGATACGCGATACCGCGTTTAGCCAGCTCTTCAATCAGATACAGCGCATCCGCTTCTTCGTTCGGACCGTTGTCGACGTTCTGGAAGGTACCAATTGGGGAAACTCGAATACCAATGCGATCTGCGCTCCACTCATTACACACGGCATCTACCACTTCAAGCACCAGACGCGCGCGGTTTTCAACGCTGCCGCCGTACTGGTCGGTACGCTGATTGGAAGACGGTGACAGGAACTGGTGCAGCAGGTAGCCGTGCGCAGAGTGCAGCTCAACCAGGTCGAAGCCCGCTTCACGGGCGTTGGCGACGGCCTGACGGAAATCATTCACGATACCCGGGATCTCGTCCAGCTCAAGCGCGCGTGGCGTGGTGGTGTCGACGCGAATAGCATTACCGTTTTCATCGCGCAGGGAAGTGCGGGTATTCGCATTCAGGGCAGAGGCAGAAACGGGCGCCTGACCGCCAGGCTGGATGCTACTGTGCGAGATACGACCGGTGTGCCACAGCTGAACCGCAATACGGCCATCTTCAGCATGAACGCCTGCGGTGATTTTTTTCCACGCGGCGATCTGTTCCGGGCTGTGCAGACCCGGCGCACCGGCGTAGCCTTTAGCCTGGGCAGAAATCTGCGTGGCTTCGGAAATAATCAGGCCCGAGCTGGCGCGCTGACGGTAATACTCACCCATCAATGGCGTTGGGATATCTCCCGGCTCGATGCTGCGCAGACGGGTAAGTGGGGCCATAAACACGCGGTTTGGGGCAGTAACGGCACCCACTTTCAGTGGGGTAAATAGCTTTTCAGCGGACATAATGGCTCCTGAGTAGACCAGTCGACTAGTAAAAGGGTAAATAAAAACGCCGGCTACACGCCAGGCGCGGTAATACAGTTTTTCACATGCGCCAGCGCGCTTTCGAGCGGCACGGCGCTGCGAGACATTTTTGCCTGCAGGTTGGCGCCTAACCAGAGGGAATAGAGCACCTGTGCCTGCGTGAGCGGATCGCCGGAGAAGGAGAGCGTTGTTTCATCGCGGCCTTTTTCCAGCGCCTGAGCCAGCAGAGCGATTACGCCGCTGGCCCCTTTATCCATGGCGGTGCGCATATCTTCGGAGAGATCGCACACTTCGGCAGACAGTTTTACCGTCAGGCAGCCGCTGATGATGCCCTGCTGACAGAACTGCGTCAGCGTTTCCTGATAGTAGTTCAGAACACGATCCCGGTAGTCACCTTCGCCGCTGGCGAAGTGGGCTGCCAGGCGCTGATGGTAGCTGGCGTAGTGCCGCTCCAGCATGGCTACGCCAAACGCCTCTTTGGATCGAAAATAGTGATAAAACGATCCCTTAGGCACTTCAGCGGTTTTTAATAACTCACTCAGCCCCATACCGGTAAACCCGCGATGCATGCAAAGGCGCTCGCCGGTAGCCAGCAAATGTTCTCGTGTATCGTGTTCTGTATGTCTGCTCATGCTCTTACTCTAATAGACCGTTCGGTCTAATGCAAGCCCGCTTAGCGACGACATTGCGACAAAATATCCAGCTGCGGCTGATAAACCACTGATTTCACGTCCATCATGCCCAGAACCGTGGCAAACAAATTGTCCTGTGAAACTGCCTCTTTTGCAGCATGGTTACGCAGGCAATCCGTGTTTACGCCGAAGTTTTTCGCATAGTCCGGGGAGAGCCAGAACATAAACGGAATATGCGTTTGCTGCTCCGGGGCCAGCATATACGGCGTACCGTGCAGGTAAATTCCGCTTTCGCCCAGCGATTCGCCGTGATCGGAGAGGTAAATGAGCGCTGTGTTCATACTGGCCTGCCGGGCTTTTAGCGCGTCGATGGTTCGGCTGAGCACGCTATCGGTATACAGAATCGAGTTGTCATAGGTATTGATCAGCGACTGATGATCGCAATCCTGAATTTCATTGGTATCGCAGGTTGGGGTGAATTTCCGGAAGCGGTCCGGGTAACGGTTGTAATAAGCCGGACCGTGGCTGCCCATCAGGTGTATCACCAGTACGGTATCCTGCTTTATTCCGTCCAGCACGTTGTCCAGGCGGTACAGGTTGACGTCGTCGATACAGGATTTGTCCTTACAGAACTGATCCAGTTTCCACTGGGTCATGTCCGTGTGTGGCACGCGGTCGCAGGCACCTTTACACCCGCCGTCATTGTCGCGCCACAGCAGGTTGAACCCGGCGTGGTTAAGCACATCGAGCAGTCCTTCCTGATGATGGGCGAGGTCCGCGTCATATTTTTTTCGCGTCATGCCGGAGAACATGCAGGGGACGGAAACGGCGGTTTCCGTGCCACAGGAAGAGGCCTGTGGGAAGTTGATGACATCCCGCTTTTTCAGCTCGGGGTTGGTTTCACGCGGGTAACCATTTAACGAGTAATTTGCGGCGCGGGAGGCTTCGCCCACCACCAGAACCAGCACGGTTTTCTTGTGCTGGCCGGAAATCAGCGCGCCTTTATGGGCATCCTCGCCAATGCGGACCAGCGTCTGGTCGCCGGCAAACCAGCGCATTTTACTGTACTTCACAACGGCGCTCACGTAGTTCGCCGGAGTGACCATTTTGACGATGCTTTTGTTATTGCGGAACAGCGAAGCATAGTCTTTATAGAACACTGCCGCGACGAGAATGATCACCAGCAGCGCACCCAGTATAGCGGCGAAACGTGTTAGCAGGGCATACCTCCATTTTCCGGTTCGAATGCGCGTCAGGGCTAAGATGACGGAAGGGACCAGACCCGCGACGGCCAGCCACAGGATCAGCTGCGGCGTTACCAGGGCTGTCGCTTCCTGGGAGTTAGTCTCAAACACGTTCACAATCATGTTTTGATCGATAACCGCGCCATAGGTGTACATAAACCAGGTCGCGGCGGCGCATCCTATGGTCAGGGCAATCATGAGCGGCTTGCGAATAAAGGGAATATTCAGCAGGCTAAAAACAATGACCCAGCCGCAGAACAGAACCAGCGGCACACTGGCGGCAAAAAGCACGTCGTGCAGACGGGCAGGTGCGATAATTGACCAGCTGCGCTGGATAAACAGCACATTGAACACGGTGAAGAAAAGCGCACAGGCGAGGGTAAATTTCGTATCGTTACAGTGTAACTTTTTAGTGAGCCACATGATGACCAGACCATTCGTTATATCAATGCGGCGAGTATAAGAAGGGAAGATTAGCGAAACCTTAATGCCCTGTTTGTGACGGACACTCCTTGCATGCAGGCCATTTAGGGTCTTCACTGTAGGGAATAATGACGTTCTGGAGGTAGGTGTGGCAGAGCAACTGGAATTTTTCCCTGTCCAGAGCCCGTGCCGGGGTATTTGCCAGGTTGATGAACGAGGATACTGCCGTGGCTGCATGCGCACACGCGATGAACGTTTTAACTGGCAAAATTTCAGCGACGCGCAAAAGCAGGAGGTCTTACGGCTCTGCCGACAACGTCTGCTGCGCAAAATTCGTGCAAACAAAGCGGTTGAAACCGAAGAACCTCAGCAACCTTCACTGTTTTAGCAGGGTAATTGCGTATACTGGTGACATGACTTCCATGAGGAAAATGTTATGGTTCAGCGTATTACCCTTGCCCCGCAGGGCCCGGAATTCTCCCGATTCGTTATGGGCTACTGGCGCCTTATGGACTGGAATATGTCTCCGGTCCAGCTGGCGGACTTTATAGAAGAGCATCTCGATCTCGGGATCACCACCGTCGATCACGCTGATATTTATGGCGGCTATCAGTGCGAGGCCGCTTTTGGCGAAGCGCTGAAGCGTGCGCCAGCGCTGCGTGAACGTATGGAGATTGTGACCAAATGCGGTATTGCCACCACAGCAAAACCGGAGCATGCACTTGGGCATTACATCACTGACAGCGCGCATATCGTTAAAAGCGCCGAGCAGTCACTGGTCAACCTGGCCACCGATCGTATCGACCTGCTACTTATCCACCGTCCCGATCCATTGATGGATGCGGACGAGGTTGCAGAAGCGTTCCTGACGCTACACCAGAGCGGCAAAGTGCGTCATTTTGGCGTGTCTAACTTCACCCCGGCACAGTTTGCGCTATTGCAGTCTCGCCTGCCGTTTACGCTGGCGACGAATCAGGTGGAGATCTCGCCTGTTCACCAGCCGCTGCTGCTGGACGGAACGCTCGATCAGCTGCAACAGTTACGCATTCGTCCGATGGCCTGGTCTTGTCTCGGCGGCGGTCGCCTGTTTAACGATGAGGCCTTCCAGCCGCTGCGTAACGAGCTTGAAACCGTGGCCCGCGAACTGAATGCGGAAAGCATCGAGCAGGTGGTTTACGCCTGGATCCTGCGCCTGCCGTCTAAACCGCTGCCAATTATCGGCTCCGGCAAAATTGAGCGCGTACGCGCTGCGCTGGTGGCTGAAGAGCTGGATATGTCGCGTCAGCAGTGGTTCCGCATCCGCAAGGCGGCTCTGGGCTACGACGTACCCTGAGTGCGTGGAGTCTGACTTTCCGGTGAAATCTGCGCCTCTGGTATAGACTTAAGGTGCAAAAAATAACCCGTGGAGGTCATATGAAGCGTTTTGCTCTGGCAGTGGTCACGCTGGTTGTTTGCGCAGGAGCGCAGGCAGCCAGCGAAGAAGTTGAAATGAATCTCGTCACTTCTCAGGGGGTAGGCCAGTCCATCGGGACGGTGAAAATCACCGAAACCGATAAAGGGCTGGAATTTGCTCCCGATCTCAAGGCCCTTCCACCCGGTGAACATGGTTTTCACGTTCATGCCAAAGGCAGCTGTCAACCCGCAATGAAAGAGGGGAAACCTTCAGCCGCTGAGGCCGCTGGGGGGCATCTGGATCCGCACAACTCTGGTAAGCATGAAGGCCCGGAAGGTATGGGGCACCTCGGCGATCTGCCGGTGCTGGTGGTGAATAACGACGGTAAAGCCACCGATCCGGTTGTTGCGCCCCGGCTGAAAAAGATTGACGAGGTCAAAGGCAAGGCGCTGATGGTCCATGTGGGCGGCGATAACATGTCCGATCAACCTAAACCGCTTGGCGGCGGCGGGGCGCGCTATGCCTGCGGGGTGATCTGATCGCCAATTGTTCCGGGTGGCGGCGCCTGTTCAAGCTGTGACAGGGAGCAGTGCAGCCGCCAGATAATGGACGCCAGATCGCGGGCCGCAGGCTGATGGTGGTGCGCCAGAGCGTCGCAAATACGCTGAAGCTCGGCGAGCGTGACGCTCAGGGGGCGTTGCTGAACTCCGCGCTCGCTCATCACATCGCGAAGCATGGAAATACAATTATCGCGGACCTGCGAAAGCGGGTCGGAACGCGTCTCCCAGGCACGCAGCTGCCACACCACGTGCGAACAGTTCAGCAGCACCACGCCCCAGCGCAGTAGCCAGCGACGGGAGAGGGAATCCTGGCTGTTGTTCAGCTGGCTGACATGATGGTAAACCAGCGATTCATACTCGCTTTCACGCAGATGCGGGCTGCGACTCAGTTGATCGACAAAACCCCTGCGCAGCTCACGAATATGCCTGCGGCTTTTACGCGCATCCGAGCCCGGGCGTAGCACGGCGAAAGCCAGCCACGCCAGCCCCACGCCGAGGATCTTCGCCAGGTTATCGTTGAGAAAATCAGCGTAATCGTAAACCGGAGGATTCGTTACAGAGATAAATGAGCCCATAAAAACAATCAACTGCCCCCACAGACCGGCCAGTTTTGGCATTTGCAGTTTGAGCAACTGCATGGTGGTTAATAGCGGGAAGAGAAACAGCAGAAATTGCCAGAGGTCGGTTATCTGCACCATCAAACCAAATTTCACCACGAAGCTGAACAGCGACAGCAGTACCAGCGTACGCAGCAGAAGCGTCAGGGAATTAAACGGGGAAGCTGCGACGGAATAGAGCACGCAGCTGATTGCCGCAAGCGTCAGGGCTGCACTGCCCGCATCCCATTGGGTGGTGATGGCCCATGCGCCCACGGCCGTCAACGCGCAAAACGTACGAAAACCGCTCCACAGCGCCTCCATTGCGTCGGTATGGCGCGCCAGAGCTGGGCTACCGGGAACGGAAAATTCGGTGACGGGCGTGGCATTTTCGACGGCTTTTAACCAGCGGCTGCTGCGCAGATACAGGCGGCAGAAATAGTTCAGACGCTGCCAGAAGGCGCGGTGCCGGTAATCATATTCATCCGTTGGGGTGAGCGGCGCGATAATACGGGCCACGGTATAGATATCGGCATCCGGACGCGCAAGGGCGGCGAGCAGCGCCTCGATAACTTCCCGGGTATGGGCTGGCGGCGCAGGCCAGTTCAGCAACATCCGGCGAAGGCTCGAGATCGCACTCGTCATCCGCAATTGCTGGTGCAGTAAATAGTTCAGGAGCGTGTTCTGGCGACGAAAACGGTAGTGGCTCCAGAATGCCTGGATGCGTAACAGGTTCATGGTCAGGATCTGGCCGATGACCTTTTCGTGTGCTAGACGGATGTTATCGCTGCTATCAGGCTGCCAGAGCAGGCTGGCATGTTCCAGCAAACGCGCGTGCATCGTTTTAAGGGCGGTGATAAGCGTAGTGCCATCCGAGGTGCTGGGCAGGATCATCATCATGACGCCGCCGCACAGAATGCCGACCATCACTTCACATACGCGTGCCTGGGCGATGTCCCATAGCTCGGTGGTATCCAGCACGTTGACGACCGGAAAGGCGATAATGGCTGCGGTGTAACCTGCCAGTTGAAACGCGTACGCAACGTTGTTGGTAAAATGGGCGCAGGCCCAGGTGCACAGCCCCAGCCATGCCGACATGCTTAACAGAAAGAGCCAGGGATCGTTCAGGGTATGGCCGGCAAGAAGCAGTGCAGCGGTCGCACCCAGCAGGCTACCCGCCACGCGCCCGAGGCTTTTACTGATAACGCCCCCGACGGTAGGGAAGCTGACGACCGCAGCAGAGGTCATCGCCCAGTAAGGCTCATCCAGATTCAGATAATAGGCTACCGTAAGCGCAAGGCACATGGCGATGCCGTTACGCAGCGCGTAACGCCACTGCGGCCGTGTCGCTTTTATCCACGGCGTATTGCGCCAGGAGAAAGCCCCCAGGTTCATCATCGCGATCCGATGGCGACGGTGCAGGTTGTGCCAGAGACCAGAGTAATGTCTTTCGGCAGTTGCTCAAACTCGACGCGAACAGGCACCCGCTGAGCCAGACGCACCCACGGTACGTTGGGTTTGATGTCAGGCACCAGACCAGAATCGGTTTCCACGCTCTGATCGTAAATTGCCCGACCTATGCTACTAACGTGACCCTGTAACTTTTCTGCACCGCTGTAAAGCGTGATCCGGGCAGGCGCACCCTCGCGGATATGGCGCAGCTTGGTCTCTTCAAAATAACCTACAACATAGAAAGAGTGGCTATCTACCAGGGCAAAGACCGGCTGGCCTGTGGTGGCGTAATCCCCCACACGGGTCGACAGGCTCGTGATCCATCCATCCACCGGAGCTTTGACCACGGTCTGGGTCAGTTGCCACTCGGCCTGTTTCAGCGTTGCCTCTGCAACCTTCAGGCTGGCCTGCATGGCTTTTACATTGATATTGGCGGTATCGAGATCTTCCGCAGAGATGTAATTCCTCGACAGATGTCGGCGACGTTCGGCTTCGTTATTGGCTTTTGCCAGATCTGATTGAGCTATTGCGAGCTGCGCCTGGGCATTGAGCACCGCAATGTGGAAAGGGGTCTCATCGATGCGGAATAACACATCGCCCGCATGAACAAACTGGTTGTCCTTCACCAGCAGCGCGCTGATACTGCCGGACACCTGTGGCGTGATGCTGACCTGTTCTGCGCGGATCTTGCCGTCACGCGTCCAGGGCGACTGCATGTAATAATTCCAGAGCCACCAGCCGGCCATAAGCGCCAGCGCTAAAACGAAAAGAGTGGAAAAATATTTTAACGTTTTCAATGCTATTCTCACCACACGGTTAACACGGCAAGGCCAAGACAGACGGAAAGGGTAAACAGGGAGAGATCCATTAACATCGGGTGCCAGATTTCACCGGAATACATCCAGTCGCGCAGCAGACGATGCGCAATGAGCCAGATCACAAAACCGACCATCACGGCTTTAAACAGTGGCGGAAAGTAGACCGATGCGCCGACAATCAGATCCTGGAGGGGCAACCCTGCGGAGAGGGAAAAGAACGTCACAAGCAGTGATCCTTTGCAGTGGGGTGAGGGCCACAATGGCATATTTCAATGCGATGGCGCATTACCGTTCAGTGTAAATCATCCTTTCAGGAATGATGAATACCGTGATTGCATTTGTTTTGGCAATACAAATACTGCAAACTATTCTAAAATCACTATAATCACTTAGCAAGCTAATTATAAGGAGATGAAATTGGAATCGCCATTAGGTTCTGATCTGGCAAGGTTGGTACGCATCTGGCGTGCTCTGATTGACCATCGCCTGAAACCTCTGGAACTCACGCAGACGCACTGGGTTACGCTGCATAACATTCATCAGCTCCCGCCCGACCAGTCACAGATCCAACTGGCAAAAGCGATTGGCATTGAGCAGCCGTCACTGGTGCGCACTCTTGACCAACTGGAAGAGAAGGGACTTATCTCCCGACAAACCTGCGCCAGCGACCGTCGCGCCAAGCGGATCAAATTGACGGAAAAAGCGGCCCCGATTATTACTGAGATGGAAGCTGTCATCAGTAAAACGCGTGGGGAGATCCTTGAAGGTATTTCCCCCGCTGAGCTGGAGATGCTGATAGGACTCATCGCCCGTCTTGAGCAGAACATCCACGATCTGCAGTCTCGCGACTGACCGAACGTAAAGGCCTTGCGAAATCAAGGCCTTTCTTATTATCTGAACACCACCACCCGGTTGCGCCCTGTCTCTTTTGCCTCATACATGGCTTTATCCGCGCTCTCCACGCAGGTTTCCGCACTGGTTTCCGGCGAGGTTGCGGTGAATACGCCCATGCTGATGGTAATAGGTTCCGGCAGATGACCGCCGCTGCTGGCTTTATCAAACCCGCTCAGCTTGAGGCGAATGCGCTCGGCCACCTGCCGCGCGGCGTCTGAAGGGGTATTTGTCAGCATCAACACAAACTCTTCACCACCGATTCGGGCCGCGATATCCTGGGGGCGCACGGAATCCGTCAACAGATTAGAGACGAACTGTAATACCTTATCGCCCTGCAAATGCCCGTAACAGTCGTTGATACGTTTGAAACGGTCAAGGTCGCTTACCACCACCGATACCGGGTGTGCCTCCGTTGCAGAGCTGAGGGCATAGTTTAATGAATCATAAAAATAGCTGCGATTATAAAGACGGGTAAGCGGGTCGCGGATTGAATTTTGATATGACTGCTGGTATTTGACGTGCGAGTCACGATACAAATTAAAGACGTCGGAAAGCAAAATGAAAATAATCATTAATGTCGCGACAGTTTCGAATAACCGGGCGCGGTACCATGATACATCTTCTACGTATCCACCTAACAACAGCATTAACAGCGTGACGACATAACAGACGCATAAAAAATTGCCGCCCGCCCAGAACAAATTTTTTATCCGGGTCACGACCATCAGGGTGATTAATGTGACAACCCAAAGAATGACCAAAATGATGTTGATGGTCTGGCTCCAGAGAATCATGAACTGCCGGGTTTCATTATCCACAAGATCCAGGGTTAACGTCGTGGAATGGCTGGAATAGAACCACGCCAGCCAAAGCATGCAGCCCGTAAAGAGAGCCGATCCGACAACAATACCGATGTGGGTGCTTCGTGAAAGGGGGGAAACGCGAAGCGTATAAAGTAAGGCTGAGGCCATCATGAGCACCGCCATTAAGAGGTGTCGGAACATATAAAAGATCATCGCGTCATTATAGTTCGCCTCGTTGAACTGATAGAGATCCAGCCAGCCTGGAAAACTGGATAGCGTACCCACCATCAGCAGTGCTGAACCGGCAAAGGCTGACGCAATCGGAACGAGATATAGCCGTTTTTTATCACACCAGTATTTCATTGCCATAAAACAGGCGATAAACAGATGGAATACCAGAAGAAAAATAGTGAGCGTAGGGAAAAATAGCGGAGAGAATGAAGGAACCCATTCAACAAGTTTTATAAAACAACCTTGTAACACGGCAATGATAAAAATGCACCCAAGTGCAAAGGCCACAAAGCGGTTCATTACAAATCGACAGTTCGCAAGCATAGAATGTTAAAAAATTAAAAAGAGGAAAAAGAGAATCAGACGAGTCTAAAGGAGGGAAATAAAAAATACTTTGCGCAGGAACAATATCAGAGGGAATTAATTATACGCCGTGTGAATGAATTTTTTTAAATACATTTTTTAAAATGATAGTTTTTGTAAATGGATGCGGCCCGAAAGGACCGCATCCGTCGGGATATTAACGCGGGGAGACGGTGACCTGGCTACCGTTGCTTGCCAGTACAACACGCTGGCCTGCAGAGAAGCGAGTATTACCCTGTTTCTGCACAACCATAATGGTGCTGCCATCGTCTTTACGGATTTCCAGCTCAACGCCCTGAGTTTTGTTCATCGCACCCTGAACGCCCTGACCCGCTACGCCGCCTGCAACTGCGCCTGCTGCGGTAGCCAGAGAGCGACCGGTGCCGCCACCAATGGTGTTACCCAGGAAACCACCCAGCACAGCACCACCGATTGCGCCCACGACGTTCGTGTCATCACCACCCTGAATCTGAACAGGACGGGCATTAACGATAGTACCGTAGGTCACGTTCTGTACCTGTTTAGCTTCAGAAGCACTATATACGTCGCCGGAGAGTGAATTGTCGTTCACACAACCCGCCAGTGTTAAACCAATCAGCGAAACGCCCAGTACACGTAAAATCATTTGACTCTCCTGTTCACCAAAAAACGCCCGGTTGGGGCATCCGTTATGGCTAAATTATATGGCATTCCTGACCACAGTTCATATCTTTGCATGCCGAATAGATAAATTTTACCTGAACGGGGCTTAACGGGACATAAACAAAAACCGTCTGTGCTACAGGTCTGAGATTGTTAAAAAATATTATCACCGGATAGCAAAGCAGCGTTATTTATGATGGAGTGGTTGCACTTAGCCCATGTAACGTAAGGAAAGCGCATGAAATCGGGTCGCTATATCGGTGTGATGTCTGGTACCAGTCTTGACGGTGTGGATGTCGTTCTGGCCGCCATTGATGAAAACATGGTGGCGCAGCAGGCAAGCCTGACCTGGCCTATTCCGGTCTCGTTAAAAGAAGAGATCCTGAACATCTGCCAGGGGCAACAGCTGACGCTTTCCCAACTGGGCCAACTGGATGTGCGTCTGGGGGCGCTGTTTGCTGATGCGGTATTGGCCCTGATGCAGCAAGAAAGACTTCATCCGCAGGATGTCGTGGCAATAGGCTGCCATGGACAGACCGTCTGGCATGAACCTGTCGGCGAGGCGCCGCACACGATGCAAATTGGCGATAATAACCAGATTGTGGCAAAAACCGGCGTGACGGTGGTGGGGGATTTCCGTCGTCGCGATATGGCCCTCGGCGGGCAGGGGGCGCCGCTGGTTCCGGCATTTCATCAGGCGCTGCTGGCGCACCCGGTGGAGCGCAGAATGGTTCTGAACATTGGCGGGATTGCCAACCTGTCGATGCTCATTCCCGGGCAGCCCGTGCGTGGATACGATACCGGGCCCGGTAATATGCTGATGGATGCCTGGATCTGGCGTCAGAACGGTAAACCCTACGACAAAGACGCGCAGTGGGCCAGCCAGGGGAAAGTGATCCTTCCCTTGCTGCAAGCCCTGTTAAGCGATCCATTCTTTGCCCTGCCAGCGCCGAAAAGCACGGGGCGAGAGTATTTCAACTACGGCTGGCTTGAACGTCATCTGGCACGCTTCCCCGGCCTTGCGCCTCAGGATGTGCAGGCTACGCTGACTGAGCTTACCGCCGTGTCGATTTCTGAACAAGTGTTGCTCAGCGGCGGGTGCGAGCGTCTGCTGGTATGCGGAGGCGGAAGCCGCAACCCGCTCCTGATGGCACGCCTCGCCGCCTTGCTGCCGGGCACCGAAGTCACGACCACTGACGAAGCCGGGATCAGCGGAGACGACATGGAAGCGCTGGCCTTCGCCTGGCTTGCCTGGCGTACGGTTGCCGGTCTGCCCGGGAATTTACCCTCCGTAACCGGTGCGCGGGAGGCGAGCGTCCTCGGTGCTATTTTCCCGGCAAATCCGCGCCATAATCAGAGTTAACTGAAATTCAGCGGGAGGCATAACCCGTAAAATAGGGAAAAACAGGAGGGCGGTTAGGCCCTCCAGGACCAGGATAGTCTTCGGAATCTGCCCATGAAAAAACTTCTTCTCATTGCTGTACCTTTTCTTATGACCGGATGCAGCGTCTATAACCAGTTCGTTGAGCGTATGCAAACCGATAAGCTGGAATATCGTTGTGATGAAAAACCGCTGACGGTGAAGCTGAACAACACTCGCCAGGAAGCCAGCTTTGTTTATGACAATAAGTTGTTGACGCTGAAGCAGGGGATGTCCGCCTCCGGGGCGCGTTACACGGATGGGATCTACGTCTTCTGGTCAAAAGGTGACAGCGCCACCGTCTATAAGCGAGACCGCATTGTGCTGAACAATTGTCAGCTGGAAAATCCGAAGCGTTGAGATTTTTGAAGGGGGCGCGCACAATAGCGCCACCCAACCTCACTTTCAGCTAACGCCATGTCAGATAACGACGAACTACAGCAAATTGCGCATCTGCGCCGTGAATACACCAAAGGCGGTCTGCGCCGCCAGGATCTTCCCGCCGAACCGCTGGTGCTTTTTGAACGCTGGCTGAAACAGGCCTGCGAAGCGAAACTGGCCGACCCGACGGCGATGGTCGTTGCCACGGTTGATGAAAACGGTCAGCCGTATCAACGCATCGTTCTTCTTAAGCATTATGACGAGAAAGGGCTGGTGTTCTACACCAACCTTGGTAGTCGTAAAGCGCATCACCTGGAAAATAATCCGCGTATTAGCCTGCTCTTCCCGTGGCATATGCTTGAGCGCCAGGTGATGGTTACCGGCAAGGCAGAGCGCCTCTCTACGCTCGAAGTGGTGAAATATTTCCACAGCCGACCGCGCGACAGTCAGATTGGCGCCTGGGTTTCTAAACAGTCCAGCCGAATCTCGGCCCGCGGCGTACTTGAAAGTAAATTCCTCGAACTCAAACAGAAGTTTCAGCAGGGTGAAGTGCCGCTGCCGAGTTTCTGGGGCGGGTTCCGCATCCCCATTGAGCAGATGGAATTCTGGCAGGGCGGTGAGCACCGCCTGCACGATCGCTTTTTATACCAGCGCGACAACGGTGGCTGGAAAATAGACCGACTGGCACCGTAATCCCCAAAATTTGTTGATTTAAGCGCTAGCGCACACCGCGCTGGCGCTTTATTCTATGGTCCTTTCGCATCAGGCGAAAAGTCGTGTACCGGCAAAGGTGCAGTCGTTTATACATGGAGAATTTGATGGCAAGCAGTAACTTGATTAAACAATTGCAAGAGCGGGGCCTGGTGGCCCAGGTGACGGACGAGGAAGCGTTAGCAGAGCGACTGGCGCTAGGCCCGATCGCGCTCTATTGCGGCTTCGATCCCACCGCTGACAGCTTGCATTTGGGGCATCTTGTTCCATTGTTATGCCTGAAACGCTTCCAGATGGCGGGTCATAAGCCTGTTGCCCTGGTTGGCGGTGCGACTGGTCTGATTGGCGACCCAAGTTTCAAAGCCGCTGAGCGTAAGCTGAATACCGAAGACACCGTGCAGGAGTGGGTGGATAAGATCCGTAAACAGGTTGCACCGTTCCTGGATTTCAACTGTGGTGACAACGCTGCGATTGCGGCGAACAACTACGACTGGTTTGGTGGCATGAACGTGCTGACGTTCCTGCGTGACATCGGCAAACACTTCTCTGTTAACCAGATGATTAACAAAGAAGCGGTCAAGCAGCGTCTTAACCGTGACGATCAGGGTATCTCTTTCACCGAGTTCTCCTACAACCTGTTGCAGGGGTATGACTTCGCCTGCCTGAACAAGCTGCACGGCGTGTCGCTGCAAATTGGCGGTTCTGATCAGTGGGGAAACATCACCTCCGGTATCGATCTGACCCGTCGCCTTCACCAGAATCAGGTGTTTGGTCTGACCGTGCCGCTGATCACCAAAGCAGACGGTACCAAGTTTGGTAAAACCGAAGGCGGCGCAGTATGGCTTGATCCGAAGAAAACCAGCCCGTACAAATTCTACCAGTTCTGGATCAACACGGCGGATGCCGATGTTTATCGCTTCCTGAAATTCTTCACCTTTATGGATATCGAAGAAATCAATGCGCTGGAAGAAGAAGACAAGAACAGCGGTAAAGCACCGCGCGCCCAGTATGTGCTGGCCGACGAAGTGACTAAACTGGTTCATGGTGAAGAAGGTCTGGCAGCGGCGAAACGCATTACGGCGAGCCTGTTCAACGGGACCCTGAGCGATTTAAGCGAAGAGGATTTCGAACAGCTTGCTCAGGATGGCGTGCCGATGGTGGAGATGGAAAAAGGCGCCGATCTGATGCAGGCGCTGGTGGACTCCGAGCTCCAGCCGTCTCGCGGTCAGGCGCGTAAAACCATCGCCTCTAACGCGATCACCATTAATGGCGAAAAACAGGCCGATCCGGAATACACCTTTACCGAGAACGACCGTCTCTATGGTCGCTACACGCTGCTGCGTCGCGGTAAGAAAAATTACTGCCTGGTCTGCTGGAAGTAATTAAAAGTACGCAGGGGCGTGGGAAACCACGCCCCTTTTGTTTTGACAGGGTTTGGTAAGTACAACATGAAGAACATCCTCGCCATTCAGTCCCACGTTGTTTTTGGACATGCTGGCAACAGCGCTGCGGAATTCCCGATGCGCCGCCTCGGGGCCAACGTCTGGCCCCTCAATACCGTTCAGTTCTCGAATCACACCCAGTACGGTAAATGGACCGGCTGCGTGATGCCGCCGTCGCATCTGACGGAGATCGTTCAGGGGATTGCGGATATCGACCAGCTTAAACGCTGCGATGCCGTACTGAGCGGTTATCTGGGTTCGGCGGAGCAGGGGGAGCATATCCTCGGCATTGTGCGCCAGGTGAAAGCGGCAAACCCCGCGGCGAAATATTTCTGCGATCCGGTGATGGGACATCCGGAAAAAGGCTGCATCGTCGCGCCGGGCGTTGCGGAGTTTCATGTCCGTCATGCATTGCCTGCCAGCGATATTATTGCGCCCAACCTGATTGAACTTGAGATCCTGTGCGAGCATCCAGTCAACAGCGTAGAAGAGACTGTACGCGCCTCTCGCGAGCTCATCGCCCAGGGGCCAGAGATTGTACTGGTTAAGCACCTGGCACGCGCAGGGTTGAGCCAGGACCGTTTTGAGATGCTGCTGGTGACCAAGGACGAAGCCTGGCACATCAGTCGACCGCTGGTGGATTTCGGTGCACGTCAGCCTGTCGGAGTTGGGGATGTGACCAGCGGTTTGCTGCTGGTGAAGCTATTGCAGGGCGCAAGCCTGCGCGATGCGCTGGAGCACGTCACCGCAGCCGTTTATGAAATCATGATTGCGACGAAGACGATGCAGGAATATGAGCTCCAGGTGGTCGCGGCGCAGGATCGCATCGCGAAGCCCGAGCATTATTTCAGCGCAACCCAATTGTAAGAGCAGGGATAGTGTAGGCCGGGTAAGCGCAGCGCCACCCGGCAATACAGCGCGCTCGGATTAATTCAACCCTTCTGCCTTCAGCGCCGCTGCAACCGCAGGGCGTGCCGCTACGCGTTCCATATACGACGCAATATGATCTAATCCTTCCAGGTTCAGCTTCACCGCGCGCGCCCAGCGCAGAACGGTAAACAGATACGCATCAGCAATGGTGAAACGCGCACCGCAGATCCACTGATCGTCTTTCAGTGAGTCATTAATGTACTGCATCTTTTTCTCAAGTAACGCACGTACGGTCGGTTTGTACTCTTCCGGAGTATCCGGGCGGAACAGCGGCGTAAAGCCTTTGTGCAGCTCGGTCGCGATGTAGTTAAGCCACTCAAGGGTTTTATAGCGAGAGATACTGCCTGTTGGTGCCAGCAGCTGACGATCAGGCACGTTGTCGGCCAGGTACTGCATAATCGCCACGCCTTCGGTCAGCAGCGTACCGTCATCCAGCAGCAGGGCCGGAACCTGCCCTTTTGGGTTAATCGCAAAAAAGTCATCCCCGTTTTCCAGGCGCTTTTTCATCAGGTCAACGCCGTCCAGCGTGAAATCCTTACCGCTCTCGCGAAGGGTGATATGCGAAGCAAGAGAGCAGGCGCCCGGTTTATAGAACAGTTTCATCGGTAACTCCTTTTTGCTGAGGTTCCCGCTATGTTAGTGCGCGTTCAGATAAAAAAAAAGCCGCTAATCAATTAGCGGCTTCTGTTCAGTCGTTTCCCGATGACATTACGCGTTCGCGGTGTTGGTCGCTTTAGCGGATTTGTCGTCGTCCTGCGTCATACGATTGAGTTTTGGTGCGGTGAGCAGCATCAGCACGGCAATTACGGCTGTCGCGATACCAATTTGCATGAACACGGTGCCGTAGACGTTCAGGGAGACCAGCGGGTCGGTAACGTTGTCCGGTACCGCCATCAGGTTCGCAATCTTACCTGCAATGATGGCTGCGCCAGCGGTCGTCAGGAACCAGCTACCCATGATGAAGCCCATCAGACGCTGAGGGACCAGCTGTGCAACCATCGCCAGGCCCAGACCGGAGATCATCAGTTCACCGATGGATTGCAGCGCATAGCTCAGGATCAGCCAGTTAACAGACACGATACCCGCGTCGGTCGCGAATTTCGTCCCCAGCGGCAGCACCAGGAATGCGCCAGAGCACAGCACCATACCGATCGCGAACTTGTGCGGCATCGGCAGACGGTCGCCCATCTTGTTATAGATAGCGGCCAGAATCGGGCTACCAATCATGATCCAGAACGGGTTCAGTGCCTGGTACTGCTCCGGCTCGAACGCGATACCCAGGATGGAGTGCTCAACGTTGCGGATTGCGAAGAAGTTCAGAGACGTCGGCATCTGGCTGTACAGGACGAAGAAGATAATCGCTTCCAGCATCAGGATGAACGCCACAATCATCTTACGACGTGCCGCACCCTGCATCGCGAAGGCTTCTTTAGCGAAGATAATCACGATACCCAGCGCAACCACGGCCAGTACGGCACGTGCAATACCCTGGTTGTGCAGCAGCCAGGTCGCGACAGCGGCCAGGATCACAATGCCGACGATGGTTGCCAGCAGTTTGCCCATATGCACGGGTTCGAAGTCTGGTTTAGAACCATAATCTTTAACCCAGCTGCGACAGAACAGGAAGTTCACAACGGTGATCAGCATACCCACGAAGCTCAGCGCAAACGCTACGCTCCAGCCGAATTTCGCGGCCAGCCATGGGGTCGCCAGCATAGAGAAGAATGAACCGATGTTGATGGACATGTAGTACATGGTAAATGCACCGTCCAGACGCGGATCATCTTTGTTGTAGCAGGTAGAAAGCAGGGAGGACGGGTTAGCCTTAAAGAGGCCGTTACCTACCGCGATGGTAGCCATGCCCATGTATACCACGCCCGCATCGTGCCCGGACCATGCAACCAGACCATAGCCAATCGCCAGAACCACGGCGCCCAGCATAATGACACGTTTCGTACCGAGGACTTTATCGCCTAACCAGCCGCCGATGGCGACCAGGCCATAGACCAGAGCGCTGAAGGACGAGAACAGCGTGATGGAATCGGCTTCGGACATACCCAGTTGCTTAACCAGGTAAACGGCCATAATCCCTTGCAGGCCGTAGTAGCCAAAACGCTCCCATAATTCGATAGAGAAAATGAGATAGAACGCTTTAGGCTGTTTGAAAGCGTTAAGACTTACGCTCTCATCTGTTGGTTTATTGTTTGCAGTAGACACATATACCTCTTTTTTTACATCCCATATTAACGGGGGTGTTCATAGCGTGATGACCGTAGTCCATCCGCTTTATAGTTATATTGGGAGGGGAAACGGCGGGTAATGTTCACTATCCAGCCCCATCTGGCAATACGTTTGTAATAATCTGTTACATATAACTGTGGCGGTATAATCATCGGTTCACGCAAATGTTATGTAGCGTTAAATTTCATCCGTTGAGAATTGGTGGTTTTTTTCACTGTAAATGACCCTGATGAATGGCTGTATGGCGATATGTTCTGCTATTTTGGGTGAAAGGCAGTGATATAGCCCATATTCTGAAAAATGACTGGTCTTATATGCGGTGAGTAAACGAGGAGATCTTGTCTGGCAAAGGCGTGGAGAGGGTTTTAACAACAAAAATCCAACATCAAGTTATCAGAGTGATCGCGATCACAGATGTATAGAAATTTTTGGTGATGAAAAAACTATTAACCTGTTTGAGTGTTAAATATCCGCAGAATCGACAACACTTTATGGACAATGAGAGGGAAAATTACGGCCAAGGGAGAAGATATCAGAGCCCTTGTTTAATCTAAGGGCTTGAACAGTAACAAGTGGATGTACCTTCAGGGATAGACTTTTTCTTTGTATTCACAGAGATCTTCGATAATGCAGGAGCCGCAGCGTGGCTTACGTGCAATACAGGTATAGCGCCCGTGAAGGATTAGCCAGTGATGGCAATCCACCTTAAATTCCGCAGGGACCACTTTTAATAGCTTTTCTTCCACCTCTTCCACGTTTTTACCCGGCGCGAACCGGGTGCGATTAGAAACGCGGAAGATGTGAGTGTCCACGGCGATCGTCGGCCAGCCAAACGCCGTGTTGAGCACGACATTTGCCGTTTTACGCCCGACGCCTGGCAACGCTTCCAGCGCTGCGCGATCTTCCGGGACTTCACCGCCGTGCTGCTCAAGCAGGATCCGGCAGGTCTTAATGACGTTTTCGGCCTTACTGTTAAACAGGCCGATGGTCTTGATATAGGATTTTACCCCTTCAACCCCCAGCCCCAGCATGGCCTGCGGCGTATTGGCTACAGGGTAGAGCAGGGCCGTGGCTTTGTTGACGCTCACGTCAGTGGCCTGCGCAGAGAGCAGCACCGCGATCAACAGTTCAAACGGCGAGTTAAAATTCAGCTCTGTCGTTGGATGAGGATTCTCATCGCGCAGGCGCGTCAGGATCGCAATGCGTTTCTCTTTATTCATACTGCTTTCTCGGGGATCCCTTCCTGTACGCTGCGTTCAGCGGCGCGGCGTTTACGTTTTTCATCAATCAGGTATTTTAACGCCAGCATCATCCCAAGGCCAATGAAGGCGCCTGGCGGTAGCATGGCCAGCAGGAATGGGGTGTCCGTATGGAACACCTCGATACGCAGCGATTTCGCCCAGCCGCCAAGCAGCGCGTCCGCACCGTCGAAGAGCGTACCGTTGCCCAGAATTTCACGCAGAGAGCCGAGGACGAACATGGCGGCAGTCGCGCCCATGCCGATGGAAAACCCATCCAGCGCGGAAATTGCCGGGTTGTTTTTCACCGCGAAGGCTTCAGCGCGTCCCACGACAATACAGTTAGTCACGATAAGCGGAATGAAGATCCCGAGCGACTGGTACAGGCCAAATGCGTAGGCTTTAATTAGCATTTGCACGACGCTGACCACCGATGCAATGATCATGACATAAATCGGAATACGGATTTCCGATGGCGTCCAGCGGCGCAAAACAGAAATGGAGAAGTTGGTCAGGGTCAGCACCAGCGTGGTCGCCAGCCCCAGCCCGAGCGCGTTGGTGGCGGTAGACGTCACCGCCAGCAGCGGGCACAATCCCAACAGCTGTACCAGTGCCGAGTTGTTTTTCCAGAGTCCCTGGACGATAACCTCTTTAACCTGGCTCATGGTCACTCCTCACAGGCGTAAAGATGATTGATCTGCGCGGGCAGCGTTTCGGCATACAGACCGGCGCGTTTGACGGCGTTGACGACCGCGCGGGGCGTAATCGTGGCGCCCGTGAACTGGTCAAACTCACCGCCATCTTTTTTCACCGCGAAAGCAGGATCGTCCTCGCCATGAATCATCTTACCGGCAAAGTGTAAAATCCAGTCGCTCAGGCGTGTTTCAATTTTGTCGCCAAGGCCCGGCGTTTCGTGATGTTCCGTCACGCGCGTACCCAGCACGGTGCCGGAAAAATCGCTGCCTACCAGCAGCTGAATTGCGCCAGAGTAACCGTCCGGCGCGGTGGCTTCCATGATGGCACCCACCGGGTTCTCGCCCTTACGGGCAATATAAACGCGGTGTGTTCCTTTACCGAGCTGCGGGGCCTGCACGACAAAGCAGCTTTTTTGCAGGTTATTATCATAGAAGTCTGATGGGATCACCTGATCGAACAACGCCTTTTGCTGCTTCATTGCCTGCTCTTCAATGGTGCTTTTCGTCAGTTCATTTACCAGCGCGGTCAGCCCGGTGAGGGCGGCGGCGAAGATCGCCAGCGTGACGCCGTGTTTTTGCATAGTCTTTAGCATGGCGTAACCCTTAGCGATGACCGTACACGCGTGGACGCGTGTAGTAGTCGATGAGCGGAACGGTGATGTTAGCCAGCAGTACGGCAAATGCCACGCCGTCCGGATAGCCACCAAAGCTGCGAATAAGCCAGACCAGCAAGCCCGCCAGCGCGCCGAAAATCAGACGACCTCGGTTGGTGGTAGAGGCGGTGACCGGATCGGTCAGAATAAAGAATGCCCCGAGCATGGTCGCGCCGGAGAGCAGATGGAGCTGCGGGCTGGCCAGTGACTCAGGTGAGATGACCCAGCCGAGCGTTGAACAGACGGCCAGCGTCACCAGGAAGCTCACCGGAATATGCCAGCGGATCGCTTTTTGTTGCAGCAGGAAGGCACCGCCCAACAGGTAGGCCAGATTGACCCACTGCCAGCCCGCACCCGCCAGTACGCCGCTGTAAATAGACGATTTCATCACCTGCTCGACGCTGTGGCCGGCACGCAGGGAGGTTTTGAAGGTATCGAGCGGGGTGGCCTGGCTGATGCCATCCACGCCCATGCGAAGCGCGTTCATATCCGCGCCCATCGCGGTGTCGCCAGTAAAGATAACGTTCAGGGCATCCATAAAGCCGGGCACCGTGGCGGCGATCTCATGCGGCGGCAGCCAGCTGGTCATCTGTACCGGGAAGGAGATCAGTAGCACCACGTAACCAATCATTGCCGGGTTAAACGGGTTATGGCCCAGCCCACCGTACAGCTGCTTGGCGATGATCACCGCAAATATCGTACCCAATACTACCATCCACCACGGGGCGAACGGGGGAATGCTGATGGCAAGCAACAGGCCGGTCAACAGGGCGGAGTTATCGCTCAGGATGCGAGTCACCTCCATTTTGCGCAGCTTCAGGATCGCTGCTTCCGCTGCGACGGCACTGGCGCAACCCAGAACTAACTGGAAAAGCGTACCCCAGCCGAAAAACCAACACTGTACGGCAATACCTGGCAACGCGGCCAGGCACACCAGCATCATAATACGCGATGTCTGGCGCTGGTTATGGGTGTAAGGGGAACTTGCAATTCTGAAAACCATTTAATCCTCGTTAACGGCTTGCTGCGCGGCTTTCTTTGCCTGAACACGCGCAATCGCGGCGGCGACTGCGGCTTTGCGTGGATCGTCGTTGGCGGCCGCAGGCCGTTCGTCCTGCTGTGCCGCTTTTCGTGCTTTGGCACGGGCGATGGCCGCTTCAACGGCGGCTTTACGTGGGTCGACAGGCGCTTCACTCTCTTCGGCAGGCTGAAGCTGTGCCGCTTTACGTGCTTTGGCGCGGGCGATAGCGGCTTCAACGGCCGCCTTGCGCGGATCGGTCGCTTCCTGTTCAACCACCACTGTCTGTTGACCGGCTTTACGGGCTTTTGCCCTGGCGATAGCCGCTTCCACCGCCGCTTTACGCGGGTCTGTGTCGGCTTCCGGTTTGGCGTTTTGCGCCTTCTCCGCCTGACGTGCGCGCGCTTCGGCTTTACGCGCTTCGCGGGCGGCAATCGCTTCGCTATTGTCCGGCTTTTGGCCAGACACGATCGCTACCGGCTGAGCGGCAGTCGCGTTCTTCTCCCGCACACGGGCGAGGGCAGCGTTAATCGCATCCTGATCTTTCGCCGCAGGCTGCACGGCAGCCTGCTTATGGCGTTCCTGACGGGCTTGTTTCTCGCGCTCCAGTCGCGCCTGGCGCGCTTCAAAGCGGGCCTTCGCCTCAGCGGCACGTTTTTCTTCCATGGAGATAGCGTAGATTTCGGCTTTCTCCTGACGGAAGTACTGCACCAGCGGAATATTGCTTGGGCAGACCCAGGCACAGGCACCGCATTCAATACAGTCAGCCAGGTTATGCGCCTGGGCTTTATCGTGCAGCTGGCCTTTGCTGTACCAGTACAACTGCTGCGGCAGCAAGTCTGCCGGACACGCATCCGCGCAGGCGCTACAGCGTATACAACCTTTCTCTTCCTGCGTTTCGCCCATCTCCGTTGGGGAAGGGGCGAGCAGGCAGTTGGTAATCTTCACCACTGGCACATCCAGCCACGGCAGGGTAAAGCCCATCAGCGGGCCGCCCATAATGACCATCTGCTCGCTCCCCGGGCAGAAGCCAGCCTGTTCCAGCAGATGATGCACCGGCGTACCCAGACGCGCCCAGACGTTGCCGGGACGGGAGACGGACTCGCCGGTCAGCGTGACGACGCGTTCGGTCAATGGCTCGCCGTCAATCACCGCACGTTTCACCGCGTAGGCAGTACCCACGTTTTGCATCAGCACGCCGATATCGGACGAACGGCCCCCGTGGGGGACCTGTTTTCCGGTCAGGATCTGCGTCAGCTGCTTCGCCCCGCCTGACGGGTATTTGGTCGGGATCACGCGCAGGGCGATATCATGGCTGTCCGCCAGTACCGCACGTAGCATCGAAATGGCCTGCGGTTTATTGTCCTCAATACCGATCAGCACTTCGCGGGGTTGCAGGATATGCGCAAGAATGCGAATACCTTCCACCACCTGCGCGGCACAGTCCTGCATCAGACGATCATCGGCGGTGATGTACGGTTCGCACTCGGCGGCGTTAATAATCAGCGTTTCGATTTTATCGCCGCCGCCGTGAAGCTTGGCGCCGGTCGGGAAGCCAGCGCCTCCAAGACCTGCTACGCCAAACTGATGAATGCGTTCAATCAGCGCTTCACGGCTGCGGGAACGGTAGTCGCTCCAGCCGTCACGATCGATCCAGAGATCTTCCCCGTCGGCTTCAATGATGACGCTCAGCTCAGACAACGCCGAGGGATGGGCAACGGTATGGGGGGCAACAGCCACCACCTTGCCCGAAGTCGGGGCATGTATCGGCAACATACGTCCACGACCAAAGGTCAGCGGCTGGCCGCGAAGGACGGTATCGCCTTCTTTCACGCACAGCTCGCCTTCCGCGCCGATGTGCTGTTTCAATGGCATCACGTAGCGGGTCGCCAGCGGAATTTGACGCAGCGGCGTACCGTTTGACTGGGTTTTCATTTCCGGGGGATGGATACCGCCGTCGAAGTCCCAGATCTTCTCTTTTCTGAAAGCAGAAAATAACTTAAGCATGTTGTTCCACAGGAATATTGCGAACCGGAATGGTCTGAAGATTCCATTTCCAGCTTTCGGTCGTCGTTTCAACCGGGCGGAGTTCTATACACTGCGTCGGGCAGGGGGCCACGCAGAGGTTACAACCGGTGCACAGGTCCGCCACAACGGTGTGCATGGCGCGGGTTGCGCCTACAATGGCGTCGACAGGGCACGCCTGAATACATTTGGTGCAGCCGATGCAGTTGGCTTCGTCGATAACAGCAAGGGCACGAACGGGCTCCTGCGCCTGTTCATCGCCGTCGACAGGCTGCGGATCGACATTCAGCAGGGCAGCTATTTTAAGCATGACCGCTTCGCCACCCGGCGCGCAGCGGTTGATCTTTTCTCCCTGCACGCCCACCGCCTCAGCGTAAGGACGGCAGCCAGGGTAGCCGCACTGCCCACACTGGCTCTGCGGCAAAAGCTCATCAATTTTTTCTACCACCGGATCGTCCTCTACCGCAAACCGGCGGGAGGCATAACCCAGAATGATGCCAAAGACGAGTCCCAGTACGCTGATGGACGCGATGGCAATCCAGATAGCACTCATTACAACTTCACCAGACCACTAAAGCCCATAAAGGCCAGAGACATTAAACCTGCGGTCACCAGAGCGATGGCGTTACCGCGAAACGGCGCGGGAATATCCGCCGCTGCCAGACGCTCGCGAATCGACGCGAACAGGACCATAACAAAAGAGAAACCGACCGCCGCGGAAAAACCGTACAGCGCCGACTGCATGAAATTATGCCCAAGGTTGATGTTGAGCAGCGCCACGCCCAGCACAGCACAGTTGGTGGTGATGAGGGGCAGAAAAATACCCAACAGGCGATACAGGGCAGGGCTGGTTTTACGCACTACCATTTCGGTAAATTGCACCACCACCGCAATGACCAGAATAAAGGACAAGGTGCGCAGGTAGAGCATGTCCAGCGGGATCAGGATCCAGGTATCAATCAGCCATGCGCAAATGGAGGCCATCGTCATCACGAAGGTGGTGGCCAGCCCCATGCCCATTGCCGTCTCCAGCTTTTTGGAGACCCCCATAAACGGGCACAGGCCAAGGAACTTCACCAGTACGAAGTTATTAACCAGCACAGTTCCGACAAAGAGCAGTAAGTAATCGGTCATTATTTAGCCTGAAATAAAAGAGCCGCCTATTATCGGATAAACGACAACAGGCCACAACAGGTTAACTGTAAGGTTATTACGGGTTAACGAAGGTCTTCTTAACGCGCGTCGACCGCTTGAAATAGGGCACCAGAAGCGCCGTTGCAAGCAACGGAAAGAGTAGCTGGCGAACCGCCAGTGCATCAGAAACTGGCGAAAAAGCGAACGCTTTGACGGCAAGCAGCACGGAGACCAGCAGCCAGATAATGTAATGTTTCGGCACGCTTTTGCGGCGTTTGAAGAAGGCGATGGTCAGCCAAAGCGTGTAGTACCACATCGCGATTGCGAAAACGAACGACACAAACCACGTCGCAATATTGAGCGCACTCTGAGACATCAGTGTCTGGATAGCATGAGGAGTAACCAGTGCAGTGGTGTAAAGCAACAGCGCCAGCGAAGCGCTTAATAAAGCCACCAGCAGCCATGCCAGCGGGGCGATTAACCAGCCCCCAATTCTCTCTCCAGGCAATGCGGTCATACGCTCTCCCATAGTCTGCGCGAAATGTTATACAGAAATTTGCAGGGCGGAGAGTATATAACATTTCACGCCGAAGGCTACTTTCTTATACAACGTAACGCCAGACAGATTTAGGTACTTCCCCCACGTTGAACAGACGACCGCCAGAGACGAGTTCGGCGCGACGATGGTCAGCCGCGCGGTACATATTGATGATGTCCTGATTATCCGACAGCGTGTAGTTCAGATGGTCAAACAGTTTTTCCAGGCTTTCGAGGGAATTGATCTTGCGAAATTTTAATAAATAGTCCTGAACTGTCATATTAATAAGTTTCCATATAAAAGGGTAATACCCATAAAGGTAATGCGTTCGAATAATAAACGGATTAATAAAGACGTAAACTGTCCACTCGGGTAACGCGACGAAATTAGGAGTTTTCTTTGCGAAGATTCAGGCATCAGCAGATGCCTGGAAGAGAAGGGTAACCCCGTTCATTACGGCTGGCAATACGTTCCATGACGTAATGTGTCACGCTTTATGACGATGCGGCTTACTTTTGTTGAGCAACAGTAACAGGCTCCGGCGGCTGGTAGTTATCGATATGGCTGGCAATGCCGAGCAACACGACTGAAACGCCAAGGACAATCCATCCCGCTAATTCAATGATTCGATTAATTATTGATGACATATTTTGTGTTTGTAATTTATCCATAAATACAGATTGCAAATGTTACAGCGGCCTTTTCGACAGAGCAAGCGCTTTGGGAACGATTCCCGGGCCCCATATACACACTTTAATGCGAGGTAACAAAAAAAGCTGTCGCGAGATGCTATTTTAACTCACAGGGCACATTATTAATCTGTGCGTTAAGCACAAGGCCAGTGATAAATAAGCGCACAGCGAGGGGGCATACGATGAGTGAAAACATCCGCGTCGGTCTTATTGGCTACGGGTACGCAAGCAAAACCTTTCATGCGCCGCTGGTTGCTGGCACGCCGGGAATGGAACTGGCGGCTATCACAAGCAGCGATGAAACCAAAGTCCATGCCGACTGGCCAGCCGTGCCGGTGGTAACGGAGCCTAAGCATCTGTTTAACGATCCTAATATTGACCTTATTGTCATTCCCACCCCTAACGACACCCATTTCCCCCTGGCGAAAGCGGCGCTGGAGGCTGGCAAACATGTCGTTGTCGATAAGCCTTTTACCGTGACGTTGTCACAGGCGCGCGAGCTGGATGCGCTGGCGCGAAGCCTGGGTCGGTTATTGTCGGTCTTTCACAACCGGCGCTGGGATAGTGATTTCCTGACGATCAAAGCGCTGATAAACGAAGGCACGCTCGGCGAAATTGCTTTTTTTGAGTCTCACTTCGATCGTTATCGTCCGCAGGTGCGAGATCGCTGGCGCGAGCAGGCGGGACCGGGCAGCGGCATCTGGTATGACTTAGCGCCGCATCTTCTCGATCAGGCCGTTCATCTGTTTGGTCTGCCCGTAAGCATGACGGTCGATTTAGCGCAGCTCAGGCCGGGGGCGCAGACCACCGACTATTTCCACGCCGTTTTGAGTTATCCGCAGCGGCGCATTGTGCTGCACGGGACAATGCTTGCGGCGGCGGAATCGGCCCGCTATATCCTTCACGGGGCGCGCGGCAGCTATGTGAAGTTCGGCCTGGATCCGCAGGAAGAGCGCCTCAAAAATGGCGAACGCTTACCGCAGGAGGACTGGGGCTACGACATGCGGGACGGGGTGGTGACGCGTGCGGAGGGTGAGGTACTGGTTGAAGAGACGGTGTTGACCCAGCCTGGGAACTATCCGGCGTATTACGCCGCAATTCGTGACGCGCTGAACGGTTCAGGTGAAAATCCGGTTCCGGCGAGCCAGGCAATCCAGATTATGGAGCTCATCGAGCTGGGGATCGAATCTGCCAAACATCGCGCAACGCTCTGTCTGGCATAAGTGCCAAACGCTTTCGTAGGCCGGGTAAGCGCAGCGCCACCCGGCAGTAAAGAGGACTACTGAGCAACTTTATCGCGCAGCGCCTGTTTCTCTTCAGGCGTCAGGAAGGCGATCTCCAGCCCGTTGATTTGCGCCTGACGGATCTGCTCGCGGCTCAGCCCGGCCTGCGGCGCGGCGATGTTGTATTCGTGAATAATATCCACGCCCTGAACCGCCGGATCGTCCGTGTTCAGTGAAGCCAGCACCCCGTGTTCAAGGAAGGTTTTCAGTGGGTGTTGCGCCAGCGACGCCACTGTACTGGTCTGAATATTGGAGGTCAGGCAGGATTCGATTCCAATACGTTGTTCGGCGAGGAAATCCATCAGCGCGCGATCTTCAATGGCTTTCACGCCGTGACCAATACGTTCCGCACCCAGTTCACGAATGGCCTGCCAGATGCTTTCCGGCCCCGCAGCTTCGCCCGCATGAACAGTTATATGCCATCCTGCATCACGTGCGCGGTTGAAATGAGACAGGAACAGGCTGCCCGGGAAGCCCAATTCATCACCGGCCAGGTCGATGGCGGTGATCTGGTCGCGATGCGCCAGTAACGCTTCCAGCTCCTGAAGACAGGCCGCATCACCGAAGGTACGGCTCATAATGCCGATCAAACGCGCCTGAACGTCAAAGGTTTTGCAGCCTTCACGCACGCCTTCAATGACCGCTTCAACCACGCCCGCTACGGGGAGACTGTGGGTCATCGCCATATAGCCCGGAGAGAAACGCAGTTCGACATAGTGCAGGCCGTTGCGAGCGGCATCTTCGATGTTTTCAAAGGCGACACGGCGACAGGCATCGAGCGAGGCCAGCATCTTCACGCCCCAGTCAAGCTTGCTCAGAAAACTTACCAGATCCGGCTCGTTCGACGTCACCTGGACATGGGGGATCAGGGTTTCAAGCGTTTCGGCAGGAAGCGTTAAATTGAACTGGCGACCAAGATCGAGAATAGTTTGGGCACGAATGTTCCCGTCGAGGTGGCGGTGAATATCAGTTAAAGGCAGGCGTGTATCAATCATGGTCGCACTCTTTGCTGGTTAAAGTGCGCCATATTATAAAAACAAAACGGGGGAAAAAGCTATTTGCGCAAGGGAATATTCCGTTGCGCAAATAATTTACAGCAGAGTGTTGATGCCCGCGATGAGGCGCTGAACGCCCTGTTCAAGCTTACTACGCGGACAGCCAGCGTTCAGTCGCACATAGCCTTTTCCTTCATCCCCATAAGTATATCCCGGCATGATGGCCACTTTTTGCTGTTCAATCAGCACGTTTTGTAGCGTTTTGTCATCAATACCGAGTGGGCTGAGATCAATCCAGGCCAGATATGTGGCCTCTGGCGGTTGCCAGTTGAGTGTCGGAAATGCAGCATTCAGTTCGTCAGCAATGTAGCGCAGGTTTTCTTCGAGATAGGTCCGCAGCGCGTCCAGCCAGGGTTCGCCCTGCCGGTAAGCAGCAATGTGCGCGGTCAGCGCCAGCACGGAAGGGGAAGAGAGTCCGTCCCGCCCTTTTAATGCATTCAGATAGGCGTTACGGCTGTCGTCATCGGCGATAAGCCCCCAGGCGCCCGTCAGTGCCGGAATATTGAAGCTTTTGGAACCGGAGGTCAGCAGCGCCCATTTACCGCGTGCAACCTCATTCCACGGGGTATGGCGATGCGTGCCCCATACCATGTCCATATGAATTTCGTCGCTGATTACCGCCACATCATGACGGCTGCAAAGCGTTGCAATAGTGGCCAGCTCTTCCCGCGTCCAGACTTTGCCGGTTGGATTTTGCGGGCTACACAGCAGCAGAACCGTGTTTTCCGGTTTTGCCAGCGCCGCTTCCAGCGCGGCCATATTGCCGTCCCAGCCACGCGCCGTTTTCTGCATCGGCACGGAAACAACGGTACGCTGGTTGCCTTCAATGGCTTTATAAAAGGCATCGTAAGCCGGGGTATGAACCACCACGCCGTCGCCAGGCGCGGACCATATGCGGATCAGCTCCGAGACCATATAAATGACCGACGGCCCATACACTACGGTTTCGGTATCAATCTGACTGTTAAAGCGTTGCCGGAACCAGTGCGCCACGGCAGCCAGAAATTCGTCATTTTTCCAGCGGCTGTAGCCAAACACGCCGTGGTTGATGCGCTGGTGCAGCGCATCGGTAATACAGGGAGCGGTGGCGAAATCCATATCAGAGATGGTAAAGGGCAGCAGGTCGGCAGCCCCAAAACGGTCAGCGACATAATCCCACTGGGTACACCAGGTGCCGTGTCGATCCACGACGGTAGAAAAATCAAACATGACGGTGCTCCGTAAAGTAAAACCCCCTCATGACGAGGGGGGCGAGGCATCAGGCTTCGACGGTTCGCATCAGGGTTGCCAGCTCATCCTTCACTGACTGTACCTGCGGGCCAATGACGACCTGCAAATTGTGTTGATTTAACTGTACCACGCCGATAGCCCGGTTAGCTTTAAGTGCGTTGGTATCCACTTTGGACATGTCCGCCACCGACAAACGCAGGCGGGTGATGCAGTTATCCAGAGAGGTAATGTTATCCGCACCGCCCAGCGCCGCCAGAATAGCCGGCGTGTTATATCCGGATTTCCCAACGGTACCGGCCACTGCCTGTTCAACGCTGGTGGCCGTATCGGTATCGCGGCCAGGCGTTTTCAGGTTAAAGCGGGTGATGGCGAAGCGGAAGATCCCGTAGTAAACCGCGAACCAGATGGCGGCCACAACCGGCACCAGATACCACTTGGTGGACAGGCCGTGCAGGATACCGAATACCACGAAGTCAATCACGTTACCGTCGGTGTTACCGATGGTTACACCGAGCACAGCCATCACGGTAAAGCCCAGGCCCGTCAGTACGGCGTGGATGAGGTACAGCACCGGTGCCACGAACAGGAACAGGAACTCGATAGGTTCTGTTGTACCGCCCACCACGCAGGCAATAACGCCGGAGATCAGAAGGCCTTTAATTTTATGACGATTTTCCGGACGGGCACAGTGGTACATCGCCAGCGCAGCGCCCGGCAGGCCGCCGAGGAAGGCAGGCATTTTCCCCTGAGAGAGGAAACGCGTCGCACTTTCAGAGAAGCCGTGCGTGGTCGGGCAGCTCAGCTGGGCCTGGAAGATGGTCAGCGCGCCGCTAACGGAATGACCGCAAACGTCCATAGTACCGCCTGCTTCAGTAAAACGGATCAGGGCAACCAGGATGTGCTGTAAACCAAATGGCAGCAGCAGACGTTCACCCGTACCGAAAATCATCGGGCCGAAATCACCCGCGCCGTTGATAATGCGGCCAATTCCGGTGATCCCCATGGCAAAAACCGGCCAAATCAGAGGGATGATCAGACCAAACAGACCCATCACAACCAGCGTAATGATTGGCACAAAGCGGGTGCCGCCGAAGAAGGCCAGCGCATCGGGCAGGCGGATGTTATGAAAGCGCTCGTGCAGCATCCAGATAATCACTCCCGCGATCACGGCTCCAAGGATCCCGGTATCGATGGACTGAATTCCAATCACGCTCTGAATGTTATTGGCTTTCAGTACCGCCGCGTCGGTCGTGGGCAGGATCCCTTTGGCGGTCAGCCAGAAGTTAACCGCAAGGTTCATGACCGCATAGCCAACGAAGCCCGCAAACGCCGCCACGCCTTTGTTTTCGCGCGCCAGACCCAGAGGAATGGCGATACAGAACATTACCGGCAGGAAGCTAAAGGCAAAAGAGCCGACCTTGCTCATCCAGATGAATCATGATTGAAGTGATATTAATATGTTAAATCAGATAGTTAAGGTTATGCGGTTTTTCTATGGGGCATCGGTGGGGCATTTTGAGTAAATGATGCGTTCAAAATGCCCACCTGGTCATGGTTATTCTCGGTCATCCATTTACCGTAAACCGTGAATAGCATTTGCGCTGACGAATGGCCCATCTGGTGCGCAACGAAATTTGGGTTCGCTCCGGCGACCAGTGCCCAGCACGCATATGTGTTCCTGGTTTCATAAGACCGTCTTTGTCGGACGCCTGCACGACGCAGGGCAGTGCGCCAGGCTGAATTAATGGATCCGGGGACGTAGCACATCGTCTTCTTACCGTTCATTGAAGTAATGGACGGCGAGAATATAAAGGTGCATTCATCGGTTCTCTTTTTTTTGTATTCCCGTAGGCTGACGCTTACCTTGTGGGATGCCATCATTCTGGTCAGTGGCATTTGCGCCTTGAGTGCATCAATTGCTGGCTGGGTCAGCTGTATTGTTCGAATCCCGGCGTTGGTTTTTGGCAGGGTGAAGTTTCCCTTCAGGGAATAGTTCCGTGACACTGTAACAGTCCAGTTGACAGTATCCACATCCTCCCAGGATAACGCGCTTAGTTCGCCATGCCTGACGCCTGTATTTACCGCAAAGATAACCATATTCTGAAACTGTAGCGTTGGGCAGGCCGCAACCACTCTCTGATACTCATCAGAAGTAAGAGGATCTGGAATGGGTCTTTCTTTTGCGAGAGGGGTAATACCTGCCATCAGATCGGTTTTCAGGTAGCCACTTTTGAAAGCAAAGCTCAGCATCCCGCCAAGGCATGCCATATAGCTATTGACTGTAGGAACGCTTCTTCCCTTTTTGGGTGGATGATTTAGGCCATGTCTGGTCTTCTGCCAGCCGTTCAGTAGCTCCTTCCTGGCACTAAGGATATCTTCAGTGTTCAGGCTGCCGATATACCTGTGCTCACCAATTGTTTCGATAGTGGTTGTGAGGTGGCAATCGTAACGCCTCAACGTCCCGAGGCTAAGCTCCATCTCTTTAAGCCCAAGCCATTTCGATTTCAGTTCAAGTAGTGAGATTTGCTTTCTGACAGTGCTGAATTTCTCTGCGTTCGATGAATCAGGGAATTGCGAGGCATAATTGAATGTGCCTGTCTTTATCGCAAAGCAGACTGAAGCCCGAAGTTCTCCTGCCATTTTCCTGTTTTTTGGCGTGTCAGGAACGCCGAGATTTTCCCTGACACGCTTCCCCTGATATATGAACCATATGCGTAACGATTCGCCATGAACCTCTACGCCTGTTGGGTATGCTGCCATAATCATTCCTCGTTTGATGTGCCAAAGGACATTTAAGCAGATATTCTCCGGCGTTTCGCTGGGCTTTGGTGCTCGATCCAGTGGTTTATCTCATCGCGGTTATACATGATTGGGCTGTTTTGCTTAGGTGCCATATCAGGGGCAACATGGCGATAATGCTTTCCCTCCATCCAGGTAGACCGGCGAGCATGCTGAATCATGTGCTTTGACATGCCGGTTGTCGCAGTTAAAAGTTCCTCTGTGACCCATTTATTCGGTACCAACTGAATAATGTCGCTCATGGTTTTCTCCAGGCAAAAAGAAGCCGCCCGCAGGCGGCAATAACATCAAGGGATGTGAGGCAGTGCTTTCGCACCCAATAGCCAGCTCATAACTGGCTATCAGTTGCGTCATTCGTCTTCCTGCACCAGAACGGTGTCATCTGGGACCTGAATAGTAAGGACAACGCTATATCCCTTCTCGTGAGTGCTGAACGATGATTCCCATTGTGGGATTGGCACATCTTCATCAATCTGACAGATGCCGATGGACCAACAGCCGCTATCGGTGTAAGTGGCGATGACTTGCATTTCGCCTTCAGCTGATTTCAGGTGATAAATTCCTGGGTGGCTTTAACAGCCGATCTCCTCTCGAATGGCACCTTCGCACTCGAAAAGGTCGTCACTTGCGCCATAAAAACGTAATTCCTTCATAATCTCTCCTCATGCCGCTCGCGGGGCTATAGGCTACTCTGATGCAATAAAAAACCGCCCGGAGGCGGTTAGATTTAGTGCTGAGTAGAGTCAAAATTACTTTATTTTCAGTGCTCTTTTAGCTTCCTGCACAAGCCCATCCAGTAATTTTTCTGATGCCTCAAGATCTTTTTCAGCGCCATCAAGGGAATTGATGGCATCATCCCTAAAGTCTGAGCGAGTAACGGCTCTCTTTTTGACGAAATCATTCAATAACTTAGAGGCCTTCGGGGTTAGTGTAAAATCAGAAAGTTGAGCTATGCGCTCAAGTTCCTGTATATCCTCCCAATAAAGATCCGTGAGTAATTTTTCCTGTTCAGGAGGATGCCTGTTAAAAGTATCATCCTGTTCCTGCATGAGGCTTAATTCTAGATTGAGAAAATAGCAGTCAGTCATTTTGACTCTATATGCTTTATCGATTACATCAGTGAATGAGGCCAGGCGTTTTTCCCACCACTTTTCCTTGTAAAATCTGTTAAGAGCAAATTTAGCGGTTAAGAATGCAGCTGCAATACCGGTTACCAGCCCAATGATTATTTTTGAAGCTAGGTCGTAATATTCGAACTCGGTTCCATTCATGAGCGTATCCTTATGATTGTGATTAACCCCTTAACCAAAACAATTTGCATATTACTTCACCTATAAATTTTTGACTTGAATTCTTTCTCTTCCTGGCACTCCGAACACGTCTGGCAGCCGGGAACGGCAGCGCGCCGCGGCTCTGGAATTGGTTCGTCGCATTCTTCACAACGCTCAGCTGATACGGAGTTGCGGTTGAGCCGGTGGGCGGAAAGGGCAGCGTTACGCTGAAGCTCTTCGATCTCTGCTGCGGTATCGATGATGTCCATGGTCAATGCTCCCGGAACTGTCGGTTAATTCGGTTGAAGGTGAACGCCAGCAATAAAAAAGCCTCTTTAAGAGGCTTTGTGGTGGCTGCTTCTTTCTGATCCCGGTCACGGCTGTGCTCTCGTGTATTGGGAATGATAGTTTTTTGAAGCCTCAACATATTTGTCATGTGCCTCTTGTGCTGTTTCAAAATACCCAAGGTGGATGCGCCTTCCTTCAACCCGTATACACGCACGCCATTTATTAGCGGCTTTATTGAAGTACACGCCAGGATATCCGGATGTGTTATCTCTTCTCTTCTTCCTGTTGCACATGTTTTGCTGGTGAGTAGCTAGTCTCAGATTTTCGATTCGGTTGTCTGATGGGTTCCCGTTTATATGGTCCACGTCCATCTCAGGAAGATTGCCATGCACATACATCCAAGCTAGCCGATGTGCGCCATAAGCAACGCAATCTATACCGATTTGCACATACCCAAGGGAATTTATGTATCCAGCAACCGCTCCAATGGGACGTCTGTAGTTTTTTGTAGAAGAAATCCATGTGAAGATTCCAGTATCAGGATCATATAAAAGCAACTCTTTCAGCCTATTAAGAGATAGAGTCATGCTGCACCGCCTTCATTCTTCTCGGCTTCGACTGCCATCTGCTCAAGCCGTCGAGATAGCTCGGCGGCCAGCGCCTGGAATTCTTCTTCGGTCGCCACCGGGATCGGCACAAAGCGAATCCCGATGTGCGCCAGGTTATTGGCAATTTCGATGCTTTTCCTCAAATCAACGGGCGAGGCTCGGTTCATGCGGCGCGCTCCGCCATAATTTCGGCCTTCTGCTCATCGTTGAGCATGTCGTCTGAGACGATCGCCACTCGGTTGCTTGCGCTCCACGATACTGGAGCACTTTCTTTCAGCGCCTTATTGAGCACCTCAGCAGCATCACGCACAGCTTGCGGCAAGCAGTAATAGTCATCACCATCAGGCATTATCTCTTCGCAGTGCTGTTCCAGGTCGAACTCCGGCGGGTAGTTAGGTTCGCAGATCATTAACTGCAACTCGCTCGGCAGCAGGGAGTGCTCATAGCAATAGTCGGCCAGCGATTCAGCGTCGAAAAAGTACTGGTCATCATCAAAGATAACTAGCGGCTCTCCGGCCCATACCGCGCGTTCATAGGTGGCGAACTTCGCCTGGCGGCTTTCGCGGTGGCATTCTTCGCAATAGCCATTAGTGTTGTGAATCGGGTGCTCGTCAGGTTTGTTTTTACACTTGCGATGAGTAGCGCCGCACCAGCGCGCCTGGTGCTCGTCACCGCCCCAGAAACGACCTTGGCGGTCCACCCAGCCAGTCACAGTTTGGATGCTGGCCGCTTCATCGCTGTCCATCATCACGATTTTTTCAGTTTTCATATTCATTGTTCGGCTCCAAACCGCCCGTTAAGGCGGCCAGTTTTGACGACGAACTCCAGGAGGCTAACTCCCAGAGCTTCAATTTTCTTGTGATGCTTGTTGATGATGGGAGGCACCGTTTCGTTCCAGTTTGGCTTTGGCTTCTTGCGCATGGCCTGCTGGATTTCCTCGGTGCAGCGGCGGCAGGCGGTGCGGATGGCGTTGTCTGTTTCTGGCGTCATGCGGCCTCCGTTTTCACAACATCAATGGCGCATCCGGGTAGCAATTCAACCGCGGCGGTGGAACACTGATTTCCCCAGTGATGCCAGCCTGGCGCCGCGCTGCGGCTGAATAATTCAATGCGCGGCACATCGCCGTAAAGCAGCTCCAGCCGGTGGCGAACTTCCCACGGCTTTTCGCTGTGTGCGCCGAGCGGGCTGTATACCACTTGCTTAATCCCGGCGTGCTTACGTTCCAGCCCGGCGCCGCGGGTAGCAATCAGCAGGTCTTAGGTATTGGCCCGGGTGTGGTTGCCACCGTTCATGCGCGTCTCGGCGTTAAGCAGATCGAGGAAGTCGTAAAAGTCGGTGATTTCACCCTCGGCCAGCGCCTTGTTGATGCGCAATTCCGCGTTCTGATTCAGCTTCACCCAGGTAAAGCCCTTCATCGTGCGAACTGTAAATCCCCAGGCTTCGGCCAGTTCGATAGCCTCCTGGTTATGCGTGCCGGTGTACCACATCGCCAGCACCGCGTTTTCGGCGGCAAGCTCCCACACAGGCAGGCGCTTGATGTCGATGAGCTTCATGGTGGAGTAGTGATCGGCAGCGGCGCCGTTGCTGATGGTGTTGCCGTAAGACCATGGCGGGTCGACATACAGCAGTGAGTATTTCGCTGTCATGCCGCCTCCTGCCTTTCCCGATATTCCTCAGCGAGTCTCTGCGCCTTTAATGGATTGCTGACCACTTCACCCCATGGCATTAGCCAACCGTTACCAATGAAGGGAAGGCACAAATTGCCAACCCTGATGTCGTCGTGAGCGTGAGTCATTAGTCACTCCTTGAAGCGCCGCCTAGGCCCTTGCGGTTGTCATTCAGATATGGATCACATGGTCTGTAAGTCGATGGTTTTGCCGGTGATGTATCGTTCTCACGCTCCTCACGGATGATCTGGTAAAGCTCTTTGCGATCGGCTCGTTCTTGCGAGCTAAGTTTCCGGTCAGGGATTGGCCGGAGAAGATATTTTCGATACTCGGGGGTAAATTTGTTCATTGGTTTCTCCTGACCGGGAGATGATTCAAAAGGGTGTGTCGTCGTCGAAGTCCATTGGTGGTTCGCTTGGTTGATGTTGTGGTGCCGGTGAGCGTTGTTGCTGTTGGTGTTGTGGATGCGATGATGCCTGTTGACGGGGGTTATCATTTCCTGGCGTGCCGCGTGGTGGGAGATCGATATCCCGTACCAGGATTGTCGGTGTCTGCACCTGCGAACCGTCCTGCTTAGTCCACTCCTCAATTACAAACTCGCCAGTAACAGCAACCTTTGCTCCCTTAACAATCGCGCCAGAGAGCTTCTCGGCCATTGCCCCGAACATCTTGCAATTCAGCCATGATGTCTTCTCATTCTCGCCAAACCCAGATTTTGCCGGGAGTGAAAACGAGGCGATGTGTTTCCCGTTTGGCGTGACGCGCAGTACCGCGTCTCTACCGACATTTCCTGACACTGTGATTGTGTTAATAGCCATTTAAGCCGCCTGTTTAAGTTCTTTTAGTCGAATGCCGGTGACGTCTTTGCATTTAGCCTGGTGATCAGCAAAACCATTCAGACGTGACCATGTTGTCGCGTATTGCGCCTGCAATTTTTTGCTGTCGTTTTCAGTACTGGCGTACTGAGTAAATTCAGCGAGAATTTGATCGGCATCTGCCGGTTGCACCTGATGGGTTTCGGCATCCGCGTCGATTGCAGTTTCCTCAGTTGGGATGCAAAACGCCTGAAACGCCGCGTATTTGTATGCTATCGACATGGCCTTGTTTGTGGCCTTGTCGCCGCTATCCATCGCTTCACCATAGGTGGTGACGGTGTGGATGCTGCCGTCCTCGGTGCTGACGAAATCGAAGTCACCACGAACCGTGATGTAGAACAGCGCACCGCCATTTTTGCTGGTTCGCTCGACGCTGGTGCGTTCGGTGTAGCGGGGTAGGATCAGGAGTTTGTTTTTTACCAACTCCGGGGCCAGCGCGTTGTAAATGTCGTCGATACCACGAAACGCGTAATTGACCTGACTCCCTTGCTTCCTTTCTTTGCTGATACCCTTCTCAGCAAGCGCTGAAGCAACGCCGCTAATGGCGGCGTATACTTTTTTATCTGTCATGTGTAGTTCCCCGCAAATTCATCCCAACTAATGATCGGGTTCTGCCGCTCGGCGGCCAGGTTGACTGGCTCGTTGTCGTTCTCCGGCTTTTCCGGTATCTCGTCGTGCATAAGGCGCAGGAATGACTCTTCATCCCACCGTTCTGCGGCCGTCATGCTGCGCGCTCCTGATGAGTGATGATGTAACCCTGCTCAGCCAGCCATTCGATGACTTCTGCGCCGTCGAGTTGGGGGAGTACGTCACGGGTTTTAACGGTGCCGGCCAGGACAACGCCTTCCATCTCAACTTTGATGGTGTTGTGGGGGCCGACGGATGTGCGCATGTCTACGCACTCGCATGTAATATTCATGATTCACCTCAGTAATGAATTTTCGCGCAGGGGATCAGGTCATCTTTCAGAACGGTAAGCACTTCGATAGCCTGTTCTCGCGTGATGCTGGTGTGGCTGGTTAGCGCGTTAACGATGTTGGTGCCGACCGTCTTGCGGTGCTTCACATCGGCTTCACGCTTTGCCTGCTCATCGGCGATTCGCTTCTCTTCTGCCAGGCGTTTCTCTTCTGCCTGTTTTGCTTTGAGGCGCTCAGCTTCCACTGCCGCAGCTTTTTCTCTTTCCGCCCGGGCTTCTGCTTCCTGCTTCTCGCGTGCCGCACGCTGTTCAGCTTCAATGCGCTGGCGTTCCGCCAGTTCAGCGCGGGCTTTCTCTTCTGCCTCACGGCGCGCTGCGGCTTCAATCTCCGCTTTGTGCTTCGCTTCGGCATCGCGGCGGGCTTGTTCTGCCGCTTCCTGCTTTAGACGTTCGTCACGTTCACGCTGAGCCTGTTCCGCCTTACGGCGCTGCTCTTCGCGGTCACGGTCGAAAGCGTCATTCATTAGCAGAGCCATTTCGTGGTCCGCTTCGATTTGCGCGGCGCGCTGGCGGTCAAACTCTTCGTTCATCTCCAGCGCTTCAGCGTGCATCGCGTTCATGGCTTCTTCAGCCTTAATGCGTTCCTGCTCGACTTCCCATTCCGTGAGTGGGCGGCGGGTCGCATCGCGCAGCTCGTCGCAGGCATCAACGAATCGCTTAATTTCGGCCTCAGCCGGACGCACAGCCTCTTTGAGGCGCTTCAGATACTCACGTCCCGGCTTTTCAATCGCCGTCTTGCTGCGGGACACCTGCGCCGCCAGAGAAGCGACACGGTCACGACCTTTCTTCGTGGACAGGTCCGGCACTTCGTTTACTGCCTGGCGGATTTGCTCGAGGTAAGCATCAAGGCCGCCCGCTACGTAAAGCACTGGAGCCTGTTCCGGCTTGATTTCTATGACAGTTAAGTCCGTTACTTCGCTCATGGTTTCTCCTGAAATTTGGATGTGCA